>WNFB01006459.1_pt1 | contig 10523 bp, 4 predicted proteins | sample 5400501 | NCBI WGS metagenome assembly WNFB01 (sample SAMN13153341, study PRJNA577476) | soil metagenome | isolation source: 200 cm saprolite under Douglas fir tree site 2 hole 1 | place: USA:California | collected 2015-04-18 | reverse complement strand
CTTGAGGATGTTATTGAGCAGCGCGCCGCCCACGAATGCGAGCAGCCAGCCTTCCAGCACGAGACCCTGCTGCTTGATCGCGAGAAACACCGCCACGCCGAGCCCTACCGTGATCAAGACCAGCGGCGAACCCAGTGCGCTGATCGCGCGGAATATCTGGTCGCCGGCAGCTCCGTGATGCGCCTGGAACCAGTCGACTAACCGCAGGTCGAACTGCGTGAGTGGATCGTTGTGCACGACGTCTTCCGTCACGCCGAGAAAGATCCACAACCCCAGGGCGCTGATCAGGAACCCGATGGTGAGATGGAGTCCGAGGTATTCGCCGCGCGCGAATCGTGCGGTGAGAAAAGTCCAGACGCGCGCGTAGCGGACCTTGAATTGCTCGAGCAGCGTTGCCCTCCCGGTGGGTGTGGTGGGACCCATTCTACCCGACCCAAGCTTACGGCAACCTTACAGTCGCGAACGAAGTGAAACAAACGCACCGTTGCACACGCGCGTAGAATTATGAGGTCTGTACCCCCCTGTCCACCACTGAGGAGTCGTATGAACAAACCGTCTATCCAGGTCCTTGCACTGCTCGTCGGCGCCGCGCTGGCGTGGCCCGGCGTGAGCTCGGCACAAGCATTCAAGGTCGCGAAGTACAGTATCGGGGGCGACGGCGGCACCGATTACCTGACCGCAGATCCGGGCACGGGACGTGTGTTCGTCTCGCGCAGCACGCATGTGATGGTGATTGACGGCGCCACCGGCAAAGTGCTCGGTGACATCCCCGACACACCCCGCAACCACGGCATCGCGTTGGCCCCCAAGTCGGGGCACGGGTTCATCACCAGCGCCGGCGATTCCACCGTGACGATGTTCGATCTCACGAGTCTCGCGGTGATCAAGAAGATCCCGATTCCCACCGGTGGGCTCGACGGCATCATGTACGACGATTTCTCTGACCGCATCATTCTCACGAATCACAGCCGTCCAATCGGCACCGTCGTCGCGCTCGACGCCAAGACGGGTGGCATCGTCGGCACGGTCCAGCTCGAAGACGATGGGCCCGAAGGCGCGGCCAGCGACGGCAAGGGAAAGATCTTCGTCAACAACGAGGGTAAGAGCACCATGCAGGTGATCGACGAGCGGACGATGACGGCCGTCGCGTCGTGGCCGCTCGCGCCGTGCGAGGGCCCGACGGGCATCGCCTACGATCGCGCCACGGACCGGATCTTCTCCGGGTGTGGCAAGACGTCAGTCGTGGTGGACGCGCGCACCGGCAAGGTCGTCGCCACGATCGCCAATGGCGACGGGGTCGACGCCCTGGCGTGGGATCCGTCGCAGAAGCTGATCTATATCCCCGCCGGGCGGGACAGCAACGTCACCGTCGTGCGCCAGGATTCGCCCGACAAGTACACGGTGGTCGCGACGGTCGCCACGATGCGCGGAGCCAAGACGATCTCGGTGGACACGCAGAAGCACGTGGCGTATTTGTTCCAGCCCGAATACGGTCCGCTGCCCCCGGGCACGCCGCCGCCGCAGCCAGGCCAGCGGCCCCAGCGCGGTCCGGTGATCGGGGCGTATTTCTTCGTGATCACCCACTGAGACAATTCAGGGGCGCCGCAGTGCGATGGCGTCGATGTCGAACGTGACGGCATCCGCCACGCGCACCGTGCCGGCCGGTCCACCGCGGTAGGGACGGATGCCGTAGTCGGATTGTCGCACTGTGAACGTGGTAGTTGCACGCAGCGTATCCGGCCCCATGCGAACGCGCACCGTCAGCGGCACGGTGCGCGTTTGGCCTTTCATGGTGAGCGCTGCCTGCACTCGGAGCGTGTCTCCAGCCTCTTCCACAGACTGCGATATGAGCGTGATCTCCGGGTACTGTGCTACGTCCAGCACATCCACACGCATAGCCGCGGTCACTTTACGAATCTCCGCGGTGTCCGGCGGCGTCAGCACCTCGAGGTGCTCTGTCGCGATTGATACCGTCAGATGGGACGCCCCTGGTTGGCCCGGATAGTACACGATGGCCCCCGAGAACTCGCGTGCCTGAATCAGATGCTCGTGGCCCGCGAATCCCAGGAGGCCGGCTTTCCCCGTGCGCACCACGAGACGGCTGGCAGGCGCGAGATCGTAGACGACGGAATCGGGAGCGAGCGACTGCGCCGCTCCCGGGATAGGGATGAGTCCCACCGAAACGACCACAAGGAACCGCAGGGTCATTTCCCCTCGACGATACCGCCCGGCAGAATGCTCTTTGCGCCGAACTTGCCCCGGACGCGGTCGATCGCGCGCGACAACCCGCGGTCGCGTTCGGTCTCCTCGGATAGGATCGCAAGTTGATTCGTCACCGCTGCCGCCGCCAGGCCTGATAACCGGACGCCGACGAGTCGCGCCGGCACACGGCGTGCCCTTCGCAGTGTCGCGAGCAACTCGTGGGCGACGTGGAGAATCACGCGGTCGGACACGACAGGTTCCGGGAGCGTGCGCTGCGTGGATCGAGTCTTGAAATCCCAGTCACGCAGGCGCACCGCCACGGTTCGCGCGGTGAGCCCATCGCCGCGCATGTCCGCGGCGGCGCGCGTGACGAGCCGGAGCAGCTCGCGCTCGATGTCGGCGTCCTCGTGCAGATCCTTCCCGAACGTCTCGTCCCGGCTGATCCCCCGGTTCATGGGGCGATGGTACACGTCCCCCTCGTCCCGACCGTGCACGCGATTCCACAGCCAGCGCGCTTCCCGTTTGCTCATCCAGCCCTCGAGCGCCGGCAGGTCGTAGCGCAGCACGTCGGCCACCCTGATCAAGCCGTGGCGCGCGAGCCGCGCCTGGAACTTGGGACCGACGAGCGGAATGTCCGCCAACGCGCACGATCGCAGGAACGATTCCTCCGATCCGGGCTCGATGATGACGACGCCGCTGCCACCGGCGCTCGGCTTGGCGCGGTCGACCGCCATCTTCGCGATGAGCTTGTTCGTGCCACCGCCGATCGAGAGGGTGAGTCCCGTTGCCTCGCGCAGTGCGGTCCGGATCCGTTGCGCCGTCGTCTCGAGCGGCTCGTGGTGATAGACGCCTTCGGTCCCGGTCAGGTCGAGATACCATTCGTCGATACTCGCGCCCTCGACCACCGGCGAGAACTGGTGTAGCAGCTTGCGGATTTCGGCGCTCTTCTGGACGCAGGCTTTGAAGGGCACCGGCACGCACACCGCATCGGGGCAGAGACGCAGCGCGCGCGCAATCGGCATCGCCGAGCGGACGCCGAATTTGCGGGTCTCGTAGGAGGCGGAGCACACGACACCGCGGCTTTCGCGCGAGCCGCCCACGATGAGGAGGGGCGCTTTCCCGGCGCCGTCGGGATCGACGGCGCGGGCGACGCCGACGTAGAAGGCGTCAGCATCCGCAAGAAGAATCCGACGCATCGCAGGCACTCGGAGGGTGACGCCCGAACGTATCCCGAATCCGTGTGGCCGGCAACTCGGCGGGCTTAGAAGCGCGCGCGCCAGAATGCGGCGGCACTGCGGACGACCTTTTCAGTGAGCGCCGCCGATAGCGTCACAAACGCTCCGTGCCCGCCGCGCACCGAGAAGTCGGGGTCGCTCAGATTGCCGAACCGGTAGCCGGTGGCGATTTCCAGGGCCGCGACGGGATGCAACACCACGGCGGGAGCTCCGTCCCACGCCGTCGCTCCGGTTGTGCGCTCCATGAGCAGCCGGCCATCGCTGCGCAGGCTCACCCAGCGATTCAGGTCGAGATTCACGCGCCCGCCGACGTAGTCTGCCCAGGCGGTGAGCGTTTGCGGCGTGCCGTCAGCATATAGCCGCTCGGCCTCGGTGCGGCGGACCGCGTAGCGTGTAGAGAGTTCCAACGCCGGCCGTGGCGTCCAGATCAGCTCCGCGGCGCCGATCACCTTACGCTCTTCCCCGCGTGCGACCAACACGCCGCCGCCCACGGGATTCCGGTCGTCGCTCCACTGGAACTTGGCCAGGATGTTGAGCCGATCGGTGTGCGCCGGCCGCAGCGCCAGGCCCCATAGGCTCGACAGGCGGCGGGACGACGGCACACCCGGCAGCGCATTCTGCGAATACTCCTGGCGCGTCAGCAGCGCGAGCGACGACGCGAACGCTACGTCACCGGCCACCGTGGCGAGCCGGGTGGACTGGAGCGTGCCATCTTTGTACTCGCCGCGGGCAGTCAAGCGATACGGCGCACCCTTGGGCAGTAGCTCCAGGCCCGCACCGACGGACCAGTAATCGGCTTCGGTTTGCAGGAACGGGAGCGCTCGCACCGGATCGGCGACCGAGGCGCGACCCACCCCTTGGCGACGCTCGAACAGCACATTGACCGCGAGGTCCGAGCTGATCTGCAGCCGGTTGCGGAGGCCGATGATCGCGGCATTGCCGGCGCCGCTGACGCCGCCAGTCAGCTGATAGCTCCCCCAGGCTTGCGTCCCGTGACCCATGTCCGCCCGCATGCCGAAGCTCGTGACCGAATATTGTTTCTGGCTATCGGGTCGTGAGACGTAGCGCTCGCTGGCCTCGAGCGAGAGCGTGGGCGCAACTTGATAGCTGGCCCCGACGCCCCACAGCTCGGGGGAGAGTTCCGGCCCCGACAGGCTGAGGTGACGCCGCGCTTCGGTCCAAATCTGGAACTTGGGCGAGGCGCTCCATTTCGCTCGCACGTCCGCCGCGGTCACGTCGCTCGGCGCCATGCTGGCTCCGCTCACGTGATCGCTCGCCACACCGCCGTCGACTTGCAGGCCGGCGCCGAGGCGCTGGACGACCCCGACACGGGTGTGCTCGCGATCGACGCCCTGCAGCGCAAACTCCTCGTGGGAATGCTCGGCCCGCAGCTCCGTCGCCCCGAGCTCGAGCCCGGTCCGGAGGATCGCTTCGGCCAGGCCGGGCTGCAACGCCACATTGGACGGGTTCGTGAATTCACGCCCGACGCGCATGTAGCTGGCCCCGAGCGTTAGCGTCCCGTCGAACAGGCTGTAGCTCGCCTTCGCCGACGTCGCGAGACCTGTGGAGTCGCCGCGCTCCGCGTAAGCGATTTCGCCGCTCACGTCCAGCGCCCCGGTGCGCAACAACCGCACGTCTCCACCGACCAGCCGGTAGCGGTTGATCGCTTGGTCGGCGCTGACCGCCGTCACACCAATTCGCAGCGAGTCGAGCCGCAGTCCGCCGCCGACGAGTTGGCGCACATCGAGCGCGGCCCGCGCACCCGCCACGAGGCGCTGTTCCGCTCCGCTCGCCGCCTCGAACGTCACCATGATGAACACCGGATTGCCGTCCGCGTCGGTCGCCGGGATCGGCTGCTTGAAGAGCACGACGCCGCCCGTGTAGTCGATCTGGTAATCCACGAACCGGACCATGGCTTGAGTCGCGACGGCGCGCTCCGGATTCGCGTGATCGCGCGTCTCGACGCGGACGTACTCTGTGCCCGGCACCATGTCGGCGGCCACCTGGTACGGCCCGGAAATGCCCGCGCCGCGGATCTGGAGTTGTCGCAGCGCCTGCGCTGTCAGACTGCCGAACGCGCTCCACGTGAGGGGGCCGGTCGTCACGTGCGCTGCCACGCCCGTTACCGCCCGCCGATACTGGGCGAGGCTCAGGCCGCTCGCGAAGCCGCTCGTAGAGAGATCGCCGAACGTGGCCCAGTCGTAGCCTCGTTCGAGACGAGCCGAGAGCCAGGTCTGCGACGCCGTGCGCTTCTGCTGGGCGCTCGCGTCCCCAAGAATCGGGTACTGCGATTCCTCCAACGGATCGGCGCTGCGGTCGAACGCGGTGCGCCCGTCGTTCAGGCGGCGCGAGTCGAGCCCCAGCGTGAAAGAGGTGCGCGAGTCGAGCCGGCCGCGAGCGGTGAGAGCGCCGTACGCGTCCGGCGCCGCGCCAGCCCCGATCAGCCCCGAGCCGGCGATGGTGAGCCCGCGTACTTCGGGGAGCAGCTCGAGCGGCACCGTTGCCGTCGCGTCGCCCGACTTGAGCTCCAGCTCACCGGGGCCCACGACGCGCCCGGGCCGCAGCTCGATGGCCAGGCGGCCGGCGGCCGTCGAGAGCAGCTGGAGTCCCACGGAGGAAGCATCCGCGTCCGCGCCCTGCGGCTCGGCGCCTTTCGCGCTCACCGTCACGTACGCGGGCTGCGCCACCGGCACGCCCCAACCGTCCACGACGCGCACATTCACCACCGCCGTCGTGCGGCCGTCGGCGACGAGCGGCAGGGGGCGAGCGTCCTGGGAAATCTCGAACCGGGCGGGTAAGCCGGTCACGTGAACCGCGATGCTGTCCCAGCGTTCCTGGCCCCACGAATTCTTCACCACAACGCGCAGGCGGTGCGGGCCGCGGGCGAGCGGCACGGCGATGAAGTCGAAGACGCCGTCAATCCGGGTGCGGGCCGTATCGATCGGCGTCGGGCCGTCGTACAGCACGACCGGGACGTTGGGCTCGCCCTTTACGCCGACGTAGACCCGGTCAGCCGAGAGCACAGCGCCGTCGCTCGGCGCGAAAATCTCGACTCCGGGGCCGCGGACGACCGCCAGGAGCGCCTCGGCGGCTTGACCCTGGGGGCCGCCCCGGGCGTGCGCCACGACCACCGTGTCTTCGAGGGAAGGGATCCGGAGCATGGAGTCGCGCTGCTCGGGCGCGGGCCTGCTCGAATCCGCTGGAACCGGGGCGGGGGCGGGGGCGGGGTCGGGGGCGCTGGCGCTGACCGGGGGAGTCGCTCGCTCGGCGAAGGCCGGGACCTGAACGACGGCGTACACGGGAGGCGACGCGCTCTGCACCGGCGCGCGCACGCTCGACTCGGTCCGGCCCGCATATCGGCGTTGTGTGGCGTTTTCACCGGCGTGCGGCGGCCACGCGACAATGCGCACTGCGGCGGAATCGCGCCGTTCGGACGACCACGCGGTGATGCGGATCTCCGCACCGGGACGCGCGAAGGGGATGGGGATCGCACGCTCCAGCCAGCTGTACGTCGTGAACTGCGCGCCATCGACATACACGACAGCCGAGTCCGCCCGCGGGATGAAGCTCACGACCGCGTCGAGCGCGACCCCGTGCGACTGCCGCACGTTCACCTCGTAGCGCATTTTCGTCCGGTGTCCCGCGGGTAGCTCGTGCTCGAACGCGAGCCTCTCGCCCGTCGGTGGGTCAGGGAGGCGGATTGCGGCAAACGAGAACTCCACAGTCCGCTGACTCGTGACGGTCCGCGCGTTCTGCGCAGTCTCAGCCGGCGTGGGCCGGGTGTCAGCGCCAGACGTCGGTCGCGTCGTTAGGACGGCAGATGCGCGCGTCGCAACCAGACGGAAGTCCACCCGAGGCGTCGTCCAGCCACTGGCGTCGACGAGCTGGATGTCTTCCGTGGCGAGCCGGTAACCATCGGGGATCGAGCGCGGGTCGAGACGGAACGCGTGGCGGCCCGGCCGCACGTTGGAGAAGGAGAATTTCCCAGTGGAGTCGGTCGTGGCAACCATCCCGTCTTCGGTCCAGATGTCGACGTTCGCAAGGCCCCCCTCGCCGGCTCCCTGCATCCCGTCCCCATTCGCGTCCACCCAGACTTTGCCGATCGCGGCGCGCGTCTCCATCGGCCAGGCGCGTCGGATTTGAACCCACGCGATCGCTTCCGGTGAGCCGGCCAATCCACCGGTGACCTGGCCGGTCGCCACAGCGCGCGCCTCGGCAACCGTGCCCGGCGCGGAGATCAGAGCGGCCACGTAGCGCAGTGTCCGGCTCGTGCCCGGCCCGAGCGGGGCCGCGCTGTACAGAACCAAACGCCCGCCCGCCACGACGCCCGAGTCGGCGCCGATCGCGCTGCCGGCCACGTAGCGCGCACCCACCGGGAGTTGCACTGCGACCTGGAGATCCGTCACCGTCAGCGTGCCCGAATTGCGTACCGTGGTCGTGTATGGAATCGCTTCGCCGACGCCGACCTCGAGGGCGTCCGCCACCAGGTCGAGTCCCAGCGCTGCGGTAGGCGGCCCGACCAGTGCCACCTGCGGCGCGGTCGCCGCCACGGCGGTGGTCCCTTGTCCTTGGATGTACGCCACGTTGCGCGCCACCACCGTGTCGCGCACGGTGGCCGCGACAACCAGCACGAGATCGATCACGCCGCTGTCGGCGGGCGCGAGCGTTCCGAGCGACCACGTCAGCACCTGACCGGCGATCGCCGGGGCCGCTGTGGCGCTGACGTATTGCAACCCTGGCGGCAGCGTATCCGTGAGCACGACGCTCTGGGCGGTGCCGGCGCCGGCGGCGTTGCCGTAGCGCAACCGGTACTGCACCTGCTGGCCAACGAGTGCCACCGCCGGGCTCGTGAGCTGCTTCGAGAGCGACAGCGCCGGCGCCAGGATCGTCGTCTGCACGGCGTTCGAGAGTGTCGTATCGGAGCCGCCGCTCCAGGTGAATACGAGATTGCCGCGATTAACGACCGTCGCAGGCGCTGGGGAGTTGACCCGCGCCTGGAACGTGACGGAACCTGCCGCGCCCGCCGCAACGGTGCCCAGGCTCACCGCGACCACGCCGTTGCCGACGGCCACCAGGCGGCCTGCGTCGCCGTCCGCGGCATCGGTGACCGGGACGCCGTTCACGCGGATCGTTCCGGCCACGTAGGACGCGCCGACCGGAATCGTGTCCGCAAGCTGTACGGCGGACGCGCTGTCCGTCCCTGAGGCGGCGTAGGCGAGGGTGTAGGTGAGAACATCCCCCGCGGCGGCGGTGGGACGATCCACCTGTTTGGTGACACTGAAGGCAACAGGGGCGGACGAGACGCTGAGCACGTCGCGCACCGAGCTGCTCACGGCGCCATTAAACCCGCTGATGGCGGTTACTGTGATCGTGTCGCTGACACCCGCGCTTCCCGCGCCCGGGACGGCGATCTGCACCAGCAGCGCGGCGGTGCTCCCCGAAGCCAACGCCACCGGTCCCGCGAGCGGGGAATCACCAGCGTCCAGAACCCCGTTACTGTTCACGTCGCGATAGAGGGTCAGGGGCCATGCGTGGGCGGATGTCGCCGCGACGCTGAACGAGTCCGGTCCGTTCCCGAGGTTCGTCAGCGTATGCGCGAAGACCACGGCGGTGCCCGGACTGCCGCCCCTGGATTGCGGAGCTTGGAGGGTTACCGCGGCGAGTTGTGCAACGACGAGGTCAACGGTGTCGGAGGGTATGACGTATCCGAAGCCGCTCGACGTGTACGCGAGTGTGGCCCAGTTGCGGATGTGGGAGCCGGCGGGAGTGCCCTGAGCCGAAAGCTCAGGAGCAGCGAGCAGGACAGCACAGAGGGAGGCGGTCGCCCAAACCGCGAACCGCCTCGCCTCACCCGCTCGAGTGCCGAGCCACATGGGCTACGGCCCTTAGTTGATGCTGACGCGCAGCTCGAACGTCGCGCTGGCGCTTGCCGCCAGGACGCCGCCCGTGCCCGTGTAGTTCGCGGTCACATTTTGCCCGACCACCGCAACGGTCCAGCCGGTGCTCGAGCTCGTCGAGACGTAGGTCACCTGTGCCGGGAGCGCGTCAGTCACCTGCACGTTGGAGGCGGAGGTAGCCCCACTGTTCGTGATGGTGAACCGGTACCGGATGACCTGGCCCGGGGCCACGCCGCTCGCGACGGGTGTGACACCGTCGTCCAGATACGCGGCCTTGGTGAGCGTCAGGTTCGGCTTGATGACGGTCAGGTCCATGAAGCCCGGGTCGGTCGTCGCCGGCTGGCTCACGGAACGGCCGAGCAGTGACAACGTATCGGTCGACCCACCCGCCACGTTGGCGACGTTATACACGACCACGATGTTTTGCGAGGCGCTGGCAGCCAGCGAAATGCGAGCGCTGTCCCCCGCCACACCGTTCACCGACACGATGGTGATCACGGGCGAGCCGGGGCTCGTCGCAATCACGTCGAAGTTGTCGTTTCCGTTGCCGTTGTTCTGCACGGCGAAGGTGAACGAATAGCCATTGCCCGGCAGGCGCTGTACGTTTTGCCCGCCGTCGGGGGTCACGGCCAGGCCGTACACCGTTATTGGCGTAATCGTGCTGGACGCGTTGGCCGAAGTCGCCGGCGTGCGCCGCGAGGTCGACGTGAGGGTGTAGACGGTGGTAACGCCGCCTTTCCCGCTCGCAACGTTGAACACGACCTTGATGACGATCGAGCCGCCCTGCGCGATGCCGGCACTCGCAAGCGCCCCGTTCAGGGCCGCGAGGGTGCCGTACGTCGTGGCGCCGTAGCGATAGCCGGTCACCGTGATCACCCCCGCAACGGAGATGCCTTCGGAGATCGTCATGCTATCGGTGCCGTTGCCGACGTTCGCGACAGTGAACGTCATGGTGTCGGCCGTACTTGGTGAAGCCGCGGCCGGGCTTGGCGTGTTGGCGGTAACCGTCACGCCGGCCTTGAACCCGACGGTCACCGAGACCGACCCGCTGACCGGCGCGTAGGCATTGCCATTCGCGTCGGTGTAGGTCGCTGTCGCCGTGTTGGTGATGACCGTGCCTTCCGGCGTCTGGGCCCGCGCCTCGGTGGCGACGGCAAACAGTGCCAGCGCAATCAGGGCGAGACTGAGG
>WNFB01021124.1_pt1 | contig 10524 bp, 7 predicted proteins | sample 5400501 | NCBI WGS metagenome assembly WNFB01 (sample SAMN13153341, study PRJNA577476) | soil metagenome | isolation source: 200 cm saprolite under Douglas fir tree site 2 hole 1 | place: USA:California | collected 2015-04-18 | reverse complement strand
GACGGGGCCCCCATATCACGATGATCGAGGAGTCCGATGATCAACAAGCTACTCGGGCTGGCGGTGACACTGGCGCTGCCCACACTGGTGGCGGCGCAGGCACCGCAGACCCCCAACCAGCACGCGTCCTATAGCGAGCACGCGTCCGATAGAGGGAAGGCCATGGTCGCGTTATCGGGCAGCCATCGACCCTAGGGGTCGGCCGCGTACGGTTTCAACCAGTTCCGTAGGGGCCAGTCCGCTGCGCCCCTACTTGTTTTCCACCGCCGTTTCCGTCCTCCGTGGCGCGGGCTAGCTTTGCAACGTGAGGCGAAGAATCGTGCTGCTGGCGGCGGCGATTGCCTGCGCCGCGCCGGCAGCGGCCCAAGTCGATGGGTCCGTCGGCGTGGGCGCGGGTACCGTGCGCTATCCTGGGGGAACGAGCTTCGGCTCGGCGATCCTCTCGCCGGGCGTTCGGTATACGAGTGACGCGCTGGTCGCGGACCTTTCGAGCTCCATCGCCTCGCTCCCCGGTGGGGAATGGGCCGGTCTGGGCCTGGCGAACCTGTCGGCGGTCGCCGTGCCGTCCGCCGGGGGACGCCAGCTCGGCGTCGAAGCGACCTTTGCAGGCACCACGGTCACCGGCGTCGGGCCGACCGCGGCGGCGCACGCCATGGGGGAGCTGCGCTGGTCCGCCGCTACCTGGGGTGGCGGCTTCGCGGCCGGACCCTCTACCGGGTTGATCTCGGGCGACCTGCCCGTGACGGCGCTCCACACGCGCGCGCGCCTGTGGTGGCGGCCCGGCGACGGCGCGACATCGCCGACCGTGCAGCTGAGCGTCGAGCCGACACACTTCCCCGATGGGTGGTTCACGGACGCCAGCGCGGGCGCGACGTTCGAGCGCGGTCGGGCCGTCGTATCCCTCTTGACCGTGGCACGGCTCTCGTCCACGTACGGCTCGACCGCCGCTGGCAGCATATACCTGCAGCTGTTCGTCAGGCCACGCATATCGCTGGAGGTCGGGGCGGGGAGCTCGCTCAGGGAGCCCTACCAGGGGCTCCCCCGCGCGGGGTTCATCACGCTCGGCGTACGATTCCACAAGTCTCCGCGCGTGCCGCCCGTCGCCGCCGCCTCCCGGTGGGCACCCCTGGTACCAGCATCGCGTGGCGACAGCCTGGTCGTGCAATTCCGGATGCCCGGCGCCCGCGCGGTCGCGATCGCGGGCGACTGGAACGCTTGGCAACCGGTGTTGCTGCGCCCAGTGGGCGACGACGTGTGGGAGCGCACCCTGGTGCTGCGACGGGGATTGTACCATTTCAACCTGCAGGTAGACGGATCGGACTGGGTGGTGCCGAACGGTGTGGCGGCGGTCCCGGACGGGATGGGTGGGATGGTGGCGGTCCTGGTGGTTCCGTAGACGCACACTTGCTTGACGGGGGTGGCGTTGACCCATACTGTCGGGGCGGCGTGCTGGTCGCTCTTCTCCCTCCCCGAGGTCACTATGGGAAAGATCAACTGGGGTCGCGTGGTGCTGGGCGGGCTGCTGGCGGGCGTGGTGCTGAACATCGTCGATTATGTCACCTACGGCGTATGGCTCAAGGCGGACATGGCCGCCGCGATGACGGCGCTTGGCAAATCGCCGGCCGCGATGGACAGCGCCATTCCGCTCTGGGTGGCGCTCGATTTCGTGTCCGGGATCGGCCTGGTGTGGGTGTACGCGGCCATCCGGCCGCGGTTCGGCGCGGGAGTGAAGACGGCGGTGATCGCGGGGCTGGCCGTGTGGTTCTTCGTCGGCCTGTTGCACGCGATCGGCGAAGCGCCCATGGGCATGATGCCCCAGCGCCTCATGACGATCGGCACGTGCGTGGCACTGATCTCGATTCCCCTCGCGACCGTCGTGGGGGCGTACGTCTATAAGGAGATGTAGCTTCCGCGAAGGCAGGGGAAACAACGGGCGGCCGGTCTTTGCGACCGGCCGCCCGTTGTCGCTTCTCTTTTGGGTACGCCTAGGGGAAGAGCGGCGTGCAACTGGTCGGCTTCCCCCGCGCGGCGCACTCCGCATCGGGGACAGGCATGACCGGAGCGACATCGCCCCCGGTGGGCGGGGCCTTGGGGATCGTGTTGAGGCGACCGTACCGCCGCGCGTCGATCCAACGAGTGCCCTGCTCCCACAACAGCGAGTAGCGCCGGTTGTAGAGCAACTCGGTCAGCAGCGCGGGCTGGGTCACCAGCCCCGCGTACGGCGGCAGACCGCCGGAGTGGATGCGTATAGAATCGAGGTCGGCGACTGCTACTGCGAGGTTCGCGAGCGCGATGTTCGCCTCGGCCCGCAGTAGAATGAGCTCCTCGTTGCGGATGATGGGGATAGGACGCGCGGGGTCGGCCTGACCGGCCGTGAAATACAGCGTGAACTTCTGCTCGCCCGGGACCTCCGGAATGCCGCCCAACACCTGCGTGTCCTGCGCTGCGACGATCTTGTCGATCACCCGCTGGTCGGGATTGCCGCCGAGCTGCAGCTGGGCGTCCACTGAGTCCGACGGGTGCGCGTAGAACGTCACGCCATTGAGCGGTTCGGACAGTCCGTTGGTCACATCGCCGGCGGCGTTCGAGAAGTCGAAGTACGCCCCCTGCCGGTAAGCCGCCGGGTTGCCACTGATGAAGGACGCGCCCAAGGCGGTGAGCGCCTTGTTCCAGCAATTCGCGGGCGTTCCGCCGCACGTGCCGGCGGTGGCGCGCAACACCTCTGCCTTGGCCGCCAGTGCCCGATTGAGCTGGATGAACTTCGCTGGGGTGCCGAAGTCTAGCGCGTTGGGCGCCAGACCGCTGGATCCGGGCGGAATGGGGAACGGAAAGGCTGTGCCCCCCGCGGTCACCAGATCGACGTGCGCGGAGTCGAGCAGGCCGATGATGTACCCGTACACCGAATCCTTGGGCACAAACGGCGCCGGTGGGGCAGTGATTGGTATGTCCACATTGACTGGCGCGCCCAGACTGTCGCGGGTGACGATGACGTACATGAGAGCGAGCGCTTTCATCGTGTTCGCCATGCCGCGCGACGCCGCCTTCTCCGCGACCGACACCTCACCGGTGCCGACGCGTGCCAGGCCGGTCAGGTAGATGTTGGTGTTCCGGATTGCCGCATAGCGATTCCCCCAAAGCGCGCCGCCGAAGCCGCTGCCGATCAAAGCCGGCAGAAAATACGGCTCCTGATAGTCGGGTTGATTGTTGCCCGACAGGTTGATCCCCTCGCGCCCGAGCGAGCCCAGACGCCAGATGTGGCCCTGGATGTCGGTTCTTGCGCTCGCGAACACACCCGTCGCAGCCGCAGCCAGCTTGGTCCGGGTCGGGTTGGTGATCAGGTCCTCGAGGTTAGGCTGGTTGGTGTTCTTGACGTCGAAAAAACTCGAGCAGGCGGCGCCCAACAGGAGCATCCCCAAGGCGGCACCCGCGGCCAGCCAACGCTTTTGCAGTGTGGTGGTCATGGTCAGAACCCCGCCGTGATCGAGAAGAAGAAGCTCCGTGTCGGAGGATACGGACCGAGGTCGATGTTACGCACGATGGCCTGCTGGCCATAGTTCGAGACCTCGGGATCGTAGCCGAAGTAGTCGGTCTTGAGGATCAGGTTTCGACCGGTCACCGATACCCGGGCGTTGCGGGCGCCGAATATGTTGGCCCAGCGCTCCGGCAGGTCGTACCCGACGCTCGCCTCACGCAGCTTGAGGAAACTGGTGGACTGCACGAACGGGGCGGCGACGCCCCACACGTTGCAGGCACCGTATCCCGACTGCCCTCTCGGACTTGAGAAGTCCGGGGCCAGCCCGTTGCAGTCATACAGCGACAGCGTCTGGTTCTGCGCCACGCCCCCGTACTGCCATTCCCACAGCATCGAGAAGGCGAGGCGCTTGTACGTCAGATCGTTGATGAACGACCAGCGGAACCGGGGATTCGCCTGTCCCAGGTAGCTGGGCAATGGCTTGAAGGCCCCGCCCGTCCCCGGTACGGTGTCGGTGCCGATGATCTGCGTAATGGCCCGACCCTGCTGGATGAAAAACTCTCCGTACGCGAGTCCGTACCCGGCGTTGGGCGGGCGGAAGCCGCACACCGTCGCGCCCACCGGGCAGAGGTCGGGCACCGGAAGCTCCTGCACCCGGTTCTTGAGGGACGTAAAGTTGGTCCGGAACACCCAGGTGAAGCTCGGCCGCTGGATCGGCGTCACGCCCGCGCCGATCTCGATCCCCTCGTTCCACAGCACGCCGCCGTTGAGGATGCGCTGGTTGAAACCCGTGAACGGGGCGGGCGTGGCTTGCACGAGCAGGTCGTATGTATGGCGGGAGTATCCGGTCACTTCGAGCGTGGCGCGGCCATGCCAGAGCTGTGCGTCAACGCCGGCTTCGAATTCTTTCACGCGTTCCGGCCTCAAGTCGGGGGAACCCGCGGTCCCCTGGAGCACCGTGCCGACGCTGCCGCCGATGACGACGCTCGAGGCAAGCGTGAACTTGTCTCCGAACTTGGGCTGGTTGCCGGTTTCACCGTACGCGGCCCGCAGCTTGAACTCACTTCCCTCTCCGAGGAGTCCGGGGAAGCGGTACGACGCCGAAGCCTTGGGGAATAGGTAGTACTTGTTGGTGTTGCCGTTGGCGCTCGAGCGCTCGGCGCGGAACCCCGCCGACAGCAGCAGCCGCTCTCGAAGGGTCAGGAATTCCTCCTGGGCGTAGAACGCAAGCGTGCGCTCGATGGCATTGATTTCGAACTGCTGGCCGAACACAGATCCCTGGTCGATGTTCGATTGGCCGGGAAGCAGCCCATGCGCCACCGCGAGCGAGCGGCTGAGCTCGCGATCTTCGACCTGCACGCCTCCCGAGGTGGTGGCGCGGAAGGCACCACCCGTCGGCGTGTAGGCATGGATCGCGTTCAGGTTCCAGTTCCACTGCCGACTGTCGGCGTTGCCGAGCGAAGAAGTACCTGGGGTCGCCAGCCGCGCTTCGTAGAAGAGCTCCCGGGGTGAGAAGACTTGCGCCTTCTGGTTGAAGACGTCGGCGCCCGCCGAGCCGACGAGCCGGAGGTTGTGACGCGCGGACTGCACCGCCTGCCAGGTCAGCGTCGCGCCGCCGGTGAAGCGATACACCACCTCGTCGTTGCGACCCAGGTCGGTCGTCTGTAGCGGGTTAGACCCGAGATACGTGACGGCCGGCTGCGGGTAGACGCCGTTCACCGGCGTGATCGGCATGAACGCCGGGATGTAGGCGAGCGCGTACGTGATGCTCGCCCCGTTGTTGTCGTTATTGGTGAACCCCTTGTCGGTCTGGTTCCGGTTGAACGCCGTATTGACGCTCAGGCTCCAGCGGCTCGAGAGCGTCTGGTCAAGGTTGACGCGGAGGCTCTGGCGCTCGTTGAACGTGTTGTTGACGATGGCGCCATCGCGCTTGGCACCGCCCGAGACGAAGTAGCGCGTGTTCTCCGACCCGCCGCTCAAGTCCAGGTCCGTTTCGTACGACAACGGCTTGTTCCCGGCGAGCTCCTGCAGATGGTCGTAGAACGGCAACTGGCCGTTCACGATGTACGGCCGCACCCGAGCGTCCCCGTACTGCGCTAGCGCCGTGGTCGTGTCGAACAGCCGCGCTCCGGGGCCTCGTTGCAGCTCGAAGAAGCCCACCCGTTGTGTAACGTTGGCGCGCGGTTTCCCCGCCCGCCCGTGATTTGTCTTGATGACGATCACGCCGTTCGCCGCCTTGGAGCCGTAGATGGACGAGGCCGCGGCCCCGCGCAGGATTTCGGTCGACTCGACGTCGTTCGGGTTCAGGTCAGCGAGCCGGTTCACCGGATCGTCCTGCTGTTCGCCATTGCTACCACGATTAGCGGGTCTGGGTTACCGAGGACCGTGTTGTTGCCCCGCAGCTGGATTTGCGTGCCGCCACCCGGTGCGCCGGAGTTCTGGCTGATGATGGCGCCGGGTACCCGCCCAGCGAGCGCGCGGTCGATGGACGGCGCCGGCACGCGGGAGGTTTCCTCGCCCGTCACGTTGGTGGTGGCAATGGCGGCGTTCCGTCGCTCAACGCCCGTCGCCTGGCCGGTGACCACCACGGCCTCGAGGTTGAACACGTCGGGGTCGAGCGTCACGTCGGCGGCGTTCTGATCCGCCGGCACGGCCACTTCGCGCCGCTTGAACGCGATACGGCGGAACACCAGCGTGACGGCGCCAGCGGGTGCCGCGATCGCATAGCGGCCCTCGGCGTTGGTCACCGCGGCGAACGCGGTGCCGGTGACTGAGACGGTGACGCCCGCGCAGGGGAATGCGCGTTACCACGAAAGCCTCCTCGGAGGGTCTCCCGAAAGTCACTGAAGCCGCACGAAGCACTCCATATGGTGCCGCCCGAACGGCGACCCCGCAAGGATGGGCTGGGCGGTCGCGAATTGTGACAGAACATGCCCCGCGACGCATAAAAAACCGCCGAGCGCGGAGACGCTCGGCGGTCAGGCCAACGGGAGTACCGCCGCTCTATTGGCGCGCCTGGACCTCGAAGCTGTTGATCGGCAGCGTCGAGAACACCGTGTCCTTCGGAAGGCCGGCTGACGGGCATCCGGTGGGCCGATCGATGATGACCTGGCCCAACCTCCCGTAGCGCCGCATGTCGATCCAGCGATGCCCACCTTCGTACATCAGCGAGTAGAGCCGCTGCTTTAAGAGCTCATTCACGAATGCTGCATCGGTGCTACCGGTCGTGACTGTGGTTGGATTGAGGCCGCCGGCGGTCTGCCGAATGAAGTTCAGGTCGGTAACGGCCTGCGCCTTGCTGCCCGTCGCCCCGAACCAGTTCGCCTCAGCGCGCAGTAAGACCAGCTCTTCGTTCCGGATAATCGGAATCGGAGAGTTCGGGCTCGGATAGCGGGTCCAGGAAAGGGCTGACTTGAGGCACGAGAGAGAAAAAGTATCGGGCCGGTCCGTGATCTTTGCAAGGAACCGCTTGTCGCGCAGCACGCCGCCCGACTGCAGCTCCGCACTATCCTTGATGAACCGATGCGCCAGCTGGATGGCCGACGTCGGATCCTGCGAGAGGTCGTTCGGCAAATCCTGGTTGCCGGTGCTGAAGGAGACGTACGCGCCCTGGTCGAGCGGCGCGGCGGTATTGATGAATGACTGCCCGAGCGCCGTCAGCACCGAGTCCCAGCACGCCGGGCAACTCGACCAGCTGGTCGCGTAAGTGCCGCCGGGAAGAGCCCCCAGGCTCGCCCGGTATGCTCGAACGCGGGCGGCGAGTCCGCGGTTGATCGTGAGGAACGTCGCGGGTGTGTCGAATCCGAAAAAGCCGGGACCAAGGGTGATCGGGAAGTCGGTCCCCGCGGCCTGGAGCGCCGTCCGCCCGGAATCGAGGATGGCGATGACGGCTTTGTACGCCGAATCGTTCGAGACGAGGGGCGCCAACGGCCCCGCAACCGGCCGGTTCACGTCGATCGGGATCGAGTCCTGGGTGTGCGCCCCCAGCACGACCAGGAACGAGAGCGCCTGGATCGTCTGGACGAACCCGCGCACCGCGTTCTTTTCGGGATCCGTGATCTGGGCCGACCCGATCACATCGAGAATGCGGTAGCCCGCCACAATGGCGCGGTACTCCCGCTGCCACTGGCCGCCACCAAACGCTGCGTTGCTCGCGTCGAGCGGCCCGGTAAGAAGCTCGCTCGTGAAGCGCGGGTCGGCAGTATCGAGCCGGTAGTCTTCGCGTCCGATGATCCCGGACTTGAGGATCCAGCTGGTGAGGTCGATCCGGAACGCGGCAACCATACCCGTTGCCGCGGCATCCACCTGCGCCGCGGTGGCGTTCGGACCGATGGACACCGGGTTGTTGGGGTTGGTGATATTGAAGTCGCAGGCGCCGGCCACGAAGGCGGCGGCCACGGCGAACCCGACGATCGCCCGCATACTGACGGGGCTTGCTGTCCGTGCGCGCATGGTCAGAACCCCACGTCGATCGAGAAGAAGAAGCTGCGGCTCGGGGGGAAGGGCGCCACGTCGACGCCCCGCCCGATTGCCTGGCTGTCGAAGTTTGATACCTCGGGGTCGAGCCCCTTGTACGGCGTGAACCGGAGCAGGTTGCGACCGGTGAACGAGATCCGCGCCGTGCGCATCCCGAAGTGCTGCGCGACTTCAGACGGCAGTTCGTAGCCCACGCTCAGCTCGCGCAACTTCAGGTACGACGCGTCCTGGACGTACACTTTGGTATGCCCGCCCAACCACGTGGCGGTCCGATTGTTGCCGGCTGGCACCTGGTCGACGGAGTTGCCAAAGAGGTCGTACAAGAGCTGGGTCAGGTTGATGACCTCGCCGCCGTGCTTCCAATCCCACAAGAACCCGATACTCAAGCGCCGGTACCTCAGGTCGCTCGAAAACGACATCGTGAACTTGGGGTTGGCATCCCCGATCGCTCCTTCGAACCCGACGATCTGGGTTGCCGAGCTGTCCTTCGCGACCCGGAATGCGCCGAGCCCTGTGCCGAAGCCGATCCCCTGCAGATTGAAATTGGGGACGGGCAGCTCCACAATCTTGCTGCGGTTCAGAGCAAACGTCGAGCGGAGGATCCAGTTCGCTTCCGCAGTGCGCAGCGGCGACACGGCGAGCGACGCCTCGAAGCCGCGCTTGCGGATCTCGCCACCGTTGAACAGGCGGGTTTGAAATCCGGTGGACGGCGCGACGGACTGGAGCAGCAGCAGGTCTTTGATCGTCGTTTGGAACACGGTCAGGCTGAGGGTCGCAAACTGGTTGCCGAAGGCCGCGTCCAACCCGGCCTCGATCTCCGAGCTCCGCTCCGGCTTGATCGCCGTGTCGCCGAGCTGGAGGGACGGGAACTGCCCGAACCGGCCGCCCACCACCGCGCTCGTGTCCAGAGCAAACCGTGCGCCGAACAGCGGAGGATTGCCCGTCTGTCCCCACGAGGCGCGCACTTTCAGCTCGTCGATGGCGCCGGCAGGCTGGACGAAGCGGTACGATGCGGCGGCCTTGGGATAGAAAAAGTAGTGATCCGGGTTGCCGTTCACACTCGAGCGGTCGGCGCGCAAACCGGCCGTAAGGAGCAGGCGCTCCTTCGCCGCCAGAATCTCTTCCTGGCCGTATAGCCCCAGATTCTTTATGGGTTGCTCGAACTGCGTCGATGTGATGCTCGTGGCCTGACTCACGTTCTGAAGCCCGAGCGCGAGGGTCCGTCCGACAACGCTGGTGACGTTGAGGTCGCGCTTTTCGTACTGAAACCCGGCTGACGTGGTGGCCTGAAACGCGTTGGAGGTAGGCGTATACGTGTGCACCACACTGCCGACCAGGTTTTGTCGCAGGTCAGACGCCTTACCCAAAATGACCGTCCCTGGCTGCCCATCCAGCGGCTCGTATTGCAGGTTGGCCGGGGAGAGGACGTCGTTCCGCTGAGCGAAGAAGTCGAGCCCGCCAGTCACGGTGAAGTCCAAGCGCTGCGTCGCGGTGGCGACGGCCTGGGCCCTCACCGTCGAGGAGCCCAGGATGCGCCACACGTCCTCGGCGTTCGTCAGGTCGGCGAAGGTCTGCAACGGGTTCGACGGCGCGAACGGGTTGACCGGGTACACGCCGTTCGCTGGCCTCAGGTCGACGAAGCTTGGCGTCGTCGGGAACGCGAGATACGGACTCGTGCCGGTGTTGTCGTTGTTCGAGATCCCGCGGTTCGAGAGGCTGTGGATCGCGTTCAGGTTCACACTCAGCTTGAAGCGGCTGCCCAACAACTGGTCCAGGTTCGTGCGGATGGACTGCTTCTGGTAGCCGGTGTTCTGGGCGATCCCGCCATCTTTCCTGACGATTCCCGAGACGTAGTATTGCGTCTGATCGTTCCCGCCGGTGACGCTCGCGGCGGTCTCGACATTGGTGGGATGCTGGCCGTAGAGCGCCGCCTCATTGTCGAACACCGGACACTTACCGTTTGGCAGCGTGCAGTAGGCTCGCGCCCCTGGTCCAAACGCGGCAATGGCTTCCGTGCTGTCGGCGAACGTCCGGAAGCCGAGGCTGTTGGCGACCGACAGCGTGCCGAAGCGCTGTGAAACGCTGAATCGAGGCTTGCCGGCTCGCCCGCGGCGCGTGGTGATGATGATCACACCGTTCGCCGCCTGCCCCCCGTAGATCGCCGCCGCCGAGGGACCCTTGAGCACCTCGATGCTCGCGATGTCGTTGGGGATCATATCGGCGAGCCGGTTGACTTTGTTGTCCTGATTGTTCGGGTTGCCGCCCGCCTGCGCCGCCGTGATCGCGTTCATTCCGTTCGCAACCGCGTCGTTCGCGACGATCATGCCGTCCAGCACGATGAGTGGATCCACGCCCGCGTTGATCGTGGTGACGCCGCGCATGCTGATTTGAGCGCCGCCCCCGGGGGCGCCGGAGTTCTCCTGGATCAGCGCGCCCGGAATCTTGCCTTGTATGGCGCCCTCTAAGGTCTGACTCGGGGCGCGATTCACCTCCTCGGCCTGCAGCGTGGTGACCGCGTTCGCCAGATTGCGCTGGGCCACGCCGGTTACTTGGCCGGTCACGACCACGGCCTCGAG
>WNFB01022021.1_pt1 | contig 10530 bp, 12 predicted proteins | sample 5400501 | NCBI WGS metagenome assembly WNFB01 (sample SAMN13153341, study PRJNA577476) | soil metagenome | isolation source: 200 cm saprolite under Douglas fir tree site 2 hole 1 | place: USA:California | collected 2015-04-18 | reverse complement strand
ATCGAAGCCCCCGTCCTTACCAAGCTGAGCGAGAACTGGTTGCTGGTATCACTGGCGGTTGCGCGCTCCACCACGCCCGACCACTCGACATCGAAGCTGACTACCCCCGGAACGGAGCTGCCGTCGCTGAGCGCGTTTCCGATGTTGCCGTAGTCCTCGATCGCGAAGTTGGACAATCGGTATGAGGCGGTGCCGTGGCCGAGATTTAGCGCCACCGAGTCTTCGGGTATGGCGGCCGTCCAGAAAAGTCCAGCCGGGAAGGGATCGATGCCCGGGTTGAAGTCGTGGATCTGGTCGGTCCCAACGGGACCGTTGAAGACGTCGAGTCAGATGAACCCGAACGTTCCCCTGTGAATGCGATCGTCAGTGCCCCTGAAGGTTCCGGTCATGAAACGCATATCGGCCCCAAACGTGAGGCCGCTGCCGGTCCCGGTACCCGTGCCTTCGATGTCGGCTATGGCGACAAAGCCATTGAAATCGGTGATGGTCGAGGGCTCCGAACCGGCGCCCGGGAGCTTGACGTGGAATGGTGCCCCTGGCGCGACGGTGCCCGGAATGGGTCTCGGCGTGCCCGCGCCGGGAGCTTCCGCGTGCGCCAGGCTAGGCACCCAAAGGCTGGCCGCGGCCGGTACGCCACCGGCGGCGGCGGCCGTGCCCAGAAACTGGCGCCGCGATAACGCTCTGTCCCAAGAGTGACGATGACCAATTGGGTGGTCATGAGCTGCCGACTGCCAGATTGCTCGAAACTGATCCTCGCTGAGCTTCATCGGCACCCCTCCGCAGAACTGGGCCTACAAGCGTTCTCCGCTCGACTGATGAAAGTAGTCTTAGCACCGCCAAGCCAGCCGGTCAACCTACGGCTTCAAGGGCCAGCTGTAATTGACCCGTGCCGATGTCCAAGTGCGACCGCCGTCAGTCGTAGAGGTGACTGTATTTCCGAACCACCAGAAGCCATGACTCGAATCCACAAACTGAAAGAATTCACCCTGGTCTGCAGCACACCATTGCCGCCCGTAAAGATTGGACTTGTCGCATCGCAAATCCAATCAGACCCGGCTGGCATTCCGTCCAGCTGCACGGGCGCCCAAGTTCGACCGCCGTCATTTGTCGTAGCAATGACTTGCGCCCCACTGGGCTGTGTGTCGCCGAATCCGCTCGAGCAGCCCCAGGTCAGCCAGCCACGCTGCGGCGTGTTGAACATGAGTCCCGTCTGCGAGCAATCAAATGCCAGATTCCCAAGTCCGAGGTCTGGCGCGTTGCTCACGAGTGACCAGTCGCGGCCTCCGTCCGAGGTCGCATACACACGACGCTGAACAGGGTTGGTCGCGTACTCGATGAAAATCCAGCCATGCTGCAGGTCCAGGAAGTCGAGAAGGAACGAGAAGTTGATCCGCCAGGACACCGTCCACGGGACAGGAATCACTGCGTCTTGAGTCCACGACCGGCCGGCGTCATGCGTCGACATCAACACCATGCGGGTCGGCTGGTACGGAACTGAACCCGTGCTGAAGGTGGCCCACGCGACATTCGGGTCCAACGAGCAGAAGGCCCCGGGCCCCTTGACACTGCCTGGCGGTGCCTGTGGCGAAACGTCACGCCAGGTGCGGCCGCCATCTGTGGTGCGCTCCGTGCCCCGCCAGCCAACGTTCTTGTCAAACATTCGGACGCTGTTCCCGTCATTTCCGCAGGCCCGAGTGACAGGGCCGCCTGGCGCGGGAATTACAGGCACAGCATTGTGGCGGTGCTCGTAGATCGCGATCGCAGCAGCCGCCGCGCCCGCCGCGATCAGCACCACCAGCACCGCAGCGATCGCGCGCTGAACGGCCGGCTTAGCGAACCGGAAACCTCGCCGCGGACGCACCGCGACGCGACGCCGGTCCAGCTCCTCACGCACGGCCGTGGCAAGCCATGGCTTCGGCGGCGCAACCTCGTCGAGGGCACCGTGGAACAGGGTGCGCAGGCTAAGTTCGTCCACGGTGGGCCTCCATACGTCTCTTCAACTCGTTCGTCGCACGCAGCAGCCGTGTCTCGGCGCCGCGAGGACTGATGCCGATGATCGGCGCGATCTCGCCAACCGGCAGGTCCAGGTAGAAATGCAGGACCAGCACCAGGCGTTGGTCCTGATTGATCGAGCGCAGCGCACGCCTCAGCTCGACGCGCGCTACCACCTCGTCGTCCGAGGCTTCAATTGCAGGCTCAGCGCCTTCGAAGCCAACTGTTGAACGCCAGCGCGACCTCATCGATGAGCGGCACTGGTTGGCGACGATGGCGAGAAACCAGGGCCGCATCTCCGAGCCCTCGCGCAGCTGGCTCAACTTGCGCCAGGCCTTGAAGGCAGCCTCCTGGACCGCATCCTCAGCCGCCTGATGATCGTGTAGCAAGCCAGCGGCGAGGCGATATGCGTGATTTAGCAACGGTTCGAGCAACCGTTCGAAAGCGGCATCGTCGCCCGCCTTGGCGGCCTGGATCGCCGCGAGCGACGCCGGTTGCGTGGCCATTCCTGATTCCTAAGACGCCCCCGATCGGGGGATTTACGTCAGAAGGATTCCTGACGTGCTCCGGGGCGGCCCGAGCGTATAGGAAGTAGCCTTGAATGCGAAGTCGTGATAGCCGATTGGGCCGCCTTCCTGACGGGGGCGTGGCCGCGTGCGGCACTGATGTGGAAGGCAGGTGGTTCAATCAAACCATCCTGCCGCGCCGCATCGCTGTTAAGGATCGGTCCCCGCCGGATGCGTCCGACCCCGTCTCCGAACCCAAAATGATCGAGCCCCTGGTGGCCTACGTATATCAGGCAGTGCAACAGACAAGCAGTCTTCCCCTGACCGATCGCCAGGTGGAAATCCTCACCCTGTTGGCCCTTGGTCTTTCGGAGAAAGAGGTGGCTGTTCGCCTGGGCATCAGCCTCCGAACCGCTCGCAACCATGTTGCCAACATGTATGAACGCCTCGGCCTTCATCACCGCACGGACGCGGTCTTGGCGGCCGTTCGTTACGGACTCGTCAAGGTTTGAGACGGTGAGATCCTGTCCTTATCAAGTGGTGCTGTCGAGGCGAAGGGCCACGTCGTTGCCGCGGAGCTGGGCGGTCGCGGTGCCATCCAACCGGTTGATGACGATGTTGACGAATGGATTCTCCATCGGCAGCAGCTGGGATCGATCCGACACCACACCTGTGATTCGCCAGACATCCCCGGATGTCTCAATACCTGTCACGCCGATCACACGCGTCAGCCCCGGGTAGGCTATGTTCGAGGTCGCGCCGGGTTGTCCAGCAAAGATCGTAGAGGTCAGCTTTCCTGTCCCTGCGTCGGGATTCAACCAGCCCTCCAGCACGTGGGTGGCCATGCTCGGCACCGGCTTGCTAGGCATTCCGGCTTCTGCACGGATGACCACCGATGAATGCGAGCCGGTCAAAAGTGCGCTCGCCGAGGGCAGGGCAGCCGCCGCAGCGACTCCCCCGCCGATACCGACCAGCTTGAGAAAAGTCCTGCGCTCGATTGGTTTCATTGACGTTCTCCTAGTGGGGAGTGCCCAGGTAAGGGAAGCCTGAGAGGTAATCGGAGTGCGGGCCCACCATGTCGGTCGTGACCGCGCCTTTGCTGACGAGGTTCAGCTCGATGTCGATGACGTCGTCGGTTAGTTGGCGACCGTTCAAAAAGCCGGCGGAACTTGAGTAGTCAAACGTGAGGATGTCGGGGAGCAGGAGGTCTCCGATGCTGGTGGCGGGCATGGGGTCGTAACCGAAGCTCTCGAGCGTAGCCACAAAGCTCGCGAGGAAGAGTCGGCGCTGATCAGCCGGCTGCGTGCCGTTGAAGGTGATCTTGTCATCGCCGTGGTTGAAGACCGTGTTGATTGCCGGCCGCCCCATCTGGTCGACTTGAACCAATCGGGTCGGCTGAAGGGTGGCGGGGATCAAAGTGTGAGCCCATACGCCGACATGTGGGTTCTGGCCAAATGTTGCGCTGGGCACCTCGAGAGCGATCCCAAACACGTTCAGCTTCTTGAAGAAGTCGGCTCCTGTGAATACGAAGCCGTGCAGGAAACCGACCAGGTCGAAGAAGAACGGATCGCTTCGAAGGCCGGCGAAGAAGCGGAAGTCGCCACTTGTCGTCACATTCGGCTCCGGCCCGAACGAGACCGGCGCGTCTTCGATCACATCATCGCCTTCGTCGTCGGACCCGAGCGCACCAGAGACGCGTCGTACATTCGCGAACTGGTGGCCATTCTCCTTCTTCGAGAACCGTATGGAGAACCTGACATCGGGTCTCGCGTCATCGTTGTTATCGATAAGCAGCTCATAACGCGCGTCATGACGAAATTCGTCGGCATGCGTTGGAGCCAACGGATTGACGTTGAGGATGAGTATCGACTTGTTGGGGTCGCCCGGCTTTTGGAAGGCGTAAATGTCCGTGATGTCGACGCGGGCATCCATCGCGGGCGATGTTAGGTTCGGAGAATCGAGGTGGTCGGCCATGCCTCTCCTTGCTTATTACGCGGTAAGGAGCGCGTGCCCCGGGCACACGTCCGCCATTGGGTCGGCGGGCGCGAGTAGCCCTCCTTTCGAGCACAGTAGTCGCGTCCTTTCGCCACTGCCATAGAGCATTTGCTCCATGTGGCCGAAATGGGACGAGCTTGTGAGACCACGCAAGCACGATGATTTGGCTCAGAGATTGAACGTCTCCGAGCCGCGGGCGAGTTGCTGACTCGCCATACGGCAATAAGCGTGGTGCAGATAAAAGACCCGCGCATCGCCATGAACCGCCTCGTAACCGCGTACCGGCAGTCGCAGGCGATCGCGGTGGCGGTGGCGCTTCAGCTTCCGGAGCGTCTGGCTGCTCGGGCCCGGACCGCGGCTGACCTGGCAGCCGAATGCGACGCGCACGAGCCTTCCCTCCAGCGGTTGCTGCGAGCACTGGAGGCCATGGAGGTCGTGGAGGAGAATAAGCACCTTGGCTTCCGGCTGACGAGCCTCGGTGAACAGCTGCGCGAAGATCTGCTCGGGCCCGCCGCGCGCTTGTTCAACTCGCCGCTCTACTGGAAGGCCTGGTTGAACCTCGAGCACTCGGTCAGGACCGGCGAGCGCGCGTTTGACGTCACATTTGGCGTGCGTGACTGGGATTACTACGCCACGCATCCGGAGGATGGTGCGCGGTTTGATGCCGCGATGGCGGCCAACACAGGTCCGGTATCGAAGGCGGTGGTGGCGGCGCACGACTTCTCTCCGTACACCCTCGTGGCCGACATTGGCGGAGGAGACGGAACTCTCCTTGGCATGGTGTTGCGTAAGCATCCGCACCTCCGTGGCATGTTGTTTGATCGGCAAGACGTCATAGAGCGAGCGAGGAATCGCCTGCGCGATGTTGGCGTGACGGATCGGGTTGACTTTGTCAGCGGCAGCTTCTTCGAGTCGGTCCCGTCCGGCGCCGACATCTACGTGATGAAGTCGATCGTCCACGACTGGGACGATGCAAGCGCCGGGACGATTCTCGCGCACTGCCGCTCAGCGGCGAGCCCAGGTACACGGCTGTTACTCGTGGAACGCGTGCTGCCCGAAAAACCCGATCCCGACCACCTGGAGCCGTTCTTGATGGATCTCAACATGCTTGTCAATACCGGCGGAAAAGAGCGCACCGAGGCCGAATATCAGGCCTTGCTCGATCGCGCCGGCTGGCGACTTGACAGGGTGGTCGAGACGGACGCCGGGCAGTTCGTCCTTGAGTCAGTGGCCGGCGGCTACTATTGAATCCGCGATCGGCTTCGTTTTTTGCTGGAGGTGCCAATGGCAGAGACGCAAGAAACCTGGCGGGGCAAGGTCCGGGGGATGACCCCCGACGAGGTCGAGGAATTCCTCAAGCTCGGGGTCAATATGTACATGGCCTGCCTCTCGCCCGACGGAAGCCCGTACGTCACGGTTTGCTGGCATGAATGGAAGGACGGCTCTTTCTGGGTGATCCCGCGCCAGCACTCGCGCTGGGCCGAATACCTCGCCAAAGATCCGCGCGTGTCGTTCGTCGTCGAACAGCCGAAGAACCTCGGCAAGGTGCTGGGCCAAGGGAAGGCCGAGCTCGTCGAGCGTCCCAATGTCGGTGGCGCATGGGTGCCGATCGCGACCCGGATGAGCTACCGGTACCTGGGTGAGAATGGACCAACGTACCTCGAGTCGACCATGAAACAGCCCCGGTGGCTGTTCAAGATCAAGCCCACTCGTTTGGAGACCTGGCAGGGCGTCGGTTGGGCTCGCCGCTACTGGGTCGAGGACACGGGAGGCCCCAGCTACGAGGAGGCGCACGCCTCCGTCTAGTTCCCGCGAAACGGCCCGCGAGAGCGCGGCGCTCCGGGCCCTCGCCGCACGGGAGCGCGAGTTGATCGAGTTCGCTCGGGAGCTGGTCAGGACGCCGAGCCCGAATCCGCCCGGAGATGAGCGCGAGGTGGTCGCCAGGGCGCGAGATGCGATGTCGCGCCTGGGTTACCAGGCGATACACACGGTCGGCATGGAACAAGAGCGGCCAAACCTCCTCGGCGAGATCGGAGACGGTTCCGGACCGACCTTGATGTTCAACGGCCACCTCGACACCAAGCCTGCCGGCGACCTTTCGGAGTGGGCGACCGGCCCCTACGACCCAGTCATCCGGGATGGCCGCCTGTATGGGCTTGGCGCCACCGACATGAAGGGCGCCGTCGCCGCGATGGTCTATGCAGGAGCCGCGGTCGCCCAGACGGATCTGCACGGGACGCTCAGGCTTGCGCTCAGCGCCGATGAGGAGGCCGGGAGCCGCTTCGGGGCCCGTTTCCTGGCAGGAATCCCCGAGCTCGCCGCTAACGCGGTGCTCGTTGGCGAACCGACCGGGATGCAGGCTCCGTGGGCCTACCTCGCGGTCGCCAACCGCGGCATCTCGTGCTTTCGGGTCAGCGTGCGCGGCACGCAGATGCACTCGAGCCTGAGCGACCAGGTCCCGTCGGTCAACGCCAGCGTGAAGGCAGGTCAGGTCCTGTCAAGGATGGCCGCGGAGTTCCGGCCGTCATACCCGCACAAAGCCGGTGTTGACAGCCGCCCCACCGTCAACCTCGGGGTTACCTTGAGTGGAGGCGTCTTCTATGGGGTCTATCCGGGTCACGCGGAATTCGGCATCGACATCCGCACGGTGCCTGGTATGACCCTCTCGGGTTTGCGCGCCGAGCTGACAGCGTTCATCGAAAGGCTGCGAGGTGAGGACCGCGAGCTGGATGCGAGCGTCGAGCCGTTGTCCGACCTGGCCTGGCATCCGCCCTCGTCGATCGATCCTGCGCATCCGCTGGTGATGGCGGCCTCGAGCTCCGCCAGGGACGTGCTCGGGCGCGAGGTGCCGCTGGGGACGATGCCCGCGTTCACCGATGGCAGCCACTGGAGCCAGGCAGGGATGGCTTGCATCCCGGCGTTCGGGCCGGGCAGCCTGCTGTACGCCCACCGCCCGAACGAGTTCGTCGTGGTGGAAGACGTGATCATGGCCGCGCGGATCTACGCGCTGACCGCGCTGCGTTTCCTTGGGATGAGCGACCAGCCGGCGGCGGTCACTCCGAAGTCGCGGCCCGCCGGTCGGCCTCGGCTGGCTCGACCGCGCGCAAAGCGATAAAAGGCTGAGGGTTCCAGCAGCGGAGAGTGCGCCCGTCCGCTGCTTCCAGCTCAGGGTGTTCCCGCCAGCAGCGGCTCAGCGCGTAGGGGCACCGCGGCGCGAACAGGCAGGCGGGCGGCAGCACCCTGGGGTCGGGGACTCGGCCCGGAATCGTGTACAGATGCTTGCGGTCGCCGGCCGCCGAGGGGATCGAGCTGAGCAGACCCTGGGTGTAAGGGTGTCTCGGGTCCGCAAAAATCTCTGAGGCAGGCGCCTCTTCGACGATCTCGCCCGCGTACATTACGGCCACCCGGTCCGCGACCTGGGAGACGACGGCAAGGTTGTGAGTGATAAGGAGCACTGCGAGGCGACGCTGCTCCTGTTCGGAGCGGATCAGGTCGAGGATCTGAGCCTGGATCGTCACGTCGAGCGCCGTCGTGGGCTCGTCGGCGATCAGGACCTTGGGATCCAGCACGAGCGCCATCGCGATCATCACGCGCTGCCGCATGCCGCCCGACAGCTGGTGCGGATAGTCACCGAGTCGCCGCTCTGGCGAAGGGATCTGGACTTCCTTAAGGATCTCGACAGCCATGTCGCGGGCTGCGCGCCGGTGCAACTTGCGGTGCGCAGTGATCGCTTCGACGATCTGGTCTCCGATGGTGAACACGGGATCGAGCGAGGTCAGCGGCTCCTGGAAAACCATAGAGACCGCGTCGCCACGCAGCGACCTCATCTCGTGTTCGCTCACGGCGCGGATGTCTTTGCCGGCGAGCAGCACCTGGCCTCCTGTGACACGCGCCGGCGGGTCCGGCAGCAGCCGCATCACCGACAGCGCAGCCATGGACTTGCCGCATCCTGATTCGCCGACCAGGGCCAAGGTCTCTCCCTCCCTGAGTTGAAAGGAGATACCTCGCACCACGTCGACCCGTCCCTCGCGGAGGAAGAGTGTGGTCCTGAGGTCTTTGACGCTGAGGGCGATCTCGGAGAGGCTCACCCTGTGCCTTTGAGCCGCGGGTCGAGGACATCGCGAAGTCCGTCTCCAAGCACGTTCAGACCGAGCACGAGGAGCACGATGACGATACCCGGGATGGTACTCAGCCAGTGGTTCAAGAGCATGTAGCCGCTGCCCTCGTTGATCATCTGGCCGAGGCTTGGCAGGGGCGGCTGCGCACCCATGCCGATGAACGATAGGCCGGCCTCGGCGATGATCGCGATCGCGATGTAGTACGAGCCCATCACCAGCGCCGAGCCGACCACGTTTGGCAGCAGGTGGCGGACCATGATCTCGATATCGTCCTTGCCCAAGGCGCGAGCGGCCGCGACGAACTCCTTCTCGCGCAGGGCGAAGACTTCGCCGCGCACGATGCGCGCGAAGCCCGCCCAGTTCACGAACCCGACGGCGATCACCACGCCAGTCAGCCCCGGCCCGATCGCGCCGATGAGCAGCACGGCGATCAGGATTAGGGGGAATCCCCAGATCAGCTCGACAAGACCATTCAGGACTCTGTCCACCCAGCCTCGGTAGTAGCCGGCCAGCATGCCGACGACAGTTCCGATTGTTATGGCGATTGCGGTGGTCCCGAGGCCGACGAGCATGGAGATACGGATCCCGACCAACAGCCGGCTGAGGAGGTCGCGACCGAGTGCGTCGGTGCCCAAGAGGTGTCCCTTGCTCAGGGGTGGCAGGAGGTTGTCGCTCAGCACCTGCTTGGCATAGTCGTATGGGGCTAGCGCGGGGCCCACTGCCGCCGCCAGCGTGAAGAAGACCACGATGACCGCCCCTGCCAGTGCCAGCTTGTTGCGCGATAGATCGTGAAACGCGTCCCGCCACCGTGAAGGCCGCGTCGCCCACAGGCGCTCGACCTTCGCCTCCCACACCGCCCTCTCGTCGGAAACGGTCAGGTCTGCCATCAGGCGACCCTGATCCTCGGGTTCGCCAGCCCGTAACCGATGTCCGCGAGCCAGTTGGCCAGCAGTACGAAGAAGATCAGCAGCAACGAGAAGAACTGCGCCACCGGATAGTCGCGGCGCAGAACCGAGTCGACAAGCAGGTATCCGACACCAGGCCAGCGGAAGATCGTTTCGACGATCAGCGCGTATCCGACCAGCCATCCCAAGCGAAGGCCGCTTAGCGAGATCACGGGTATCAGTGCATTGCGGAGCACGTGGCGGATAATCACCTGCCACTCCGGCAGCCCTTTGGCCCGAAGGGCGCGAACGAAGTCTTCGTGCAGGTGCTCGAGCATCGAGGACCTCGTCATCCTCACCGTCACAGCTGTCCCTTCGGCGGCGAGCACGAGCGCCGGCAGGATGAGCTGCGGCGGGTCGCAACAGCCGGCCGAGGGAAGCAGACCGAGCCGCAGCGAGAAGAAGTAGACGAGTATCAGCGCGAGCCAGAAGTTGGGAATGCCCACGCCCAGGATGGCTCCGCCCATGGCGAGCTGATCGACCCAGGTGTTGCGTTTCACCGCGGCCAGTACGCCGAGCGGGATCGCGATCAAGTACGAGATCAACAGCGCTGTGAGGCCGAGAACAAGGCTGTTGCGCGCGTGATTAGCGAGCAGCTCGGTGATCGGCGTGCCGTTGACGAGAGAGCTGCCCAGATCGCCGGTGGCGAGGTGTCTCAGGTAGATGAAGTATTGGGTGTAGACCGGTTGGTCCAGGCCCATCCGATGGTCGTAGGCCTGGCGGATCTCTTGCGACGCTAGCGGGTTGAGCACTCCGCCGCCGCTCGGGCCACCCGGAGCTGAGCGCAGGGCGTAAAAAATCACGACCGACGAGATCGCGAGGATAAGCAACGTGTAGCCCGTGCGGCGAGCCAGGTAGGCAGCCACTGTGCTCAGTGTGAACTTCTGAGGTCAGCTCACGGTTTGTCCGAGGGTGTGGCTAGCCGAGCCAGACGTCGTTGTAGTACGGGTACAAATTCCACTGGTCCGGGTGCCA
>WNFB01006456.1_pt1 | contig 10530 bp, 1 predicted proteins | sample 5400501 | NCBI WGS metagenome assembly WNFB01 (sample SAMN13153341, study PRJNA577476) | soil metagenome | isolation source: 200 cm saprolite under Douglas fir tree site 2 hole 1 | place: USA:California | collected 2015-04-18 | reverse complement strand
TGCTCAGTTTCCACCACATTGAGTTTACGATCCGGTCGCTATCGCTCCCGGTTCTGACGCCTCCAAATCTTGCATTTGTCTTGCCAAACGCGAAGTAAGTCCGGTCTCAAGCTTTTCTCAAGGATTCCTCAAGGCCGCCCCAGTAGTCTGCTAACCGTTGTAGACCAGCATTAGATTTCGATTCGAAGCCGAGGAGGTCCCGTCATGATTCGATTCCTGCGATTTGCCGCACTGGCCGCGATCGCGAGCTGCTTGCTCGCCATTCCGTTTCTGAAATCAGCGGCCGTAACCAGCACCACGACTGTCTCGGTCATCGTCGAGTTGCGTGACGATCCCGGCGCCGTCTATGCCGCGAAGCTCAAACAGCAAGGCGCGCTAGTCTCAGATGATCAAATGCGATCGTACCGCAACGGCCTGACTGCGGCGCAGGATCAGTTTCTGAATGCGCTGAAGAGTCAGGGAACAAATTTCCAGTTACAGACGGTAGACGTGAAGGACGCTGCCGGCAATGTCGCGGGCACCGTTTCGATGCGTTACACGCTGGTTTACAACGGCGTGACGCTGACGGTTCCCGAGGCCGCGGTGCCAACGATTGCGAGCATGTCCGGCGTGAAGCAGGTCCATGCGAACGGCGTTCAGTATCCAGACCTCGTCAAGAGCCTGTCGTACATTCGCGCGACCCAACTCTATGGAAAGAATCTAAACGACTTCACTCCGTTTGCGAGCCTCCCGGACGGCAATGAGGGTCAGGGAATTTACATCGCCGTCATCGACACCGGCATCGACTGGACGCATCCGATGTTTGGCGGCGACCCGACGCCTCCGCGTCTGGGAATTTCGCCCAACGCAGCTTCGGTTCCTTCCAATCAAAAGATCGTTTACTCGTTGCCGCTGGCAGACATCATCACGGATGGTTTTGGACACGGCACGCACGTCGCTTCCGAAGCTGCCGGTTATCTCGCAGTCGCGCCGGGTTCAGACGGCATTCCCGGAACAGCGGACGACGTACAGATTCACGGCGTAGCTCCACAGGCCAAGCTGATGAGCTACAAAGTGTGCAGCGATTCACTGTCGACAGTTGGTTCTTTGACGGGAGCGATCGGTGGATGCTTCACGTCAAGCATCATCATGGCGATCGAGGACGCGGTATCGCCGCAGACGGTCGACTTGCAACCCAAGCCGATAGCAAACGTCATCAACATGAGCTTAGGCGGAGCAGGTGGTCCGGATGAACCTACTGCTGTCGCTTCCGACAACGCTACGTTGTTGGGAACGAGCGTAATCGCCGCCGCCGGCAATTCCGGACCGGGCGAAGGAACAGTTGGCGCCCCGGGAGCGGGCCGCCGCGTCATCTCGCCAGGAGCCGATAACGATCCGGGAGTGGGCAATAACACTGTCGATGCCGTTGATGGCAGCCGCACGGGCATGAATGCTTTCTTAATGAGCGGCGCGCCCGGAGTCAGCGCCAACATCACGCAAAATTACGTGTACTGCGGTCTCGGTGAAAAACCCACCGACTTTCCCCCGTCCGTCGCGGGCAAGATCGCTCTGCTCAAACGCGGCAGCACGGTTAGCGCTGCTGGAGTTGGCACGGGCTTATTCGCGGTGAAAGCGACTAACGCGGCCGCAGCCGGCGCAGTTGCGGCAATCATCTTCAACAACGTGGACGGCGAGCTTTCCGGAACAACGGCAGAAAAAGCCGTGATTCCAACCTTGGGTATGTCGAAGGCCAATGGTGAGTTCCTGCAATCGATCATTGGCTCTGATCCAACCGGCGTTTCGGCAAAGCAGATTCGCATCAACAAGGCCACGATATTCACTCCCGCGATGGCTGACTTCAGCTCGCGCGGGCCCGTGCGGGGATTCGGCCAAATCAAACCGGATGTTTCGGCTCCGGGCGTGAACATTCTTGCTGCCGTGCCACCGGCGAGTGTCATTGCCGCATTGGGCCTGGGCGCGCAAGGCGTTAACTACGCCGCCATCAGCGGCACGAGCATGGCGACGCCGCACACGGCAGGCTCGGTGGCGCTGATCAGAGAAGCGCATCCGGATTGGACCCCGGACATGGTGCGCACGGCGATGATCAATTCGGCCACGAACCTGCGCGATCAGAACCAGACGCCGAAAGCTGATGGGCTCACTGCCGATTCCGTAATCGCGCAAGGTGGCGGGCTCATTGACGTCTTCCATGCGGTTAACGCGAAAGCGTTGATGGGAGTTGTCGGCGACGGCATCGCCGCGCCTGCGATCCTCGGCAGTAATTCATACGGCGAAGTTCCAGTCGTGAACAACCGCGTGACCAGCACTCAAGCTGTCGCCGTCACGATTCAAGATCTTTCCGCTCAGGGTGGAACCTACAACCTCGGCGTGGCGAACAACCGCGACCTGCAACTCAGCGGCATCAACGTCACTACCTCGGCGCCCAGCGTCAGCGTACCCGCCGGAGGATCGACGACGTTCACGGTCAACGCCACGTTTGATGGCAACCTGATTCGCGATCCCAACGTGGCGGATGCCGTTGTCAGCGGAAACACGGTGACGTTTGTGCCGAGACCAATCGAAATGCAGTGGTACGTGACGGCCCAGCGCGCTGACGGCGCAGAGTCGCTGCGCATGCCGTTCTACTTCAAGCCGGTCTTCTCGGTTCCCAAGGCGCTTTCGACTGACGCTACAACATTCACGGGAGCCGTAGCTGCCGGTGATGGCGACCTTGAAACCGTATCGGGCGTTACCTTCGTCGACATTCCGTTCCAGGTAAGCGACACGACTCTAAAGATCAATGCTCACTTGGATTTCTTCCAGGTTGTGAATGGCGAGGTTGCCGACCTTGATCTCTTCTTGTTGGATCCGGATGGCAACAGAATCGCCAGCTCAACCAATCCCGGCGGTCCCGAAGATATCAGCGTTTCCGTTAACCGTGGAGGCACTTACACGTACCGGGTCGACGGATCTCTTGCGGCTAACACCAACTTCACGCTCACCAGCACGCTGTCGAAAGCTCCGTCTGGTCCAACTCTGCAAACGATACCCGGCGACTTTGTTAACGCGCAGGGTCAGCACGTGGATTTTGATGGTTCGTTCAATATCAACTGGACGCCGAATGGTGGCGAGCAGGGATTCGAAATCGAAGAGTCCACCGACAATCAGAACTGGCAGATTCTCGCCGACGTGAGCGGCGCGACGACCAGCTTTGCGCTCAATCAAGCCAACGGCACTTACTTCTTCCGCGTGCGGGCGATCGATGCCGGACAGATTGGGATGTTCGTCACCAATCCCGGCAACGTGGTGAGCGTCCTGGTGGACCAACGGTCGAAGGTTGACATTACCAGCCAGGTGACCAAAGTATTTTCCAACGTCTCGCTGAGTGATACGACCCACATCTTCCAATTGGATCTGGCGTTGACGAACAACTCGGCGCAGACCTACGTGCCGTTGGTTGATCTAAACGTCGTGAACGTCAGCTCAACTACCGGAACCGTGCAGGTCGCCAACGCCGACAATGGCAAAGACGGCAAGACCCTGGCGAACGCGGCACTGTTTGGTTACTCGCAGAAGATTGGTCCGGAAGAGATGTTCTCACCGAATGAGCTCACCGGCGCCCGCACGTTGCGCTTCCAGGACAACGCGTCTGAGTGGTTCACTTTCGATGTGAACGTGACGGCTTATCTGCAAACAGGCGGCGCGTCTTCCAGCTCAAGTTCAAGCTCGGCCAGTGCCCCACAATCTCCGAGCGGGAGCAACGGCGCTGGAGGAGGCGTGCTGCCTTTGACTCAAATCAAAGCAGTGATTCGTTTCACGGCTAATCCACTGACAAAGACAGTCACAGCACAGCTCATCAGTTTGCAATGACGCAGCGGGGGCGCTGCAGAGCCAGGCAGATTCGTCTGCCTGGCTCTGCTTCGATTTGGAATTACGTGACTGGGTAGTAACGCATTCGCAGCAGTAGCAAGTCAAGAGGTCTTTTGAAAAGGAGATACTGACATGTTTAAGCGGACACGCGCGCATTTGGTTTCGAGAATAGTGCGATTCAGAAGAGCCCTGATCGTGGCGATATGTTTATCGGCCAGCGTGACCGCTTTGATGTTTAGCTCGCGCTCAAGAGCGGAGATGCCGTTGTCCTCTGCATTGTTAGCTGCGAAGAGTTCGATGGATCCGACGACGCCGACCAGTGGCAACACGCTGACTGACGCCAGCGGGCCGCTGACATTTACCGGCGGTCCGTATCTGGTCGCGAATCCATCTTCACAAGCGACCGGCACGCCTACGTGCAATGCCGCGCTGCCGTGCGATGAATACGCATTTACCGTCAACGTTAGTAATGCCACGGCACAGAACAAGTATGTTCGCGTCGAGCTGGCGTGGCCCGTGGTTGGCGAAGCGCAATTCGATCTCTATGTGTTTGATGGAACGACCGCGAACGGCAAAGTCATCACGAAGTCGATCGGCGATCAGACCTATGTAATGCCGGACGTGTGTTTGATACCGGCGACGCCGGCAACCAACGGAACTTACACGCTGCGGATCGTTCCGTTCCTTCCTTTCGGACAAAGCGTAACCGGCAAGGTAAGTCTGGTTGATATTCCGGCCGCTGCTCCGCTCGATCCGGGAGTCGCTCCGAGTTTTTCAAATCACGATTCGCCATCCACCTTGGGAAACTTTTCCGGCGAACCATCGATTGGAGTCGACTGGAAGCCGAACGCGCCGGAGTTCAAGCACGGCACGGTGAATACCGGCGGCGTAGCTTTCTTATCTGCGAATGGCGATACAGCACCTGGGGCCGCGCTCGAGGCCCGCGTTAGTTTTGACGACAGCACCAGTCCCGCCACCGCTACCTGGGAAAATGTTTCGGCGGTTTATGTGCAACAGACAGCTTTGGTCGATCCGATCGGTTGGGTCGACCATCAGACAGGTCGCGTGTTTCAACTCGAACTGATCGGTGGCCAGGGAAACAGCACCGCAGCATATTCCGATGACGATGGAAAATCGTGGACACCAATGCAGGGTGGCGGTCTTCCGGCTGGACCCGATCACGAAACTTTCGGCGGCGGCCCATACAACAATGCGGCAACTCCGGCGCCACCGCCGCATCCACTTTATCCGAATGCGCTTTACTATTGTTCGCAGAATATAGTTGGCGGCGCCGAATGCTCGCGCAGCGATGATGGCGGACTGACCTTTGGTCCGGGCATCGATATCTTTCCGCCGACTCAGTGTTACGGCGGCATTCATGGTCACGTGAAAGTTGCTCCCGACGGCACAGTTTACGTTCCCAACTCTTCATGCACCTCAGGAACCGGCGGCAGCCAGGGTATGGCCGTCTCAACCGACAACGGCTTGACGTGGATCGATCGCACGGTGCCGACGAGCACCGGCAGCGGCGATCCATCTGTCGGCATCGACGCCAACAACAAGGTCTACTTCGGCTACGTCAACGCGGATGGGAGACCTCACGTTGCAATCACTACTGATCGTGGCCTCACCTGGAGTAATGACTTCGACGCGGGTGTACCTTCCGATTGCAATGCGGCGGCAGATTCGAATCCCAACTATGCGCCATGTCGAATCAAGAGCGCGGTGTTTCCGGTAATGACGGCCGGCGACCCGGGCCGAGCTGCGTTCGGTTTCATCGGCAGCACCACCGGCGGTAATTATCAGGATCAAGCGACGTATCAGGGCATCTGGTATTTCTTTGTTGCGACCACTTATGACGGCGGGAATACGTGGACCACGGTGAACGCGACACCGGGCGACCCAGTGCAGAAGGGATCGATCTGTCTGCTTGGTTTCATATGCGGTAATGATCGAAATCTCCTCGACTTCAATGACATGACGATCGATTGGGAAGGGCGCGTCCTCGCTGCGTACGCCGATGGTTGTGTTGCGCCAACATGCAGCGCGGCAAATGGGTACACCGGTCGGGCGAGCAAGGCCGCCATGATTCGTCAGGCCGGCGGGCGTCGCATGTTCGCTGCATTTGATCCAGGTGCGACGCCTACACCCACGCCGACGCCTACACCGACGCCGTCGGCATTCGGGCCAAAGCTGCTGCACTTTCATGGAAACCCTGATGACAGTGGCGGTGGTGTGCCTTGCGCCGGCAGTGCGCCTGCGGATATTGAAACTTGTGGCGGACCATTCCTGAAACCAACCGCGACGCTGTTCTCTGGCCCGGCGGCGATTTGGAATTCAAACTCTTCGCTGAACCAGAACGCTGAACGCAGTACGGTCGATCCCAATTGGGTGTGGAACCTCGGCGGCACGCCGACCACCTTGAGAGGCAACGTGGATCTTCAGTTTTGGGCCATATGCGGCGCGTGCGTGCCGGGGACTTTCAACGCTAAGTGGGACATTTCTCTCTGGGCCGATGGAACTAAGCAGTTCACCCAACGGATCGTTGGTCCGACTCCTGCGACGCCTAACCTGCCGTCGTTGCTATCAGCCACGGTAAACATTCCTGCGAATATCACTGCTACGAATCGCTTTGTTTTGGTAATCGATCCAGTGTTTCTTGATACGCAGGAAAATACTAAGATCTATTACGATTCAACTTTGCCATGTCCTGGAGCAACCAGTGGTCCATGCGATTCGACGGTAACGATGCCCGTCGTTGATCCAAGCGTGGTTCCGACACCGACACCCACGCCGACCCCGACGCCAACGCCGGCGCCACCTGGACCCGGCACGCCGAGATTTCAGATTTACGTCCCCAGTAGTTCTTTCAGCGGCGGTGAACCGTCAATCGGCGCCGACTGGAAGACTGGCAATGCGATGTACCTCGCTTCGTTTAACCCTATCCGTATAGGGTTTGATGACTGCGCCTCTCCGGCAAAAGACACTTGGACGAATACAAGCATTCCGTCGGCCGTCTCTCTCGATCCAATTCTGTTCACCGATCACATGCTGCCGCCGGGCACGCCGAATCGAACGTTTGTTTCGCAGTTGACCGGGCAGGACAGCATTACCTTCTTTACAGATAACGATGGTGCATCCTATTCGCCCAGCCAGGGAGGCGGCATTCCTTCGGGCGTCGATCACCAAACAATCGGCGCGGGTCCATATAAGCCGAACACCACTCCGCCGGCATCTCCGCGTTCCGGCTATCCAAATGCCGTTTACTACTGTTCGCAGGACATCGCGACCGCGTTCTGCGCGCGCAGCGATGATGGCGGACAGACGTTTGGCGTCGGCGTGCCGATTTACGACGCCATCCAGTGCACGGGAATTCATGGACACGTGAAAGTTGCGCCCGATGGAACCGTGTATGTTCCTAATAGAAGCTGCGGCGGCAAGGCGTCAGTTGTCGTTTCAAACGATAACGGCGTCACCTGGTCAGTTCGGCCCGCCCCGACGAGCAGCACAACGGGTTTCTTGGTTGACCCTTCGGTTGGCATCGGCACGAACAATGTTGGTAAGCCGAGCGGGCAGGCAAGCAACACGATATATCTCGGGTATCAGGCTTCTAACGGTCATCCGCGCATCGCGGTTTCCCACGACCAGGGCGCGAACTGGATCAATGATCAGGATGTTGGAACTTTCTTAGGCATCCAGAACTCAACCTTCCCGGAAGTGGTCGCTGGGGACGACAATCGCGCGTCGTACGCGTTCTTGGGAACGACTGTCGGCGGTGACTACACGAACCAGGCTACGTACGATCAAAGTGCGCCGTGGCATCTCTACATCGCCACGACGTTTGATGGTGGTGCGACCTGGTCGACGATTGACGCGACGCCGGATGATCCAGTGCAGCGCGGCTCGATTTGCAATCTCGGCACTACGAGCTGCAACGGCCACAATCCCAACGATCGAAATCTGCTCGACTTTATGGATGCCACCGTTGATGCTCAGGGCCGTACGCTAGTCGCGTATCCTGACGGTTGCGTGGGAAGCTGCGTTAAAAAGCCCAGTGGCGCGCACCCGAACTCTTATACATCACGCGCGTCAATAGCTCGGCAGTCAGGCGGTCAACGCTTGTTTGCCGCTTTCGATCCGGTTGAGCCCAATTTGCCGGGCGCGCCGAAAGCAAAAGCGCAGATTAGCGACCTCGGTGGTCCGACTATTGTGTCATGGCCTGCCACAGACGATGCAGGTGCGCCCGTCACGTCGTACAAGGTCTATCGAAGAGATGGGCCGAGCGGGACATTCAACCTGTTAGCAACCGTTACTGATACAAGCTTTTCCGATACCACCTTCACAGCGCCGGCGACCAACAATGCGTATCGCGTCACGGCCGTGAATGCGCTCGGCGAAGGTCCAAACTGCGGCGACGTCGTTCCGGTCGTAGTTACTTTCGAGAGTTCTTGTCTATATCCATACATTCAGGTAGGCGACGAGGGCATTCCGGGCGCTGTGCCCGCAGATCCAACCGGAGGCGAGCTGACAATTCAGCGACTCAATGTGGGCGAGCCATTCTCGAGCTGCGGCGACAACTCTCTCACTTTCATAATGAAGGTGAATACGCTCGATCCGCAGAATACGGGGACCGCTGTGTTGCCGCCGAATTCAGAGTGGCACATCCTTTTTGGTCTGACTGATACCAACGGCAACGCCGAGAGAGCTTTCGTGGCGGTAGATACCTTCTCGCCCAATACGCCAGTAAAGCCCAGAGTTGTGATTGGCAGACGAGACCCAACCGCAACCGGAACGTTGGATACGCGCGTCTGTACGAATGATCTAACGAACACTTGTCCGGCGATCTCCGCCAACTACAACAAAGACGGAACGATTGTATTCAAACTCAATCTGGCGACGCCCATCAATTTCAGCGCGCCAGGGACCGGCGCGACGGGCACGGCTTTCACGTGGGACGGTAGCGCTGCCGGAACAACGATTGGCACGGCCCAGGTAATAACGGGAACGACATACATCCTGGCCGGCGCCGGCGCAGGACTATTAGAGAGCGTGCAAACGACCAGCGGCGAGGACTACACCAGAATAGGCAATACGGCGTGCGGCACAGGAGTGCCCAACGCCAGCCTTGCTGCGAATCCAACATCCGGCAACGTTCCGCTGACGGTCAATTTCGATGCTTCGGGATCGAGCAATCCACAGTCGTGTAACACGATAGCGTCTTACACGCTGGATTTTGGAGATGGCAGCTCGACAGTTACTCAGTCCGCGCCAACGTTTAGTCATACTTACAACAACGCCGGAGATTACACGGCGCGATTAACGGTGACTGACTCAGCCGGTCACGCGAGCGCCAATCAAGCTCAGGTACTCATTCATGCCACAGCGCCAACTCCATCGCCAACGCCGACGCCAACTCCGGGACCGAAATCAATCGGCACGAGCGGACCGGCAGACGGCTGGGATGGAACATGGCCCGGGGCCTTGATTACTCCGGGCGGAGTAATCGAGGAAGACACGTGCGTCGATGGTGTCAACTGCGAAACGTTCACGTTCAAGATACTTGGAACAAAGGACGACTGGATCGCGGCGAACGAACGCGTGCAGGTTAAGCTGAACTGGCAAAACAGCGCGAATGAATACGACATCTACATTCACCAGGGATCGGATACCAACGGTCCGCTTGTGACTTCGTCCATTCAGGGCCCTGGTCTAACACACCAAGTCGCATTCGTAGACGTCGCTCAATGGGGCACTGGTGTATTTACCGTCCACGTTGCTTATGACGTGACTGCCACATCGGCAACAGATCCATATCGTGGGGCGGTGAGTGCCGTGCCAGAGACATTTCCACTGGCTCCGGCAGCGACTCAGGACACGGGTCCAAAGATTGGTTACGAGAATTTCGAAGCGCCCGGAGTCCTGACGCCGGTCACCACCACGTCGGCGGGAGGGCAAGTACACTCGGTCGAGTACATGGGACGCGGCGCGGGCGAACCGTCGATCGGTAACAACTGGAAGACCGGCGTGACGAGCTTCCAATCTGATCTACAGACGTTGTTCGTCACCTTCAATGACTCGACGCACACTGCCACCTGGGTCAACCGTGCAGCGCCAACCTCGCAGGCAGTTGACTCTGATCCGATCGGGTTCACCGATCCGCAAACTGGTCGCACGTTTGCTGCCGAGCTTACACTGCTGTCGCCTGACACTTGCAAGACCTCGTACTCGGATGACGATGGCCTGACGTGGATACCAAGCCAGGGTAGCGGCATCGGATCCGGAGTCGATCACGAGACGATCGGCGGCGGTCCTTTCCACGCGCCACTGACCAGACCGACCGGCGTGCCGGGCGTTTACCCGAACGCTGTTTACTATTGCTCGCAGGACATCGCTACCGCATTCTGTTCGCGCAGCGACGATGGAGGGCTGACCTTCGGCGCTTCGGTGCCACTCTACACCGTGACGCAGTGTGTCGGAATACATGGACACGTCAAAGTGGCTCCGGACGGCACTGTCTATGTGCCGAACAATAACTGTAACAGCGGAAACAACAGTGTAGGTGCGGTTGCTGTTTCCGTTGACAATGGAAACACCTGGAACGTCAAGCCGGTCAGCAACTCCGCATGGATTGCCTCTTCAGGCAGCGCCGACCCAGCCATCGCCATCGATGCGAACGGTCGC
>WNFB01006455.1_pt1 | contig 10530 bp, 12 predicted proteins | sample 5400501 | NCBI WGS metagenome assembly WNFB01 (sample SAMN13153341, study PRJNA577476) | soil metagenome | isolation source: 200 cm saprolite under Douglas fir tree site 2 hole 1 | place: USA:California | collected 2015-04-18 | reverse complement strand
CTGTATCGAATGTCGTACCGCCCGATATAGAAACCGGGGAGCTTCTGGCTGATTTCGTCAAACGCCGCGCGAAGTTCCTCTGAGTAAAGGTCAGCGCCATCCTTGAAGATACAACCCTGGCAATGATTGCCGGCCTCGACAAGTCGCAAGCATTCGCCTTGCGGCAGTATCCACTCGGATCTTGCTTCAAACCGCTCCAGGTAAGTCCGTGCAATCAATCTTGCTCGAGGATCGGATTCAATCAACTCCCTTAAAGAGTGCACACCGTCGCCCACAACAGCGGGGAATTGCTTACGCGTGATACCGAAAATATGTCCTCGCCGCTCCTTGGGAAACCGGTAGTAGAAAATTCCTGCCTCTTTCGGACCTTCCACGTACCTCTGAAGGACGAGCGGCGCGGACACCTGAGCAACGTATTTCTCAGCTTCATCGAATGATTCTATTTTCCTAAATCCCGCGCCCCTTTGCGCCGTATCGGGCTTCAGGACAAAGGGGAAGTGAATCTCATGCCGTAAGCAGGTTTCTTCAATGAGCGCAATTCTTTTTTCAGTGAACCCGCTCGGCACGAGGTAGCCGTCCGAAGTATATTCCGGGGATGTCTCCATGAGCGTTTGAAGAATTCCAATCTTGGATTCACCGACGATGCCGCCATTTTTTTGATTTAGATTGGCAATCGTGGGCAGTGAGAATCCTCTGTAGCGAAGCCCCAACCACACGCAAATGACCGCCACCGGTGAGTAGAAAAGCCAGGCTGGCCAGAATTCCCATTTCACGATGCGGTCCCAGGAAATGTCGAGTTGCCGCCGGATGAGAGTGCCCCAACGGCGCCACACACATAGAAGCGCGAAGAGAACCAGCCCGAACAAACTCAAGATGGCCAACTGTTCTTTTGCGGTTGAGGCACGGGACGGCGCCAGATGAATGGTTGCGAAAACGAGCAGTATCCAGACTATGGCCGAAACCGCCGTAATTGCCGCGAAAGCCAGTGCTGGCATGCGGTCCAATCCAGCTGAGATGTACGCCGGCAGTCTTGTACCGGGAAAGAATCGGCTTAGTGCTAGGCGAAATCGGCCAACGTTTCTGCTCGGACTATTAGCGTGATGTTTTCCCTTCGCGAACCATCCCTTGAACCACCGATGCTGCACAATTGGCGGGCCAATTTTGCGTGTCAGAGCGTAGATGCCCAAATCACCAAACCAAAGCCCAGCGAATGCGCTGAGGAAGGCCAGTCTGAAATCGAGCACGCTCGAGGCCGCCAAGGTCGCCGCCGTAATCGTCGCACCGTCTTCCGAGACAAAAGCTCCCAGTACAATTGCTGCCACCAGTGCTATTGCATCTGAGCCTTGGACGGGAGTCATGCTCATCAAAGTTCTTCAATCCGCAGCTAGGGCGTTCATGTGTTTCAATGTTGAGGGCGCCACTCCGAATTCAACGGGCACCGTGATTTCAATTTCGTGGCAGATTAGTCGCACGATCGCGAAGTGATGAATGGCATGTCCGATGCAGTACGCCAACTCGCGGCTGGCGTTGGACTCGAAACATGACGGCTGGGAGGCTTTGTATCCCACGCTGTTGATGACCTTGCAATTGCGGGCAAGAGTCTCGTCCGTGTAACGTTTCAGGGCCCGAAGAACGTCGCAGGTCGCGATGCTTGCGTAGGTCACGTCGCTTTGCAGGCGCTGATTTCTCTCCCGGGCGTCGTAATTGATCTCCCCTGCACGCAAGCCTCTGATCAGGCTCTGGAAATGTTCCAGCACATGCCGGTAGTGCTGTCCTACCGACGCGTTGAACGGCGTCCTTGCAGTGTGCGAGTACGTCCTGTCACTCAACTCAAACAGTAGACCCAATCCCTGCAGCAGAACGTCTTGCGCGGCTACAATCAGCTCAGGCGTATCCACTTGAGCCTCCATTTGCGGCGTGAAATCCTGCAGTACTGCGACCAGGCTAACCGAGTTCATGCGAGTCTCTTTCCGATTACGGGAATTTCACTGCGATGGAGGAGCAGGTTGACTGCGGAACAGACAAATACGATCAGCGCCAGCGCGAATAGCAGGCCCTTGTCGCCCTGGACCTCGATGCCGAGGACCGTAAGATGGCTGAGAATGGCGCCAGCCATCACGCCCATGGCTAGAAGCGACCCAAGCCATGTAAACCATGGCGTCAGAATCAGCATCGCTGCGATCAGTTCGACTACGCCTGACCCAATGCGCCCCCAGGGTTCTGCGTGCACCCTTGTGAAGATATAGACCGATTCAGGGGCGGCGGTGAATTTGAAGAACAGGGTCTGCAGCAGGATGATCCCCGCCGTGATCCTCAGAACCCAACTTAGAACGGAAATGGCCACTGACGTCTCCTTGTTGCCTGGCTTGTCTTGTATGATTTTGCTTCGCATGTTCAGTCCCTATTCGACGGGCTTAGTGGCCTTCTTTTGCAATAATAGCGGGCCAGTTTTTGTCCGCCTTTCGTAGATTGCCTTGCTGGTCCTTGTTGAACTCTTTCTTTACGCCCAGGTCGTATTGCATCAGCAGTCGGCCGTTGACGATCTGAAATGCCTCGATTTTCACAGGTGCCGGGTGACCCTGCGAAGCTCCGTAAGCACAGAAGCCGCCGAATTGTGGCTCATACTTAGCAGGGTTGGCGTCAAACGTAGCTTTGTCTTCAGCAGTAGCAAAGAGATAGCGGGCGCCGTTGTACTTGCTTTCGAAATCCGGGAGTCCCTTGACCGGACGATTCTGCATAAAGAATGCAACCGGATCGTATCCTTGGATTGCGATCCCCTTCTTGTCCAGGTTCAACAGCGATTTGGCTTGCCCGAACGCTGGAATTGAACTGACCAGCATAAACAGCAGGAAAAGTCTTTTCATTTAAGAGCCCTCTTTGTGTTTTGGCCGACAAATTTCGCGGTCGGTGGTAGGAGTCAAGTGGCGGCAAAAAGTTTCAGCAGGTAGTCCAATGCTGCTCACATTATTTTTGTAACTTTTTGGGGCCATTGGGATCAGATAGCATGGCTTCCTGCGGATCAACCCAATTGGCTATGCTTCTCACCGAAAAAGAAACTGATGCCGGCACGCCTGGGTCAGTTCAAACGATTGGCAATGGATGGACGCCAGCCAGTCCAAACTCCCCACAATCGCCAGTCTGCGGAGCCTACCTGCTACGGTTCGCAGAGGGCAGAGAAGACGTGAGAGCAGCTCTCCGTTTACGGTTTCTGGTATTCAACCTGGAGCTGTGCGAGGGCCTAGAATCTGCGTACGAAACGGGATACGACACCGACCAATTTGACAAGACCTGCGACCATCTGATCGTGGAACACCGTCCGAGTCGACAAGTTGTAGGTACTTATCGCTTGCAGACGGGCCGGGTTGCGGCAGAAAACCTTGGATACTACAGCGCGCGTGAGTTTGACTTTTCTCCCTATGAGCCGATCCGGAATACGCTCGTAGAGCTTGGTCGAGCATCGATTCATCGAGATCATCGATCGTTCGAAGTTCTTACGCTGCTCTGGCGCGGAATCGCGAGCTATGCGCTTCAGCGCAACGCACGATACCTGATCGGTTGCTCCTCTCTGACCTCGAAATGTCCGAAGGAAGGCTCCGACATGTATTGGCGACTTCAGAAATTTCTCGTTGCTCCTGTTTTGCGAACGAACCCTCGCCCTAGCTTCAGAATTCCGATCGAGGAGGCTCCTTCGGATACGCTTCGCATCAATCCTCCTCGACTTTTGCGTACCTACCTTTCTATTGGTGCGCAAATCTGCGGCAAGCCTGCGATTGACCGCGAGTTCAAAACGATCGACTTTCTGACCCTTCTAGACCTCACAAAACTCGGGTCAAGTGCACGCCTTCGCTTTTTCCGAAACAAATAAGCTGAGCTGATTTCTTGCATGCAACTTTTAATGAACGTGCGTATCTCACTGGATATGAACATAGCAACACTACTAACTACCGCAGCAAGTTTTGAGAAGGTCTTCGTGCGAAACTGGGCAGCCAGCATTGCGCGCCTACAGAGGCATTCGTCCCCTAATGAATATCTGGTGACCGAGGAAAAGTATCAGGATTTGGCGAACTGGCGCGAGATCGCTTGGAAGGCGCTTGCGGAGAAGAATTTGGGTGATTCGCTCCGGCGCGCGATTGTGTCACTGCCCATAAAATACAGGGAAGTACTCTTCCTTCGGGACGTCAAGAACCTCGATACGGCGGAGACCGCGTGGATCTTGAACATCACAGCTGGCGCTGTGAGAGCTCGGTTGTTGCGGGCAAGGATGCAGGTTTGCGGCACATTGACGTCTTCTCTTTTGATCAGAACCCGCGATAAGAGCTTTGTTAACTGCTACCGCCTATTTCGCAGCACAGAGTCGGAGCCGGTTGCGATCCGGTGATAGAGACGAGCACTGAATCCTTCAGGTAGCTCGATGATTTCTGTCCTGTTGATCAATCGTACGACTTTGCGCAAGCCATCATAGGTGGCGAAACAGCCTTCACATGTCAGGAAGTGCTGTTCGATGCGGGCCCTCAATTCTCGCGAAACGTCATCTTCCATATAGTTCGCTAGCTCTCGGCGAACCTCGTGGCAACTGATCTGCATGCCAAGGTCCTCATTTCTGCGCCTGAATAGAAGCGGTCTTCCACGGCGAATCTTCATCAGATTCATCCAAGGGAAAAAAGTCACATTGCAACATTCATCTTTTTCACTCAATTTTGAAACCTTCGATTGGTTTCCGTATCCCACCACTGCACGACGAACTTTCGGAGCTGAAACCTAGGCTGTGATTTCTCATCAGGCCCGCGGATCGCTCGCGATTCGAATTCAATTCCGAGAGTGCGCGTCGAAAACCAAAAGAAGAGGTAAGTAAATGAAAATGTCTCGCATTCTGAAAGTGATGTTTGTTGCTCTCGTCGTCACCACACTGGGGCTTAGTGCTGCCGGTGCGTTCGCGCAGATCGGCACGCACACCTCATCGCAGTTTCAGGGCCCCAAGGCCAACAAGGGAACCGTTACACACAGCATCAAGGATGGCAAGAGCGTCCTCACGCTGTCAGACGACTTCGTTGTGCCCGATACACCGGACCCGCACTGGCAAGTCGTGGATTCCGACGGCAACGTCTATTTGCTCGACAAGCTCAAGACCAAAGCGTTCATCGGCAGCAACTACAAGAAGGAAATCGTTCTGCCTTCCTACGTTAGGAACGTGTCCAAGGTCGTGATTTGGTGCGCGTTTGCAGAAGTCAACCTCGGCGAAGCAAAGTTCAGCTCGCCGATCATGTAATTCGGGCCAAGCCGTATAACAGGGTCGCTCCGCTTCCACCCTGGCAGGGCGACCCCTTTCTAAAGAAAAGGAAACACAATGAAGATTCTGAAGAGATTGTTTTACTGCCTCTTGATGTTCGGCGTGCTTCTCGTGATCGGCTCAACCGCCACTGCGCAGACGGCCGACAAGAAATCACTCACCTTGGATGGAGCCGAGCGCGTTATCGCGGCGGCAAAGGCCGAAGCGGTCAAGGTTAAAGCTCCTGGCGGCGTCATTGCCGTGGTCGACGCAGGCGGCAACTTGATGGCTTTGGAAAGACTCGATGGTACGTTTGCCGCCGGTGCGAATATTTCTATTGGAAAAGCGCGCACGGCGGTCCTCTTTCAAAAGCCCACCAAAGTTTTCGAGGACATCATCAACAAAGGCCGTACCGCCATGGCCGCGCTGCCCGACTCGTTCTTTACGCCGCTGCAGGGCGGAATCCCGGTTGCACTCGATGGACAGATCATCGGAGGTGTTGGCGTGAGTGGTGCTTCGAGCGCCGCTCAGGACGAAGAACTCGCCATCGCCGGAGCAGAAGCAGCGAAAAGCTTCGGCGGCGACTCGATGATGGCGCCCACTCTTCCGGTCACTTATTTCTCCAAGTCCGAAGTCGACGAGGGGTTTGCAAAGGGTTCCGTGCTGTTCGATGGCGGCGGCGGGCGCAACTACATGGTTCACGCGAGCCGTCGTGAAGGCCGCGGCATGGTCGAAGTTCACACAAAGGATGCAGACATTCTCTATGTATTGAAGGGCTCAGCGACGATCGTCACTGGCGGCACCATGGTCGACGGCAAAACGATCGCAACTGACGAAATTCGCGGCCGTGAAATCACCGGTGGTGAAACGCGCCAACTCGTTCCGGGAGACGTCATGATTATACCCAACGGCGTGCCTCACTGGTTCAAAGAAGTAAAAGCGCCATTCCTCTACTACGTGGTCAAAGTTCGTTAGGAGAAGACCATGAAGCTCCGCAAACTCACCCTCATTTTGGCGGCTGGTATCATCTGCATTGTGCCGAATGCCTTCGCCCAGAACTGGGCAGCGCAAGCGCCCCCTTACGGCCGCCCAGACGCGACCGTCGATCTACGGACGGTTGAGGGCGTGCAACTCATAAAGGGTGAATGGCACTACAGCGATGTGAAGATCATTGAAGTTGATTCACGCGGCCCAGGCCAGGACTTGAAGCCCTCCGGCTATCCGAACAAAACCTATGACTACACACCGCATGCTGGCGATGCCGGCTTCGATGATTCGAAGTGGGAAGTATTGGATCCAACCAAGCTCGATGCACGGCGCGCTGGCGGAAAAGTCTGTTTCAATTGGTATCGCATCAATTTGACAGTCCCAGAGAAAATAGCGGGCCTTTTCGTGGCCGGCTCGACCATTTCGTTTGAGATTGTTATCGATGACTACGCAGAAATCTGGGTGAATGGAAAGTTGCCAACTGTTTTAGGCCAAAGTGGGGGGCCGGTCGCAAAAGGCTGGAACGCGCCAAACAAAGTGATCCTGACCCACAACGCCCAGCCCGGGCAGAAATTTCAGATTGCCGTCTTCGGATTCAACGGCCCGATTTCGAAAAGCCCAATGAACTTCATCTGGGTCAAATCGGCCACATTGGATTTTTATAAGCCGGGTCATGGCACCGGAATTCAGGAAGTAGAGACGAAGATTCTTCGCAATGACCCCGCGCTCGACGCTATTGTCGCTCCTGGCACAAAGATAGAAAAGTTAGCAGGCGGGTTCATGTTTACTGAAGGTCCGGTTTGGGTCCATGATGGCGGCTATCTGCTCTTCAGCGATCCAAACAACAACGTAATCTACCGCTGGTCAGAGGAAGATGGAGTCTCTGTCTATCGTACCCACAGCGGCTACACGGGAATGAACATCGGCGAATACGGCCAGCCCGGTTCTAATGGCCTCACGCTCGATGCGCAAGGGCGGCTCACCATCAACGAACACGGCAACCGCCGCGTCACGCGTCTCGAAAAGAACGGTCAGCTTACGGTCTTGGCCGATCACTATCAGGGCAAACGCTTGAACAGCCCGAATGATCTCGTATACCGTTCCGACGGTGCCCTCTATTTTACGGACCCACCCTTTGGTCTTCCGAAGTTTTTCGGAGACCCCCGCAAGGAGTTGCCTTACAGCGGCGTCTTCTGCTTGATCAACGGTGAGCTAAAGCTGGTCAACAAAGATCTGACCGGCCCGAACGGTTTAGCGTTCTCTCCAGATGAGAAGTACCTGTACGTCGACAACTGGGACGAAAAACGCAAAGTCATCATGCGCTATGACGTCCATTCCGACGGCACGCTTTCAAATGGCCAGGTCTTTTTTGATGCAACGAGCGAGCCCGGCGAAGACGCTTGGGACGGAATGAAGATCGACGTGAAGGGCAATCTGTATCTCTCAGGTCCGGGCGGCCTCTGGATCATCTCGGCGGAAGGGACGCACCTCGGGACGATTGTTGGCCCCGAGCATCCTCACAATCTCGCTTGGGGCGGGGATGACAATAAGACTCTCTATCTAGCCGCGCAGACGGGCCTGTATCGCTTAACCGTCAACACTCCTGGAGCAGGATCGCCAAAGTAAGTTCCTTTTCGGCCCGGAAGGGGTGTGGTAAGTCTTTGAGTCTCCGTTTTCTATATTCTTGAATCCTGCCTCGTCTCACCCTCATCCAAGAGAGTATGGGACAGGCGGGCTGATGTTCAGTGCTATATTGATAGTTGAGAAAGGCTTAGAGGCCCCAATTTGGGGCTTTTTAAACACCTTGAGCACACCCAGCTCACATCAACTGCCTTCGACCATCGCTCGCGAGGACGAACATCTTCTAGTAACAGCGGCTCGCGCAGGTAACGCCGCCGCTTTCGAGGAACTCGTCAATCGCTATGAAGCTAAGATATTCCGCCTCACAAGGAACATCACAGGAAATCATGAAGACGCCGAAGATGCCATGCAAGATGCTTTCTTGAAGGCATACGCACACCTCCAGGATTTCCACGGAGATTCCCGGTTCTATACATGGCTGGTACGAATCGCTGCCAATGAAGCTTTGATGCGGCTCCGCAAGCGCCGGCCCAATCAGTTCTCCTTGGATGAGCCAATCGAGGGCGAGGATGACCTTATGCCGCGCGAATTGGAAGATTGGGAACCTAATCCCGAACAACAATATGCTCAAACGGAGATGCAAAACATCGTGAGCGACGTGATTGACGGGCTCGAACCCGAATACCGCATTGTCTTCCTCTTGCGAGACTTCGAGGAACTTTCAACGCAGGAAACTGCGGACGCGCTAGGTATCTCCATACCTGCGGTCAAGTCACGATTGTTAAGGGCGCGCCTCAAGCTCAGGGAAAAACTGAATCGCCATTTCCGTCAAGGAGCGCCAAATTGAATTGTAAAGGCGTCATCCGCGAATTGTCGAACTACATTGATGGTGATCTCGATCCCGTCGTGAAGCTGGAACTTGAACGGCATCTGGAGCATTGCGAAGATTGCACGATGATCGTGGATCAGACCAAGAAGACCATTGAGATTCTCTGCGGTTCCCAACCCGTTTCGCTTTCGACAGATGTGCGCTCACGTCTCCACGCGACGTTACGCGAGAAGACAGGTCAAAAGCCAACCTGAGGTGCGCATCGAGTTAGCGCTTAGATCCCCACACGTTCTGTCCAGGTTCTCTCCCTAGTTGTAGCCCCGCGATTCTGTTATCATCCCCCAACCTTGCTCGGCGGCGCCTTCAGGTCAGTCTTCACACCTGCCGAGTTCCGAAGTACGCCAATTTCCGGAGGATAGGTATGTCTTGGATCCCTTCCGTCTCTCAAGAGAAAGCTAGTCCTGAAGTGAAGCCTATCTACGACTTCTTACGGGAGAACTGGGGCTTCGTGCCCAACTACTTTCTGGCCCTCGGACGCGACCCCCAATTGCTTCAGGACCAGGTAAACCTTTTCACTCACGCCATGTTTCAAGAGCGAGCCCTTCCCAAGCAAATCAAAGAGCAGGTCGCGCTGGTCGTCAGTGGCATCAACCTCTCCAACTATTGCCTCGCGGCCCACTTGGAAATCCTTGGCAGGATGGGCATCGAAAAGTCGGTGTCGCGCAAGCTAGCTCTCGACTATACGAGCGCCCCCGTCGAACCCAAGGTCATGGAGCTCTTCCGATTTACCGACAAGCTCACGCGCCGCCCTGCAGACATCGAGAAGCCTGATGTCGATCGTCTTCGAGACGCGGGTTGGGACGATGCCGCCATTCTGGAAACGGTGCTCGTCGTTTCGCTCTACGCCTGCGCCAACCGCTTCTCCGCAGGAATCGGCCTCATCGCAGACTTCTAGTTCCTGCGAACGAGAACCTCTCACAAATACGAAGCACTAACCGTGATCCATGAGCCTCACCACACGCATCTAGTACCGGCCTCACAGCGAGCAGCTGTAGAAAACTTGGAAAGAGCCTTTAGGCGACGAAGTTGTACCCAAATGGACCCAAGTCAGAAGCACAGCGGAGTCTCGGCAGTACGCTAATCCAGTGACGTGTCAGAATTCATGTGGCGCGCCCGGGGAGACTCGAACTCCCGACCCTCTGCTTAGAAGTCGCATGAGTACTTTTATCAAAACTTGCCGGAGTGAGCGCAGAGCAGCGGGAAATCAGCAAGTTGTGACAACTTCTGATCAACTACTTGCTCCTTCTTCATCACCTTTGAGCAGGCTTTTTGCCATGATTTGTCACAATTAGTATTACGTTTTTATGACGGCAGAACATATGTAGGCGAGCATCGCCTGCTGGCGTGCGAAGCGTGGCGGACCTAGAGACTGGGCGCATAGTAGCCTGTTTTTGCGTAGATGCTGAGAGGCGGAAGTCCCTTGGGAGCGCGCATCTTGACCTTGATCTTTCGCCATCGCGCATCGTGTGATTTATTACTCGGGTGGTATCCCAGAATGTATTGGTTGCGCAACTCCGAGCCAATTTTTGTGGCGATGTCCGGCAGTTCATTTACATTCTCTACGGTAAAAGCGCGCCCACCGGTCAGTTCCGTCACTTCAATGAGCAGCGAGGGACCGTTGAGTTCCTCTGGTGTTCGGCTGCGATACTCAACTGAGTCAAATATGCCGACCGAGTACAGCTGGGTATCTGCCTCTCGCACCAGCCGCTTGATATCCCTCTCGTTGTACCGACTATTGTTATCTCCCCCGTCGGAGATGATGAGTAAGGCCCGTTTGGCGTTGCGGGCGGTCCTCATCTCGCTGAGG
>WNFB01006452.1_pt1 | contig 10533 bp, 17 predicted proteins | sample 5400501 | NCBI WGS metagenome assembly WNFB01 (sample SAMN13153341, study PRJNA577476) | soil metagenome | isolation source: 200 cm saprolite under Douglas fir tree site 2 hole 1 | place: USA:California | collected 2015-04-18 | reverse complement strand
TGACCGTCCAGGTAGAAGGCATGGACTGCGTGAGCTGCGAGATGCCGATCAAAGCGGCTCTCGAGAAGGTGCCGGGCGTGCGCTCGTCGGACGTGAGCTACAAGCGCGGCGATGCGCGTGTAGAGTTTGATCCGAAACAAACCAACGTGGAGCAGATCAAGCGCGCGATCAGTTCAACTGGATACAACGCTAAATGAAGGGCCGGTTACAAATGAGTACGGCAAACCGCAAACTTGGTGGAGTGTTGGTCGGTATCGGGGGCCTGGGAGCTTTGTGGGCGCTCGTCTGTTGCGTGGCGCCGTGGATCTTCGCCGGTGCGCTGGTCGCGTTGGGCCTCGGCTTCCTTCTTAAAAGTGTCGTGGTAATGGCCGTCGCTGTCATCGGACTTCTAATAGCATTTGTCGGATGGCGGATGATGACAAAAGAAAAAGGACAGGGTGGAACGTCATGAATGATTGCTGCGCCGTGCCAGGTTCAACAGAAGCCTGTGCTATTGTCGTTGATAAAGAAATTCCTAATGCAGATTCGCGCTGCTCGACGTGTAGGATCGAAGGCCGCCCAGTCGAGCGGCAAACGGTTTTCCATCACGTCAAGCATGAACATCTTGATCGCGTGAATGGCGAGGCACACCGCTTCTGCGCTGAACCGCATTGCCCCGTCGTCTATTACGGAGACGAAGGAACGCGCTTCACCGTCCATGATCTTCGGGAACTTGTTACAACAAAAACGCAGGGTGACAAGCGACCAATCTGCTACTGCTTCGGGTTTACCGAAGGCGATGCCCGCAAAGAGACCGAGCGCACCGGGCAGAGCACGATTCCCGCAACGGTTAGCGGATTGATCAAGGTCGGCATGTGCGCGTGCGAAGTGCGGAATCCGGCGGGAGTGTGTTGCCTCGGTGAAGTCAATCGAACAGTCAATCGGCTTTTGGCAGAGCACAAGGCATCCGTCCATATAATAGGAGTAGAGTGATGGAGAGAAAATTCGACCTAGTAGTGATCGGAACCGGGGCAGCCGGTTCTGCGGCAGCTTACAAGTGCCGAAAGGCGGGTTGGGACGTCGCGATCATTGATTCAAGGTCGTACGGTGGCACCTGCGCGCTCCGCGGCTGCGATCCCAAAAAGGTGCTCGTGGGCGCGGCAGAGCTGATCGACTGGACCAGACGCATGGAAGGGAAAGGCGTTTCAGCAAAAGGCAGTGAGATAGACTGGCCGTCGCTCATGCAGTTCAAGAAGACTTTCACTAAACCTGTTCCCGAAAATCAGGAGCGCGGATACGTCAAGGCTGGGATCGCGCCTTTCCATGGCCGCACTCGCTTCCTCGATCCGACAACTCTTCAGGTTGGAGATGATAAGCTTGTCGGGCGCTTCGTCCTCGTCGCTGCTGGCTCCAGACCAGCTACGCTGGGGATTCCCGGCGAGCAATACCTGATCAAAAGCGATCAGTTTCTCGAGCTGGAGCAATTGCCAAAACGAATTATCTTCGTCGGCGGTGGTTATATCTCTTTCGAATTCGCCCACGTCGCCGCGCGCGCGGGTGCGCAAGTCCGAATTCTTCATCGCGGTATTCGTCCGTTAGAGGGCTTTGACGCAGATCTGGTCGAACAGTTGGTAAAAGCCACAAGCGAGATTGGCGTAGATGTTCACCTGAACACAGCCGTGGAATCGGTCGAAAAAGAAGGCGATCATTTTGTTGTGAAAGCTTCACCCGAACAAGGTAAACGAGCTTTCGCGGCGGACTTGGTTGTTCACGGCGCGGGTCGCGTTCCAGAGATTGACGATCTCGAATTAGAGAAGGCTGGCATTGCGCGCGAAAAGAAGGGCGTGTCTGTCAACGAGTTCCTTCAAAGCGTGTCGAACCCGGCAGTCTATGCCGCAGGCGACGCAGGGGCCAGCAGTGGTCTGCCACTGACGCCAGTGGCCAGCGCGGAAGGGCACGTAGTCGCAAGCAACATGCTGAAAGGCAATCACCGCCAGCCGAATTATTCGGGAGTTCCTACGGTAGTCTTTACCGTACCACCTCTTGCTTCAGTGGGATTGCGGGAAGATGTGGCGAAAGAACAAGGCTTGAAGTTCATGGTGAAGCATGAGGATACTTCGGATTGGTATTCTTCTCGCAGAGTGAATTTGAAACACTCAGGTTTCAAAGTGCTGGTGGAAGAGGATAGCCGTCGAATCCTCGGAGCGCATTTACTGGGTGAACATGCTGAGGAGGTAATCATTCTCTTCGCTCTCGCCATTCGCTTCGGACTGAAGGCAGACGATCTAAAGACAATGATCTATGCCTACCCGACGAGCGCGTCTGAAGTGAGTTACATGGTATAGGCCCGGGTATTCGGATCGGCGAGCGCCTGTCGTGGCCGAAGTGAAGCCGTGGGTCGGTTATCAGCTATGAATCAAAACGAATCGTCGTTGCATTGAGATCGAACTTTATGCACACTTGAGGGCGTTTGTGCGAGCATTGATACTAATCTGTTTACTGGTTGCTTGCGCGGCTGGTCAGCAATCTGATCCGCTCGCGGAGTTTTCGCTACCCAAGCTTGATGGTCGGACACTGCGTTCCGATGAACTCAAGGACAATATCGTGGTGATCGATTTCTGGGCCACGTGGTGCGAGAACTGCGTGAACGAGATTCCTGAATTCAACAAACTGGAAAAGGAATATTCGTCGCGCGGCGTAAAGGTGATCGGTTTGACTGTACAGTCAGGATGGGCAAGCGACATTCAAAAGTTTGCTAAGCAATACCACATGCGCTACACAGTCCTGGTCGGGAATGACGATACTGTTTCTGATTTTGGGGTTATCAGTTTTCCTAACACTTACTTAATTGGTCCTGGCTGGAAGCTCTACAAGAGATATTCGGGCGTATCCGAGACGAAAGCGGCAGACATTCGGCGAGACATTGAAACTCTATTGAAGGCGAAGCACTGAACTAAAAGGAGCGAAGATCACAAATGAAAACCAAACCTTCGTTGCTGCTGACCGTTATCGCGCTGCTGCTCTTCGTGAATGGCGCGAGCGCTGCAAATGATCAAGCACAGCTCAATGCTCAGGAGCAGAAAGTTGTCGACTACTTGGTCAGGGATTGGGGGCAGGACTACAGCGTCACCAGCGTTGATATCGCGATGAACGCCGTCAAAGTCGCGCCGTCAGACGAGACTCGCTTCCGCATCGGCAATTACATCAAGGCGCATCCCGAACTGCACGAAGTGATTCGCCGCTGGGGCTGGGTAACTCTGGTGCTTACGCCCGCTGAGAAGTTGATCGCGCGCGCGCTTATCAATGCCGAGCGCGACAGTAAACCGGTGCCATCGGTATCTGAGTTAACTGTGGCGGTCGGTGTAAGAGAACCTGATGTAAAGCGCGGGCTCGCGATGCTTGAGCGGTACGAGATTTTGAAGAGAGACAGCAAGGCCGGGGGCGTAGGATATGCCGTGATACCGCGCTATGTGAAATGGCAGCCGCGAATGGACTTCGTCTTTCATAAGATAACCTTGGACAGCGGGCGACAGTTCAACGTGAATTGAGCGCTCGACTCGCTGTCGCTGGTCAGCGGCAAACTCGCAAATGAAAAGGTCACCATCGATGACTCGTCGCCGGAAAGCACGGCACGTATTCACCTCGTCTTCGACAAGGGCAAACTCGCTTCTCAGGACCCGGCTTCCACTGTTCTCTTTTTAGGTGGTGGTTGAGGGGTCATTAACTTCTTCAGGTCTGAAGAAGCACTGAATCAATGGCTAGTTCGTTATCCAGAACTCAAGGACAAACCTCACAGTACGATCGAACAGTCACTGACTGAGATTAGAAAACGTCAGAAATCATAATGATCCGGGAAGAACGTCGCTCCAAGGCGGAACGCCACGACGTCGAATGAGGTTGCTGCTCAGCGTTATATAAGAAGCAACCACGTTCCCCATCCGATCAGTAGCATGCCGCCAATTCTACTTAACCAGGGGTTTGCCTTCGCCGGTGCAACTTTTTCGAGAAGAACGAAAGCGGCAATGATCGCGATCCACAGGATGTTCATCACTCCTGTGACAAACAGCAAAGTCATTAGCACCCAACAACAGCCGAGGCAGTAAGCCCCATGCCTGATCCCCATCAGAAAAGCGCCGGAGGCTCCGTCCCGCCAACCGGTCGTTAGGAAATCAAGGGGTGAACGGCAGTGAGAAAGACAGGCGCGCTTGAGCGGCGTCCACTGAAAAATACCGGCTGCGATTAGTAACAGTCCGCCAACGATAGCGCTGGTGCTGACCATCATTGGCGAAAGGAGCGCCGTGCTATGGAGTTTCGCTTGAGCTAGGGTTGCGACAGCGGCGAAGATCGTCCACACAACTAAATACGCGAGCGCAAATATTCCGGTCGAGATAAAAGGACGCTGTAGCTCACGGCGCTTCCGATTCACCGTAGCGAATAACAGAATCATCGGAGCAGCGCTCGGAATCATCATGGCTACCATCATCACAGCCCACATGACGAAGATTAGAGCAAGCTGAGTTGGCTGCCATGGCTGCATCTGCGGCAGCGTCATTTCCATGGGCATTTTCATGTCCATGAGCATCGGCATATCCATCTTCATGCTTGGACCTTGCATGTTCATGCTGTTCATTTCGTGCGCCTGATACAGAACATAAGCCCAGGCGATGAGGGTGAGAAACACCAGGCCGCAGAGCACGACAATCCGATCGCGCTTTAACACGGTTTCTAAATTGGTCGTGGACATGACTTCCAAGATGTGGTGAGGATTCTCTATGCGATGTTCGTCATGATCGCGCCTCTTAGAGCCTAGCGATCGCGACTAATGGAGCGCCGCTTACCGATGGCTGCCGAACGTCTGCCGTTCGACCAAGGAAGTGTGGCTGCCGACACAATCAAAGGCAATCTCGTCAGTTGAGCGCATCAGGTCACAACGAAGTATTTCAGCCTCTCCCTGGTCTGAATATTCCATGCCGCCGGGGATGCGAACCTGCATTGACGCCTCCGCTCCCGTCACCGGGTTCTTGATTGGCGCAAACCTATTCTCGATTACATCTCCGATCTTAATTGCTCCGTGCTTGCCAGAGACTTCAAAATCAATTGGGACAATCGCCGGCGCCTTCACTTCAGTGATGATTGAAGCCAGCACTTCGAACCAACTGCCGCCCGCCTGACCTGTAAGAATCTGACCAAGCGCATTCAATTGCTCGGGTTTCGTGGCTGGATCGAAATACGGCTTCACCGTGCCGTTACCTTCATGCAAAGGTCCCGGCCAGTGATATGCAACGGCCCACTTCGCGCCATCCAAAGAGACGTCGTCGAAATGTCCTTCATCTACTTTCATGCCCAGCACGCCTTCGCACTTGTGATGTGTAGGCGGACTCATGAAATCGCAAGGGCAACCCGGATCACAGTTACAACTTTTGAAGTACGTTCCAGTCATGCGCCAGTCACTCATCTTCGTCTCCTCCTCGCGTTCGGTGGTCGGGATTATACTGACATAGCATCAAACTCCAAAAGCGTAACCGTGGTCCCTTGACTATGGCTTTCTCTTTCGCGATCCAGACTTGCGCCTGATTCCCTGATATTTTACGTTGCCCGGTAACCGCTTCGGCAGGTCTAATTCATCGTCAACAATGTCTTCCAACTGAATGCTCGCTACACGCAGCTACCGGACTTGACTCTGTACCTAAGCACAGGGTGTAAAGTGTCAGCAGATGAATAGGACCGGTCACATCAGTACGAGTGAATTAGCCAAGCGCGGCGGCGTGAATCTCGAAACGATCCGCTATTACGAACGAGTGGGATTACTGCCAAAGCCGCCGCGTTCGGCTGCTGGCTATCGGCAATTCTCAGCGGAGAGTGTGCGTCGGGTTCGATTTATCAAACGGGCACAGGAGATGGGCTTCTCGCTAAAGCAAATCAAGGAACTTCTCGCCTTGCGGATTGCACTTGGCAGCACGCGGGCGGATGTGCGCAAGCGCGCGGAGTCGAAGATAATTGACATCGAGGAGAAAGTTCAACACTTGCGGGCGATGAAGAAAGCGCTCGTTCGGCTAACTGAGTCCTGTTGCGGCAGCGGCCCGGCGAGTGACTGCCCGATACTTGAAAGTTTAAGTCTAGATGAGAAGGAGAAATAGTTATGGCAAAAAAACAAAAACGTCAGATCGAAATCTTTAGCGCTGGTTGCTCGACCTGCAAGGAGGCAATCAAGTTAGTTCAAAGTCTCGCTTGCGACTCGTGCCACATCAAAGTCCACGATATGAACACGCGTGGTGTGGCTGCGAAAGCCAAGAAATACAGCGTGCAAAGAGTGCCGGCCATCGTCATCGACGGGAAGCTGGCCACGTGCTGCGCTAATCGAGGCGTTGATCCCAAAGTACTTCGCTCAGCCGGCGTGGGCGTAGCGCTCGCGCAGGTTTAAGCTGATGGAGGAAGTAACCGCCCAACAACCATCTAATCAATCGGAAGCGCTTAGATGCGAACGCCTCCTCTGGATACTGTCAGCCGCGACCTTCCTTATCTTCTTTCAGGCTTATATGGTCGCCCCACTTATCCCACGTCTAGCGATGGTATTCAGTGTGCCAGTGACGAAGGTGGGGTTTATTGTACCGGCCTACCTCATTCCTTACGGCATCTCGACACTCTTTTACGGCTTGCTCTCGGATCGGATCGGATCGGACGACGGCCGATCATGTTAGCCTCGCTCGCGGCCTTCATCCTGCTTACTGGTGCTACAGCTCTAGCCCACTCCGTCAGCCAATTGATAATGCTTCGTCTGATCACCGGAATAGGCGCTAGTGGTGTAGCGCCCTTGGCACTGGCGCTAATGGGTGATCTCTTCCCATATCATGAGCGAGGCCGTCCACTGGGTTGGCTCTTCGGCGCGATGGCTGGCGGAATGGCAGTCGGCTCGACTGCGGGCGTCATGCTCGAACCTTTCATCTCCTGGCGCGGGCTCTTCTTTGGTGTCGCCGTTCTGGGTCTCCTGTCGCTCACGGCACTCCTGCCTTATCGAGATCTGTTAAGCGGCGCGGGTCAACGCACCAGTCGTACCATCGGAGTGTTAATGGCCGGGCATAAATCGTTACTCAGCTCGGCACGAGGCCTGCGGACCTACGCCTACGTCCTCTTGAATGCGATATTTCATTCTGGCGTTTTCACGAGGCTGGGTCTTTATTTCGCGCGCCGTTACGGATTGGGCGAGATAGGTATCGGGCTGGCGCTGCTCGGCTACGGCATACCCGGATTTCTCCTAGGCCCTGTAGTCGGGCGCTTCGCTGATCGCGTCGGTCGGAGCCGTTTGATCCCGATCGGATTGATGCTTGCTGGAGCCAGCGCCGCAGCTCTCGCCCTTGACTTGCCGATCATCGCCGCCGCGCTGCTCGTGACGCTGCTTTCCCTCGGCTATGATCTCACGCAGCCGTTGTTAGCAGGCATCGTTACTGACCTCGGACCGGAACGCGGACTGGCGATGGGACTGAATGTCTTTACTCTCTTCGTTGGGTTCGGTCTCGGGAGTCTCATCTTTAGCGCCGTGTTGCAGCTAGGGCTCGATGTTGCCCTCGCCACTTTCGCGCGGTTGCCTTTCTTGCCGGCTTAACTGCCGTCTATATCTTTCGGCTTGAAGTGCCTGCACAAAAGGTGATGTGACTCGGTTCCGGACTGCCGGGGCTAAGATGATCTGAGTTTCCGCTTGACACTGTACCTAAGTACAGGGTGCAGAGTGTTCTGCATCGAGTGAAAACTCAAGAATCTAAGAAGAGGTGAATTATGGCTTTTCAAAAAGGAGAACGATACCGCTGTCCTGATCCTGACTGCGGATGTGAGATCGAAGTAACCAAAAGCGCCGCGCCAGGTAAGGGCGGCGACCAAGCTCCGCGCTGCTGCTGCGGCAAAGAGATGCAGAAGGTCAGCCAACAATAACTCGAGGTTCGGAGTCAAGAGTCTTTCAACCTACTTAAACTCCGCTGCGGGATGGAAGGTCTAAACATTGTCCGCTTCGGAGTCCGATTGAAAGACTCGGACTCCGCATTCGATTCTAAGGAGAACCAAAGTGAAAAGAGCTACAGCCCTGGCGCTGGTCAGTTTGGCGATAATGCTTGGAAGCGCGGATGTCTCGATCGCCCAAGTAAAACAGATCGAGATGCACATCGCGGGCTATCTCTGCGGCAATTGAGTGTACAACATTCAGAAGGCCGTGAGCCGTCTCGATTACGCACCGAATCTAAAAGAGATTCAGATTACCGACATCAGAAAGGGCATTGGTCATTTCACGCCCAAGCCAGATAAGCCGGTCTCGTTGGCAGTCTTGAAAGACGCGCTAAAGAAAGCTGGCTACACGCTCGACGCGGCAGATATTACTGTTGTCGGTACATTGACGCGCGATCAGGATGCATGGCTACTTGTCGCTCAAAGGAGTCAACAGCGTTTTAGCCTTAAGGGCTCAAGTGTGGAAAGAGTCTTGGCTGGAGCCGCACCGGACGCGCGTGTGGAGATTATCGGCGAGTGGAGCACAACCGGCGATGGCTCTGCTGGGCGCGAGGTGATTTCGCCACGCACAATGAAGCACGCTGTGAGAACTAGCAGGTCCACTGTCAATGATGTACCCATGACCTTTATGCCTGCGAGCTTTAACGCTTCGCAGCCAAGGCTGTCTCTCGAACCTTTCGCAGACTCAGCAATCCGGATTCCTCTGACACTCCCGCTCGCCCCGATTCGCACAACGACTCCGGGATTGACAGTTTACAAGGGCGGCGCGATCGCCCCGCGAGTCTACTTCATAAATCAGCACCTTGGCTCCCTGAACATCAGCCGCCAACGTATGCAATTGAGCGTCTCTTATACGCCTAGCCCGAGACTTCAACTCGAGGCGGAAGTGCCGTTCTCGCACACCTCATTCGACAATGGCGAGACCTCGGGCTCTAGCTTTGGATTGGCTAACATCACGCTGTGGAGTAAGTACCGTTTCTTCCGCACCGTCAAGACATTTGGAGATCGTCAAGCGGCGGTGCGCTTCGGCTTGGAATTACCGACCGGGAAAAACACACCTCCAAGCGCAACCAAGCTTAATGCGCCAGCTTTTGTTCGGCAGCAGTTAACGCCGATTAACGGCGGACTATCGCCACACTTTGACCTCGCGTACTCTCAGGCGCAGAAAAGAGTCGTCTTCGGCGCCAACGCCGAAGGCATTGTGCGTTCGGAGCGCGCCGGGTTTCGCCTGGGCCATGAACTGCGCGTGAACACCGACTTGGAATATGTGTTGCTGCCGCTGAAGTATGAGAGTCCAGGACATGAATTGTTTGTAATCCTTGAGACCACCTTCGTGCACAGAGGACTTGGACGTGTCGATGGCCGCGGCGTGCCGGGGAGTACATCGACGGAATACTACCTTGCTCCAGGATTGCAGTACGCTGCAGCCTCTCGGTGGGTTATTGAAGGAAGCTACCAGATGCCGGTTGTCCGCAACACGGGGCCACTGGTCCTTCGCAGCGGCAGCAACCTGCTCATCGGCGTGAAGTACCTGTACTGAAGTTGCGACTGACTATCTTAGCTGTAGTGCTTATTGTCTTGCCTCAAAATGTCTTGGGGCAGGAAAAGAAGTCGCGACCCCTGGTGCTGAAAAGCTTAGCGGGCGGCACAGTGCGACTTAACGACTATAGGGGCAAAGTGGTGCTTCTCAACTTTTGGGCCACATGGTGTCCGCCGTGCCGAGCGGAAATGCCAAATCTTGTTAGTCTCCAACGGCAGTACGGAGAGCGCGGGCTGCAAATCATCGGCGTAACGTACCCACCGGAGCGGCGTGCACGAGTACGCGGGTTTACCAGGAGTATCAAAGTCAACTACCCGATTGCGCTTGGTACGCGCGAGACCAGAGCCCGCTTTAGTTCGGATCAGACGTTGCCATTCACCGTGATTATAGACCGCGATGGTAAGTTAGGTGGAGTCATCAGCGGAATTCTGCTTCCGGAAGAGTTTGAGGAGAAAGTTAGACCACTGTTGAAATAGAAGGTCTAGTAACGGGAGAACTTAGAACAGTTGCTGACACTATTTTCGCGAACCGTGGTCAGCTCGCAGATCTCAGAGCGCGTGTGATGGCTGGCAACGCGCGTCGCCGCTGGATGAGCAAGACCGTCGCGATCAGCGTGTACGCCGCGGCGAAGGCCAGACGGACCGTAGTTTGCGGGGAACTGCGCCATCAATACTCCATCGGTTACAAGCCTAGCAAGAGAGTTCAGGCCGGACGGACGCTGCCGCCATATCAAAGCAAAAGCCCACCACGTGGCCTGCCCCGACTCTTTGTGCGCAGCAAGGAGGGATATTACGCCTTGACCGGCACCCGCTGAAGAATCAGTCTTACTTTGATGTTTGTGTCTATCAGGTAGTGGGTCATTTAACTTTGTAAATGACCCACTACCGTCTATCACGTTAATTGTACAAATAATATAGCCCCGTATATTATTAATCTATACGAGGAAAACGCATGGCTCATACGATTAGGGATAAGAAGAAGTTACTCAACCGCGTGCGCCGCCTTCGCGGACAACTCGAGGCAAT
>WNFB01006451.1_pt1 | contig 10533 bp, 7 predicted proteins | sample 5400501 | NCBI WGS metagenome assembly WNFB01 (sample SAMN13153341, study PRJNA577476) | soil metagenome | isolation source: 200 cm saprolite under Douglas fir tree site 2 hole 1 | place: USA:California | collected 2015-04-18 | reverse complement strand
CTGTGGCTCACGCTGCCTGCGGAGACCAGCCGGTTCTCCCCGTCGTAGGTCAGCGCGTTCAGCCCGTCGTTGGTCATGTTCCCGTTCGCATCATGCGCGTAGTTGTCCGGCCGGTTTGTCTGAGCGCCACCCGGATTCGTCGAGCCGCCAGCAGGGGGCTGGTCGGGGGACCTCATTGACCAGGCCAATGCCGACGCCGAGGCGGAGCTTCAGATTCGTTTGCGCACCCCGTCCGAGTCCCGCAGCTACAGGAGTGGCTTCTCCCGACCGTCCAGCGTGAGATTACGGTATCTCTCAATCCGAGGAGGTAGGACCCTTTTGATAACGATAAACGCCAGAAACTCGACCAAGATGGCCGCCAGGGGCGTGAGCAGGACAAGAGCGATGCCCCGGAACCCCAAAGCCAGGACGCTCAGAATGGAGAGCAATACACTCGCAACATAGATCATCCACTTATAGGAAGAGGATACAGTTACTGGCTCCCGACACACAAAACAGCGAAAGGGCCAAGCAAGGTGTATTTGTGTGTAGTCCAACTGCGACCCACAGTTGGGACACTTAGGCTTTGGCGCGCGCATTGCCCAATCTTATCTCGGCTCGGCAGCCCATATCGAGCGATTTAAGACAGAAACCGTTAGAAGCGACGACGGAACTGATTCCAAATGTGCTGCAGCATAGGTGGCCTCTGTGGCAGCGTGTAAATCCAACGTGCGACTTGGGCCAGCGTGCCAGGACGGAGCGCCTCAACTGCAACGACCGCTTCTGCTAACCTCTCGGCGATTGCGCCTCCCGGCGCTAGCTCAACAAGCACTGGCCCAGAAGCTGAGGCCAGGTAGAACCCCCCAATGAACTTGGGATCAGCCACGGGCGCTGCTATCTCACGAGCTCCCCCCAAAACCGCGCGGCTGTAGTCCCACGAACCAAATGAAGGGTCGCCCACGCCATCGGCTGCGTTCCAATCGTCTACCGAACCCAACAGAATAAGCCCAAGGATGTATCTGTACCCCTTGAAAGCGAGCGGGCTACATGCAGCTGTAGGGTTGCCCCATGTTCCCGTACACGTCGTTCCAAAAACCTTAAGCGGCACCGGTCCCCACCTGTAAACTTGACCGTTGATCTGTTGAACTCCAACGCAGTCGTTGCTGGGACAACGAAATGCTGCCCCCTGGGAAAGTAGACGACCGGCTATCTCGCACGAGGTCTCGACGAGGTCAACCTCACACCTGGGTCCTCCAGTCATGAAATCCGGGTAGCCAGAATAAGCTGGGGCGACAATCTGTCCCTGGCTTTGCAACCCAAGCGGATCCACCAGGCTGATGGGGTCGTTCAACACGTAGGCGTAGCGATTCAGCGACTGGGAATCGGAAGGCGAGCCGGTAGGTGGTCGTGCTCCCCGCGATGGTAGCCAGCAGCGCGCTGCCGGAGTAGATGTATTCTTTGCTCAGCGCTCCGTTGGCGTATTCGGCGATCACTTTGCTGCCGGAGAAGATGTAGCCGGTCGTCGTGCCAGCCGACACTTTCTTGACCCGCAGGCTGTTGCCATCATAGCTGTAGGTGCTGCCACTGCTGCTCACCAGCTGATTCTCCCCGTCGTAGGTCAGCGTGTTCAGCCCGTCGTTGGTCATGTTCCCGTTGGCGTCATGCGCATAGTTGTCCGGCCGGTTTGTCTGGGCGCCGCCAGGATTAGCAAAGGAAAGCGAGTTGGTGGGGCACGTTTGCGGCGCGACGCACCCTGCCGAAATCGACTGCGCGGTGCGGTTGCCGTAGCGGTCGTAGGTCAACCCCAGTTTCCAGGTGGGCGTTGCATCCGGCCCCGCCTGCGCCAACGTCAGCCTCCGTCGTCGATTCGCGGCGACAGATGGTGGTACATGCGGTACTCTGTTCCGCCGCGAACCAAGCTCACAACTAATGCTTGGAGCGCGGGGCGCGCTGCGCATTCGGGTAGTGCGGATTCTTCAGCTTGCGCCTTCCTATCAGACTGTAAGTCTTTCCGTTCCATCCGAAGACGTAGTGCAGAGTGGCGGCATTGATGGCGCCAGCGTCCCAATCCGTGTCCGTCGGAATCTTGACCACAATTCTACCTTCCCGCGTCGCATAGGCCTCCGGATCTCGAGGATTTTCGCGGCAGAAGCCGGCGCCATCGGGCAGCCCCTCGGCTGACCAAATCTCTCGAAAGGTGGAACCTGTTCTGCCAAAGACGTACAGACTGAGACAGTGACCGTTCCCACTGCCAAGAACGAGCAAAACTTGACCCCGAAAGCGCAATGTCTTTGCATCAAGATTATCTATCCGCACGCCAGGCATGTCATCGGGCACCTTGGCCAATTCACGGAGGCCACGAACGGTTGCCGCAGAGAGACCGCTCTTCATCGCCCAGCTCTCGTCGTCGCGCCTATGAACCATGGTCCAGTCCTCCTCCGCCGTATTCTGACTTGTGGAGGCACCGGACACACCGAGTACCAGCATCGGGCCGAGAACCAATATAAACAGCGTGGCCCTCCCGAAACTGAGCCGTTCGGCAGGCCTAAAAACTGAAGCAATTCCTCGCGATCGCCAGGACATTTGTAACGTAGTTGCCACGTGCTGTTCCCCTATCTAATGATGGAACGCTCCCGCGACGGAGGAGATCAAGAGTACCTCTCGGCCCATGATTGTAGTCTCGAATCGCTCCGGCCAAACTGAGTTCATCACTGTATCCCAGTCGCTGGTAAGTATCCGTTCTCTGTTGGATAAGGCTCGCGGCGAAGTCAGCGGCTCTGTCAATATCATGAGCAAAGCTGTCTGCATTTGGGAATGAGCGAACGTCGATCTGGAAAACGCCCCTGCCCCCACCACCTGATTCATTCACGTCTCGAAATCCCGACTCTCGCACCCCAATCGCAGCCAATACGTTCGGGTCAATCTCATTGTCGGCAGCAGCCTGCAGGATCGAACCGGATGCCGCCAAAGCTCGTCTAACCGCGTCGGAAGCCTGTCCGGCTTTAGCTAAAGCCTCGAGGCAAGCCTTACTAAGCTTCTGGGACGTGGACTGCTGCAGACCGCCGCCGCCACCACCTTTCCCCCCTCCGCCACCACCCCCACCTCCTCCGCCACCTCCCCCGCCACCGCAAAGTATCCCTTCGTACCAGTAGTGACCTTCGTAGCCATGCAGCACATAGATCTCGCACTGTAGCCCACCCTCAGAGCCCGCCGAATAGAACGGAACGATCATAGCAGCGTTGCCGGACGGATCCTCCACGTTCGTTGGGTCGTCGAGCACGTAGCTGTACCGGTTCAGAGATTGCGGGTCGCCAATGAAACCAGCAATCGCGTCGGGCGAGGAGAAGCGGCCGAGGCGGTTGATGTGATACCGCGCCATCGCGTAGTCATTGAGCGACTCTCCGTCCCGCTCGTAGCTGGTGAACTGCCACTTCGTTGTGGTGCTGGCCGCGTACCAGGATTCGCCAAAGGGATAATGCCCCTGCTGCCCAGCTAGGTTGCCGGAGGAGTCCGTGCTGACACGCACCGAAAGGTGGTCGGCATGGTGGTAGGTGGTGGTGCTGCCCGCGATGGTCGCGAGCAGGGCGCTGCCGGAGTAGATGTATTCCTTGCTAACCGCGCCGTTGACGTACTCCGCGATCACGTTGCTGCCGGAGAAGACGTACACCGTCGTGGTCCCGGAAACTTTCTGCACCCGCAGCCCGTTGCCGTCATAGCTGTAGGTTGCGCCAGCAGCGGAGACCGCTCGGTTTTCGCCGTCGTAGGTCAGTGCGTTCAACCCGTCGTTGGTCATGTTCCCGCTCGCGTCGTAGCTGTACGGCGCGCCGGTGATGCGGTTGGTCGTCGCGTCCACCGTGACGGAGTTCGACGGCGCGGAGCCCGCCGTAACACTCTGCGCGGTGCGGTTCCCGTAGCGATCGTAGGTCCAAGAGAGGCCCCACTGGGGATATGCGGCTGAGCCGGTCGTTACGGCCGTCCCCAGCCGGGCGAGCGGATCGTAGGTGTAGTTCACTGACCGCCCCGCGTCCACGCTGTCGGTGATGCACTGGACCTGGCCGTTGTTGCCCGCGGTTCCATTCACGCAGTTTGTTGCGTCCTGCTTGTACCAGTAGTTCAGGCTGAACAGAGTCTGCGTCCCTTTCGAGTAGCTCAGCGAGGTAAGTTGCAGCCGGTCGGGGGAATAGCCGAAGCTGGCGGCCACGCCGTTCCCGTAGTTGAGCCCCAGCACCTGGAAAGCAGGATTGTAGCTGAATCCACTGCCGTAGGTCGTGTTCGTGCTGCCCATGGTATCTGCCACGGTAGACAGCCGCCCAATCGCATCGTAGCCGGGCTTCACCACACGCCCCGAAGGATACGTAATCGAGTTCACTTGGCCAGCTAGGTTGTAGCCATAGCCCATCGTGTAGCTTGTTCCGCTGATCACCTTCTGTACCCCGGTGACCAGTGGCAGGTTGGGGTCGTAAGTGTACGTCTCCGAGCCCACGCCGTCGGTCATGCTGGTCAGCCGCCCCCGCGCGTTCGCCCCCGCCCCACCCGCATCATAACCGAAAGTCACCGCAGGCGTCGCCGGCACGCCCGTGGTGCCTACGTTATAGCTCACTGTCGTCAACCGGTTCAGCGTGTCGTAGCCGTAGCTGGTGATCACCCCGCGCGCGTCCGTGCGCTGGCTCACCAGATCAAAGCTGTTGTACACGTAGTTGACGTGCCCCGCCTCCGGCGTGGTCACGTCGGTCAGCCGGCCCATCCCGTCATAGATGTACGTCCGGGTTTGCACATTCGGTGAATCGGCGGCCTGAGCCAGCGCGTCCAGCACCGTGTAGGTGTAGTTCGTATCCACGGTCAGGCCGCCGCTCGAATCCGGTTCGGTGACCTTCACCAGGCGTCCCAAGGCGTCGGTTTGGCTTTTCCGCTTTTTGCTGGCTGGGTCGGTCACCGTAGCCGTGTTCGTGGAATAGGCGTAGGAAGTGTTACTAGCGGTACCATCCGGGGGAATCACCACCGTGGGGCGACCCAGTGCGTCAAAGTCGGTTTCTGTCCAATACTGCGCCGCGCTGTTGTGCGGGTTGCTGGTCCTGTACGCCCGGCCCACCGGGTCATACTGCGTCTGGGCAATCGAATAGCTCGTGCCGCCGGCGTCGCTGATCTGCTGCCGGATGGGGCGGCCGAGCCCATCAACCGTCGTGGTCGTCTTCTGGACATTCGAGCCCTGGACGGGCACGCTGGCGCTCACACTGGATTGCAGCGGCGGCGCCGCGTCGTTGTAGCTCCACGTGAGTTGAGCGTTATCGGGCCGCTGGAGAGTAGTGAGTCGCTTCATGACGTCGTAGCTATACGTTGTGGCCTTGTTGTTCTCATCCGTCGTACTGGCTAGCAGGCCCGTATAGGAATTGTAGGTTGCGCTGGTGGTGAGCTGGGGTCCCCCGGACGGCCCGCTGACCACTGAATCCGGATAGGCGTACTGGGTGGTGGCGGAATAGTTCCACTGCTTCTGCTGGCAGCAATTCACGTCCGCCTGGCGAAGGTTGCCGAGCGAGTCGTAGGTGAGATGCTTGGTCACTCCGCCTGCAGGCGTGGCTGCGTCGGCGTAAGTGGTGACGGAGATCGGGTTGCCGCGCGTGAAAAAGGTGCATCCGTAATTGGTATTATCGTGCTGCACCGCCCCGGTGACGCAGTTGTCTCCAGTGAAATTCGTGGTGCCGTCGTAGGCGATGTCCGTCCGGTACTTGATGGTTCCCGTGGGCCCGCCCTCCCGCACAATCTTTTGCGTGACGCGGTTGACGATGTTGCGCGAAGTATAGGCCGTGTCAGAAAGATAGGTCAGCATCGTTGTGCGCGTTGGGTTCGCAGCCGGGGCGCCCGAGCCCCAGTCATACTCGCGAGCCGCCAGCAGGTTCCCGTTCGAATCAATGTCCGTTTCGACCTTCGACTGCGTCGTGCCATCCTCCAGAATCACCGTCTTGCTCGCCGGAGTGCCATTCGTCGCCCAGGCCGTGTTGACCGTGCGCAGCAGATTCGCCGGAGCCTCACTGCCCTGGTAGATCTTCCGGCTCGTCTCCTGGCCATTGGTGAAAGTGAACGTGGACACATTGGAGGCCGCGTCGTACGGGAGCCGTGGCGCGGTAACAACCGTCTTCCAATTCGACGAATCGATCTGCGTGCGGGCGAACGTCCAGGTGACCGTAGAAGCCGTGTCGTTGACGTTCTTCGTCAGGTTGACAACCGTGCCATCCGCGCAGTTCATACCATACGGCGCCGTCGTCGGATAGGGATATTGGTACGACCCGCCCGTAGGTAACGTGACGCTCGCCAACCGCCCGGTGATGATGGGCGGGCTGGAAGGCGGCGGTTGCGTGACGCCCGGCGTCAGTTCGTAGCTCAACACATACGTCTGATTATTGGGAAGGTCCAGTTCGTACGGGAGGCTGACCGGTGGCCGGGTCCCCGACCCGTTATACTCCACCACCCCCGAGCAGCCGAAATTCGTCATAACGTTGTAATTCTGAAACTTGAGCGTGATCACGCGGTCCGTGCCGGTCGTATCTAGATAGTGGTACTCGATGTTTGATCCATTGCTGATCATTCTAAGCGCGGTGTGATTCGCTGTATCCCTCAAGTCTGTCTCGCTGGAACTCACCTGTATGATCGAAATGTAGTTCCCGTTCGTGTCCGTCAGGGACGAGCCCGTGAATGCCGTGCCATCGGGGATGCTTAGTACTCCTGAGCCCACGTCCAAGGAGATACCCGGTGCCGTCGTACCCGTAATGCCGTCAGGGCCGACGGGAGTCTGCCATCTGCAATGGGTAGCGTTGGAGTACCAGCGGATGCCGATGAACGGGTGAACCGTACCAGCCGGATCGACATATCTGTAGTTGTCATAACGCGTGGTGTATTCGGTCTGAGGGAATCCGTAGTCATCCAGATAAAGGCAGCTATCTAGATTGGAATCAAGCAGCACCGCACCAAACGGCGTGTTCGTCTTCCAGCCCCAGGTGGGATTGCCATTCGCGTCGCTAACCGAGACCCAGGCATTGTTCACTTTTCTCCAGATCAGGCTGTCGTAGACCACCGCAAAATTGAAATCCAGACCGCGTCCGGGGATGTGCACGATGGGAAAACCAAAATTCACGTTTAGATTCTGAAGATTGACGGCATCGAAGCGTCCTGCTTCAACCGAGCCGTACGGCGGGAAGCCTGTGGCAGGGTCCTGCGCCAACGCGGGGATAGCCACCAACACAAACGCGGGCAGGAGCAATGCGTATCGCTTCATGACGCCTCCTTATTGGACCGGGAAGTCGGCGTCCGTCAGGCCGGTGTTGAATGCTACGTTTCCAACGGTCATCGTCGTCCAAGGGGTGCCGTTGAACGATTTCCTGATGACAAATGGGTAGAGCACACCGCCAACGGCCCGATAGTCAGAAAAGTAGACAGCAACCGGAATTTGAGGTGCTGAGCCGCCTGCGGCCCGTCGGTTGTACTGGAGCTTGTAGGGCAGGCCACCCGAGGCGCTAATCCACAGATCTCTCGTCGAGAACTCGGCCAAGCGCTGCAGTCTCGGGGTAGAAGAAAACGCGGTCCACAAACGGATGTGATGCAAGCCCAATCCGTCGAGGGTTTCCAGCCCAATGTACTGAATGCCCGTATCTGGATTGTTCAGGGCTCCAAACACGAGCGGCAAAGGAAAGTTTGGACTCTGGCTGGTCACAACCAACTCTAACCACAGTCGTTTCACAGAGCCGCCTTCTATCTCATTCGCGCGACCACGGGAATAAATAACCGCTCGCGTTCCCGCAGCGGTTTGAATCTGCTCCGCGCTTTGGTCGACCCCGCGAGTCAGAATACGAATCGTTCCGTTTTCGGTCAACGAACCCGCAACAACGACCACAGTCCCCGTGGCCACAGAGTCCGAGGGTAGAGTTCCACCCATCGCCACAAGCGACTGCTGCAATACGGCAATTGCTTGCGCATCGCGCGGCGGCACCTGCTGCGCGCCCACGCAGACGGAGATCAAAAGGCTGGAAAGCACGAACGAGGCAGGTCGAAAGACGCGCATATGGGGCCTCCACACAAGAAACGTTTCCAGCGCCTATATCCGAGCACGGTAGATAAGTCAAGCGCGAATATGCTGACGGGCAGCTTCCCTTGCTGGTAACCTTCCCGTTCACTCCCGCTCTTGTGTCTTAGCCCCGTACAGGCCGTTTCCATTACCCTACCACGACCCCAATCACGCAGCCGATCCAGAAGCCCGGCAAACAGCAAAAAAAGTGCGCAAAACGCGCAATCGCTGGCAGCGATTTGAGGTATACATGAAGTGTCCGGTGTTTGGATCCCGGATGGTTTTCCGGGACGGGCCACGGCGGCACACGCTTTGTGCGCCCGCCCTGAGCGGAGTCGAAGGGTCCCGGTTGGTCTTGCGGGATCCGCTTTTTGGATCCCGGATGGTTTTGCGGGAGGCAACGGGCTAATGTTACTTGTGCGGGAGTTTACCGCCAGCCGGGTCAAAGGGTCGCGGCGAGCCCGCGGCAGCGGGTGCATACTATGCACCCATTCTCGTGGCGGCACAAAGCCGCCCCTACATTGTGGCCGCAGCTTTGGCGCTGTCTGCCTCCCGGAAGCGGTTGCGGGACGCGTTTCTTGCCTCCTGGTCCGCTTGCAACGCTTGCCTCTCAGCGGTCTCGGCGTCTCTGCGGTTAAGTCTTGCAATGGCCCTCAGCATGAAAGAATCTCCCGCAAGCCCTTTACAATCCGCAGTTACGCAAAAACACGTCTGCAACTCCTTTGGAATCCGCACTTGCAAATCATTGGACTTAAAGTCCCCTGGAATGACACTGTTACAAAAATGCCGGGGGGAGGGGCCTCTCCGCTCGTTGCAAACACAAGACTTAAGCCCCATTTCTCACAGCGAAGCCCGAATCAGTTACAAATCATTGGACCTAAATTAAAGTCTCGTGGAACGAACGCTTGCTGCGGCCGGGGGGAGACAAACAATGTCACGCGCTGACCACCCGCCCGGGCCAGCCGCATGGCTCCAAATCGCCCCGCGGCTTCCCGCGCGCCCCAGGCCGCTGGAGAGGAGGAAAGCATGAGGGAACTCGTCCGCAGCTATCTTCAGAGCGGCCTCACCCGCCGGGGATTCGTCAAGTGCATGGTGCAATCCGGCTTCAGTCTGGTAGCCGCCAACTCGGTGCTGGCCTCGCTGCCTCCCGCCTTCAACCAGGGAGAAACCAAAGACGAGGCCAAGTCCTACACGCGCACCTTCCGCGGCACAGGAGGCGAGCTTCTGGCCGAGCAGTTGCTGGACGCTGGAGTCGAGTACCTGTTTCTTGGCAATGGCACCGGCGTGAGTCCGCTCTGTGACGCTGCGGTGGATCGCCCGAACATGAAGATCATTCTGGCTGTGCACGAAGCGCTTTGCGTGGCGATGGCTGACGGGTATTCCAAGGGCTCGGGAAAGACCGCGTTTGCCATGTTCAGCCGGGTGGGAGTCCCGAATGCCACCTCCAACATGTACAACGCCATGAAGGACCGGTCCACGTTGGTGATCGCCAGCGATCACATCGAAACACTGGCCTCCGGACGGGACAGCCACGAAGATTTCGACGACACCCTCGAGCCGGTCAAGCAGTTCACGAAATGGCGCTGGAATGTCGACGCCGCCACCCGCATTCCCGAATGGACCATGAAGGCCTTCAAGCTGGCATCCACACCGCCGGGAGGCCCCACGTTCCTGATGTTCCCCCGCGACCTTCTCGTGGCACGCGAAGTGGAGGCGGAGATCTTCCTTCCCGGAACGTTTACCATCCCCATGTCCGTGCGCGCCGATTCGGCCACCATCGAGAAGATGGCCCGGGCTCTGATCGAAGCTAAGAGCCCGCTGCTCCGAGCGGGGCCCGATGTGTGGCGCTCCAGGGCCATTCCTCAGATCGCGGCACTCGCTGAACTGCTGGCTATCCCCGTGACCAGCGGCGAAGAAAGGGAGGGCTTCCGCATCTCGTGCAATTTTCCCACCAATCATCCGCTCTTCCTGGGAGGCTACTCCCGCAGCATGCGCTACCCGCGCAATGTGGACCTGATTTTGAACCTGGGAGGCAAGCTGCCCGACTCGGGGGTGGGCCAGCCTCAGATCCCGCGTTCCGTCAAGCTCATCGATGTGCGGATTGAAGCGTCCGATATCGGAAACGATTATCCGCTGTACCTGGGAGTCGCCGCCGATGTGAAGCAGGTGGCGGAGGACCTGGTCGCAGCGATCAAGTCCCTGGTCACTGCGGAGCGCCTCGAGCAAATCCGGGGTGACCGGATGGAACAGACCCGGCAGTTCGTCGCGCGCCTGCGTCAGGCCCGCCTGCAAGCCATGAAGGCGGACTGGGACAAAGTTCCGCTGACCTGGGAGCGTCTTTCCTGCGATATCAACGAGGCCTTGGAGCGCGATGCTTACATCGTGGCGGAGTTCGGCACGGAAGGCCCCAAGGCGCTGAAGTGCTTCACGTTTGCGGAAGGGGAGAAGACCCTGATCGGGCGCACGTCGGGCAGTGCGCTGGGATGGGGTGTGGGTGCGGC
>WNFB01012545.1_pt1 | contig 10536 bp, 7 predicted proteins | sample 5400501 | NCBI WGS metagenome assembly WNFB01 (sample SAMN13153341, study PRJNA577476) | soil metagenome | isolation source: 200 cm saprolite under Douglas fir tree site 2 hole 1 | place: USA:California | collected 2015-04-18 | reverse complement strand
GATCATGGGAATGGACCAGGGGCAAGTCGAGGCATTGATGGCTGACCTCTGGGAAGAGTATCTGGGTGAACTCAACGTCGAGCTTGCTGCCTACTTCAGCAGCCTGCGCCCACACTATCAAACCGCGATCCTCAGCAACAGCTTTTCCGGTGCCCGGAGCAAAGAGCAGGAGCGCTACCATTTTGATGAGATATGCGACCTCCTCATTTACTCCCACGAGGAGGGGATTGCCAAGCCTGAGAGGCGCATCTTTGAACTGACCTGTGAGCGCCTTGGCGTGCAGCCGGCAGAGATCGTCTTCCTGGACGACGTCGAGCCCAACGTCGCTGCTGCCCGCGAGTTTGGCATGCAGGCTATCCTCTTCAGAGAAACCACGCTGGCCATCGCCGACATCCAGGCTTGCTTGCAAGCCTCATAACCTACTGTCACATGCTCTGTTTGATATCCGTCGAGTGGAGATGAGAACGCTCTGAAAGGAGAAGATTTTGGAAGCATTGACTCCTCATCTGGTGCTGGCTCCTGATGCTGCCATTGACCTGCAAATGCATACCATATACAGTGATGGTACCTGGACTCCTGAACAACTGATCGAGTACCTGGTGCGTGAACGATTTGGCCTGATAGCCATCACCGATCATGATCGTGTGGATACCGTCGCCTCGTTGCAACAACTTGCGGCGGAACAACAGCTCCCCATACTCGCGGCAGTGGAAATGAGTACCTCGTGGAAAGGTGAGCCGACCGACGTGCTCTGCTATGGGTTTGATCTAGAACAGAACGCGTTGCATGACGTAGCACAAGATATTGCGCGTCGCCAGCGAGAGAACACCAGGCAAGTCTATGAGAACCTCCGCAAGATCGGATATACGTTTCCGAACCCGCATGAACTGGTTGCGCTTTTAGAAAAACCGAGCGCGCAACAACCCCATGAACTGGTGGCCCTCTTAAAAAAACAGGGCTATGGAACAGGAGAACCCTCTGCAGGGAAATTGATCACGGATGCTGGTTTCTTGTGGGCCACCAACGAGATTGCTACAACCAACTATTACTTGCTATGAGCCGGGTGCCAGTACCAAAGCCGCCATCAATTGTCCATGAAAGTAAGCCGTGTTAGCTCCTCCTTCTCCCGGTACTGGATCGATACTCTCATCTCCATTAGTATCCACACCGTTCAAGGTATGATTCGCTAACGTCACAATCTCGCGTACTTTTGCCGTATTCGTGGGATTATTGAGCAGGGCAAGCGCATCTTGATCGATAGCTGTAATCCAACCTTTCATATTTTCCAGGCATATACCGACATGTCTTGCATGTACGCGAATATTGGGTGTTGTATCAGTTTGAGTCGCCGCAAGCGTTGCATGGGCTTCTCCATTGGCGATGTAGCCGCCGGTGCCCAGCAGACCGTAACCATCGCCTACCTCGGCAATACTCGCAAGGCTGCACTGGCTTGCAAGCGGCTGGTAGTGCGAGCCTTGCGAGCCCTCAGCAATATCGACGATACTCTGAGCGGCACACTGAATAGCGGCAGTATTCTGGCTGGCTACTATACTTTGTAGCAATTGGGATGCCGAACTCAATTTCTGTGCCTGGTCTACCAGCCCCACGAGTAACCCGATCTTCCCTGGTGTGTTGGGGAAACTAAACAGTAAATGCTTGATATGTATGAAGGCTTTGGGCGGAAAAACTGCTGAGAGTATCACCTGGCCTGTAGGCAGAGGAGCCGCGCCTTTTTCAAGCGTAATCTCAAACTTATTTCCCAGGCTGAGCAGGTTATTCTTGCCATCAACAAATTTGAATGAAGATGTTCCATTATTATCCAGAGTAAGTGTACCAAGGGCAGTCAAGCGCTCATTCTGAGTATCGATAAGCCACGCATCATATTGAGAACCTGCGGGAGGAGCGGCCAGACCGGTTGCGCTTATGGTAACCACGTTACTATGCCCTGAACCATTCTGAGTATCTCTAAAATTAACCACTCCTGTGGCGTTTGACGCAAGAGTAGTATTCCCAGGATTGTTGCTCTGTGGGGCGGTATTGTTTCTTAGCAGAGCAACAACGCCTACAGTGCCACCCGCTATGACCAGCAGTACCAGGACTGCGATTAATGCTATGCGTCCAAAATTGCTCTTCTGAGAGGGAGGCAGTGACGGAGGTAAAGGCGGAGTAGTGCCTCGATGAGGAGTATCGGGCACAGGCACATAATTTCTTGCTGGCGTTTGGGGCATTGAGCGCTGCGAACCTTGTCCGCTAGTTACTATAGTAGCAAAGTCGTCTTCACCTCCCCCTCCTTTATAAGCAACTGTTGACCCTTTCGCTTGCAATGGGGCTACTTGTTTGCCACAGTTGCCACAAAAAACCGTACCCTCCTCTAATGGTGCATTACATTGTGGACATTGCATTGTTCACGACCTCCTCTGCCTTATTTTGTTTTGATCAAGAGCCTATTACCTGATCTCTATTGAATGAATAGTGATAGCGCAACACGGGCAATCAGAAGTATCGCTCTTACCGAAGTATATCATGCCTGGCTAGTGCCCGTGTATGCTGAATTACTGAATTACTCGTTTATTGATATAATTTGGTTCCCTAAATTGAGACCCCAACATGTTCATGCCGGCGTGATGATATGCAACACGTTCGTAAGCAATTCCATCACTCCATGATAAAGAATGATAAGCAACGCCAGGCACGCCAGAATAATGTGCACCCAGCGCCAGGTACGGATAATCAAACGCGCCCGCTTCTGCTTTTGCAGCGATTGTACCAGGCTTGCTCGCGTGACGAGCGTCTCGTAAGCGCGCTGAAAATCAGCGTTCCGACTTGCCCGCGCTCAATCTCTCGACGGTATATTCCAGTTCCAGGATTCTTTCATCCAGAGCACGCTCAATTCCAACACCGTTCATGCTGGCATCACGAGCGATTACATGTGCTTGCCAGCTATCGAGTAGACGCCCGGCAATACCGCTGAGAACCAGGAAGATCAGCGCGAAAAGTGCACTTGTTCCCCAATAGGACTGGGTGAAGCAGCTTGCGTTCTGACAGTAGTCATGCAAAATGTGCGCGTAGTTTTCGTGCAGCAGCGCGATCAATACGGCGGTTATGCCGATCCACGTATGCATCCAGAGCCAGTCACGCGCCATTCCCGGCAAGCCGCGCACAAAACGGCGGCGCAAGGAGTACGTTGCTGTTGCCAGTACCAGCACAAAAGCCAGAATGCCAAAACTGCGTAACGGATCGTTGAATGGCCCTGGGAATGGCTGCGTCTTGATAGCAATAAGATACAGAGCATAAACGCTCCCATAGAGGAGAAGCGAGGCCGCCAGCCATATCCACCATGCTTTGGTGGTAGGCGCTTTCCAGACGCGCCGTGGCGCAGATGAAGCTGGTTTTGTTGCAAGAGCCATTTCGTTATCCTCCTAATGCGCCCGTCGCCGCAGGATGTCCTCTGTAGAGCCAAAAAACGCCGTGGGTTGGACACGAATTGCAGCTCCTGTAGGACAGGCCTGCACACAGGCCTGGTTATCAAAACCTGCGCACAGGTCGCATTTGATCGCCAATTTTTTACGCATCTCACCAAACGCGTCAACAGGCTGGTGTACGTTGAGGGGTCCTGGGGCAGCGGTACTCCCCAGCATGGGAAGCGATTTGCGTCCGCGCTCCTTGCCCGCGCCTTTTTTAAAGAAATTGCCGAACTGGTTCCAGGTATTGCGAGATTCCACTTCGTCTTCGAGCGTCATAATCGAGATGTTATCGTAAGGGCAGCGTTCGGCACAGATTCCGCAGCCGATACAGCTTTCGGTGATGTAAACCTCCCCGCTTGGCAGTCGTGCGATACCTGCGCGGCTACATAACATGCACACAGGGTCCTGGCATTGACGGCAGGCAGTCGCAATACTGATATTGCCCACGATCATACCTTTGCGGTTCATACGCGAATGCCCATGACGCCGGGCGCAAGCTTCCTCACATTCGTTACAGTGAATGCACTTGTCCAGGTCAATCACCAGCACTTCGGTGCCCTCGATCACTCCGCCCCCCACCAGCGAACGCAACCCTGCGCGTGCCTCGACATCTGAAAGCGAGTTGACGGGTTCAGTACGTGTATGCGCAAGTGGATCGAAAAAGCCGGTTTGCGCGGCTGCAGCGGCGTCGCGATACTGCTGTAGACGCACATTGAAGCGCTGGCTGATTTCGGGATAGCGTGTAAAGATGCTCAATAGAACAGAGCGCGGCACTTCGGCTACCCTGGTACGTGTAATCGCTGTAACTGTGACCGCGCGGCCATCACCTAACAGATCAAGTCCGCCCGCAAAGTAGTCTCCGCCCTGGCGATAAGCAATGATGCGCTCATCCGTCTTATCGCGCCCCGTTCCTGGAGTAGTGCGACGAGCTACTTTCACAAACCCTTCCAACAGGATATGTAGCGATTCACGCGCTGGCCCTCCCGCACTGCCTCCACCTTCACTGAAGAGACGCTCATCCCGGTCATAAGCCTTCACCTCTGTCTGTTCGGCAACCTTGCGTATATCGGGGGCCGAGATACCCTGGAAGAGTGCCATGCGCATAAGGATCGCTTCGATGGAACGCGCATTGTTTAACTGCTCGAAGAAACGGCGTACAGCCGGGACAATCTCCATCAGGCGTTGCATGACCTGTTCTGGTACTTCCAGGACGACTGCCGCCGTTTGAGCGCGCACTGTCGCATTGCGTTGCTGTCCAGTCAGCATTCCACGCTCACCCATATATTCTCCACGTCGCAAAATGGCCATGGGCAAGTCCTCACCATCAGGTCCCGTTGAGAAAAGCTCAAAACGCCCTTCCAGGATAAAATAAATCTCTCGGCCAAACTCCCCCTCGTGTATTATGGCGGCTCCTGGCATCAGTGTCAGTATCTTCGAGCTTGCGACCATGTGCAACAGGTAGTTCTCCGGCACCAGTTGCGCATCACTGAACATGGGCTGCTCGCGCAAGCGGCTGAGCAATAATGACGAGTTCCAGCCAGAGGGGAGAAAATTAAGTACGCGACTCATATCTACCGTGCCATCCCATGAGACACCCAGTCGTTGTTTAAGCGAGAGCATCAGCAGATCGCGGTGGTTATTAACGGGACAAACGGGAACACACGAGCCACACATCACGCATTCGTCGGTGAAGCGTGCCACGTGAGGAGCAATATCGTCGGAAATCGTGGCGCGATTCAGGTCGGCAATATTGACCAGCGAGGACATAGGAATTGGGCAAGCACGCATGCAGCGATCACAGCCGATGCACATATCGATCTCGAAGCGTATCTCGTCTTCGGTAAAAGGTCGCAAATCAGTGCGGTGCTCAATACCCACCACTTTTTTTGAAGGTTGAATCTGCATGATGCCCTCCCTAGTTTTTGATTATCACGTTTGAATTCTCCAATGGCGTGCCACAGGATACACAAAAACGCGCTATACTGACATTTGATGCACCACAATTGCGACAGTTGGTGGGCGTTGATTCAGAATGGGGATGGGAGGACAGGACAGGAGGGTATATGGTAGGGGCAACCCCTGCCCCTGCCGTATACGACTGTCTTTCGTCTATACGCGCACCCTCGCTATATTCTTGCCGTACATTTATAAAGAAAATCACAATGCCGCCAATCATAATGCGGTCACCATGCACCAGCAGATAGGGGTTGTCTATCTTCAGCTGGTTGACAATCACGCCATTAGCGCTTTCAAGGTCGCGAATATAGAAACCATCAGGGCCAGGGAAAACTTCCGCGTGTAGGCGCGAGGCGGCTACTTCAGGCAGCACAACATCGCATGCCTTGTCTCGTCCAAGTGTAATACGCTTCCCCTGTTTCAAATGAAAAACTTGCGGGTTGCCATGCGCTATGATGATGAGTGCAGGAGCTTCTTGGAGAGTGGCAACAACATCAGCGGGAAGCGCTTTTGTCGCCCCCGGAAGTAGCAAAGAGCCATCAGCATTGAGTACAGGTTGCCCCGACGGTGCGGAGGGGCCCGATTTATCGCGCTCGCCTGGATCGTAGAAACCCGTCGCCATCTCATGTAATCGTGTTATGCCTGGCACGTTCTGGCTCCGTACCTGCATCGAGGTACCCTGTGCACTACCGACTCCACGTACCTGGAACACAAACTTCGCTTTCCCAAAACGCACCTTGTCACCTGGCTTGAGAATGTATGCTTTACCAGGCTCCAGGCGCGCCTCGTTCACAAATGTGCCATTCGAACTTCCCAGGTCACGCAGCATGTATTGTCTATTGGCATAAGTGATCTCGGCGTGGCGACGTGAGATAGAGTCACTATCGATGAGCAGATAGGCACCTACCTGGCGACCTACCGTCATAACTTTGGTCTGGCTCAGGAGTGTTTCTTCCTCTGGGAGTTGTAGAGGCTTCCCTTGTTGTTGCGCTTGCGGCATAGTAACAACGCGCACGAGAAGTGCCTCCGTAGCTGGTTGCGGGGTCAATAAAGTTGCCGCAATAGTTGTCCCACCTGCATAAGCCGCCTGTCGAACAGCCATTGCTCCCTCCCGGCTCACTCCCAGTTCAGGCGGCGGTACGCCCTCTCGGTCCAACCAGTCATTGAGTTTGAAATCTCCGGCGAACAATCGCGAGGCTACAGCCGACAGGTTCACTTTGTGATCGATAGCGCGTTTCAAAGCGAGCGCATCCTTGCGGTCGCCTAGTGAAAGTATGCCAACAGGTACACCATCTTTGAGCAACACCTTGCGATAAGTACGCGGTAGTGGCTCAGCTATAATCTCCTGGTAGCCCTTCCCATCTCTGGGTATTTGTGTCAGTCCAGCGGAGGCGAAATCGAGTCCATACAAGAACGTGGCATTATAAAAGGTACTTGAGCGAAACGGGTGGCTGGTATCAAGCACATCGAGCATACTATAGGCGGCTGCGCGTGCCTGCTGGATAGCCGGATACCATTGCCCGATAATCCGAGTACGCCCCGTCAGTATGTCGGTTGTTTCAAGGACATCGCCAGCAGCGTATATATCGGGGGCGTTTGTGCGCATGGCAGCATCTACTTTTACGCCGCGTCCGCAAGGAATACCACTGCTTTTAATGAAGTCCATGATTGGTTCGACACCGATGGCAACAATCACCATGTCACAGGAGATGCGTGCTCCACTCGTAGTTACCACTCCTGAGACCTGCCCATTTTTACCTGTCACCTCGGCAATCTCGTCCTCGATACGCACATCGACACCATCGCGCCGTTCTTGCTGCAGCACAAGATCGGATGCGGTTGCATCCAGCACTTCCGACCACAGTGTCCGCCGGCGCAAGAGATGAGTAACCTGGTAGCCCCGGTGACGCAGCGTCTCGATGGTTTCCAGGGCCAGTGTACCACTCCCACTCACTACGACGCGACGTACCGTACTCAGACGGCTCACGACTGCCTGGTAATCAGCAACGGTGCGCAACGTGGTCGCTCCTGCCAGCTCTATGCCAGGGCAGGTGAGGCGACTGGCACGAGCGCCGTTGGCGAGCAACAAACGACCATAAGCAACCTGGCCACCGCTCTGCAATTGAATGGTATGCTGGCCTGCCTGTATACCTACCACGCGGTCAGATAAGAAGCGAATACGGTGATCCTGGTAAAAACTGTTGGGACGTGCCCAGAGTTTGTCTTCGCGTACGCGTCCCGCCAGGTAATCCTTCAGGGCAGGGCGATAGTAGACCGGAAAAGGGTCATTTGCAATGACAGTGATGTCTGCCGCCGAATCCTCGTTACGCAGTATTTCGGCGGCGGTGACACCGGCAATACCATTACCGATAATCAGGTAGGAGAACTGTTCAGGCATTCTAAAACCTCCACATATCACCCTTGTGTGATCGTACCATTCGCATTTACTGTAATATTTATTGGTGCAAGCGGAGTAATTGCTGGTCCCTGCACGACAGCGGCATTTTTGGCGGGATCGAAAGCTGCGCCATGACAAGGACATTCCAGTAATTTATCCTGCGAACTATACTTAACCGCGCATCCAGCATGCGTGCAAGTGGAATCGAAAGCCACAAAGCGTCCATCCGGCAAGTGAATGAGTAGCCCAGGGTTGCTATGGCCGGAAATGGGAAATGTTTTGGCGTTATTGAGAGGTATATCCGAAGTGCGCGCCAGAACCGGCCCTCCCTGCCTGGCCGGTGTTGTTTTTGTTACATTCGCAACCGGTGTATTCGCAGGGGGAGTATTGGCAAGGGAAGAACTGGTGGAAGTATTAGCGGGAGATGTATTGCCAGCCAGGTAGTTCCTGCCAAATACCGCGACAGCGACGATAGCAGCGGCTGCCCCTCCGCCGGCCGCGATAAAGGTTAGAGCGCGGCGACGAGAGACTGGCTGGGAGCGACTTGAAAGTATCTCTTGCGGTTGTTTAGCTTGCGACTGTCTGGATATAGTAGGCGTTGGGGCCATGATAAACGCTACACGTTTTATATCATTAGGAGCTATAACCTCGTGATAGGCATTAGCAAGCTCGCCAGGCTGGCGGAAACGCTGAGTTGGCTCCTTTGCCATAGCCCGGGCAATAACACCATCCAATGCTTTAGGAAGGTCACTGCGCCACGTGGCGAGAGATGGAATGGGAGCCTGTAAATGCTGCTGAAAGATCTCTTCCAGTGTTTTGCCTCTGAAAACGCGATGACCGCTGAGCATGCGATAGAGCACTGCCCCAAGGGCGTATACATCGGTGTATGAATCAACAGCGTGGCCGAGAATCTGCTCGGGTGCCGGAGCGCTGGCAGCGTTCATGCCATATATACCCCTCCTGCCATCGGTCGCGGAGAATTGCGTTCCTATTTCAAGGATGCGCATCACGCCAAAATCTGCGACGAGCAGGGTACCATCCTGCTTAATGAAAATGCAGTCCGTTGTTAGGTTACGATGCAATACTGCCTGCCGGTGGGCAGACTCAAGCGCGGCAGCTATTTGGTCCAGGTAGCGACTGGCAAGTGCTGCATCCATTGGCCCCTTCTGCGCAAGTTGAGCACTCAGTGATTTCATCGGCAGATATGGCGATACCAGGTAGGGCCAGGAGGAACGCGAGGAATCGTCACCCCTACCTTTCTCTTGCCTGCCCTGTCCTTGCACATCCACGGCGTTATGCGCCCCATAGTCGATAAGTGGAAGGATATACGTATGGTGCAGAGAAGCGACCTGGTTTGCCTCCCGCTGGAAGCGTCCGAGGTAAACCAAGCGATCTTCCGCCGTAAGGTTGGGAGGCACAACAAGTACACACAGCCGAAACTTCGCTCCCGCTGCATTGTTTCGGGCTATAAAAACGGAACTTGCTTCGCTCTGCTCAATGAGTTGTTCCAGTAAATAGTTTCCCAGTGCTGCGCCGGTCAACCTGTCAAAAGCTGAATGCTCTACCATTGCGGGCCTCCCTATATCTTCGAATAGCCCAGCATATCCCTGGTCTTATGGAAGTATACAACATCGGTAAAATTTTATTCCTGCGTAAAATTACCCATTTTTGATCTAATAGCGCTTCTTTTGATCTGTTGATTACCAATCTCTCGTAAAATATTACAACTGAATGAAGTAAAACAAAAAATGGGTAAGGTTGCTGATGTGTAAAAGATGAATTGCTTGTACGCTTACAACTGAACAGGTATAATGGGTTCCTAAAACCCCTTACCCTCGTGGTTACCAGGAAAATATCATTGCCTGGTAAGTCAATCGGAGTATCAAATCAAAAGGAGCTGCTATGCTAAGGATCAGTATTCCCAGGCGCTTTGCCTTTACCGGCCTGCTCTTGCTTGTGATGGCGATTATTGCCACCGTGTTCGCAAGCACCATCGGCGCAGGTTCAAGCGCTTATGCTGGCCGGCAAATTCGTAACCAGAGTTTTCAGCCCAAAACATTGCAACAAATGGTTCAGGCACATCAATTGGCCCCGACTGTTCAAGTCCTCTCCTCGCAGCCACCGAGCGTCATCCTTCAGTTTTCGCTCTTCCCCAGTGGCGTGAAGAAGGCATTCCCGAAAGCAACAGGTGTAGTGACGATTGTGCAGGGAAACCCGGCGGTAAGCCTCTTCGACTCGGTAACGGTCGATGTCTCCAACATGCCAACTGATACCACCTTCACCATCTTCTTTATCGAACTGGCGAACAAACCCTTCGGCCATGTCGAGTACGTTGCTGATCTGCACACCCGCGATGATGGTTCGGGCGAAGCTTCCTTCCAGGCAATCACACTCGTGGCCTTTGCAGCCGATAATCGTACCCCCGTTACCTCGCAGGATCAGAGTGGCGAAGCTTCCGGCATTCAATTAGAGCATCTCGGCATGTGGTTCTCCTCGCTGCAGGATGCGCAAAAGGCGCTAAACGATAATACCCTCAAAGGCACAATTTTCGATGGTGGCAATCCGCCGCTACATGCTGGCCCTCAAGCCATGACCGATGGACAGACCGCGCCAGTATTCTAATAAGGCCATTGGTCACGCTTGTCGATAGCAAAGGAGCATACAGATGCAACTTTTACGCAGAATTTCTTTAGGCAGTCCATTGCTGCTGGCTCTACT
>WNFB01006449.1_pt1 | contig 10536 bp, 6 predicted proteins | sample 5400501 | NCBI WGS metagenome assembly WNFB01 (sample SAMN13153341, study PRJNA577476) | soil metagenome | isolation source: 200 cm saprolite under Douglas fir tree site 2 hole 1 | place: USA:California | collected 2015-04-18 | reverse complement strand
CCAAGATCTGGCTGCACGGCGAGGCCGATGCCAACTTTCCGCGCATCGACCGCGAGGTCGACAGGTTCTCCGGCGACCGGCTGACGGACTCGGAGCGCTGCCGGCTCACGATCGAGGATCACGCGCTCTACATCTACACGTCGGGCACCACCGGCCTGCCCAAGGCGGCCAACATCAATCACTACCGTCTGATGCTGGCGAGCCACGCCTTCGCGGGCGTGATGGATACCCGCGCCACCGACCGCATGTACGATTGCCTGCCGATGTATCACACCGCCGGCGGCGTGGTCGCGACCGGCGCGCTGCTGGTCCGCGGCGGCTCGGTCGTGCTGCGCGAGAAATTTTCCGCGCGCGAGTTCTGGGACGACGTCGTGCGCTGGGACTGCACGCTGTTCCAGTATATCGGCGAGCTGTGCCGCTACCTGGTCAACTCGCCGCACGACCCCAAGGAGCAGGCGCATCGGCTGCGGCTGGCCTGCGGCAACGGCCTGCGCATCGACATCTGGGCGCAGTTCCAGCGCCGGTTCCGGATTCCGCGCATCATCGAGTTCTACGGCGCGACCGAAGGCAATGTCTCGTTTTTCAATTTCGACGGCAAGGAAGGCGCCGTCGGCCGCATCCCCTGGTTCATCGCGCATCGCTTCCCCACCAAGGTCGTGCGCTACGACGTCGTAACGCAGCAACCGCTCCGCAACGAGCAAGGCTACTGCATCGAATGCGACGTCGACGAGCCCGGCGAGGTGATCGGCAAGATCATCAGGGATGCGTCGAAGCCGGGCGCGCGTTTTGAAGGCTATGCGACCCGGAGCGAGACCGACAGGAAGATCTTGCGCGACGTGTTCGAGAAGGGCGACGTCTGGTTCCGCACCGGCGACCTGATGCGCAAGGATAAGAACGGCTACTTCTTCTTTGTCGACCGCATCGGCGACACCTTCCGTTGGAAGGGCGAGAACGTCTCCACCACCGAGATCGAGGAGGCGATCGGCCAGTTCCCCGATGCGCTCGAGGCCAATGTCTACGGCGTCGAGATCCCCGGCCGTGACGGCCGGGCCGGCATGGCCGCGATCGTCGCCAGGGAGCATTTCAACCTCACGGCGTTTCGCGACCATCTCATCGAGCGGCTGCCCGAATATGCCCGGCCGGTGTTCCTGCGCCTGCGTGGCGAGATCGATGTCACCGCCACGTTCAAGCAGAAGAAGATCGATCTGGTGAAGCAGGGGTTCGATCCGGTCGCCACCGGCGATCCGATCTATTTCAACGATCCGGTCGCGAATGCCTTCGTGCGTCTCGACGGTCCGCTCTACGCGCGGATAAGGGCCGGCGAGGTGCGGCTGTGAGCGATGCGAACGCCGTGCCGGCGCCCGCGGACGTGCTTGCGTTCTGGCGCGCCGCCGGGCCGGACAAATGGTTCAACAAGGACGCGGCGTTGGACGCCGCGATCAGGGCGCGGTTTCTGCCGACCTACGAGGCCGCCGCAAGCGGCCGGCTGGCGCAGTGGGAGGCAACGCCCGAGGGCGCGCTGGCGCTGCTGCTCGCGCTCGACCAGTTCCCGCGCAACATGTTCCGCGCCAGCGCGCGCACCTTCGCGGCCGATCGGCTCGCCCGCGCGGTTGCCGATCGGGCGCTCGCGCGCGGCTACGATGCGCGCTTCGCGATGCCCGAACGCATGTTCTTCTATCTCCCGTTCGAGCATTCGGAGGATCTCGCCGACCAGGAGCGATGCGTCGAGCTCAACCGCGCCTCGGGCGACGCGGATAGCTTGAAATGGGCCCTCCGCCACGCCGATATCATCCGGCGTTTCGGGCGCTTCCCCCACCGCAACGCAGTGCTGGGCCGCGCCACCACGCCCGAGGAGCAGGCATTTCTCGACGGCGGCGGCTTCTCGGACTGAGCGAAGCCGGCTAGCCGCGCGCGGCGGGATTGCGTTAGCATCCCGGGCGGGACAGTGTGTGCGTGGGCTGGGTGGAAGTGACCGTTCCGTTTAGCGTCTATCGTGTCGTCGTCATCGGTCTCACTGCGCTCGCGGTGCTCGCCCCGCTGTCGCTCGTGTTCTACCAGAGCCTGCTCACCGGACCGGCTTTTCAGCCGGCAATCGAGCTCAGCATCGACGCCTACAAGCTGGTTCTTGCCGACCCGGATTTCTGGCGCGCCCTTGCAACCACCGCGCTCGTGGCCGGCGGCATGACGGCGATCGCGGTGCCGCTCGGCGCCGCCTTCGCCTTCCTGGTGGCGCGCACCGACCTCCCCGGCCGGCGCTGGCTCGAGCCGCTGATCATCGCCCCGGTGTTCGTGTCCACGGTCATTCTCGCCTTCGGCTACGCGGCGGCGCTCGGGCCGGCGGGCTTCGCCCCCTTCCCGTGGAGCCTCCATTCGCTCGCCGCGCTGATCGTCATCGCCGGCCTCGCCCACGTGCCGCACGTCTATCTCTGCGCCGCCGCGGCGTTGCGGGGTCTCGGCGGCGACCTCGAGGAAGCCGCCCGCGCCGCCGGCGCCCGTCCGTGGAGGGTCGCGATCGACGTGAGCCTGCCGATGGCACGGCCCGCGATCCTGTTCGCCACCGCGCTGGTGTTCTTCCTCGGCTTCGAGATGTTCGGCTTGCCGCTGGTGCTCGGCGATCCGCCGGGCCTCTTGGTGCTCACGACCTATCTCTACAGGCTCACCGGCAGGCTCGGCGTGCCGCCCCATCAGCTCGTCGCCGTGGTGGCCATGGCGATGGTCGCGGTGGCGGCGCCGTTGCTGTTGCTGCAACGGCTGCTGCTGCGGCAGGCGCAACGCGACGCCTCGCTGCGCGGCACGGTCTTGCGTCCGGCGCCGCTGCGGCTCGGCCGCTGGCGTTGGCCGGCCTTCCTCGTCGTCACCGGGTGGCTCGCGGTCGCCGTCGTGGTCCCGCTCGCCGGCATCACGCTGCGCTCGTTCGCGGCGAATTGGGGCGAGGGCGCGGTTCTGTCCGAAGCTCTCACCCTCGAGCATTACCGCAGGCTGCTCGGCCGCCCGGACGCGGTGCGCAGCATCATCAACACGCTCGGCATCGGCGTGATCGGCGGCGCCGTCGCCGTCATCTGCTACACCGCCATTGCGCTGGCGATCCACCGCTGGCCGTCGCGCTGGGCGCGCGTCGTGGACGACCTGGTGACGCTGCCGCGCGCCATGCCCGGCCTGGTCGCCGGTCTCGCGCTCGTCTGGTTGTGCCTCGCCGTCACGCCGCTGACCCCGCTCAAGCAGACGCTGGTCGCGGTGTGGCTCGCCTATACGCTCGTGTGGCTCGCCGTCGGCACCCGGCTCGTCGCCGGCGCGCTGCGCCGGGTCGGCCGCGAGCTGGAAGAGGTCGCGCGCACGATCGGCGCCAACGACAGTCGCGTGCGGCGGGACGTCACCGTGCCGCTGATCCGCCATGGCGTGCTGGCGAGCTGGCTCGTCGTCTTCCTCATCTTCGTGCAGGAATATTCGACCGGCATCTATCTGCTCGGCCCCGGCACCGAAATGATCGGACCGCTGCTGGTGTCGCTGTGGGGCGCCGGCGCGGCCGATCTCGTTTCCGCGCTGTCGGTCGTCAACCTGGTCATGACCGGCATCGGGCTCGCGCTTGCGGTGCGTCTCGGAGTGCGTCTTGATGGCTGATCTCGTGGTCAATGATCTGGCGCTGCGGATCGCCGACGCCGAGATCCTCAAAGGCGCCTCCGTCACCGTGCCGGCGGGAAAGGTCGTGGTCCTGCTCGGACCCTCGGGCGGCGGCAAGACCACGCTGTTGCGCGCCGTCGCCGGCCTCGCGACGCCGCATCGCGGGTCGATTCACGTCGGCGAAAAGCTGCTGTTCGACCCGATCAAGCGCGTCGATGTGCCGACCGAGCAGCGCGGGCTCGGCCTCGTGTTCCAGTCCTATGCGCTGTGGCCGCACCGCACCGTCTTCGCCAATGTCGCCTACGGCCTGACGCTGCGCGGCGCCCCCGCGGACGACATCAAGGCACGGGTCGAGAAGACGCTGGCGCAGCTCGGGCTCGCCGATCGCGCCGCGCGCCATCCGCACCAGTTGTCGGCCGGCGAGCAGCAGCGCGTCGCGCTCGCCCGCGCCCTCGCTTACGAGCCGGCCGTCGTCCTGCTCGACGAGCCGCTCGCCAATCTCGACGCCAAGCTGCGCGTGGAGGCGCGCGCCTGGCTGCGCCAACTCATCGTTTCGCTCGACCTCGCCACGCTGCTCGTCACCCACGACCAGACCGATGCACTGGCGATCGCCGACCGCATCAGCCTGCTCAATGCCGGCCTGATCGAGCAGGAGGGAACGCCGAGCGAGCTCTACCAGGAGCCGGCCAACCTGTTCGCGGCCGAATTCATGGGCAACAACAACCGGCTCGAAGGCAAGCTCGCCGAGCTGACCGACAAGCGCGCCGTCATCGAGGTGATGGGACTGCGGCTCGAAGGCGTCGCGCGCACCCGCGCGGCGGTCGGAGACGCCGCCTCCGGCCTCATCCGCATCGAGAAGATGATGCTGGGCGGCGGGCCGGGACCGAACCGCATCCCGGTGACGCTGAAGACGCAAATGTATCTCGGCGAGCGCTGGGAGCTTCTCTTCGTCAGGGACACGCTGACCGTGCGCGCCTACACGTCGGCGCCGCTGAAGCACGAATTCTACCACGTGGAGTTTCCGCCCCAAGCACTGTGGATTTTCTAGATGCCGCCAGAGCTATGAGTTCAGAACCAACGTAGGGTGGGCAAAGGCGCGCGCGCAGCCGAGCTACGCGATCTCCACAGACTCGGCCGCGTGCGCCGTGCCCACGCGCGTCCGCTCAGTGCGCGTTCTTCGTTCCACGCGTGGGCACGGCGCTTCACGTTGCTCTTGGCAAGCGATGAGAACTGGTTCCGCGCCTTTGCCCACCCTACGTTCTCACCGAATCCACGACATCGCCAAAACTACAACGGCGTCACGCGTGCGTGCAGGATCGCCGAACGGCCGCCGCGCACCTCCTTGACGCAACGCGTGATCGCCGCCGGCACCGCGGCCGGATCGCCGACCTTTTCCGCATAGGCGCCGAACGCCTCGCCGATCTTTCCGAACTCGACGTCGGGCATCAGCTCGGCCTCGAACTCGTTCGCCGACTTGGCCTGGCCATCCGGGAACACCCGCAAGGTCGATTCCTTCACCGCCGACCAGCCGGAATTGTCGAGCACGACCGCCAGGATCGGCAGTTTATGGTGCTGCGCCACCGCGAACACCGAGCACGGGCTGCCGAAATAGAAGCTGCCGTCGCCCACGATCTGCACCATCATCCGCTGCGGGGCGGCGAGCTTGGCGCCGAGCGCCATGGCGCCCGACCAGCCGAGACCGCCGCCGCCGGAGCGCATCATCGTGCCGGGAATGGGCCGCCGGATCTGCATCAGCGCCGCGCCCGCGTTGCGCACGCCCTCGTTGAAGACGAGGTCCTCGGGCTCGAGCACCTTGTCGAGCTCGGCGAACAGGTAGTGCGGATTGATCTCGTTCGGCTTGCCCTTGTCGGCGGCGAGCTTCTTGGCGCGATCGAGGCGGGCGTCGCGCTCGGCGGTCAGCCGCACGACGCGCGCCGCCGCCGCCTGCCGGAATTTGGCCGTCGCCTTCGCCTTCAATTCGTCCAGCACCTGCTCGAGGATGCGCGCACTGTCCCCCTGCATGCGCAGATTGCCCGGGAAGGTCCACATCGGCGAGGCCGGCTTGAGAATGTCGACGTCGATGTGGGCCCAGAACGTGCTCTCGTTCGGGCGCACGTCGCTCGGGAACCAGGGCACGTCGACGTCGACCAGCAGACCCACGTCGGCCTTGGGCAGATGCTTGTCGGGCTGGAAGCCGATGAAGCACGGGCTCTCGTGCGAGATGTTGTTGGTCATGTTCGATTCGAACACCGCGACGCCGGCGACCTCGGCCAGCTCGGTGATCAGCTCGGACGCCCGCGCTTTGCGTCCCGCATAGCCGGTGATCAGAATCGGGCTCTCGGCCGTGAGCAGCCGGTCGACCAGCTGCGATACCAGCTTCGGATCGGCGCCGCCGGCGCTCGTGCTGCCATGCTGCTCGGCGCCGAAGCGGCGCACGTCATCGACGCTCCACGGTTGCGTGAGCGTCTCCCGTTGCATCATCAGATAGACCGGGCCTTGCGGCTCGCTCTGCATGATCGAGTGGGCGCGCCGCAGCGCCTCCTTCACCACCACGCCCGAAGGAAGCGTCCATTCCCACTTGAGGTAGGGGCGAACCAGGCTTGCCTGGTCGAACGGCTCCTGCACGAAATGCACATAGGTGTCGCGCGAGCCGACCAGCTCGTTGCCGGTCGTGTACGGCGCCTTGCCGGCCATCAGCAGAACCGGCAGCCGGCTGCGGAAGATATTGTGCATGGCGGTCGCGGTGTTCGCCGTCCCCACGTCGACGTGCACCAGCACGCCCTGGCCGCGACCGGTCACGAACGCGTAGCCCGCCGCCATATGGGCGGCGGTGTTCTCGTGCGGACAGGTGATGATGGTCGGCAGCGCGTCGCCGCGTTTGCGCCGGTGCGCGATCTCCTCGATGATCGGCGCGTGATCGGTGCCGAAATTGCAGAACAGATACTCGATGCCGAGCTCGCTCAACCCTTCCAAGAAGAAATACGCGGTCGAATAGCTCGGGCTGTTGGTTTTACGCAGTGCAGCTGTTTCCATGACGTATCCGTTCTTGGGTGGCTGGGTTCGGGGGCGAATAGCGAATGGCGAATAGGCTACTCGCTATTCGCATCAATCGCGGCCGAACTGCGCGACCAGATAGGAGGTGATCGTTCGCATCTCGTCGGGGGCCGACATGCCCCAACGCTCGTACATGTTGCTCACGATCGTCTCCCAATCCCGCTTCTGCCGCTTGACGATGGTGACCCGCTCCAGGTCATGGCAGACGGCGCAGCGCGTCTCCACCAGCTCCTTGCCGGCCCCGCCCGGAAGCGTGATCGCCTTTGCGGCGGGAAGCGGCTGACCGGGACCGAAATGCGTGATGAGATATTGAATGACCGTGTCGGCCTCGCGCGGCGTCAGCTGCGCGCCCCGCAACACCATGTTGTAGACATGGCGCTTCCATCCGGCCGGGCCGTCGCGCACCGCCGTCAGCGGGGCCAAGCCGTGGCATTGCGAGCAGGCGGTCGCGACCAGGTCGCGGCCGTCGCCGGCCGGCAGCGGACTTGCGGTCTGCGCTTGCAGCGGCGTGCCGGCGACGGCAAAGAGCGTCGCGAGGCACGCCAACAACGGGAGACGCATCATCACACTCTCCGTTGCCGCAAGTCCGCAACCGAGTACGGCGGATGCCAGGTAGATGCGGCACCCACCCCATCGCGATACGTGTGCACGTCCAGCAGGTAGGGCCGTCCCTCCGCGATCGCGCGCTTGGCGCGAGCGAGCGCGGGCTTGAGCTCGCCCGGTTCCTTCACGACTACGCCTTCGACGCCGAAGGCCTCGGACGCCTTGGCGTAGTCGACGTCGGGGCTGCCCAGGTAGCAGGTCATGTCGCGGCCGGTCTTGAACTGCCGGCCGCCGTAGTGCCAGATCCGATTGCGCTCGTTGTTGTAGCTGTGGTTGTTGAGCACGACCGTCATCACCGGCGCCTGGTAGCGCGCCATGGTCCACAGCGGCTGCGGACCGCTGAAGCAGAAGCTGCCGTCGCCGACCACCGACACCACCGGCAGGTCGGGCCGGGCGAGCTTGACGCCGAAGGCCGCCGCCATGCCCCATCCCAGCACGTTCGGTCCGGTGGCGATGTATTGCTTGTCGGCGCCGCCGAACGACATCAGCGGGTCCATGGTCTTGCCGGAATCGACGTCGGCGACGTAGCAAGTGTCGCTGTCGAGCACGCTCTCCAGCTCGAGCGCGATGCGCTCGAGGCTGACCGGCGTGCGGTCGGCGTGCTCGCGGGCGATTTTTTGCCGAAACTCCCGCATCTCGGCGGTATAGGCGCGCGTGCGGGCAGTACGCTCGGCGGCGATCTCCTTGAGCCGCGCGGCCGTCGCCATGCCGCGGATCGCCGCCACCAAGTCCGCGGTCGCGAGCCGGAGATCCGCCACCATGCCGAGATCGACCGGAGCGACACGGGCCAGGCTCTTGGGATCGAGACGGATCGAGATCACCGTCGCCCCCGGAGACGCGCGCTCGCCATAACGATTGCCGAGGTTCAACAGCACGTCGACCTTGCCCGGATAGCGCATCTCGCGCAGCTGCGGCCCGATATAGAGCGGATGCCGGGTCGGGAACGGCTTCGACCAGAAGCCGAGCGAGCCGCCCTGTCCGGTCACGGGCAAACCGAGCAGCTCGGCGAGCTCGACCACCTCCTTGCCGGCGCGACACCAGGTGACCTCGTCGCCGACGCTCAGCATCGGGTTCTTGGCGTCGAGCAACACGCGCGCGGCCTTCTCGATGTCATCCTTGTCGGGACGGATGCGCATCGGCACGTCGAATTTGGCTTGATCCCAGATAGTGGCGTTCGCTTCCGCGCCCAGCGTATTGGTCGGAAGCGAGAGAAACACCGGACCGCAGGGAGAGGTGGATGCGAACTTCATGCCGCGGCGGACGGTGTCGGGTATCGCCGCCGTCGTTTTCGCCGCCCAATGCCATTTGGTGATGGGTTGCGTCATGTTTTCGACGTGGTCGGTTTCCTGGAACAGCTCACCGCCGAGAGCGGCCTGATCGACCGAGGCGGCGGCGACCAGGATCGGAATCTGGTCCTTCCAGCTGTTGACCATCTGCGTCATGGCGTTGGGCAGGCCGATATTGGCGACGATGATGACGCCGGTCTTGCCCGAGGCGCGCGCATAGCCGTCCGCCATGGCGACCACGGCGCCTTCGTGAATTCCCTTGATCAACTTGATGCCGGGCTCGTCCACCAGCGCGTCGAAGATCGGATAGTCCGAGGTCGCCGGGTTGAAGAAGATGTATTCGACGCCCGCCGCCTTGAGCTGCTGGACGAAGAGCGCGCCGCCGGTTCCCCGCATCTCGCGCATCGCCGCGGCGGGAACGGAGGCCCCCTGACCGAAGGTCTCCAGCGACTGCGCCACCGATTTGACGGCGACGGTGCTCATGCCGAGTGCGCTCAGGCCGGTCATGAGCTGCCTGCGCGACATCCCATTATCGAGATACTGCTTGATCAGCGCTTTCATGGAATCCTCCTCCCCGATTGCCGGCCGTTTGGGATGCCAACCGACATCCGCCCGACCGCCGATTGAGCACCAGCGTATCACCATCACGGCTTCCGCCAAAGCGTGGCAGGGCGTGCCTCGTCTGCTGTGCGGGAATGCGGGCGGCCGCGCTGGGCCGGAGCGCCGAATCTCGTCCGTCCATCCAACCGAATGTTAACGGTTCCTTGCTAGGCCTGCCCCTTTCGAACCGTGGCCGGGACGGCGGCCGCAGGCTCCGGAGGCTCGCTTGGCATTGACCGGCTCCGAAGACGCGTCTCGCCTGCCGGCGCGCTCCTCACTTGCCGGTTTGTGGTGGCGGCTCAAGGCGCGGCTCGGCGATGCCGAGCACCTGCTGGTGCAACGCCTGGCCGGCACCGTGTTTCTGATCCGCGTCGCGAGCGCGGCGCTCGCCTTCGGCTCCCAGGTGCTGCTTGCCCGCTGGATGGGCAGCTTCGAGTTCGGCATCTACGTCTACGTCTGGACCTGGGTGCTGCTGCTCGGCCAGGCGATCGACCTCGGGCTCGGCACCGCCGCGCAGCGCTTCGTACCGGAGTATCGCGAACGCGGCATGCTCGCCCTCCTGCGCGGGTTCGTGTCCGGCAGCCGCTGGCTTTCCATCGGCATCGCGATTTGCATCTCGGCGCTCTGCGCCGGCGGCGTGCGGCTGCTCGAGCCGTGGCTCGACCATTACATGCTAATCCCGCTCTATCTCGCCTGCGTGACGGTGCCGGCCTATGCGCTCGGCAACGTGCAGGAGGGCATCTCGCGCAGCTACGACTGGATCGGCCTCTCGATGATGCCGGGCTACATCGTTCGGCAGCTGCTGCTGACGGTGTTGATGGCGGCTGCCTATTATTCGGACCTGCCGATGGATTCCGTGACCGCCATGACCGTCGCGGGCGTGTCGATCTGGTTGCCGACGCTCGCTCAACTCGTGATCGTGAACCGGCGGCTCGCCAAACGCATCGAGCCCGGTCCCAAGGCGTACGACTTCCGCGTTTGGCTGACGACCGCGCTGCCGATCCTGATGGTGGAAGGCTTCTATTCGCTGCTGGCCTATACGGACGTGCTCGTGCTGCAGCAATTCCGGCCACCCGACGAGGTCGCGGTCTACTATGCCGCCGCCAAGACGCTCGCGCTGGTCTCCTTCATCTATTACTCGGTGTCGGCGACGACCGCGCACCGCTTCAGCGTCTACCACGTCGCCGGCGATCGCGAAGCTCTGTCGGCCTTCCTGGCTCAATCGATCAAGTGGACCTTCTGGCCGTCGCTCGCCGCAACCGCAGTGCTGCTGCTGTTCGGCCGGCCGATCCTCGGCCTGTTCGGCGCCCAGTTCACCGACGGCTATCACCTGATGTTCATCCTCGCCGCCGGCCTGCTGGCGCGCGCCGCCATC
>WNFB01006447.1_pt1 | contig 10538 bp, 9 predicted proteins | sample 5400501 | NCBI WGS metagenome assembly WNFB01 (sample SAMN13153341, study PRJNA577476) | soil metagenome | isolation source: 200 cm saprolite under Douglas fir tree site 2 hole 1 | place: USA:California | collected 2015-04-18 | reverse complement strand
CGGAGCAGGGCCGTAGCGGCATCGACCGAGGGGTCGTAAGACGAAGCCTCGCCCGCGCTGCGAGCGCCCCAGCGATAGGCAAATATGTAAGGGTAGAGGATGTCCGCGACCGTCACCCGGGTGCCGTCGTGGAAGGCCGAGCCGAGCATGCGGTATGTCAGTCTCAGCCGGGCCAGCTTGCCCGGCCCAACTGCCTGGAGTCGGCCTGTGCCGACCTGGGGCAGCAGGGCATCATCCGGAACCTGGATTTCGTTCGGTGTCGCCGACCCGGTGACATCGGGCGTCGAGGGGCGCGACTCGACGATAGGCTCGGCGAGGATAGAGAGGCTCACCACGGTGTAGGCCACCATGAGGGCAGTCAAGGGAGCCTGGCTGCGCAGCACGGCCCTGGAGGTGCCGAGGATGCGTGTCGCCTTGACATGGGCGAGGTACACGGCTGCGATGTGGCCAAGCACGATCGCCGCCGCAGCCGTGTACCAGGCGAAACGCGCGTTCACGATCGCGATGTTGATTCGGTAGCCCGCCGTCCCCAATAGGTTCCAGCCATAGCCGAAGGGGTCGGAGGCCAAGGGAATGATGTACTGCCCTTGGATGAGCAGAAATACAAGGTAGTGCGCGAGGTGGTAGGCAATGGCGATCGGCACGAGGGTGAACGCGAAGCTGCGCGCCCAGGCGAGGGTAGGAAGCCGTCGCTCGACCAGGACGCGCATAATGGCGCAGGTGAGGAGATAGGCGCCGAGGAAGAGAAGCCAGAAGAGGACGAGGCCCACCGTCCTGATGAGAACCTCGCCGGTCGCGCCCAGGCCGGGGACGAGCGCCGTAAGGGCGCTCTCCAGCTTATTCCACTCAGGCGTGCCGAGTATGCCGTCGAAAAGTACGATCGAGAGGATGGCGAGCACGGCCGCCATCATGGAGGTGGAAACACGCTTGTTCCGCAGCAGACCGAGGCCCGGGGGGCGTAGCGCCCACTCCCGCTCGGAGTCGCCTGCGCGGCGGAAGCACTCAGGACAGTCGATGCATTCGCCGTCCTCGTCGCGGCAGTCAAGCGTGCAGCTCCCACAGAGCAGAGGACTGACGGTTCTCACCTCCATCGGGGCGAAGCGGGCGAGGGTGCCGAAAACCAGGGAGAAGGCCTCGCCGTACTTGAGCCAGGTCTCTCGGCCGAAGAGAGCCATGCCGGCCCAGACGATGGCGGAATAGGCGAGAGCAAACCAGGCAATGTTGGCGGGTAACGCGGGGCTGGGGAAGACAAGCTCGATCCAGGAAAAAGTGAGCAGCAGAACGAGCGCCGGCCAGACTCCGAGGGCCTCTGGATAAGGCAGCGTGAGCGAGAGGGCGCGGCCGGAAGTGGCGCGCCGATAAAGGCTTTCGGCCCAGCCAAACAGTACATCCCATGGATTGATCACAGCCCAGAGATTGCCGACGAAGGCTGAGACATAAGCGAGGCCCACCCACCAGATGATCCAGACGAAAGTAGGCGCGAGATTGTGCAGCGGATTCTGGTCGCCCACGAACCCCGCCAAAATGACCAAGAAGAAAAGCCCGATAGAAATCAGCTTGGCTGCGAGAATCAGGCTTGGATGCGCTAGCAGCCGGCCTAGCGGGTAAGCGAGAAGATTGAGGCGAGGATAGCCGCGCGCACGGCGCGCGTGCTGCATGAAGAGACCGATGACAATGAAGGAAACCGCCACCGCCGCCCCGGCACCCGCCAAATAAACGTAAAGCGGGAGCGGCAACTCGTAGCGTTGGCCGAAACCGTGGGCGCTCGCCGGCTGCGTCCAGTAAGCGAGCGCTACCGCGGCACCAATAAGGGCCCGAAGCACGGGGTGGCTGCGGCGTTGCATGCTCGGCCGCCAGCGGGTGCCTGCGCCCGTGGGAGCCAGTGTTTGCATCGCATACCCTTTCGCCGCTCGCAAGCTGCCATCGGGCGACTGGCAGACGCGGAGAGGTTGGCCCTAGCGCGGATAGACCTCGATATAGACCAGCGGAGCTTCCTCATGGGCACCGGAACCGGATTGCGCATGTTGGCCGTGGAGATGGATGGGAAATCTGCCTGTGGCGTAGGCCTTGAAGGCAAACTCGGTGACCGTGCCCGGCTTGACTTGCCGCTCGATATCATAGCCGTGAAGGTGGAGGGTCGCCGTCCGATCGGTGCTCACAAGCAAGCGCACGAAGTCTCCTTCTTTGACGCGGATCACCCGCATGGCTTTGGGCACTTGGCCGTGCTTGATGCGCAGGGAGAAGGTCGCGTCTGCCGCCCTCACAGGGGCGATCATGAAGCCCGCCACACAAGCCAGCAGGACGAGCAAGTATCTGGCAGCGGCGGACAAAGGTTTGGTCATGCCGCCCTTTCTGTCATCGGGTTGGCATCGACTGGACATCAGACACGCGATTGACCCCCCAGCCTGCATCGTAGGGCGCGGGGATCATCGCCGGGTCTCCCAATGCAAACCAGAGGAGATGCCCGAAATCGTCGGTGAAGCCGCCGATCGGGTTCCAGGCCGCCTGCGCCCGCCCCGCGACGCCGAGCCGCAGCCAGCCGTTCCAAGGGAAGTCCTTGAGCTTCACTGTGCGAAGGAACATCGGTGTGTTGAAGCCGGCAAGCGAGTCGAAAGCGATGTTCTCGATCCCTGCGGAGAACTCGTCGTTGAAATACTGCCGCCTCACAGTATAGCCGGCCACGACACGATTGCAGCCGCTGGTGAGCGTGCTCACCAAATCGCGCTCCAGATTGATCCGCTCCACGGTGCCGTCATAATCCCGTGTCTCAAGGCGCTGAAGATCGGCCTCGGCGCGGCCCTTCGCGTCCTGGTCGCCGAAGGCGCCCCCCAGGAGGCGGTAAGCCTGATACCAGCCCTCCTTGATCCAGGGCGGCCCAAGCCAGCCGTTCAACACCTGGGTCGAAGAGGCGACGAGGGCGGCGGCGCTGACTTCCTCGATTGTGGCGTCCCACCCGGCCTCGTCCACCAGCCGGGCGGTGGGGACAAGATGCCTTCCGAGCGCGCTCGAGGCCTTCACCTTCGGGTGGAGGCTCTTGGACTGCGGCGCCCCGCCGGTGCCGGGGAGCAAGCGCGCCTTCGCGGCTTCCGCGAGATCGACCTGGTCGAGATAGTCGCCGTGGATGGGCGTGACCGGATAAGGATGGAAGACGAAACCGCTGCCCTTGGCTACGGCAAGCTCATCGAGGATGGCGTCGGCGATGGCGCACGTGGTCCCCTCTTTCAGCAATCGCGATGCCGGGTTGACGCTGACCACGACGAAGGAGCCAAGGGACTCGACGGCCATCGACTGAGGAAGCGCCGTCGGGAACAGAGGCTCGTCGCCCAAATAGGCATGGATCTTCGCTTCGCGCAACAGATTGGCTGCGCGCGCCGGATCGACGCGCTCGATGCGGATTTCCTGCGGGTAATAGGAGGGATAGACCGGCATCTCGTGCCCGCCGCGGACCATGGACGCGACGATCAACAAGCTAACCAGCACGAGACGCGCGCCAAGCTTTCTCATCGGCGGACCTTAGAAGCCAGTGTGGCGCTCCAGTGGCCGGGAAAGCCGCGCCGGCTAAACCCGAAGGAGGGGACAGCTTCACCCGCGCAGGGTCCGCATAACCTCTTCATTATTGAGGGCCTCCTGTGGCGCGCCATGGAAGATGATCTCGCCGCGGTCGACCGCGTAAAGGCGATCCGCGGTGGCGGCAGCACGCACCAGATTGGACTCTGCGATCAGGATTGAAATGCCCATCTCCTTGATCATCTCCACCGCATCTCGGAACCTTTTCACGACCGCGGGCGCGAGCCCCTCGAACGCCTCGTCCAGGATCAGGAGATAGGGGGACAACGCCATGGCCCTGGCGATGGCCACCATCTTTCTCTGGCCGCCGCTCAAATTAAGCCCTTGCCGATTCAACAGGTCGCGCACCTCCGGGAACACCGTGAGGACGCGGGCTTCGACGTCCCTGTTTCCGGAAGTGGCGCGGCCGCTCTTCTCGGCGAGCCAGCGGCTGATCATCAGGTTTTCGGACACCGAGAGCTCAGGAAAAATGCCGGAATTCTCAGGCGCATAGCCGATGCCGCGCGCGGCCCGCTGATGAGCCGGCAGCTTGGTGATGTCCTCACCGCGAAAGCGCACTTTGCCCGATCGCACCGGCAGCAAGCCCGTAATGCTCTCGATGATCGTGGTGCGTCCGGCGCCGTTGCGCCCAACCATGCAGACGACTTCCTTCTCGTTCACGGTGATCGAGACGGCGTGCAGGATGTGGGCCGGGCCACGGTAGGTGTCGATCTGATCGACCTCGAGGAGCATGCGTTGCCTTCAGGACCCCATCGGGGCGCCGAGGAGAATGCTCGCCACGTCCCTGTTCGCCCTGATCTCCTCCGGCGAGCCGTCGGCAAGCAAAGAGCCCTCGTGCATCATCGCGATGCGGTCCGAGTATTTGAACACGACGTCCATGTCGTGCTCGATGATCACCGCCGTGACCTTGCCCGATCGCACGACAGAGGACACCGTGTCCATGATTTGCGCCTTCTCGCGCGTGCTTACGCCGCTTGTGGGCTCGTCAAGGAAGAGGAGCTTCGGACGGAGGGCGTAGGCCACGGCGACGTCGAGCAGCTTACGCTCGCCCTGTGCCAGTCCGCCCGCCAGCACCTCGCTCTTGGCGGCGAGGCCAAACTGGCCGAGCACCTCGAAGGCTTCTTTGCGCACCTCTTCATCGTGATCGGCCAGGGTGGCGAACTTGGCCGTCTTGCCCTCCCGGGAGAAGACGGAGAGTGTGACGTTGTCGTAGACCGAGAGGCCGTCGAAGATGTTGACGATTTGGAAGCTGCGGGCGATACCGGCCCTGATCCGCTCCGCGACGGTCGTACCGGTGATGTCTCGGTCCTCGAAGAGGATCGCTCCGCTGTCCGGCTGCAGATGGCCGCTGATCAGGTTGACGAGCGTGGTCTTGCCCGCGCCGTTTGAGCCTACAAGGGAGAGGAACTCCCCTTCGTTGACGGTGTAGCTTACGCCGTCCACCGCGCGGGTGTTGCCGAAGTGCTTCCTGAGGTCCACGGTCTTCAAGAGTATCACGTCAGGAACTCTCCCTCGACTTGAGCTTCTCCATTGCGCTGGTGAGTGCTCCGACAATGCCGGTTGGCAGAACCAGAATCAGGGTGAGGAGCACGACGCCGAGCAAGAGCTGCCAGTAGCTCGTCGTGGCGATCGCGTAGGTCTTCAGGTAGGTGAACACGATTCCGCCAACGATAGGTCCGGTGAAGTTCCGGAATCCGCCAAGCAGCGTGAGAAAGACAATCTCGCCCGAGAATGTCCAGTACAGGATGTCGGGAGTCGTCAAGCCGTTGAGCGGAACCCAGAGAATGCCTGCCAGCCCGGTGAAGGTTCCAGAGATGAGAAAGGCAAACCAACGAAACCAGGGGACCCTCATCGCGAGGAACGCGGCGCGAGTCTCGTTGTCACGAATGGCCTGGAGCGCCTTGCCGAACGGCGAATGGACAATCACCCACATCACCGCGACGCAGATGAAGAAAATCCCCAGTACGTAGTAGTAATAGGAAGTGATGAAATGAAGGAAGCCCTGGCCGCCGTTGAAGGTTATGTGACCGCCGAGAAGCGAGGGCTGCGGGACCCTGAGACCGTCGGTCCCGCCGGTGACCCAAAAGAACTTGAGCGCGAGGCTCCACAGCACTTGCGAGAGAGCGAGCGTTAGAATGCCGAAAAAAATGCGCGTATGGCGTACGCAGATATATCCGAAGAGCGCCGAGACCAGCGCCGTCGCCGGCAACCCGATCAGGATGTAAAGCTCCATGGAATGGATGCCGAGATCACGCACTACGAAGGCGACCGCGTAGGCGCCGAGGCCGAAGTAGGCGGAGTGGCCGAACGAGAGCATGCCGGTATAGCCGAGCAGGAGATTGAATCCGAGCGCCGCGACGGCCATGATCAGGCCATAGGTGAACAGCTGTGTCTGATAAGCACTGACGAAATGCGGCAGCGCCAGCAGGATGAGCGCAATCGGGATGCCGCTGACAAGCTGTCGGAAGACGGTTCGCTGGCGAGGCAGGCTGATGATGGCGGCTTTCATCATGCGCTTCCGAACACACCCCTCGGCCGGACCAGCAGCACCAAGGCGGCGATAAGGTAAAGCGCAGCAAGCTCAACCTCCGGGAAGAACTGGATCCCGATCGTTCGCACGAAGCTGACAATAAGCGCTCCTACGAGCGCTCCCTTCAGGCTTCCCAATCCGCCGATGACGACCACCACGAAGGCCAAGATGAGTGCCTCGACCCCCATTCCCAGCACCGCCGCCTGGCTCGGCACAACAATGGCACCCCCAAGACCGGCCATGAAACACCCGATCGCAAACGCCAACACATAGACGCGCCCGACGTTCACTCCTAGTGCCGAGGCCATACGCCGGTCTTGCGAGGTGGCCCGCAGCATCACGCCAAACTTGGTGCGATAGACGACCAGCCAGAGGGCGATCGCAGCCGCGATGCCAATTGCGATCACCACGAGGTTATATGCGGGATAGACAAGGCCGAGCACCGGAATACTTGGCAGCGCATCCATGAGCGCATCCGCGGAGAGCGGCATGCCACCCCAGATGAAGCGGATAAGGTCTTCGAGAATTAAGAGCAGGCCGAAGGTTGCCAGAAGCTGATACTCCTCGGCGCGTCGGTAAAAGGGTCGCAGCAGGCAGGGCTCGATCACCAGCCCCGCAAGCCCGACGGTCGCCGCTCCGATCGGGAGGAAGATGAACAGCCATCCTACAGGCACGCCAGCGCCAACCGCCCGCCCGACCAGCCAGGCCGTCATATAAGCGCCTACGCCATAGAGGCTGCCATGCGCCAAGTTGACGATGCGCATCACCCCGAAGATCAGGCTGAGGCCAGCGGCGATCAGAAACAGGACCGAGGCGTAGAAAAACGAGTTTAATACTTGCATTATGAGGATGTCCACCGGGCCTGCCCTTAAAGTTCCTCAGACGCCGTTACCCTGCTCCCACCATCCCGGAGAGGATTTGTTGAATTACATGGGCGACGGAGAGGTGATCAAGGTACTTAACACCTCACCAGCGCGATAGAGAAGCAAGAAAAACCTCCGTCCCCGAAAGGGGGAGGGAAGGGATAACTCTTCCCATCCTATCCGGTTAGGTCAAAACCTTGGGCCAGGTCGTCTTGATCCAGTTCGCCGCAGAAGTCGAATCGTTGTGCGACGTTCCCGGCTTGGGCCAGCCAGCCGGCGCCGTAATGTTCCGAATTGGAATGGTGATGACCCGGTCGGGGTCCCACACTGGGAACGGATACTGGGGCAAATTCTTGCTGAACCCGGTAACCGCGTCCTTGTAGCCCTGGTGGTTGTCGGGCCGGATATAGAGATAGCCGGCGGGAGTGTCCATCCCCATGCCTTCGAGCTGGCTGATGATCGCCTCGTCGCTCGGCCACCCGCCCTCCAGCTTGTTGGCTTTCTCGACGGCAGCCTTCAGCAGATAGAGGGCCACATACGCGCCTTCCGCTTGGAAGTTCGGGTATTCTTTCCAGCGCTTGAAGTAACGCTCAACGAAGGACGCGTTTTGCGGCCAGCGATTACCGCGCGGAAAAGTGAAGTGATAGTTGGCATGCACGCCTGCCAAGATACCTTCGGGATGGTCCTTGCCAATCGCGTGCGGAGCGACGCCGAAAGCAAGCGTGCTGGCCACTTTCATCTTATTGAACAGGCCGTAGCGCAGGGCTTGCTTGTAGAAGGCCACGTAGTCACCGCCCCATACCGAGGTCGCGAGAAGGTCGGGTTTCGATGAGAGAATTTTCGTGATATGAGGGGTGAAGTCCGTGGTGCCCAGCTTGGGCCAATTCTCGGCGACCACTGTGGTGCCCGGCAACATCCGCTCAATCGCCAATGTAAAGTGTTCGAAGGCGTTCCGGCCATAGGAATAGTCCGGGTGGATGTGGGCGATTCTCCGCACCTTCGGCCAAGTCTGTGCTACGCCGATGGCGGCGGTAATGCCGTCCGCAGATTGGATGTTGGTTACCCGGAAGCAGTACTTCGGGTTTGGATCGGCCTTGTCGAACACGAAGTCGGTACATCCGTCGACGAAAAGGGTGAGAATGCTGAGCTCTTCACTGACAGGAGCGAGGGCGGGGCTGTTGCCGCTGGAGACGATGCCGGTGAAGAGGTCAATCTTCTCTGAGAGTTTCATCCTCCTGAGCTCCTTGACGTTGGCGTCGGTGCCGGCCGCCTCGTCAGCGGTGATGGTGACAATCTTGCGCTTGCCCAGCAGCCCCCCTTGCGCGTTGATCTCCTCGACGGCGAGCGTGTGGCCCTTGAGCATGGGCTCGCCCAGCAGCGCACCGGGGCCGGTGAGGAAGGTCATGTGGCCGGTCTTGTAAGGCTTATCGGGGATGTTCCCCTTGCGCTGCGAGCTCCCAGTCGCAGCCACCTCCGCGACGCCCAGGCCCGCGGCGCCTACGGCCACACCAAGCGCGCCGAGGAAATCACGGCGACTTACTTCCTTGTTGACTGGTTTCTCCATCGAGATCCTTCCTTTCATATCCAATAAGTCTGGAGTTGCTGTCAGTCGATATGTCAGGAAGTTTGAGAACCGACAGCTCGTCCCTCACATTGGACGCTTTCTTCTACACCCACTCACATGTTCAGGTCAACCCCGGTAATGTCTCAGCAGGCGGCGCTGGCGTACACGATGGAGAACTTCAAGTTCGCATTCGATAAGGCTCTGGAAGGACTCTTCATCGACCGCGTGGATCAGAACGAGGCCATCTTCGCCCGCTACATGAACGACAACGAGTTCCAACAGGTCGTTGCGAATTTCTTGCTGCGTCAGGTTTACAACCAGATTCACGGGGAGAACGAGCAGCAGGCGGCAGGAGCCTCCGCGAGCCAGGCTAATGTATAATCATTGAGGTATTAATTAAGGATTGAGTTCAACAACCGTGTTGCCAGGAACCTCACAGTGATCCGGCGAAACCCCAACCAATTGCGCAAGAGCCTGCCAGTGCCGTGGATGCGAACGCCTCCGCTGGCTCAGGTGACGGCCCCCGGAAAACCAACACCGCGCCGTCCACTGGGTCTGCAAGCGCACCGGCAAGGACGAGCGCTCCACGCTCAAGCGCCTGCCGTGCGTATTTCAGGTACGCTTCCAACCCGAAGAAACGCATTCCTGTGTCACTTTCTTTGGTAACAGGACACTAGTGGGACGCCTTGTTCGTCGGCTTGCGGGACCAGGCCCCGACCAGGGCCACCCAAGTGACAACTGTGTTCGATGCCACCACCTCAGCTCGAAGCCTCTCTGGAAGCGTATCCAGATCGCCCAGCGTCACCAGGGAAAGATTAAGCTGTTGAATTTGTGGCCGCAAGCTGCAAAGAAGATCGTAGATCCATCGTGTGAAGTCTGGATCAGTCCTGAGCGGCATCTCCATATGCATGGTTGGTGCAGGCAGCCCAGCCTCCTGGAAGACCTTGTAAAGGGCGAGCCCCATCTCTGTGTTCGCCCCGGAGCGTTGCAGGGTCTCGAGGATTAGAGAAGCGGCGGCAGACCAAAGGGGTAAGTTCGCCGTGAGCAGAAGAAGAGGGGCCCAAGACGTCTCCTGGAAGGCCAGGACTCCGCCAGGGCAAACCAACTGAGACAAAGAGCGCAAAGCGGCAACGGGATCGGGAAGAAACATCAGGATGAAACGGCCCACCACTGCATCGAAGGGTTTGCTGCCAGCGACATGGCAGACGTCGGATTGGGTGAAGCTCACGTTGTGCAGGCCGGCCTCGGCCACGCGAGCGCTGGCCCGGGCGATCGAGCGCGTGTCGCGTTCTACGCCAACCACCTCTCCCGAAGGGCCAACCAGCCGGGCCACTAGCATAGCTACGTCTCCGACGCCGGAACCCAGATCCAGGACACGCTGGCCCGGGCCTATGCCTGCTTCACGGAAGAATCGCTCGGTGTAAGGAGCGAGAAGCGCAGCCTGCCGAATTAGGCGCTCGTGCTCCGCGTCGGTATTCCCAAGCGCATAAGGAGAAATGGGAGAACCCGCTGCCACATTAGGGAGCCATATTACCCGCTTTTTCCAGTACGTACCACCGAGTACCCACACCGCCCTTCTTGCTCGTTCGTTTCCTGCTGCGCGGTCACTCTCGTCCCAATAGGTCTATGAGAAAGGCACAGTTGCGAGTTGTATCCTCGCGTGAGAAGCGGCACGGTATGTCATCCTGCCACCAGGTCGTCCATGGCGCCCGAAGCAGCGGCATACTCTATGGTAGCGCGATCTGTATAAGCTAGGACGCCCCATAAGGATTTCCTTTCGGCGCACCCACGGCGGATTGCTCCTTTGGAAAGCGGTTGCTGGTGTCTCGGTGCGTGTCAAAAAGCTTTGCGTAGGATTCTCAAACGTAGCTCTAGTGTTGTGTCCCGGAAATATACAAGAGAAGTGAAACATCTTCAGGGGCTAAAGCCCGCTTCATTTCATTGGCTTTACGTCAGGGCTGAAGCCCTGACCCCCTAAAGGGAAATGCGAGGAACTTACGGGACGCGACACTAG
>WNFB01006446.1_pt1 | contig 10538 bp, 9 predicted proteins | sample 5400501 | NCBI WGS metagenome assembly WNFB01 (sample SAMN13153341, study PRJNA577476) | soil metagenome | isolation source: 200 cm saprolite under Douglas fir tree site 2 hole 1 | place: USA:California | collected 2015-04-18 | reverse complement strand
CACAAATCGAGGTCTCACGCCACCTTGCGATGGAAGCGGATCCCATCTCGGAGATCCTCGAATTCGGTTCCTGGCGGTTCGCGCAGCACTTTCCAGGTTGCGAATCCGTCACCGACGCAACCTCCGAGGTGGATCGCAAGCGGAACGATGAGGTAGCCGCCCCAGGGACCGAAGCAGGCGAGAAATCCTAGGACCGAGATCACGACCGCCGGTGCGAGGGCGATAGTCAGGTACTGACCCCGCGTGAATCGATGCCCGGCGGCGGTCGCGTACAGCGCGGGCATGACCCCGCCGACGAGCACGGCGCCGAAGGTCGGTCGCGCTCCGAGGGCTCGCATTGCCAGGGCATGGATCGCCTCGTGTATGACGACGAGCACCGCGGTGAGGATCACGATCACTAGCACGTCGGACAGGCTGATCTGGAACGACCCGCCCGCTTTGCCGGAGCGGATGATCGCTGGCAGAGAAAACAGGGGAATGCCCGCGACGACGAGGACGATCGCCACGATGTTCCAGAGCGTCGCCTCTGAGCGTCCCGGCCGCCAGTCGACGACCTGTGCCTGACTCGCTGAGCTCGGCGGTGTGGTCACCGTGCCGGCGATCCTACTCCGGCCGTTGGCGTTGAACGGGCCCGACATCATGCTTGTCTCGCAGACAATGGCTCGGACGGAAGGGATGGCGACAGCAGGCGACGGCGCTCGCTTGTGGGTAGCGTCAGGAGGAATCGGCCCGCAGCTGTCCTTAGCGCATGGCGGACCAGGTTTGTGGGACTACCTCGAACCTCTCGCGTCGCTTCTTGAACCATTCGCGAGGGTTAACCGTTGGGACCAGCGGGGTTCGGGACGGTCGGACGCAACCGGACCTTTCACTGTGGACCGCTTCGTGGCCGACATGGACGTAGTGCGCGAACACCTGGGCGTCGAGCGCTGGATCGCGGGAGGCCACTCCTGGGGCGCGGTGATGGCTCTTCTGTACGCGCTGCGATATCCCCAACGCACACTTGGCGTCCTTTACATCGCAGGGAACGGACTCGAGTGGCACGAATGGAGACACCTGCATCAACGAGAGTTCGAACGCCGGCTAGGGCCGCGGCGGCTGCGGAGGTTTAGAGGAACCGCCGACCCCTCGGAGTCGAATCGTCTTCGTTGGTCCGTTGACTATTCCTCGTTTGAGGTCGCACGGCCACACGTGGATCGCATGTTGGCTCAAGGCTTTACTGTCAACCTTGATTGCAACCGCACGATCGGAGCGGAGATGGATGCCAACAGCGACGCGTACTACGCGGCGCTTGAGATGTTGGCGGTTCCGGTGCTCATAATCCAGGGCCGCGACGATCCACGCCCGCTGGCGGCGTGTGACAGGTTGGAAGCTCGCCTCCCTATTTCCGCGCGCGTTGTGCTGGACGGGGCCGGGCACTTTCCTTGGTTGGAACGACCCCGCGAGTTCGTTTCGACCGTGTCCGAATGGCTAAGGAAAGACGTGCCGCAAGCGTGACCTGAAGAACTTGGTCAGGTCGCTGGTGCGGCGGAGAGGAGTTGAACCTCCACGACCTTGCGGTCACTAGCTCCTGAAACTAGCGCGTCTGCCATTCCGCCACCGCCGCGTCGGGGCGAGCGAGAAGTATACCGAGGCCAATTAACGCCGCCCGCGCGCCGGGGACTCAGCTCGTTATGAACAGGGTGTGCCAGGCCGCCTCGACAAGCTCGGGGCTCAGCTGCGCCTGCACGCCGCGCGCCGAAGACACGTCCGCCAGGCGCTCCAGCAGGTCGCGCGGATGGTTGCCGCGCAGCGGTCTGCCGCCGTAGAGGGTGCGGATCATGGCGAGTGCGTCCGGGTCGGGCGGGATCGTCAGCCGCTCGCGCTCTCGCTCGAAGATGCGAACCCACATCTCCCACGACGGGTCGGGCATCAGCACCTTGTATGCGAGCCGGCGCAGGTAGGCCTCGTCCAGCAGCTCGCCCGGCTTGAGGTTGGTCGACAGGGCGAGCTGCGCCCAAAACGGCACCTCAACCTTGCGGCCGCTGGCGGAAAGGTTCATGTAGTCGATCTCCTGCTCGAGCGGCACCAGCAGGCGGTCGAGGATCTGTTTCGGTGACACGCGCTGCCGGCCGAGGTCGTCGACGAGCAGCACTCCGCCGTTGGCCTTCACTTGGAGCGGCGCGCCGTACGTCCGGCTGCCGTCCTCCCATGTGGGGTCGAACATCTCGATCTGGAACTCCCCACCAACCTGGACAAGCGGCCGCGCGACACGTCGCCAGCGGCGATCCGCCGGCTGGTTGGCCTCCAGCCGGTGGATAGCCCCATCGAACACGGTCATCACCTCGCCGCCCCCGATATCGAGGGCCATCGGGACGACGATCGGTGCGCCGAGCAAGCGCGGGATTCGCCGTGCCAGCATCGTCTTGCCGTTGCCTGGCGCCCCGTAGATGAAGATCGACGAACGCGAGTTGACCGCGGCGCGCACCGCCTCGGTCACACCCGGGGCGAGCTCGATGCCCGCCAGTGCAGCCGTGACCTTCGTCAGGTCGAGCGTGCCGGGCTTGGCGGCGTCGGCCAGCACCAGCTTGTATTCATGCAGCGACACCGGCGCCGGTCCGGAGTAACGCGTCCCCGCTCGCGCGATCTCTTCGCTTCGCACGCGCCCCTGCTTGGTCAGCGCGTATGCCATCCGCTCGGGAAGTGGCCGGCCGAGCCACGGACCTTGCTCGGACGCAAGCCCCAGCGCGTCCAGGAAGTTGGCGCTGATCAGCAACTTGAGCATGGGTTCGACGGTCACGAACGGGAGCGCCAGCTGCTCCGCCACCTCGTAGCCGGTCAGTCGCGTCGCGGTGGACGCGAGGCGAAGAATCATGCCCTCGATCAACGCCCGGTTGATGTCGGGCGGAGGCGGCGTACCGAGATCAGGGCCGGTCGAAGGGGTCTTCGTCGGTGGCGGCATCGCCTGCGGCTCGTCGACGTGCTCGAGGATGGCCGCAAAAAGCTTCTTGCCGAACCGCGCCCGGTCCGCATGGTCTGGAGGTTCGCCTTCGCGCCGCCGGCTGATCCAGTTCGGCACCTCTTTGAAGACCACGGTGTTGCCGATCAGCAGCTGAACCATGTCGGGTTCCGCAGTTGTGACTCGCACCGCGATACGCACCAGGTAGCCCTGGCTCTTGAGGGCAGACCAGCTGCGTTCCCATGCAACATCGTTGCGGACCGACCACGTCTGGCGGACCGTGCGGTCGCGCGCAAGCGTCACGTCCTTTCGATTCTGGTAGCGGCGGCGGACGAGCTCGGTCACGTCCTTGTCGACGTCTTCGGCCACCAATGCTGCAAGCGGCAGAGCGCGGTCGTCGACGGCGGGCCGGTTCTTGATCTCGAAGATCGTGTTGGCGGTCGGCGCAAGCGCGCGGATCACGCTCGCGTGGCGCGGGCAGAACGGCGTGCGCTCGATGAACTGGATATGCCGGCGGCACCACCAGCTCTTGCATTCGCGACCCGTGAGGTCTCTGTATGCGCAGGCCCAGCCCCGGCGCTCACCGCAATCGACAAAGGTGCACATACCGGGCGGCTTGGGGCCGTCGGTCCGCTGAGGGATCGCCACCTGCGGCGCGGTGACTTGCACAGGAACGGCGATCTCCGCCGACATTGCTTCCGCGGCCGGCTGCGCAACGCCAGGTTTCGGCATGTAGTGAAAAGCGCCAGAGAACTCCTCGCAGGTCTGGAAGCGCTGCGAGCGGTCTTTGGCCGTGGCCTTCCAGATGATCTCCATGATCGGCGACGGGATGGCGGTCGACGCCCTCGGACGGTCGAACACCTGCGCGTGCAGCACGGCCGGCAGCGCTCCCGTGAACGGGGGCTCGCCGTGCAGCAGCTCGTACAGGATCATCCCCAGCGAGTAGACGTCCGAGCACTTGTCGATCGCTTCGCCCTTGACCTGCTCGGGCGCCATGTATGCCGGCGTGCCGACCATGCTGCCGGTGGCGGTCAGGCGATGCTTGTCGTCGATAAGCTTCGAGATGCCGAAGTCGAGGATCTTTGTCTTGCCGCGGTTGGAGATCAGGATGTTGTCGGGCTTCAGATCGCGGTGCACGATTCCGAAGTCGTGCGCGACGCCAACTGCCGACAGCAGCTGCTGCACGAGGTCGACCGACACGTCGACGCTGAAGCGTCCGTACTCGTCCAGCCAGGACCGCATAGACCGGCCCTCGACCCACTCCATGACGATGAACAGCACCGGACCGTCCTCGTCGAAGTCGTAAACGCGAACGATGCCGGGGTGGTTGAGGGCGGCGACGGTGGCCGCTTCCCGATGGAACCGCTGGCGGAAGCTGACGTCGCTGGAGTACTGCTCAGCCAGCACCTTGATCGCCACCGGGATGTCGAGGCGCGGGTGCGTGGAGCGATAGACGACGCCCATGGCGCCACGTCCGAGCTCGGCTTCGATCGGGTACCGCCCGAGTTGTGTAGTGCTCAACTTCGCTCTAGGGGAAGCCCAGTATGCCCGACGGTACCCGGCAAACCAGCCATTAACGGGTACCGCCGCGCGTCTGTCTGGTCTAGCTGAAGACGCTCAGAGGCAGGTAGAACGAGACCCCGAAGTTGGGCTCGTCCACGATCTGGCTGATGCGCAGGTCGCCGGCCAGGCTGCACAGGATGTAGGCGTCCTCGCGGCTCAGCGAATGGTCTTTGACGAGCCAGGCGATGGTGTCGCGGACCGCGTTGCGTGCGTTCTCTTTGAGGCCCGGACCGAGCGCACAGACCGCGTGGTAGCCGGCAGCGTCGCTCCTCGGCTGCAAGGGCTTGGCGGGCGTGACGAAGTGATAGCTCCATGGGCGCACCCGGCCGCCTTTCACCACCCCGAAACGGAGTGAGAACGACATCGGACATTCGATTCCCGTAACGCACACCTCGCCGTCTCCCTGCGCTGCGTGGCAGTCGCCCGCGGAGAACAGTCCGCCGGGGACGAAAACCGGGAGGTACAGCTTGGTGCCGGCCGTCAGGTGGCGGGTGTCGACGTTGCCCGCGCCCTTGGTCGGCGGCAGCACGTCGTGTCGCCCAGGCTCGTCGGTCGCCACGCCCATGGTCCCGCAGAACGGCGCGATCGGGATGTGGATGTCGTGGCGCAGCTCAGCCGACGTGCGGTCGCCAAGCTCGAAGTAGCGGACGTACGGTTTCGGAAAGTCGGAGGCCAGCAATCCAAGGGGCGGCAGGATCGCGGTCCAGCCCCACGACCCGGGCTTGAGCTCGAGTATCTCCACCTCGAGTGTGTCGCCTGGCTCGGCGCCCTTGACGTAGACGGGTCCGCCAAGCGGGTAGAGGCGATCGAAGTCGAGGGTCGCCAGCTTCGAGGCGTCATCGCCTTTCTTCAGCTGGCCCGCGGTCACTTCCTCGGTGTCGAAACGGACGACGTCCCCGGGCTCGATCTCAACCGCCGGCGGCAGCGAGTTGTCCCACTTGTAGTGGAACACGTCCCGCCGGATCGAGTGTTCGCGGGCGGCCGTTCTGGCCATCTAACTTCGGACCGCCGGGGCAGCGCTCTCCTTGATCGGGGCGGCGTTTGCACGCAGCACCTTCTTGTCGAACTTGCCGACCGAGGTCTTGGGCACCTCGTCGATGAATCGGATCTCGTCCGGAAGCCACCACTTGGCGACCTTGTCGCGAAGGAAGTCGATCACCTCTTCTTGGGTGACCTGTCCCTTGAACTCGGGCTTCGCGACCGCAAACGCGACCGGCCGTTCGTCCCACTTGGGATGGACGAGACCGATGACGGCCGCTTCCATGATCTTGGGGTGGGCCATGATCGCGTTCTCCAGCTCGACGGATGAGATCCATTCGCCGCCGGACTTGATGACGTCCTTGGTGCGGTCGACGATCTCGATGTAGCCCTCGGGGGTGATCTTCGCGACGTCGCCGGTGCGGAACCAGCCGTCCTCGGTGAGCTTGTCAGGGTCGTAGCCGTTGTGATAGCCGCGCGCGATCCATGGCCCGCGAACCTGGATTTCACCAAAGGCCACGCCGTCCCACGGCAGCTCCTCGCCAGTGGCCGCGTCGCAGATGCGGATCTCGACCCCGGGCACGATCATCCCCTGAGTCAGACGCGCGTCGAGCTCATCCTCCGGCGCTGTTCCCGCGCGAGGCTGGGCGACGCTGCCCAGCGGCGAGGTCTCCGTCATGCCCCACGCGTGAAGCATTCGCAGGCCGAGCGAATCCATCGCTTCCATCACCGCGCGCGGGATGGCTGAACCGCCGCAGACGACGATTCGAACCTTGGGCAGGCGCCGGCCACTCTCTTTGAGATAGGCGGCGGTATTGATCCAGATCGTCGGTACGCCGGCGAGGAACGTTGCCTCCTCCGCCTCAGCCAGGTCGACGATGGACTTCGCGTCGCCCATGAATCGATCGGGGAACAGCACCTTGCTTCCGGCCATGCCGCACGCGTAGGGCAAGCCCCAGCTGTTGGCATGAAACATCGGGACGATCGGGAGCACGGTGTCCATCTCCGTTAGGCCGAGGCTGCCGCCCTGGAGCACGCCCATGGTGTGGATGAACTGGGAGCGATGCGAGTAGACCACTCCCTTCGGATTGCCCGTGGTGCCAGACGTGTAGCACATGGCCGCGGCCATTCGCTCGCTGAGCTTGGGCCACGGATAGTCCTCGCTTTCGGCGGCCAGCAGCGTTTCGTAGTCGAGCAGCTCTCCCAGCCCGTGGTCGGCGGGGATCGGGGCACCGTTGCTCATGAGCACGATCGTCTTGATGCTGGGGATCTTCCCCACCAGCGGCTTGAGGATGGGGAGCAGCGTCTGGTCTACGAAGAGGACCTTGTCCTCAGCGTCCTTGATGATGAATTCGAGGTGCTGAGGAAACAGGCGCAGGTTGAGCATGTGCAGGACGGCGCCCATGCACGGCACGGCGTAGTAGAGCTCGAGGTGGCGGTAGTTGTTCCAGGAAAGCGTCGCCACGCGGTCGCCGGGCTTGACCCCGAGCCGCTTGAGAACGCCGGCGAGACGGTTGATGCGGCGGACCATCTCTCCGTTGGTGGTGCGGTGGAGCCCCTGCTCCTGTTTTGTCACCACCTCCTTTCTTTGGTGCAGGCGCTCCAATCGCCAGAGCACGTGCTGCAAAGAGAGCTCGTAGTCCTGCATCAAGCCTTCCACGGCCCAACCTCCAGCAAGAGTAGTCCTGGGGCAGCGTCTCTAAGAGGTGGATGGTAAGCCTGGCCGGGGTAGGATGCACACCTATGGCTGCCTGGGGTCGCGCCGACCTCCACACCCACACGAACGCAAGCGACGGCTGGCCCACACCCGTGCAGCTGGTCGAGCACGCCGGGCGCCGGGCCGGGCTGGACGTTATCGCGGTCACTGATCACGACACGATCCAGGGCGCATTGCGCGCCGCTGAATACGCCGCGAGGCGCTCGAAGCTGCAGGTGATCGTCGGCGAGGAAGTTTCCAGCCGCGACGGTCACATCATCGGTCTCTTCCTCGAGGAGCGCGTGCAGCCAGGTCTCTCTGCCGCCGCCACCGTCCACGCGATCCACGAGCAGGGTGGCATCGCCATCGCCCCGCATCCGTTCTGGCGCACCCAACGCCAGAGCCGCAGCGGGATCGTGCACGGTGTGGGGTGGCTGGCCGCTGACCTCGACTTCGACGGCATCGAGGTCGAAAACGCCACGCCCGGCTTCTACGTCTTCAACCGGCTGGCGCGGCGCCTGAACATGGGGCTGGGCGCGGCCGAGCTAGGCTGCTCGGACGCGCACATCGTCGATGCCGTGGGGCGCGCGTTCACGCAATTCCCGGGCAAGAGTCCCGCCGCGCTGCGCACGGCGATCGAAACCGGGGTCACGCGAGCCGGGCGACGCCGGTACCGGGCGGTAGGACTGATGCGATACGCGGCCTGGGGGCTCAACCACCAGCGGTATGTCGCGGCTGTCTGATCAGAGGCACGATTAGCGGATCCAAAGTCTCTTCTCAATGAGGGGGTTAAGACGATGAAGCGCATTCGTCTGCTGGTTTCAATCATCGCCCTGTGGCTCGCGCTCGTCCCGCTGTCGGCCATCGCCAGCACGACGACCTACACCGAGTCGGTGCACGGTGTCGAGACCGGGCTTCCTCAAAGTACGCAGTCGTGCCCGAATCCTTGGAGCGTCAGCCCCTTCGCGGGGGTCGCGGCGGGAACACTGAACGGCGGCTTCCTGATCGCGGTCTGCCACACGCCGATCGGCCCTGGCGGCGCGACGATCGAGGGCGGCGCTTTCACGATCAGCAACGGCGCGACGACCGTCACGGGTGCTTTCGCGCCTCGCGGAACAGTGGTCCCTCTGAGCTCGCAGGTCACCGGTTCGCTGTGCACTCAGAAGTATTTCGTCAGCGGCGGCCTCCTGCCTTCAGGCCACTTCGGCGGCACGCTCGCGCACTACGGCTTCTGGACTGGAAGCTCCTGCAACGTCTTCTTCGCGACCATCTCGGCCAAGGCGACGCTCAGGGCCTGACGGTTTAGCGCCGGCTTAGCTCGCTCACCACGGCCACCAGCCCCGGTTGCGGCGAAGCAGCAGCCAGATCCCGAGAAGGATCAGCAGCGAGGGCCACAGCACGTCGCCCGGAACCCACCTCAAGAGGCCCAGGTTCTGGAGGAGGTAGTAGGCCCCGATTATGAGCAGCGCGCCTCCCCAGAACCAGCTGCCTCCCCACCAGCCCCACGGCCCAGACCAGCCGCCCGGTCCATACCACCCGCCTGCATGTCGGTGCTCGCGCCAGTAATCGCGTTGCTGGTCGCGCCACGCGCGCCATTCGTCGCGCGTGGCATTTGGGCCAGGGGGTGGTGGCGGCCCGGCGGGTGGGGTCGGCGAGGGTTCGCTACCCATTGCGGGATCGTACGCCCCGTGGAATTACGATGAGTCGGCGCCCGCTTAGCTCAATGGATAGAGCGCCCGAGAGCGTGGTGAAACCTGCGTTTTTCACCACGGAACTCAACGCAACGATTGGCAGGCGTCTGGAAGGTGCACGCTAGGTGACGGCCGGGATAAACCCGGCCTGCCGGCCGCGTTAGATCAAATTACGATGAGTTGGCGCCCGCTTAGCTCAATGGATAGAGCGCCTGACTTCGGATCAGGAGGTTGCGAGTTCGAGTCTTGCAGCGGGTACTTCTTATCGATACCCACCGCGTAAAATCAACCGGCTGCAGCCGGGCGGCTGGCGGAACTGGTAGACGCGCACGTTTGAGGGGCGTGTGAGGTAACTCATCCGGGTTCGAGTCCCGGGTCGCCCACCATAGTTCCCATATGCGAAGCCAGTCCTGTCGAAGCTGAATCACGCCATGCTGGGGTCGTCGCGTCGTTGCGGTGCCGCGGGTAGAGCGATCATCGCCAGCCAGACGGCCTGTGACAGCAGCAGCGGCAGAGGGCTTATCGGCCAGGCGAGCTCCATCGAAATCCAAACGACGAGCAGCCACGCCCGCTGCCACAGCGGTGGCTCGATCAGCAGGAATAGAAGCGCTGCGGGGACCAGTATCGCGAAGTCATGCAGGTGGTCGTATGGAATGCTGAGCATCGAACCGACCACACCCAGGGCGATGATGCGAGCCGGTGGTGCTCCGCGAAGCCGGAAAGCCGCGAAGAGAGTCAGAGCGGCTACGGCGAGCTCCGCGATAGTCGCGGCGGGGCCGGGGCCGAAGATGTAGGCCAGCGTGAAATAGCGGTTGAAGACGACCTGCCTTGCGAAGTCGAGCAGCGCGAGATAGTCGTGCAGTCCGCTGCTGCCGATCATGGCCAGCGATACGGCCGCGAGGACGCCAGCCGTGATCGCCCAGCCGAGGGCTATCCGCCAGTAACCAGCCAGCAACAGGCAGGGCGCAACGAGCAATGTCAGCTGCGGTTTCACCACACCGAGCGCAAGCACTGCACCGGCAAGCCAAGGTCGGCCTGAGTCGGCGAGTTTCCACGACGCCGCGACGGCGAACACGACCAGCATGACCGGCTGGCCCGTGCGGAGCTGATAGAGGACCGGGTACCAGGCGAAGGCGCCGAGCAGATAAAGAATGCGAGGCAGCCCCCATCCGGAGCCGGGAGCGATGAGGTACCAGGCCCCGATCAATGCGATGCACTGGATGACCATGAAGGTCCAGAACGCCTGCGGAGCAGAGAGAAGAGTCAGCGGCGAGAGCAGCCATGCGAGAGGCGGGGGATGCAGGTAGCGCGCGAGATCGTTGAACGGTGCACCGGGCGCGAGGAGCGAGTAGTAGTGGCGCTGCAGGTCGATCGAGTAAAGGTGGTTCCAGCCCTGCTCGAGGCCGATGCGGATGCCCATATACACGAAGACCGTGTCCTCGTCGAGCGGATCCTTGAAGACGGGCAGGAAGATCCAGTAGCCGGTCACGGCGATCGTCAGGCCCAGCACGTAGGCGAGCGCGACGTTGGCGAGATTGCGGGTCCGTCGCGATGGGCGCAACAAGGCGCCTATTGTCTAGTGTTGCGCCAGAGGAACAGGGTTCGAGTGCCGGGTCGCCTGCCGTCCGATTAACCCATGCCCGCCCGCGTACTCTCCATCAAACTTAGCCAGTGA
>WNFB01011547.1_pt1 | contig 10539 bp, 10 predicted proteins | sample 5400501 | NCBI WGS metagenome assembly WNFB01 (sample SAMN13153341, study PRJNA577476) | soil metagenome | isolation source: 200 cm saprolite under Douglas fir tree site 2 hole 1 | place: USA:California | collected 2015-04-18 | reverse complement strand
CGGGGTGGAATGGGCCGGGCGGCGTGACGCCCGGCTATTTCTTTAGTCGGGCCCGCGAGGCAGGCGTTCGAATCCGGTCAGCGGCGGAATCGTGAGCAGGCGTCCGTCATCGGTGCGCACAATTTGCCAGCCGCCTTCATGAGCCAGCCAGTGATGCCGATAGCACAGAAGAGTCAAATTGGGCATGTCGCCAGGCCCGTCATGGATCCAGTGGACCAGGTGATGGCCTTCGGTCATGCTCACCGGCCGGTCGCAGCCTGGCCACGTGCACCTGCCGTCGCGGACCTTGAGCGCTTTGCGCTGCGGTCCGGAGATGGTGCGCTTGGCGCGTCCGACGTCGATCACCGTCGAGTCCGAGCCGAGGATGATGCGCGTCACCGCGCAGTCGCACGCGATTCTCTCCACCGCCTTGGCCGAGATCGGCAGTGAGAACTCCATGTCCGCCCCCGGCGCGCCGGGCAAGCCGAGCAGAGTCTCGAGCGATGCCGTGACCTGCAGATGCGCCCGCTGCGGCACCAGGCCGTTGTCGAGCGCACGCATGGAGAGGTCGACCAGAGCGTCGGCCATGCGCGTGTCGCGAGTCCGGTCGTCGCCTTTGCCGGCGCGCTTGGCCAAGGGCTCGAGCGCAGACCGCACCGCGGCACCGCCGACCTTGTCGAGGTAGCCGCTGATGAAGACCGTGCCGTCGTCGCCGCTCGCCAGCTGGAGACTGCGCGCCTCCACGCTTTGTGCTTCTTCGTTGGCGCAGCCCTTGGGGTCGGCCGCATGGCGAGCGTGGTAGCAGTCGTCATGAAAGCGAGCGATGGTGTGCTTGCGAGCCTGCCTCAGCAGCGCGGTTTGATCGAGACGCTCGCCCACAGCGGCTGATGTGCGCGCGATGAGGGCGAAGTGGGCGAAGCCAATCTCGGCATTTGCCATTGCTGACGAGCTCTGGTCAAGACGCGCCAGCTGCTGGCCCACGCAGATTCGATCTCCGGCAGCTCCACCGCTCATGTGGCAGTTGGCTTTGATCCATGCCACCGGGCTGTCGAAGCCCTGCCAGTCGTACTCATCCGTGGCAGCGAACTGAGCGGCGACGACTGAGAACTCGAGCTCTTCCTGGTCGATCTTCTGGCGCCGGCGGATCAGCTCGGCAGCAATCTCCTCGCCGGCTCTAGGTGCAATTCCCCCCACCCCCCTCTCCATGCTCAATACCTGACCATGCACTTGACTCAGGTTCGAGTTCGGAATAGGTTCCGTGGATCGAGGACTATCCGCGCACGTTCGATGACTTCATGGAGCGGTTCGGCAGCGAGGCGAGCTGTCGCGAATATCTGACGCGAGTCCGTTGGCCAGACGGATTTCGCTGCCCGAGGTGCCAGGGAGAACGAGCATGGGGGACGGGTCGAGTCGGGCTCTTCGAGTGCGGGCAATGCGGACACCAGACGTCGGTGACGGCAGGGACGATCTTCCAGGACACGCACAAGCCGCTTCGCGTTTGGTTCCACGCGATCTGGCTGGTGACGACCCAAAAGCAGGGCGCCAGCGCGATGACCGTCCAACAGGTCCTCGGTCTCGGTAGCTATCGAACCGCGTGGGCCTGGCTGCACAAGCTGCGCCATGCGATGGTCCGGCCGGACCGTGACCAGTTAGAAGGAGTCATCGAGGTAGACGAAGCCTGGGTAGGCGGAGTTGAGCCCGGTGTCTTCGGCCGCCAAAGCACCACCAAAGCACAGGTGGTGATCGCGGTCGAGGAACGTGGGCGAGGCCTTGGGCGAGTTCGCATGAAGCGCATCTCAGATGGCTCCGCTGGCAGCCTCGAGTCCTTCATCAAGTCGGTAGTCGTCCCCGGCAGCGTGGTTCACAGCGACGGGTACTCGGGCTATTCGAACCTAGGCGCCGCCGGGTACGACCATCGCCCTGTGGTTCTACATGGGCGTGGCAAGGAGGCGGCCACCGAGCTGCTCCCACGCGTCCACTTGGTCGTCTCCCTCCTTAAACGGTGGCTGCTCGGAACCCACCAAGGAGCCGCCAGCCTCGAGCATCTGGATTACTACCTTGACGAGTTCACCTTCCGGTTCAACCGCCGGCGCTCTCGCCACCGCGGCCTGCTCTTCCAGCGCCTTCTGGAAAATGCTGTGCGGGTCGACCCACTCCCCTACGACAGCATCGTCGGCCGCACCGGCAAGCCACGTCTCTCTCGCCGCGCCCGAATCTCATGGATAGCCGGCCCCTGAGTCATCCGACATAGACCCCCTGAGTGAAGTGCATGGTCAGGTACTGAGATTGTACGAACAGATGTTTGGAGAGTCCACAAAAAGTTGGTGTTAATTTCTCTTGAGATGAGCCTCTCCGATCTGGTCCTCAGCATCGCCGACAACAAGCAGATGCTCGGCCTTCGCTACGCGGAATGGGCCACCCGCGCACCATCGCTGGAAGCCGATATCGCCGCGGCCGCGATGGGCCTCGACGACCTCGGCCACAGCCGCGTGCTGTACGGCTGCCTCGAGCCGCTCGGCGAAGATCCGAGAGGACCCGCGGTCGAGGTTTTGCAGCATCGCCTCCGCAAGATGCTGATGGAGGAGCGCTATCACTTCCTGCACGGCCGGAGCTGGCTTCGCTCAGGCATCGACACCGAACCGCTACACCGCGCCTGGCGGGAAGCCGTCGAGTGGTTCGGGCCGCCCGATGGTGAGACTACCCAGCTTTACAAGGAAGGCCGACTGAGCATGGGCCCGGCCGAGCTCCGCGAACGCCTCGAAGAGCTCCTCGAAAGCCGGGCGCCCGAGATGACGATCGAGTGGAAGCATTGGGATCCCGTCCGCCGGCGCGGTCGCAAAGGAGCCATCGACGACCGCACGTTCGCCATGCTCCGTGGTCTCGAGGAGAAGAAATTTGCCCCAGCCTCTCAAACGAAAGAAGCCTGACCCCCGGTCAGAGCCGCGCTGCACTCACTGCGGCGCCCACGATGCCGAAGTCATCTCTCTCTTCGGAACGCAGGCGATGACCCTGCAATACAAATGCCGTCGCTGCGGCACCCTCTTCGAAGCCATCAAGTACGACTAGCAGACCGTACGGGCGCCACCAGGACGTGGTTGATCCCGTCCCGGCCCGACTCGACTTCCGCCGCCAGGCCATCGAAGCCGCAGTAGTCCACGATCACGCGCATAACAGCGGGTGGGTAGTAGTTGGCCCGATAACCCAATGCGGCGCCGCCGATTGCGTAGGCGGCAGGCGTGAAGCAGTCGGTGACGAGGACCCCATCCGGCCGCACGTTTGAGCCAAGCCAGCGTAGGTGCTCGAGCATCGGCTTCTTGGGCAGCCACGATGAAAGACCGACGAACAGCGCCACGTCGAAAGGTCCGTGTGCTGAGCATTCGGAGCGCAGCTCAGCCGACGTCAGGTCGCCGCGGACGAACTCGAGATTCAGCCCAATGCGCTCGGCGACCGCCTTCAGCTCCGGAGCCAGGTCGCCCGCGGGATCCAGATCCGCAGCTACCAACAAGACGCGGCCGGCCAGCTGGCGATTTTCGGCCGCCAGTTTCGCCAGTGGGCGGAGGAGGTCGTAGGCGAAGCCGCTCGGCGCGGTGAAGATGCGGACCTCGCCTCCGCGTGCGAGGCGACTCCGCAGCTCGTCCTCGATTCGCCGTTCGAGGATCGCGAGGCGGTCGCGCACCGCGCGGTGCAGCGGATAGCCATAGAAAGCTCGCTCCGCAAGCGACTGTTGCGATGGCTGGTCGTAGATGTGTCGCATCACACCCGCCGAGTAGCCGTCGCGCAAGAAGGCGCTTCCTGGCGCACTCATCGGAAACAGCGGCTCGCGCCACGCGCCGTCGAAGAAGTGACGGAGCAGGTAGCGAACCAGATACGAATAGGAGAGCACCCGCCTCGTCACGCTGCGGCGACCCACCGCCTCGTGCAGAGCTCCCGCTCGAATCGATTCGCTGGAGGCCACCGGCAGCTGGGGTGCGAGCGCCTGCGCAGCGGCGGACAACACGTCGCCCGGCCGCATCGACCCGACCTCGATCACATGCAGCGAGTCTGCGCCCTTGTTGCGCTTCATGACTTCGACGACGCGCAGGTAGCCTTCTCGCGCGATCGACAGGTCGGCCGGGTTTTCGTGACGGTCGACTTTCGCCCCGCGGGCATGGACACGTGCCACCGCAGCATCCGGAGTGAGGTCGAGGAAGACGGCGCCATCGGGCATCCAGATGCCCTGAAGGCGGGTGAACCTCGCCGTCACCGCGAGCGCACCCGCAATCTGGAGATTCGGAAGCCGCTTGCGCATGTCGGGCGCCAGAGGCGTCCCCTGCAGGAGATGCTGGAACGCGTGATCCACGTCGTCCGCCGATGGCGGATCGCCGGCCGGTCCGCGATAGTTGAACGCGCGCCCCGCGCCCGACAGCAGCAGGTTCCCGTCGCTGATCATCACATCGACCGAGTAGCGCTTCGACAGCTTCACAGCCGCGTTGTCCTGCAACAGCATCTGGAACACCTTGGCCGACGGGTATAGAGCTTTGTGCTCGACGACGAGGTGCGAGAGTTTGCGAAAAACGCGGTCGAGCCGCGCCGCGATCGCGTAGCCGTGCGGATGAAAGCCCGGCCCGGCGATGTCCACCTGCGGGGCTCGAAACCAGAATTCGTCCGCCACCGCCGAGCCTGCAATGAGCCCATGCTCGGCTGAAAGGACCACGGCAAGCGAAGCCGCCAGCGTGCTCTTCCCGCTGCCGTCGATGCCGATGACCGCGACCTGGAGGGTCACGCCGCCCGACCCGGCACGAAGGCGAGGACGCCGGCGACCTCGAGCTTCAGCCAATCGGTGGCGCGCTCCGGATCCTCGTCGAGGAAGAACTCGACCGAGTCGCGGTCCAGCAAGCGGATGGCAAACGACTCGCCGGCTTCGAGTCGGCGCCGGAACGGACGGCCGAGCCTTGGCACCACGATCAGACCCACGGCCTCGTCGCCCATCGCGACGCCCGGGTCTGGCAGAGGGGGCACGGGCAGGTTCAAAGCGACGGCCGCGAGAAGGCGCATCTTCCGCTTGCCGTCGATCTCGACCATCTCGCATCGAGACGCCGACACAGTGCCGGCCAGCATACGGGTGGCGCCGAATGCCAGATATTCGATCTTGTTCACCCTCTCGAGGCCGACCCACGACGCGGCCCGCTTGCGGCCGGTCGCATGGCCCTCACGCCACCGCGCGATGTCTCCCGGGACCCTGCCCCACTCACCGAGCCCGCACATGGTGACCGCATATCGGGTCGCCGTTAGGCCACCGGGAAGACCGTGCCTGCAGCGAAGCACGCTGCAAGGCGTCGTCACGTTCCGAGCCAACCCCTCGCCGACCTGGCGCGCCGCCATCACCGGATTGATGGGCATGCCCAGCCTGCCGGCGACCACGTTGCCGGAGCCCATTCGCAGCGCCGCCAGCCTGAGGACTTCCGCGGTCGGCGGAGCTGACGGAAAGGCGTCCATCACGCCCTCGACGACCGCGCGCAGCGTCCCGCCGCCGCCGGCGGCCAGCAGCAAAGATGGCCTGGACCCAAACTCCGCGAACTCGGTCGCCGCCGAGCGCGCCTCCGGATGACTGTCGACGACCATCGCCTCGACTTCGAGCTTGGAACCGTGCCCTGAGCGGAGCGCGTCGCTCAGCTGATCGACGATCTGAGCGGTATGACCCGTGCCGGAGGCGCGATTGAGTATGAGCAGGGCCGAACCGGTCACGGCTCGGCGCCGTCAGCCTCTCCTTCGTCTGGCGCCTGGCGGCGGCGCATCATCGCCAAGGGTATGCCGGCGATGAGCACCAAGATGATCAGAGCCGCGATCACGATCGGCAGCACCTGGCTGCTTGGCCCTCCGGGCGAGACGGCGTTGGAGGGATAGCCGGCGGCGAAATAGCCGAACTGGTCGGTGGTCGTATCGATGGTGAAAGGCTGCGCCTCGTTGAGCGCGACGATCGATGCCCACGGCCCATCAGCCGACGTCGCGCGGTAGACCTTGCTCGGCGCTGGAACGATGTCGGAGTAGCGCATGACCAGGTTGGCCTTCTTCACCAGTGGCGCGTCCGCGCTGATGAGGTAGGTGTTGACGGCAAAGGTGAGGCCGGATGGCTTTGGGCAGGGGCTGACGGGCTTGATGTCGACAGTGATGGAGGTTTTCCCGGTGACGTCGAAGGCTCCCGGCAGGAATCCGATCACGACCTGGCCGTCATCGGTGAACGCGGAGTTCGCGTCGCTGACCCCGTTGATGACCTTGATCACGAGATGACCGGAGCTGGGCGGCAGGTTGCCGGAGATGTGGACGGGCGGGCAGACCCAGTTGTACGGCTGCTGCGGCGTGAATCCGTCGTAAAAGCCCGGCGCCACCATCCATGCGGCGAGCATGTAGACAGCCGCGCCGCCGGCCAGCAGAACAAACCGATTCACAGCGCGAGGTCCGCGAGGACGTGGCCGATGATCGGGCCGACCAGGTCTTTGCACGCCCAACGCCAGAGGGCCAACAGGAGGCCGGCAGCGGCCACGGCAAACAGGAATTCCGGCGGGTGCGACAGCGCATGCGCGGCGGTCCACAGCGCGGTGCTGCCGATGATCGCCACCGGCGCGCCGCCGAGATCTTCCAGCGCCGCATAGAGCGCACCACGGAACGCAATCTCCTCGCCGATCGAGACCACGACCGCGGGCAAGGCAAGGAATGCAGGCAGAATCGGCGCCGCGTTCGCGCGGGCGGCGGCCGGCATGAGAAGTACCACGGCGAGCGCGCAGCCGCCGAGGATCCTGAGGCCGAGGCGGGACTTGCCGATGCCGAGCCTTTCCAGCGACCATCCGGCGCCAGAAGCCACCAGCGCGACGCCCCCGAGGATCAGCGCAGCGGTGGCGATGTATGGGGCCGTCGAAACCAACGCGCGCGACCACTCCACGAGCAGGACGTAGGCCGCGATCACCGCCACTCGGACCGCCGGGCGGCCGGCCAGAACCGAAATCACGAACCGATTATCCGGGAGCGAGGTAAGACGCTAGATAGAGGAGGGCGGGCCCGGCGCGGGGTGCGGATCGAGGATCAAAGCTGCGGCCGGCGCCTGGTTGAAGTTGAAATCCGCCTGCAGATCGCCGACCGACGGTTGGTTCTCGCGGACGCTCGGGCGAGAGTCGGGACGCCCGTCCGTCTTCGGATCCAGCCGCGCCCCGCCCAGGAAATCGTCCTCGATGAACTTCACATACGCGTCCTGGCTGAGGGTTTGGTGGTCGATCAGTCCCGTTCGCGCGTAAGGGCTGATCACCAATCCGGGAACCCGAAGCCCAAAGCCGGCGGCGTCGACGGTTGGCGGCACGACGTGGTCGTAAAAGCCGCCCCAGTCGTCCCAGCTCAAGAAAATCGCCGTCGAGCTCCAGCCCGGGCTATGCATGATCGTGTCGATCAGCGTCGTCACGTAGGTCTGGCCGGCGGATACGAGCGCGGGCGGGTGCTCGCTGACGACGCCGTTGGGGGCGATCCAGCTGACGGCGGGCAGGTTCCCGGCCTTCACGTCCGAGTAGAAGTGGTCGATGGTCTGCACGTTCGACAGCTGACCATCAGCGCGCACATCGGTGAAGCCAGGCAGCGGATTCCAGATGTCCGGCGTGCCGACTTTCTGCGTGAGGGGCGCGCACGTCGCGGCGGCGTCCTCGCAGTCGGGCTGCAGACCTTCGGCGACGTAATAACGCCAGCTGAGCTGGTGCTTGTAGAGCAAATACGCGAGCGAGGTCCAGGCGAAGTTGTGATTGGCCTGGTTGTCGCCGTTGATCTTGCCCGCGCTCGCGCCGATTGAATTTCCTGGTGAGTCGATGTTGGTCGCACAGCTCATCGGATCTCCGACCTTGCTGCACTTTGCGGCCCATTCCGACACGAGGTAAAGATGCTCAGGAAAGCTCCACGACGCGTTGGGTTGGAACATACGATCCTGCAAGACGTAGTGCTGCGCGTACGACCAGTAGTTGGGGATCTCGCGCGCGTCGTTGTAGCCCATGACGTCCGTCTTGTCGGAGTTGGTGCAGTTCGGGTCGACCGCCTCTGCACATTTCTTCTTGCCACCCTCCGCCTGGGCGATGAATCCGTCCATCGTGCCGCCATTGATGTCGGCAGTCGCGTTCTTGCTGCCATGGGGCCCGCCCCCGGTTCGATCACTGGGGTCGTGGTAGGGACGCAAACAGCTCCCGGCCAATGGGTCGGGCACGCAAATCGTGAACTGACCACCCTGGTGCGGCAGGCCGTCGGCGCCGGGGTAGGTGCCGAAGTACTGGTCGAAGCTGCGGTTCTCCTGCATGATCACGACCACGTGTTGGATCTTGTGAATCCCGACACCGGGCTCGTTCGAAGTCGTCGGCGATGCGTTCACAGCCTGCTGAGGGCCGCCACAGGCGACAGCGACGACGAGGATTGCGACTGCCAGCGCGCCACGGCTCATGCGGCGAATCTAGCTCAGGGGCCGCTTACTCCTGTCTTCTAATCGTCAATTCTTTGTGAGGCGCTCGGGGGCGGAGTACACGTTGAAGCGATCGCCGCGAAGGAATCCGACCAGCGTCTGGTTGAACTCGCGTGCCATCGCGACGGCGAGGCTGGACGGCGCGCCGACGGCGGCCATCAGCGGGATGCCGGCGCCGATCGATTTCTGCACGATCTCGTAACCGGCGCGCCCGCTCACGACCAGCTGCATGTTCGACGCAGGCAGCCGACCGTCGAGGAGCAAGCGGCCAACGACCTTGTCCACGGCGTTGTGCCGGCCGACATCCTCGCGCAGTGCGATCAGCTCGCCAACGGCATCGAACAGCCCCGCGGCGTGCAGGCCACCTGTGCGGTCGAACACGCCTTGGCCCGAGCGCAGCTTTTCGACCAGCCCGGGTAGCAGCGCCGGATCGAACGCCGGCCCGGCCGGCAGCGATGCCAGGTCGCGGCGCAGGTCTTCGATCATCTGCGTGCCGCACACCCCGCACGCCGAGCTGGCAAGCATGGAGCGCTCGGGCTTGCGCCGGGGCCGGCCGGCCAGCTGCACGTCGACCTGGTTCGACTCCACCAGCGTGGGTTCGACAGAGATGCGCGACTCGGTCTCATCCGCCTCGGCGCTGATGCGCATGCCCCGCACATCCCGAAGCGATCGGATGATGCCTTCGGCGAAGAGAAGCCCAAGCGCAAGCTCGATGTCGGCTCCTGGAGTGCGCATCACGACCGCCAGCGGCTCGCCGTCGAGAAGGAGCTGGAGCGGCTCCTCGGTCACGACGGCGTCGGGCGAATCGGTCCACTCGCCGGCCGCAAAGCGGCGAATGCGAAGGCCCGGCGCCGCGGGCTTGGCCATCTCTTACTGGGCCATGCGCAGCCGGCGCTGGCGCGGTACCGAGGTGGAGACGGAGAAACCGCGCCACGAAGTGACGCGCTCGACCTGCAGCTCGACGGCGGACGGAACGTCGGTCAGGTCGAGGCCATAGCGTTCGGCGATCGCGGCGCGGTCGGCGCCGCTGCCGAAAGTGCCGCGCACGCATGCCCCGACCATCATCGACGGCCTGAAGGCATTTTGCGATTCGACCACCAGCGCGCCCAATGATCCAGCCCGAGCGTGGCCGCCGGTAGGCGCCATCATCACGGTGCCGCGGTCAACCTCCCAGAGCGCCGGGCGGATGACAGGCGCGCCGCCTTCGAACCAGCACGCGTACCCGCGCGAAACTCCGGCCAACTGGCGGCTCACCTCGGCGGGCACCGCGGGCACCCTCGCCGCGAGCGCAGCCGGGAACGGCTCGACATCAGTCACCTCGATGTCGCTCGGGTGGAGCTGCATCACGATGCGGTTGTACGGCATCCATTCGCGCGGGAGTCGCGCGATGTCCAGCATGTAGCCGGTCACAAACGGGACGTTCCGGAGCGCGTAGGCGGCCATCCCGAGGTAGAGTCCCGGCCCGGCCAGGGCCGCGCGAACCTGGTTGGAAAACGACAGCGGGTCGAACACTTCTAGCGTGCCGCGCATCAAAACGGCCCGCGAGCCTCCGTCGACGAAGAAGGCCGCACGCGGGTCGCGCCGGGCCATCACGTTCTTGGCCGCGTACCGAGACGTGGTCATCCACAGCGATCCCGCCGCGTAGCTGTACGCGGCCGGGTTGACCAGGGGCAGGCGGGCCGAGCGCAGAGCCAGCATGCCGATGTGGGCCTTGCCCAGGATCGATTCCGCTTCCCGGCTCAGGCGCACGACCCAACTCTAGGACGGTGGCGCTTCGAGGGTGTCTCGGATCCTGTCCATCGCCCGCTGCAGCCGTTGCTTGACAGCGCTCTCCAGGCGGCTGGCCACCAGCGCGCCGACGACTGATGCCGGCGGGACGTATGCGATTCTCAGCTCGACCCGCACCCCTTCCGGCACGGCGGTGAACGTGAACCCGCCCTCTTGCTTGATCACGCCGGACTCCGAGACCCAACCCATCTCGCGCGGTCGCCGCCAGCGATTCAGCCGCAGGACGCTGCGCAGCGGAAATCCCATCGCCACGAGCTCGACGTTGTAGCGGGCGCCGATCCCAGTCGAACGGGAGCCGACGGGTTCCCATCGCG
>WNFB01007052.1_pt1 | contig 10539 bp, 8 predicted proteins | sample 5400501 | NCBI WGS metagenome assembly WNFB01 (sample SAMN13153341, study PRJNA577476) | soil metagenome | isolation source: 200 cm saprolite under Douglas fir tree site 2 hole 1 | place: USA:California | collected 2015-04-18 | reverse complement strand
GTCCGAGCGATCTTCGGAAAGCGCATCGCCAGCAGGCATCCGATCACGATCGGATAGCTGAGCGCGTTGACAAGAAAGCACGGGCCTTCGCCGATTGTGGCCACCAGAATACCAGCGAGCGAGGGGCCGATGATGCGGGCCGCGTTGAAGGCGGATGAACTGAGGCCGATGGCCGACGGGAGGTCGGCCCGCGGAACCAGATTGCCCACGAACGACTGGCGAACTGGGATGTCCACCGCATTGACGATTCCCAGGAAGAGCGACAGCCCCAGGATCCATTCAATCGTGATCTGTCCGTTCAGCGTCAGGATGGCCAGGGTGCTGGCTTGCAGGAGTGACAGCACTTGCGTCGCGATGATGACGCGGCGGCGGGACCAGCGGTCGGCCAGCAGGCCGCCCGCCAGGCTGAGCAGGATCGGTGCGCGGCCGACGAACTCGACCAGGCCCAGCAGAAAAGGCGAGCCCGTCAGGCGGTAGACCAGCCAGGCCTGGGCCAGGCTTTGCATCCAGGTGCCGCAAAGCGAAAGTCCTTGGCCGGCGAAAAACAGCGTGAAGTTGCGATGGCGCAGCGCGCGAAAAGGCGATCCGTTCATGCAGGTGCTCTATGTGATGAGCAAGAAATCTCTTCTTAGGAATGTGCGATGGGGGACGAGGAGGCGCCGTCGGCGGACTCCATCAGAGCCTTCATCGCGGCGATGCTGGAGCTGGCGCACAGGGTGGCAGTGGTGACGATCGTGGTGTTGCCACGCGAGCCCATCGCGGTGGCCACGGCTTCACCGAACTTCTTGAAGTAGGCGTCTCGCTCCTTGCCTTCTTCCGCGACCATGAATTGATGGGGCTGGTAGAGTTTCTGGCCGGCGTCGAAGGCGGCCGCAATGGAGAGCTTCACCGGTGTCTCGTCGTGCCCGGGCCCCGCTTGCTGTCGGAAGGCGTTGTTCATCTGATCGATCACCGCGTCTTCCAGGGCGTCCAGGAACTGCAGATACTCGCTGACGGGGACGTAAAACGCGCCGACCCGATCGGCGAGGTTGAACAAGATTTTGAGAAACTCGATGAAGGCCTCCCACTCTTGCTTTTGCGGCATCTTGGTCGCAATCGCTTGGTTGTTCCGTTTGAGCAGCGTCATGGATTCGCGCGCGATCATCAACATCAGTTCCGCCATGACCCAGGCTTTCCGCTGAAATTCAGGAGAGAGGCCTTTGTTCTGTTCCCCGGGTGTGCGTGGAGGCCGATAGGTGAAGCTCATCCCGCAGGTCGGACAGGTGACCTGGAGAATCTCGTCGACGGGAATGCGGAGCTGCTGTCCGCAGCGGGTGTTCCGGCACGAGACGATCTCGGTTGAGTCGGCGGTATCCATTACGCCGTCCCGCTCCCCGGAGCATTCCCTTCGTCCTGCGACAACTGCTCGGCGAACTTGGCGCCCACGATGGCGGTCACCCGGTTCATGTGCTCGTTGAGCTCCTGCCATTCCGCGGGAGCCAAGTCCTGCTTCAGTTGGGGATGGATCCCCCACTTCGAGCTGACCATTTCGCCGTCCCGGACGATCAGCACATTGATCAATTGGATGGTATTCGGAGCGGCTTCGGGTGACCCGGATCCAGCGGGCTGTGCGGGTGTTCGTTCGGCCATGGTTCTCGTCTCCGAGGTATTCGAAGAAACAAATTGATGCCGTATCATACACGATTCGCCAGGTCGTTGGCATCCGGTTCACGGCGCTCTCAAAAAATCTTGACGGTTCCCTGTTGCTCGGTTATTATTTTTCATGCCTTCCCTGTACAAGACCGCCTGCCTTGGCGTGACGGCGATCGTTGCCTTCGCGTTCCTGTCCGTGCCTGCCGGCGCCGTCGAGATCGTCTCGCCGAAGGACGGTGAGGCCGTCTCCATCGGTTCCGAGCTGGTGATCCAGGTCCAGCCGAGCCCGGGCGACGACATCGATCGCGTGTATCTGGCCCATTCCGAAGAGCCGATGAAGCATAACGACACAACAGGTTTCTTCGAGCAACGCATCAAGCTGCGGGGCGATACCTTGGGGCCGGTGCCGATCGAAGTGCAGAGCAAGAACAGCAAGGGCGTAATCAGCACCGCCGCCGTCACGGTCCACGTCAATCTGCCGCCCGTGCTGCCGCTCATTTCGCTGCGCATCCACGCCGAGCAGCGCAAGCTGGTGCTGGATGTGATCGGGGAGAAGCGGGACCTGCAGGTGATCGGGGAGTTTCCCGACGGCACCGTACGGATTATTTCGCGGGCGGTCTTCGGGACGACCTACCAGAGCCGGAACGAGCAGGTCGCCAGTGTGGATGCCAACGGCGTGGTGACCGCCGTGGGAGTGGGGGAGACGACCATCGTCGTCCGTAACGGCGAGAAGGAGACGCAGACCAAGGTCGTGGTCAGACTGAAACTGCCCGCCGACGGGGAGAAGAAAGAAACCTAACGGTCGACGGATCGGAGGCTCTGCTGCGTTGCGGGCGCGTAGAGCTGTTCGGTGTAATCACGAACCATCCGGCGTGTGCAGAACCGCGGGACGACGCTGCGGATGGTTTCCCGCACCACGTTCAACCAGCCTCTCGGCACCCCGTCGCCATCCCGGTTGTAGTAAAGCGGAACGACCTCCTGCTCCAGCGTCCGGTACAGCGCCTCGGCGTCGGCGGCATCCTGCGCGTTCTGATCGGGGTTGGATTCCTGCCCGTCGATCGCCCATCCGTTGGCACCGTTGTAGCCTTCCATCCACCAGCCGTCCAGAATGCTCATGTTCGGCACCCCGTTGAGGGCCGCTTTCTGGCCGCTGGTCCCGCACGCCTCCTGCGGAGGTCGGGGAGTGTTCAGCCACACATCCACTCCATGGACGAGAAACTTGGCGGTGTGCATGTCGTACTCTTCCACGAAGGCGATGTGGCCGCCGAGACCGTGATCCTTGGCGAGCGAGTAGACTTGATGGATGAAATACTTGCCATGCTCATCGGCGGGATGGGCCTTGCCGGCGAAGATGATCTGCACCGGCCGCCAGGGGTCGTGCAGCAGCCGCTTGAGCCGTTCCAGGTCTTTGAACAGCAAGGTAGCGCGCTTGTATGTCGCGAAGCGGCGCGCGAACCCGATCGTCAGGGCTTCGGCATCCAGCAGCGTGCCTGACGCCAAAATCTGGGTCGGGTCCATCTGCCCCTCAATCCACTTCAGTCGCGCCTTTTCGTGAATATGCGCGATCAGCTTGCGCTTGAGTAAGAGGCGGGTGTTCCACAGGTCCTGGTCCGGGATGTCCGTGACGCGTTCCCACAGGGTAGGATCGTCGTGGCGGGCGACCCAGTCGGGACCGAGGTGCTTCGCATAGAGCTGCCGCATCTCGGGAGCGATCCAGGTCGGGATATGAATGCCGTTGGTGATGGCCGTGATCGGGACCTTCTCCTCCGGCACGCCGGGCCAGACATATCCCCACATGCGGCGGGACACCTCTCCATGCCGGCGGCTGACGCCGTTGCGATGGCCGCTGAGCTGAAGACCCAGGACCGTCATGTTGAACGCCGTGTCCAAGGTCCCCGACGCGCAGCCCAGTTTCAGGAATTCCTCGCGGCTGATTCCCAGGAGGTTGCAGAACGGCGTGAAATATTTCTCTATCAGATGAAAGGGAAAGGCATCATGGCCGGCCGGGACCGGAGTGTGTGTTGTGAACACGGTCGAAGCCCGTACCGTCTCGATCGCATCCGCGAACGAAAGCCCCGTCTGCCGGTGCTCGCGAAGCCGTTCCACGGTCAGGAACGTCGCGTGGCCTTCATTGGCATGCCAGGCGGTCGGATTGAGGCCCAGCGCGCGCAGCACGCGTACCCCGCCGATGCCGAGGATGATCTCCTGCAGGATGCGCATCTCCTGATCACCGCCATACAGGCGGGCCGACAGCTCGCGGTCCCAGGGGGCGTTCGCTTCCACATCGGTGTCCATGAGGTACAGTGCCACGCGCCCAACGAGCACCTGCCAGACTGCGACATGGATGATCCGCCCATCCAGATCGACCTGGATGATCAGGCGTTCCCCGTTCGGCAGCAGGGCCGGGCGGATCGGCGCGTCCGCCGCCACGAACGGAGCCGACCAGGCCTGTTGCCATCCGTCGGGAGAGATGCGTTGGTGGAAATAGCCTTGCGGGTAGAGAAACCCGACACCGACCAAGGGGACGCCCAGGTCGCTGGCTTCTTTGCAGTGATCGCCGGCCAGGATTCCCAAGCCGCCGCTGTAGATGGGCAACGACTGGTGCAGGCCGAATTCGGCAGAGAAATAGGCGATCAGGCCGTCAGCCATTTCCGGATGGGTGCGCGTGAACCACGTGTCGGATGCGGTTATGTAGCTGTCGAACGCGAGCAGGACGGACTCATAACGACGCAGGAAGGACGGGTCCGTGGAAGCGGAGAGGGTGCACTCAGAGCTTACCTGTCGGAGCAGCTTGACCGGATTGTGCAAGGTCAGCTTCCAGATCGTGCGGTCGAGAGCGTCGAAAAGAGCGCGGGCCTCCGGGTTCCAGCTCCACCAGAGATTGTGTGCCAGTTCCCAGAGCCGGTTGAGTGAAGGAGGGAGGTGCGCCGGCGTTTGGGGAAGCGGTATGGAGTCGCTCAACGAACCTCCTTCTTAAGGAGCAAAACGGTATTTTACCGTACACATCGTGAAAATGCAATGGCCATGGGGGTTGGGGAGCAATTCAAGGATTCACCTTTACGCGTTGACGGAGGGTGGAAGAAATCGAAATCCCGCCTCCGGCATCCACGATCACCGCGCCGAAACCGAGCCGTTCGACCAGCGCAAGCCCTTTCACCGGTCCCATGACGAAGACACCCGTCGCCAGCGCGTCGGCCACCGTTGCGTCCGGAGCGATGATTGTGACGCTCAGGCACAGGCGGGCCGGCTGGAGCGTGCGGGGGTCCAGGATATGATGGTAGCGGACGCCGTCCTTGATGAAGAACCGTTCATAATCACCCGACGTGGAGATCGCTTCGTCGGTGGAATCCAGGGTGGCCAGGACCGTACCCTCTTGCCGAGGGTGTTGAATGCCGACCGGCCAGGCCGTGCCGTCGGCGCGCTTGCCGAAGACCCGAAAATCGCCGGCCACCGCCACGAGGCCGCCGCTCGCGCCGACTTCCCGCATGACGGCGGCCGCTTTTTCCGCCGCGAAGCCCTTGCCGATTCCCCCGACATCGATCTGCATGCCGGCCTTTTCCAGGAACACGCTCCGGCTGGACGCATCCAGATGGATCCGGCGGTAGTCCACGTATTGCGCGGCGATCTCCAGCTCCATGCCCGAAGGAATGCGTGGGGCCTCCGGAATGTTCCAGAGGCGGACGGCCGGACCGATGGCGATGTTGAACCCGCCCTCCGTGTACTCCGCGATCTCCAGGGCTCGTGCGAGAAGGGCAAAGGTCTCGTCGCTGACCCCTACCGGCTCCCGTCCTGCGGCGTGATTGACGCGCGAGAGCTCACTGGTCTCGATCCAGGTACTGATCAGCGCTTCGATCCGGCGGATCTCCTGGAACCCCGCGGTCAGCGCCGCTTGCGCGAGGGTCTCGTTGGGCGCGACGGCGGTGATCTCGACCATGGTCCCCATCAAGACCTGCGCGCGCTTCGCCGTCACCGCAGTTGCTGCAGGTTGGGCCTGGTCTGGCGCCGATTTTGGGGAAGGCTTGGAAATGGGGATGATCACGCAGCTTGTGAGGAAGGAAAGGCAGAGCAACAGAACAAGAACGGCACCGCGTCGCATCGGAAGGCGAGTCTACCAGATGCCGGAATGTCATGTCATTCTGTTATAATGCGGCGCGATGAAGCCTTACGTTCTCAAGCGCGGTCCCGACAGCCCCGCCGAGCCGAAATTCTCGCTGAATTACGACGCCGAGCTGAACGCCGGCCAGTTGGCCGCGGTGACGGCGATCGAGGGACCGATCCTCGTGATCGCCGGCGCCGGCAGCGGCAAGACCCGCACGCTGGTCTATCGGGTCGCGCGGCTGATTGAATCCGGCATTCCTCCGGAATCCATCCTCCTGTTGACCTTCACCCGCAAGGCGGCCGAGGAGATGCTCCGGCGCGTGGGCGGTCTCATCGGCTTCAGCAGCGATCGGGTGACGGGCGGCACCTTCCACTCGGTCGCCAACATGCTGCTGCGCCGTTATGGGAAGGCGATCGGCCTGGAGCCAGGCTTCACCATCCTGGATCGGGGCGATTCCGAGGACGTCATCAATCTCATAAGGACGCAGCACGGCCTGAACGACAAGGCGAAACGCTTTCCCCGCAAGAACACCATCAATGAGATCTTCAGCAAGGCGGTGAACAAGATGCTTCCGGTCGAGGACGTGGTGCTGGGGGAGTTCCCGCAGTTCACGGACGAGATCGAGGACTTGCAGAAACTCGGCCGTGCGTTCGAAGCCTACAAGCGGCACCGGTTGCTGGTGGACTTCGACGACCTCCTGGTCCGGCTCCGCGAGCTGCTAGACCAGGACGAGGGCCTCCGTCGGCGCGTCTCCGAAGCCTACCGCTACATCATGGTGGACGAGTACCAGGACACGAATCGCCTGCAGGCTGAGCTCGTGCGCAAGATCGCCGCGACCCACGACAATGTGATGGTGGTGGGCGACGATTCCCAGAGCATCTACGCCTTCCGCGGCGCGACGTTCCGCAACATCATGGACTTTCCCAAGCTCTTCCCCGGGACGCAGCTCTTCAAGCTGGAGGAGAACTACCGGAGCACGCAGCCGATTCTCACGCTGGCCAATGAGGTAATCAATCTGGCGGCGGAGAAGTACTCCAAGACACTGTTCACGCGGAAAAGCGAGGGCCCGGCGCCGGTGCTGGTCAAAGCCGGGGACGAGAACACCCAGTCGCGGTTCGTGGCGCAGCGCATTCTGGAATTGCGGGAGGAGGGGATTCCGCTCGAGGAGATCGCCGTGCTGTTCCGCTCCAGCTTCCACTCCTTCGATCTGGAGATCGAGCTCTCGCGGCGCAACATTCCCTTCGTCAAGCGCGGCGGGTTCAAGTTCGTCGAGACGGCCCACGTCAAGGACATCCTGGCGCACCTGCGCGTGATCGAGAACCCACACGATGCGGTCAGCTGGAACCGGCTGCTGATGCTGCTCGAGGGGGTCGGGCCCAAGAAGAGCCAGGCTCTGATCGACGCGATGGGCGCGCAGGAGGGCAGCGGCCTGAATGCGCTCAAAACGGCGGCCTCCAAGGGATCGGGCCCGGGCGCGCAAGGCCTCACGGATCTGGTCCGTCTCCTTGAAGAGATCGGCGGGTCGTCCATGACCCCGGCCGAGCAGATGAACGCCGTCTGCGGATACTACCTGCCGATCCTCAAGCAGCAGTACGACGATTACCCGAAGCGGACGAAGGATCTGGAGCACCTCTACACGATCGCCGCGCGCTACGGCAAGCTGGAGTCCTTCCTGGCCGACCTGACCTTGGAACCGCCGGATGCGAGCGTGTTCGACGTGGAAGCGGCCGACCGGGACGACGAGCGGCTTGTGCTGTCCACGATCCATTCCGCCAAGGGTCTGGAGTGGCACAGCGTCTTCATCATCTGGGCCCTCGACGGCAAGTTTCCCTCCCTCTACTCGATGACGGCCGATGAAGACATCGAAGAGGAACGCCGGCTCTTCTACGTCGCCATCACCCGCGCGAAGCAGAACCTGTACGTCTCCTATCCGGTGAACGTCTTCGATAGGGCCTCAGGAATGGTGCTCTCCAAGCCCTCCCGCTTCATCGACGAAGTCCGGCAGGACTGTCTCGATTCGTGGTCGTTGATCGACGACGATGACTTCCGCGATTAAGCGGCTGCCCCTCCTGCTCTTTTTTCTTTTGCTGCTCCCCATCGTCTCGGCCGGACCGGTACCCGATCCGCAGGGCGAGTGGGTGCGGTTGACTCGGGAAGCGGCCGACATGGGCCTGCCCTCGCGGTTTCTCCGCCTGCTGCCGGCGGGATTCGTGACGCTTGAATTCGCCGATCTGAAGAACGTGGCGGCGGAGTACCATCCGGAGGGCCACCGCATGGTCTTCCATCTCAATCTCTCTGAAGGGAGCCAGGGCCAGCGAGTGCGGTCCCTTCGGCAGGTCGGGAACCACGAGCTCGCGACCATCTATCACGAGCTGTTTCACGCCTACTTCGACTACGTGGAGTTCGCCTCCGGCACCTCCACGATGACTCCGCAGGGGGCGCGGCTCTACGCGGAGGCGAAGCGGCTTGTGGCCTGCCGCTATACCGTCGTCGAGGTCAGCCCGATCTCGCCGCAGAAAGTGTCCCCTCGGAAAGCCAAGTTTGAGCAACGGCGGCTCACCGAGCGGGAGGGCTGGGAGGCGCTGAACGAGACGTGGGGCGTGTTCGTCGGGTGGGCGATCTGGAACAAGCTGGAGACGACGGATCGCTTCAATCCGGCCGTCCGGTGGGACTGGGATGCGCTGGAGGAATTTCTGGATCGCCTTGAGGCGGCCTACGCGAACGGCGAGCTGACCGGCTATTTCGAGCCGGCCAATCAGGATGAACGCAAGGGGATCCCCCGTTGGTACCTGGCTCCCAATTACGCGATCAGCGCACCGGAGATCGCGCTGCTGCTGGAAGTGATCCTCGACGAGCCGCCCGGCATGGCGAAACTGGCCACCGCATGGCTGACGGCGACGGACCATCGCCCCGCCGCGCCGGCTCTACGGACTTGCTGAAGGGGTTTCCGAGACGTCGAGAAAAATCTGCTGGGTAATAAGGTCCACCTTGCCGTGCTTCTGGGACTCATACAACGCGGCGTGGGCCTCGCCCCAATTCAGTCGTTTCTTGATCTCGATGAGATAGGGACGGTACTCCGACAGACTATTGGTCTTGACAGTCTGCTCGAGCGCATTACGGGGCGCATACTTGGCGACGAGGCTCTCGGCCTCGAGCATTTGGCCGACGGCGAAATTGCGGTATGCTTCGCTCACGTTCTGCCATCCTTCCGAGCGCGCTCCGGCATCCGCGGGGGCGATCGCCCGGACTTCCGCGCCGGCCATTTCCAGCCGGACAAGCTCGCTGACCAGTGTCACGCTGATGGTTTTGTCCGGAATCGGCTTGCCCTCCTGGTTGTTGATCCAGATGTCGTTTCTTCTGATAGCTTCGGTCCCATTGCCGGACGGCAGGCCGTTGACCATGAGGCGGGCGAACGTCAGTTGCCTTCCGAGGAGGCTTTCCAGATCCTGGTTTGTCTGCACGATCTTGTCGGGAGGCAACTCGCTGCTGACGACCATTTGCAGGAGGTACCGGTTCTTGTGGATGCTCTCGCCAAACAGGTCCACGGTGTTGGGGACCGTGAAGACGAAGTAGCGGTGCCGGCGGCGTGAGTAGTGCGTCGCCGCAATTTTGCCAAGGTCGTCGAGCACCGCGGGCTCCCCTCGTGAACGGGTCATTTGGAGATTGACCGCCATCTCTATGGCCTTGGGGGTCGGGTCGATGAACACCGAGCCGATAATGCCTCCCGGTCTCTTTGCCGCGAGGACTCTCGGCGAGAAGCTCACGAAGCGGCGCATGAAATCGGCCGCCGCCTCCTGGGCGTCGACGGCTTTGGCCCTCGTCTCCTTCACCGTGCCGACCAACGCTTCGAACTGCTCGGGCGTCAGGGGCGGCGGGTAGGAGCTGGCCTTGCCGTCTTTGGGCGGGACGTCGAGGGCGAGGAGGGATTCAATCGGCGGCGTTGCTACGCCGCCCAGAAGGATCGCCATGCCCATTAAGCCGAATCTTTGAAAGGCTTCTCTGCGAGAGAAGTCAGCCATGCATCCTCCGCCTTAGAGTGGTCGCTGCATTTCTTCCAAGGACCGGAACGTACCCACGGACCGTCCAGGTGCGTGAAAATGTGCTTGGTGTATGGGCCCGGCGTGAATTCGATGGGCGAGGGGAATAGCGTGCTTTCGATCGTGACGGGCTGCCCTGGCTTTTTCTCGATCATGGCAGCGATGTCGCCGGGCGAGTAGAGAAAGTAGAACGGGACGTTTCTCAGGTCGTCGAGCGTGGCGACCGTGTCCTGGTTGTTGCCGGCATAGAAATTGTGCACGATGATATCGCCGGCCAGCAATTCCGCGATGGCCTGCTGATCTTTGCGGGGAAGCTTGCGGGTCTGCGCCAGCAGATGCGGGTCTCGAAGGTACCATTCGACCATGTATTTGTATCGTCCCCGCTCGATCAGCTCGATGGTCTTCAGGTTGCAGCCTTCGATGAGATTGTATACTTCGTCCACGGAAAAAGCTCTGTCCTTTGTATGCAAAAACACGTCAACCACGCCGGCATCTCCGAATTCCCGATGGTCGCCGATCAGGTCTTCGCCGCGTTTGAACCAGTTGGTGTTCGGCAGGCTGTTCAGTACCGCTTTGGTATTCGCGATCTTGGCCTGCATGTCTTCCGCATGGACGTTGATGCGGCGCAGCAACTCCTGCATCTGGTACACGCCGGTCCGGCCATATTTGCCGTAGAGCATGATCAGCATGGCGCCGGTGTCTTTCAGGACGGACCGCAAGGCCTGCAGTCCCGCCGTCGGATCCTCCAGATGGTGCAGGACCCCCGTGCAG
>WNFB01011233.1_pt1 | contig 10542 bp, 6 predicted proteins | sample 5400501 | NCBI WGS metagenome assembly WNFB01 (sample SAMN13153341, study PRJNA577476) | soil metagenome | isolation source: 200 cm saprolite under Douglas fir tree site 2 hole 1 | place: USA:California | collected 2015-04-18 | reverse complement strand
GTAACCACTGCCACCTGCCTATCCAGCAGCATGACCCCTCCCGAAGCTGACACCTGCCATCGGCCAAGCTCCGCAGAATAGCATCTAGGCTTTGAGGGGCAAAAGCCTAGCGCATCCTCTGGAAGTCGTCTCGTAAATGCTACGGGTCTCGTTAGCGTCACGGCACAGCTTCAACCCGTTCCGCGATACGCCAGCAAGAATCAGGGCTCTTAAAGCCCCTGAGATGGCTGGCCCAAAGGCAATTGGCCCGAAGCGAGCGACCAAGTATATTCGGCAGCCGCCGCAACCATTCTGGGACCATGCCTAGGCTCAGAACGATAGGCTTGGCTGCCCCATTCTCGCGTAGCAGGGTGGAGCCTTCTCTTCCGGTGGCCCGCCCAAACACGCATGGCAGGAAGCCTTGGGATGAAGTATGATAGGCTGTTTTTGTGGGGCTAAAGGACAAAGAATGAACCGTATTCAGAGCGGGACAGATAGGGGCCGGATAGACGGCGGCAAGATGCTCTTGCGAGTCCGTCCGCGAGGCTTTTGTGCCGGAGTGGTCCGCGCGGTGGATATCGTCGAGCTGGCCCTGGAGGCCTACAGCCCACCGGTGTACGTTCACCACGAGATTGTTCACAATCGCTATGTGGTGGACCAGCTCCGCCAGCGCGGCGCGATTTTTGTCGAAGCGGTGTCGGAGGTGCCGCAGGGCGCGGTGCTGGTCTTCAGCGCCCACGGAGTCCCGCCGACGGTGCGGGAGGAAGCCAAGGCCCGGAGCCTACGCGTGATTGATGCCACCTGCCCGCTGGTAACCAAAGTGCACCTGGAGGCGCTCAAGTTTGCTCGCGAGGACAGAACCATCATTCTGATCGGCCATCGCGACCATCAGGAGATCGTGGGCACCTCTGGCGAGGCGCCGGAGCGCACCATTGTGGTAGACAGCGTCGAGGCTGTAGACCGGCTCGAGGTAGACGACCCCAACCGCCTCGCTTATCTCACGCAGACGACGCTTAGCCTGTACGACACCCAGGAGATTGTGGCGCGCCTTCGGCAGCGGTTCCCGACGATTGTCGGCCCGGCCTCAGACGACATCTGCTACGCCACGCAGAATCGTCAGGAAGCAGTCGAGGAGATGGCACGAGATGTGGACCTGATTCTGGTGGTGGGTTCGCCAAACAGCTCGAATTCCAATCGCCTGGTGGAAGTGGCGGAGCGGGCTGGCGTACCCGCGCGGCTGATCGACGACTCCAGCGGCATCCGGCCCGAATGGCTCGAAGGAGTGCGCCGGGTGGGCTTAACGGCCGGGGCCTCGGCTCCCGAGGTGCTGGTTGAGCAGGTCAGCGAGCGGCTGGCCGGACTGGGTTACACGGACCAGCGCGACCTGGATCTCATCCGGGAAGACGTGCGCTTCACCTTGCCGCCGGAACTCGCTACTGTCGCGCGGGGCGGCAGGAGGGCCTAAGTGCTTGCCGCCGAGGCATCCGGGGCCGCAACCCGAGTCCCACAAATATAGGAGTACATTTTTGACGGTCAAGATCGTCCGTCAGCCGAAGAAGATTGCCCTGATCGGCGCTCCGACCAGCGCTGCGGCGCTTCGGGCCGGACACGAGCGGGCCCCGGCGGCGCTGCGTGCCGCCGGGCTGGTCGAGCGTTTGCAAGCCGTCGGCTACGAAGTCACGGATCTGGGCGATTGCGAGCCGCAACTTTACCAGCCTGATGAGGAGCATCCCCGCGCGCGCAATCTCCCTGCCATCCTGGCGGTCCTGAACGAGCTGAAGTCTCGCGTCGAGCACGCTGTCAAGTCGGGCGCGCTGCCGTTGATCCTGGGCGGCGATTGCATCATCGCGCTCGCCACTATCGCCGGCGTCCGCCGGTACTACCACAAAGTCAGCCTGGTGTGGATGGATCGCGACGCCGATCTGAACGTGCCCGCCACCACGCCATCGGGCTGTGTGGATGGCATGGCCGTGTCGCACATTATCGGGCGGGGCGCGCCGGAGCTGGTTCGCTTCTGGACTGAGCCGCCGCTGGTGCGCGAGCCCGATGTTGCGCTGTTCGGCGTCGATCGGCTTGACGCGCCGGAGGTGGAGCTACTGGCGCACTCCCCGCTCCGCCGCCATATGGCTGCCGACGTCCAGCACCAGGGCCCTGCTGTCGCTGCGGAAGCCGCGCTCGAACGCATCCACGCTCTCAGCCACGAATTTGTTCTGCACTTCGATGTGGACGTTATCTCCGCCGAGGATTTCCGCGCCACCAATTACGCTGCCTCGGGCGGCCTGCGCTTGGAAGAAGTCCGCCAAGCGCTTGACGTCTTCGCGCGGCAGAAAAACCTCGCTGCGGTCGAAATGACCGTTTATAACCCAGAGCTTGACGCTGACGGGAGCGCCGCCCGGCTTCTTGTGGACTTGCTTGTCTCATCTTTGGCTGGACGCCTCACCGCGTTTGCCTCGGCAGAGAGCACACCCGCGACCGCCGCAACTGTCGAGGTCCCGCTGGCATCCAAGGTAGCATCGCCCGCGACCGCAGTTGCCCCTGCCGCATCGGAGTCCCAGGCGGCAGATCCCCTTGCCGCTGTCGCGGAAACCACACCCTCCACTGAGACAACCTCGGCAAACGAAGCTTCTGTTTCCTCCGCGAAGGCTGACAGAGACTCCCCGCCGGGGCCTACTGGCGAAACGAGTGAGTCCGTAAGCTCTGAGCCGCACGCCGAGCCGGAGTCCTCAGGCTCCTGATCGTCCGCACCACTCGATCCCAGAACGATTTCTCAGACGCGGTCTCTCGTGCTCAAGGAAGCGTCTCAGCGTGGTAGAGCATTCGCGTATGCCGGATCGTGGCCACAATCAGCATCAGCGCCATGCCAACGATGCCCACGGCACCACCGACGTCAAACAAACGATATTCTCCTCCGATGAGCTTCACGGTCGAGGAGTCGGAGAAGTACAGCGCAAGGTTGCCGATGGCCAGAACGAGGCGCAGTTCGGTGGGGCCAAATATCCAAAACGAGAGATGAAACGTCCCAATAGTGTAGGTGGCCAGATAGACCTCGATGGAAAGCATGTAGAACACAATCAGCAGACCCGCCGCAATAGCTGTGCTCATGTAGCCGGAAAACGCCAGGCCAGACGTCAGAAAGAGCGCACCGAACGTGTCGCCCACATGGTCCACATAGAAACCGTAGCGAGGCCGTTGGCGATTACGCACCCGCGCCAAGGTCCCGTCGAGGCTGTCGCCAAACCAGTTCACGGCGAGAAACAGGATCACCAGAAGCAGCCCCAGCCGGTTCCACCGCGCGTACCAATAGCAAAGCCCGGCTAAGAACATGCCAGTCACACCGAGCACGGTCAAATGGTCGGAATTGACGCGCGTGGGCATGCGTTCGGCCATCCACACCAGGCATCGCTTCTCGAGTTTGGAAAGAATGCTGAGCTGTGCGCGCTCCGCTTGCCGGAAGCCCGCGTTGTTCATGGCTGCCTCCCTAGTGAGCGTTTTGCTCGGGAGCCTGTTCGCTCGGCCTGGGCTATTTCCCGGAGGCCTCCCGCTCTTCAACAACGGTTATGAGATCAGCTTTCAGTCTTGGTCGCTGCGGTTTGGAAAGATGATCAGATCCACCCTGTTCCAGCCTCACAAAATCAGCGGCCTGTAGCAGTGAATACCGCCTCTTAAGCTGCCGTCGAAGGTAGACTGGCGAATCGATGCCAAGGGCAAGTGGGTGATACCGGGCCTGGTCGATGCGCACGTTCACTTTTTCCAGTCAGGAGGGCTCTACACGCTGCCGGACGCGATTGACCTGAGAACCCGGATGCCATATGCGCAGGAAGTGGCGCGGATCAAGCAGCGCCTGCCGTACAAGCCTCATTTGCGAGAGACTCTGCGCTAACCGGCGTGGCTTGCCATCTTGGCCTATCCAAGCTCCTTCGGCTGCTGTGTGAATCTGCGATCACTGAACCGAAAACTTGTAGATCGTCTGAGAATGAAAACCCGCTCCCGGGCGCAGAATCGCGGACGGAAAATTCGCATGGTTCACCGAGTCTGGGTAATGCTGCGTTTCGAGGCAGAGAGCGCCGTATTTCTTGTACGCAACACCGTGCTTGCCGATGATCGTCCCATCGAGCCCGATAGCGGAGTAAAACTGCACACCGGGCTCCGTCGTCCAGACCTCCATCTGACGCCCCGATGAGGGCTCGGAAACGCGCGCGGCGAGCCGCAGCTTTCCCGGCTCGCCGTTGATTACAAAGTTGTGATCGTAGCCGCCGATGTCCTTGATCTCGCTGATGTGGGCGCCAATCGCGGTGGGTTTAGTGAAATCGAGCGGCATTCCTTTCACCGAGCGAATCTCTCCGGTGGGGATCAGGGTTGAGTCGACAGGCGTGTACTGGTCGGCGTTGAGGTAGAGCACGTGGCCAAGAACGTCACTGCCTGCCCCCGCGAGATTGAAATAGCTGTGATTGGTGAGATTAACCGGTGTAGGTTTGTCGGTTTTAGCCGAATAGTCGATCTTCACTTCGTTTGCGTCCGTGAGCGTATAGGTGACCGAGACGGAAAGATCGCCTGGGAAATTTTCTTCGCCATCCTTGCTCAAGTAGCTGAAGCGCACCGCGGTGGCATGGGATTCCCGGAGCGACTCCGCCTTCCAAACGCGGTGATCGAACCCGACGTCTCCTCCATGCAGGGAGTTCGGGCCATTGTTGGTAGCGAGGGTGTATTCCTTGCCGTCGAGAGTGAACCGGCCTTTCGCGATGCGGTTGGCGTAGCGGCCGATGGTGCCGCCGAAATGCGGGTGAGGGCCGAGATAGCTCTTTAGACTGTCGAAGCCGAGAACTACGTCGTCCAACTCGCCCTTCCGGTCGGGCATGCGCAGCTCCGTCAGAGTAGCACCATAGGTAATGACCCTCGCCATCGCCCCCTTTGCATTACGAAGAGTGAACGATTCGATGACGGTGCCGTCATCCAGAGTGCCGAAGTTGCTTCGCTCCACACTGGCCTCCCCACTCTTCCGTCTTTGTGTCTGCGCCGCCGGTCTCGCAGCCAGGAAATTACCTGCCAAAGCAATCCCGACAGCCAGGATTGAAGCCGTCTTTCGAGTGCGCATCCTTTCTCCTCCTCGTCGGCTTCCCGCGATCGACAATGCGTTCGCCCCTGTGCGTTGTACCACAAACCGCTGTGCAATCGTACCCATTGGAACGCCGGTCCCGGCATCAGCCAGGACTGCCTATCTGAGGTCGCTCGAAGTTAAGAAGGCACCCGAAGTCAGGAGGCACAGACGGCGGTGGGTCCGGCGCTGGCGACGGGCCACCTTGTGCTAGGCTCTCCGATTCGCGAACGAAAGCACGCGTAGGGGCGCCATTCAGCCCCGTCAGCTAAGTGAGAAGCGTGATCGAAAAGATCCAAGTTTATCAGCAGGAGTTTCGGCCCATGCTGCGGCTTGCAGGCCCGCTTGTCCTGGCGGAGCTCGGCTGGATGAGCATGGCGATCGTGGACACCATCATGGTCGGGCGCCTCCCGGCAAGTGCGGAAGCGATCGGGGCGGTCAGCCTCGGCAGCATCTTGTTCTTCACGGTGGGAATCTTTGGCGGCGGCTTGCTGCTGGGCCTAGATACTTTAGTCTCACAGGCTTTCGGCGCAGGGGACGTGGAAGACTGTCATCGTTCACTGCTCGACAGTACTTATCTGTGCCTAGTCCTCGCACCCTTCCTGATGGGGATTCTCTGGTTGTGCATGTCGTTCCTGGGGCAACTTAGGGTCCACCCTGCCATTTTGCGTGGAGCCATTCCCTATCTCCATGCCCTCATCTGGGGCACGTTCCCGTTGTTGCTGTATTTCGCGCTCCGCCGCTACCTACAAGCGATGAATCTGGTCAAGCCGGTGACGTTCGCGCTGATCACCGCCAATCTGGTGAACCTGGTGGGGAATTGGATACTGATCTACGGGCGGCTTGGCGCGCCCGCTATGGGAGTCGCGGGCTCCGGCTGGGCGACCTCCCTTTCGCGGATCTACATGGGGCTCGTGCTGCTGGGCTACATCCTGTATTACGAACACCGGCACAAGACGGGCCTGACCAAGACCTCGCTCCAGCCAGACCTCGTCAGGATTCGCCGTCTAGTCGGTTTGGGCTTTCCTGCGGCAATGCAACTGAGCCTCGAGGTGGCGGTGTTCGCCACAGCCACCGCGCTGATCGCCAAACTCGACCCGGTTTCGCTTGCCGCGCACCAGATCGCTTTGAACACAGTCAGCTTCACCTACATGGTGCCCCTGGGGATCAGCTCGGCCGCGGCCGTGCGGGTGGGCCAAGCTCTGGGACGCAAGGATGCTCGTGCGGCCTCGCGCTCCGGCTGGACCGCTCTGATGTTGGGTGGCGGCTTCATGTTTTGCGCCGCGCTGGCCCTCCTTCTCGTTCCGGGGCGCATCGCCCGGATCTATACTCCGGACTTAGCGGTGCTAAGAACGAGCGCATCGCTGCTACTGGTGGCGGCGTTTTTTCAACTGTTCGATGGTTTGCAGGCTGTGGCGACCGGAGCATTGCGAGGCACCGGAGATACGCGTACGCCGATGCTCTCTCACCTGGTCGGATATTGGATGGTCGGACTCCCGCTCGGGTATTTCCTGTGCTATCGGCTCAGGTGGGGAGCGATAGGACTCTGGGCCGGACTGTGTGTCGCGCTGATCCTCATTGGCCTGGTTTTGCTGGGGGCCTGGCACAGAAAAGTGCGCGCGACTGCCGGCCCCTGATGCCGGTGTGGGCCATCTCGAAGCACATTGCAGATTACGATTTCTCTTTATCGCCGCGGAGCACCTCGCGCACGGTTCGAGCCAGGCTGCTCCGCGTGAACGGCTTTGTGAGCAGCACCTCGTCTTGCTGTAATTCCCCTTGCCGCACCGAAGCGTATTCCGTGTAGCCGGACATGTAAATCACTTTCATCTCGCGACGCAGCGGCGCCAACCGGGCCGCCAACTCCCGGCCGCTCATGGCCGGCATCACCATGTCGGTCACCAGCAGGTGAATGGGTCCCGGGTGACGCGAGGCGATTTCAATTGCCTGGACTCCGTCCTTGGCCTCGAGCACCGTATAGCCGCACATGCTTAGAAACTCCCGGGCCACGTCTCGCACGTCGCGCTCGTCCTCCGCAAGCAGGATGGTCTCCGAGCCCTGGGGAAGCTCCCCGGCAAGCTGAGCAGGCCGCGAAGGTTCGACGGGCTCCTCCACACGTGGCAGGTAGATCTTCAAGGTTGTGCCCCGCCCGGGCTCGCTGTACACCCAGATGTATCCGCCGCTTTGCTTAACCACGCCGTACACGGTAGCCAGGCCCAACCCGGTTCCCTTGCCTTTCTCTTTGGTGGTGAAAAAGGGCTCGAAGATGTGGGACTGGGTTTCGGCGCCCATTCCGATCCCGTTGTCGGTGACTGCCAGCATCACGTGACATCCGGGGACCAGTGGCGGATGGCGTCGCGCGTAAGCCTCATCTAACTCAACATTGGCTGTCTCGATGACCAGCTTGCCGCCTCGCGGCATGGCGTCGCGGGCGTTCACGGCCAGGTTCAGAATCACCTGCTCCATTTGACCCGGGTCGGCCTTCACATGAGCCAGTCTGGGTTCAACTTGGATGCTCAGTTCGATGTCCTCGCCTATCAGACGCGGCAGCATCTTACCCATCTCGGCCACCACGGCGTTCAAGTCGATCACCTTGGGCTGCAAGACCTGCATGCGGCTGAAAGCTAGCAACTGCCGGGTTAACCCCGCGGCCCGATCCGCCGCCTTCTGGATCTGTTCGACTTTGCGATAGTGCCAATCGTCGGCTCTCAGGCGATCCAGCAACAGTTCGGTGTGGCCTCTGATGACCATCAGCAGATTGTTGAAGTCATGCGCCACTCCGCCCGCAACCGCACGGTGATGGGCGTGCCGTCCTTGCGCTTCCACCCGACTTCCACGCCGACGAGTCTTTCGGGATGTTCTTGGAGGATTCGGGTGCGCTCGCCCGGATCACGATAGACATCGTGGTCCAGATTCACCGCCAGCAACTCGGCCTCCGAGCCGTAGCCCAGCATCTCCACCAAGGCCGGATTGACGTCGAGGAGTTTGCCATCAGCGCTGACTCTGCAAATGCCATTAGGCGCTCCTTGCACCAGCGATCGGTAGTTCGCCTCCGAGCGCCGCAACGCCTCCTCGGCCCGCTGCCGCTCGGTGATATCGCGCGTCACCGCTAGACACACAAACAAATCGCCGGGTTCGTTCGGAAGGGGAACCGCGTACGTTTCCATCCACCGGCGGGTGCCTTTCAGGCTGGTTAACTCGAACTCCATTTGGCCCCGATGTCCTTTGCAAACGCTTTCGGTAAAGGCGCGAAACCCATCGCGATATTCCGGGCACACCAGCTCGTAGACCGATCGCCCGATCAGCTCCGAAGCGCTTTCGGCTTCGATCATGGCCACACCTGCGGGGTTCATCTCCAGCAGCGTGCCGTCGGGCGCGAGGAGTTTCACGCATTCAGGTTCGGTTTCAATGATGGCGCGCAGACGAATCTCGCTGGCCCGCAAAGCCTCTTCGGCTTGTTTGCGTTCGATGGCCAGAGCGACTTGGCCTCCCACCGAAGCTAAGAATTCCAAATCGCGATCGGTGTACGCCCGCTCGTCTTCATAGTGCTGGACCACCAGCACGCCCATGGTTTTCGATGGCGTGCGGAGCGGGACGCCCAGCCAAGCCGGCGAGGGAGCCCCCACCAGCTCGATTTCACCTTGCTGCGCGAGACGCTCGAAAACCTCTCGGGTGAATAGCATCGGGCGGCCGGTGCGAAACACGTACGCGGCGGGCCTTCTGCCCAAGTCCATTGGCGGCGGGGCGGGATGGAACTGATCGGTGTAAAAGGGGAGATGAAACATCCCAGTGTTCGCATCGCGGAGCGCAACAAAACAGTTCTCAGCGTACAGCACTTTCCGGAGCGACTGGTGGACCAGGCGCAGGAGCTCATCCAGATTCGCGGTGACGTTCACTCCGTGGATGATCTCGAACATTACCTGCCGCTCGGTCTCCGCCCGCTTGCGCGCGGTAATTTCTTCGACCGTGCCTTCATAGAAGAGAATCTCGCCGTTCGCGTCGCGCACGGCCCGCGCATTCTCCGAGAGCCAGATCTTGCTGCCGTCCTTGCGATAGACCCGATACTCAAACCCTTCGACGACTCCCTTTTCCTCCATCTGCCGCTTGAACTCCAGCCGGCTGTTGGGGTCCACATACACTTGATGTCCGATGTCGGTGACGCTCGACATCAGCTCCTCTGGCGCTGCATAGCCATACATGCGCGCCAGAGCGGGATTGACGCTGACGTATCCCCCCTCGGGTGTCGTCTGGAAGATGCCCTCGACGGCGTTTTCCACGATGCTGCGATACTTCTCCTCGGCTTGCCGCAGCGCCTCTTCGGTCCGCCTGCGCTCAGTGATGTCGTGGTAGTTGGCGACAATGGCTTCAATGCCCGGCTCCGCCAGGAGATTACGGCCGGACCCTTCCATCCACCGCCAAGTGCCATCCCGAGCCAGCAGACGATATTCGGTCGCGACGACGCCCCCCGCCTGGCCGGCCAAATCGGCCAGCAGTTTTCGCATGCGTTGGCGATCGTCCGGATGAATCAGCTCAAACGCGTTGCGGCCCACATATTCTTCCAGGGCATAACCCAGGATGCTTGTGGTCGAAGGACTGGCGTGCAAAATCGTTCCGTCCACACTGAGCAGCGCTTGCATATCGCTGCTATTCTCAAGGAGCGCGCGAAGACGCTGCTCGCTTGAGGAAACGGCAGGCTTGGATCGGTTGCGCTCGGGCGTTTCCAACGCCACGCCGATTACTCCGCCAATCTCTCCCTGCGCATTGCGCAGCGGCTCGACGTGTACTTCAAAAGTTCGGTCGCGCCAAGCCGCTTCAAAGCCCGAGGACTCGCCCTGGAGAGCGCGGCGGTGTGTCTCGATGAAACGAAGGTCCGGGTCCTGTCTACGCAGGTAGTCAAACAAACTCACGCCAACGAGCTCGTTGGGCTGGAGATTCAAGAAGTCAAGGCCGGTGCCCTGCACAGAGGTTAATCGGAGCTCCAGGTCAGTGGACCAGAAGATTGCGAGCACGGGCTCGCCAAACAGCCGCAAGCGCGGGTCAACTCGAGGGGAGAACTTGCGCACCGGGGACTCGATGTGCTTTTCCACTTTCCCTCGTTAGTGTTTCCTAGAGAAGACTGCCGCTATTCTAACGGGGGGCGCAGGCAGCCACCCCCACAGGCCCTCGAAGCTGTGGCCAAAGCGTCATCGCAACTACGTGCCAGCGTGCCCAGTTCTGCCTCGCCGAAAGCCCCTTTCTGCCGGTAATTTTCCTCCCCCGGGGCCACGCGTGTTAGGCTCCCTGCGGAAACTCCGCGAAATCAATCGCTTTGCGCTGGGCATCCCAAGCATCCACGCGAGAGGCAATAGGCATGCGGAGAGGGACGCACGGCGCACTGCCGCGAGGAGGAGAGAAAGGTGCACTCGACAATCTGGACCGATATGTTTGTCCCGGCACTACCGGTGCTGGAGAAGATCCTACGTCCGGTGATCGTT
>WNFB01006804.1_pt1 | contig 10543 bp, 9 predicted proteins | sample 5400501 | NCBI WGS metagenome assembly WNFB01 (sample SAMN13153341, study PRJNA577476) | soil metagenome | isolation source: 200 cm saprolite under Douglas fir tree site 2 hole 1 | place: USA:California | collected 2015-04-18 | reverse complement strand
GAGCGGGGTCAGGTTATCGAAGAAGCTTTTGTTGAGCGCGACCTCCGGGTCTTCGAAATTGACGGCTTCGACTTTGATCAGCGCGAAATAGCGCTCGCCATCCTTCGGCGGCCGGACCTGCCCGGACACGGTGTCCCCGGTGCGGAGATCGAATTTGCGGATTTGCGACGGAGAGACGTAGATGTCGTCCGGGCCAGGGAGGTAGTTGTATTCCGGCGCGCGGAGAAAGCCGAACCCGTCGGGGAGGCATTCGAGGACGCCTTCGGAAAAGATCAAGCCGTTCTTTTCCGTTTGTGCGGATGTTCAAATCCTTGGCGATCTTGGCGAGGTCGGTGATGTTCTTTTCCTTCAGCTCGGCAAGGCTGATACTCATCTGATTGGTTCCTTCAATGTTTGTTTCTTTTGGCATATGTCCTTAGCTTTGATTGTGAAAATTGACCCTGTCTTGCGTGACCGCAAAGCGGTCAACGAGAATCCGGATAGAAATGAGGTGGCGCACCGCACTGGCGGATCAACGAAAGCCTGCCAGGATGGGGCAAACCAGACTTTCTCAAGAATGATTCCGGCCGCGCCGGAGTCAAACTGCAACCGGCGGCAGCGCCGGGCAAAAACAACCGGGAAAGCCCGCGTGGCGGGCCGCGCCGTGTGCCACGCTGCTTAGTTGGTCAAACTCTTGTCTTTCTCGGTGCCAGCCACAAAGGGTTCCGCGACGGGCGCAACCTCGGCATGCTCGAGCGGCACGGTGGGCCGCTCCAGCGCAATCTGCAGCACTTCGTCCATGGTCTCGACAAAATGGATCGTGAGACTGGAGAGGATCTCCTGCGGGATTTCCGCCAAGTCCTTCTCATTGTCCTTCGGAAGCACTACCGTACGCAAGCCCATTCGGTGGGCCGCCAGGAGTTTCTCCTTGACGCCGCCGATCGGCAGGACCTTCCCGCGCAGGGTGATTTCGCCGGTCATGGTGACGTCGCAGCGCACCGGATTCTTGGTCAGCGCGCTCACGATGGAAGTGCAAATGGTGATGCCCGCGGACGGGCCGTCCTTGGGGATGGCGCCCTCCGGGACGTGCACGTGGATATCAATGCTGCGGTAGAAATCCCTCGCCAGGCCCAGCTGGTTCGAACGCGATCGCACGTAGCTCATCGCCGCTTGCGCGGATTCCTGCATCACGTCCCCGAGTTTGCCGGTGAGCGTCAGCCGGCCCTTGCCTTCCATGAGCGTGGCTTCCGAAGCCAGCACGGACCCGCCGACTTCCGTCCACGCGAGGCCCGTGGTCAGTCCGATTTCGTTGTGCTTTTCCAGCCAGAATTCGCGGTACTTCAGCACCCCCAGGAAGTCGTTGGCGTTGGCGGGGCTGATCTCCACGGCGGAAGTGGTTCCGTCGGTGACCACTTTGCGCGCCATTTTGCGCGCAATGTTCTGAATTTCCCGCTCCAGGTTGCGGACCCCGGCTTCGTGCGTGTAATGCCGGATAATGTGCAGCAGCCCTTCATCGGTGAACTTGAGATGTTTCTCCGTCAGGCCGGTCGCTGCCAGTGCCTTATTCACCAGGAAGCGCTTCGCGATTTCCAACTTTTCCTGCTCCGTGTACCCCGGCAGCCGCAGGATTTCCATGCGGTCTTGCAGCGGCTGCGGAATCGTGTGCAGCACGTTGGCCGTGCAGACAAACATGACTTTCGAAAGGTCGTACTCCACGTCCAGATAGTGATCGGTGAAGGAGTGATTGATTTCCGGGTCGAGCACTTCCATCAGCGCCGCCGAAGGGTCGCCGCGGAAATCGGTGGACATCTTGTCCACTTCGTCGAGAACGAAGATGGGATTCACCGTCGCGGCCTTCTTCATCATCTGGATGATCTGGCCGGGCAGGGCGCCGATGTAGGTGCGCCGATGGCCGCGGATCTCGGCTTCATCGCGAACTCCGCCAAGCGATACGCGGACAAACTTCCGGCCCGTGGCATGGCCGATGGACATCGCCAGGGAGGTCTTGCCTACGCCCGGAGGCCCCACAAAACAGAGAATCGAGCCCTTCGGGTTTTTCACCAGTTGGCGGACCGCCAGAAATTCCAGGATGCGTTCCTTGACCTTCTCGAGGCCGTAATGCTCTTCGTTGAGAATCTTCTCCGCGGCTTTGATGTCGCGAATTTCCTTCGATCTTTTCTTCCACGGCACCGCCAGCAGCCAGTCCAGATAATTGCGGCTCACCGTGGATTCCGCGGACATCGGAGGCATGAGCTCCAGGCGCTTTAGCTCCTGGATGGCCTTTTCATGGACTTCCTTGGACATCCCGGCGGTATCGATTTTCTTCTTCAGCTCGTCAATTTCGTTCTTCTCGCCGCGCCCCAGCTCTTTTTGAATGGCCTTGAGCTTTTCGTTCAGGTAGTACTCTTTTTGAGCGCGCTCCATCTGGCGCTTCACCCGGGTGTTGATGTTGCGGTCGACGTTGAGCTTTTCCAGCTCGATTTCCAGCAGGTCGCCGATGCGGTTCAGCCGCTCCAGCGGATCGACGGTTTCGAGCAGGTCCTGCTTTTCGTCCACGGGAAGCTGCAAATTGGCGGCGATGGTATCCGAGAGGCGCGCCGGATCATCCACGCGAGCGGCGGCGATCATCGTATCGTAATTCAGGCTTTGCGAGAGCTTGATGAACTGCTCGTAGAGGCTCGTGATTTTCTGAACCGTCTGATCGACCTGCGGCGACGGCTCGATGCGCGCATTGAGCAGGCGCACCGTCGCGCGGAAAAACCCCTCTTCCGTGGCGATGGATAGCGCCCGGGCGCGCTCCACGCCCTCCACCAGAACTTTGATGTTGCCGTCGGGAAGCTTGACGCTTTGCACGATGTTGGCGAGCGTCCCGACCGCGTATATCTCCTCCGGCTTGGGATCGTCCACCGAGGCGTCATGCTGCGTCGAAAGGAAGATCTTTTTGTCCCCGGCCAGAGCTTCTTCCAGCGCGCGCACGCTCGCTTCGCGGCCGACGATGAACGGGGTCATCTGTTGCGGAAAGATGACCATATCGCGCACCGGCATCATGGGCACGCGCTTCATTTCCTGTTTTTCACGACTGAACATGGGGGCCCCTGAACTTTGCTTCCTGCAGTCCCGGCTCTCGCGGAGCCGTTCCTTCCGACGGACGCTCGACCTGGCCTATCCGGCCTTTTCGAGCAAACTCCAATTGATTTCGCGCGTGCGGACCATCTCCGCGGTGACCACGAAGTCCCGCACCTTCCGCTGCATGGGGAGGTGGTACATCAGCTCCAGCATGAGGTCTTCGAGAATCATGCGCAAGCCGCGCGCCCCGACCTTGCGCTGAAGTGCCAACTCCGCGACGGTGTCCAGCGCCTCTTCGGTGAAGCGCAGCCGCACGTTTTCGAATTCAAACAGCCGCTGGTACTGCTTGAGCAGGGCGTTCTTCGGCTCGGTCAGAATCTTGACCAGCGCGCCCTTGTCGAGATCGTTCATCACCCCGGCGACGGGCAGGCGGCCGACAAATTCCGGTATCAGTCCGTAACGGATCAAATCGCCCGGCTGCACCTGTTCCAGCAGTTCGGTGTTGCGCCGCTGCGGCGTGGTGGGCGCGGCTTCGGTGTGAAAGCCCAGCGAGTGGCGGCCCGCGCGCCTCTCGATGATTTTCTCCAGCCCGACAAACGCTCCGCCGCAGATAAACAGGATGTTCGTCGTATCCACCGGCGTAAATTCCTGGTGCGGGTGCTTGCGGCCGCCCTGCGGAGGCACATTCGCGACCGTGCCTTCGAGAATCTTCAGCAGCGCCTGCTGTACGCCTTCGCCGGAGACGTCGCGGGTGATGGAAGGGTTCTCGTCTTTCTTCGCAATCTTGTCGATCTCGTCGATGTAGATGATGCCTTGCTGGGCCTTCTGGACGTCGCCGTCGGCCGCCTGCAGCAGCTTCAGAATAATGTTCTCGACGTCTTCGCCGACGTAACCCGCTTCGGTCAGCGTCGTGGCATCCACAATTGCGAAGGGCACATCCAGCATGCGCGAGAGCGTCTGCGCCAGCAGCGTCTTGCCCGTGCCGGTCGGACCGATCAGCAGAATATTCGACTTGCTGAGTTCGATGTCCCCCGGCTGCTTGTTCAGGAAAATCCGCTTGTAGTGGTTGTACACCGCGACCGCGAGTTTTTTCTTCGTGCGGTCCTGCCCGATCACGTAGCCATCCAGAAACCGCTTGATCTCCGGCGGGCGGGGCAGTTGGCGCGCCGGCGCCGTGGCCTGTTCGCGCTTCTCGTCTTCCAGAATGGTCTGGCAAACGCCGACGCACTCATTGCAAATGTACGCGCGCGGATAATCCGAAGGCGAACTGATCAGCTTCTCGACCTGCTCCTGCGTCTTGTGGCAAAAGGAGCAGCGCAGCGGCTCGTCTGGATTGAATTTTTTCACTGGTGTGAAGGCCTCGTCTCCGCGTGGCTTCGACGGAGTCTCTAATTGTCATTCTAGGCCGATTTTTCCCAATGCGAAAGAGAAACTCAAAGGGCTGCTAACTTTTAGGAACCGGCGTTCTGCTCCTGCTTCCGACGGCCATACGCTTCGCGGCGCGGGATACTAACGGTGTTTATAAATAATCTCGTCGATCATCCCGTATTCTTTGGCTTGTTCGGGATTCATGATGTAGTCGCGCTCCACGTCCTTCTCGATGCGATCGATCGGCTGGCCGCTGTGCTTCGCCAGCAGCGTGTTAATGGTTAAGCGCATGCGCAGGATTTCCTTCGCGTGCAGATCGATATCGGTGGCCTGCCCGCCCAGTCCGGACATCCACGGCTGGTGAATCAGGATGCGCGCGTTGGGCAGCGCGAAACGCTTTTTGGGCGCGCCGCCGGCTAGCAGCACCGCAGCGATCGACGCCGCCTGGCCCACGCAGGTGGTGACCACGTCCGGCTTCACGAACTGCATCGTGTCATAAATGGCGAAACCCGCGGTGATCGAGCCGCCCGGTGAATTGATGTACAGTTGAATGTCTTTCTCCGGATCTTCGGCTTGCAGGAAGAGCATCTGCGCCGTGGCCAGGTTGGCGACGTGGTCGTCAATCGGCGTCCCGATGAAAATGATGTGCTCCTTCAGAAGCCGGGAATAGATGTCGTAGGCGCGTTCCCCCCGGCTGGTTTGTTCGACCACCATGGGTACGAGCGTTGTCGCCCGGTAATCCGAATCGTTGAAATTTTTCATTGAGGTGATTTTTGCGCGCCCAGGTGCCGGAATCGTGTCATTGGGAACCTGCTGCTGCGGCAACCGTGCGAATCCGGGCGTTCTGCGCGAGCCAGTCGAGAGTCTTGTCACTCCGCAGCTTCGCTTTCATCCTATCGAGCGTGCCCTGCTTTGTCAAACGGGCGCGAATCGCTTCCGCCGATTCGCCACCATGGCTGGCCACGCGCTGCAATTCCTGAGTGACCTCTTCCTCGGTGACGTCGATCTTTTCCGCCGTGGCGATGCGGTCGATGATCAGTTCGGCCTTCACGTCATCCTTCGCGCGCTCTTCCTGGCGCCGCCGCAGCGTCACCCAGTCCACATTCACGGCCCGGGGATCGACGCCCTGCGCGGCCAGCGAGCGCACCACGCGCTCCAGCCGCACGTCCATTTGATGCTCCACGAGCGCTTCGGGTACGGGAATATCGTGAAGCTTCACGATTTCCGCAAGAATTTTTTCATGCAGCAGCTCTTTGTGCTTGTGGTCGCGCTGGTGTTCCAGGCCTTCGCGGACCTTCTTCTTGAGTTCCTCGAGCGTGCTCGCGTCGCTGACGTCCTTCGCAAAATCGTCGTTCAGCTCGGGCAGCTTTTTCGTCTTGGTGCCGAGCACTTCGACGGCATAGTAGTATTTCTTCCCGGCCAGCTTCGCATCTGGATAATCGGCGGGGTAGTCGACATCGAAATTCTTGTGATCGCCGATCTTCGCGCCCCTCAGGTGCGTGTTGAACGGCTCCATGGTCTCTTCCGCGCCGATGTGGCAGAGGACGCTGTCGGCCTGCAGCGGATCTCCCCCGCCTTCGGGCGTCCCGAGGAGCTTTACCTGCGCGAAGTCCCCGTCTTCGATGGCCCGGCCTTCGACCGGCGCAAACGTCGCCGCACGCTCGCGCATCTCTTCCAGCGCCTTGCTCACGTCCTCCTCGGTGATGTCCATCGTGGGCATTTCCAGGTCGAGGCCCCGGTAATTACCCAGCTCGAATTCCGGCAACACTTCAAATACCGCTCGGAATTTTAGCGGCTGGCCCTCGTTGAAATCCAGTTTGTCCACCTGCGGCTGCGAGACCGGTGTCAGCTTTTGCTCCGCGACCGCTTTTTCTACGCGCTCCGGCACAAGCGATTGCAATACTTCGCCTTTGATGTCCTCGGCAAATTTGCGACGAATCAGGGAAACGGGCGCCTTTCCCCGGCGGAATCCCGGAACGTTGGCAATGCGAGCAATCTCCTTGGCCACGCGCTCCATCGCTTTCGTCACTTCTTCCGCGGGGATTTCCAGCTCCAGCTCGCGGCGGCAGGTGGCTTCGGCCATGCAGCAGTCCTTTCCTCAGTCAACAGTCGGTATAGCGATGAAACTTTCTCTGGTCTCGGCGGCATGCGGCCCGGTGCGGGGTTACGGACAAGCCGGGCTTGCCGGCGGCTTTGCGGCCGCTTGAAATCGGAAGAGGCCAGACAGGTGAGAACGCAGCCTGCGACTCGAAGTTTAAGTATAGGCGACGGTGGAAGCAGCGTCAATTGCGCCGGCGACGGGCTTGCTGGAGCCGCCCCGGCTGCCGGCAGATCTCAGGAGATTATTTTTGCGGCTTTGAGTAGGATGGATTCCAGACTCCCGTGCCGGCAGCTTGCGTTCGAATGCGCATCGCAGGCCACAAGATTTCTCCGAAGGAAGGCGGCGCCCCGGCCATGAATGTTTCTTTTGTCATTCGAATTCTCGAAACGCGGAACGGGAAACGATTCGAAAGCGCACGCCGCCATTTCCTGATTTCTTTCCTCAGCGCTTTTGGTTTGTTGCTTTTTCTTCCTGCATTCGAAATGCGGGCCGCCGCTCAGGCCCCTGCGGAGAAAACACCGGAGGAAACCGCAATCGTGCGCCCCTGCCCGGCGGCCCCCGCGAGTTCCACGCCCGCGCCGAAAGACAAAAACAAAGGAAAGAGCACTCCCGGCTCCGCGGCTGGCGCTACCCCCGGCGGCGCACCGGCTTGCCTGGAGGCCAAGGCCACCTCCTTGGAAATCCAGGAATTTTTGCAAACCTACGTGCGCGAACAAAAGTGGAACATCGGGGAAGGGAGGAGTTCCGATAGCGGGTGGACGTTTTTCCGCATCCTCGAAAAAGAGGAACTTCTGCAATTTGCGAAAGAGCCCCCTGCCGGCCGCGTGAGTTGGACGGGGGGCAAGGCTTTGGTACAAGTGAGAACCACGGACCTGCACGGTGGATTCACGCGAGTGCAAATTTTGGCCCGGTTTCAGGGACACGGCGAGAATGCGGATCATTTCGCGCCGCCGCAAGACACCTGGGAGCTGAATTCCAACGGGACGCTCGAGAGCGCCATAATTTCCGCTCTCGAGGCCCATTTCCAATCGCTGCACTAATCCCGGCGCGCAACAAATTGCCGCGCTACTTACGGCGCGCGAAATATATAGTCATTCCTTCCACATTTTTCAATCGGCCGCTTGAAATCGCGTGCGGCCAGACTGCTAAGAGTTCACCCTGCAGCTGGAATTCAGAATCTAGGTGAAGCCTCGGACAGCCTCAATTCACCCGGCTGCTCCGCAACCAAAGTCGAGTAGAATGTCCGAGCATTTCAGGATACCGGCCTTGAAAAACAGCGCGATTCTCCTGCTGCAGTGCCCGGACCGCAAGGGTCTGGACGCGGCAATCGCGGATTTCATCTACTGGCATGGCGGAGACATTCTTCATTTCGAGCAGCACCAGGCGGGCGATGAACGTTTTTATCTCGCCCGCGTGGAGTGGGACCTCACCGGCTTCGAATTCGATCTGAAGGATTTTCCGAAATGGTTCGCGCCTATCGCCGAGCAATACTCGATGCGCTGGCGCATCACCACTTCCAGCTATCGCCCCCGCGTCGCCATCTTTGTTTCCAAATACGATCACTGCCTCGTCGACCTGCTCTACCGGCAGCGGATCGGGGAGCTCGCCTGCGAGATTCCGCTGATGATCAGCAATCATCCGGATGCCAAGCGCCACGCGGATTTTTATGGCATTCCCTATCACGTCATTCCGGTGACCAAGGAGAACAAACCGGAAGCGGAGCGGCAGGTGCTTGGCCTGCTCCGCAAAAACAACGTCGAATTGATCGTGCTGGCCCGCTATATGCAGGTGCTCTCCGCGGATTTCATCAAGGAGTATCCGCAGCAAATCATCAACATCCATCATTCTTTTTTGCCGGCGTTTGTCGGCGCGAAGCCCCACCATCAGGCGTTCCAGCGCGGCGTCAAGCTGATAGGCGCGACCGCTCATTACGTCACGGAGGTCCTCGACGATGGTCCCATCATCGAGCAGGACGTCGCGCGCATTTCGCATCGCGACGCCCTCGAGGACCTGGTCCAAAAGGGCCGGGACCTCGAAAAACTGGTGCTCTCCCGCGCGGTGCGCTGCCACATCGAGAATCGCATCCTTCTTTATGGCAACAAGACCGTCATCTTCGAATAAGTCCAAGAGTACAAAAGTCCCAGAGTCCAAAGGTCTCAGCCGGAAGGTTTTCGCCTTTTGGTATCCCTGGAATTGCGGAGGTATCGAGCCAAATTTGCTAATCCGGCGCTGACTTGCTTCGATCTCGCCGAAAAAGTCAAAAATTGTTCCTTCGTGACGTATCGCTGGTCCAGGGCGATAAGCAGCTGAGCCCGGGCTTCTCCGCACGATCCTTTCGCGATCATGAGAAATCGTGCGAATTCCGCTTCCGACTCCCGCTCGAAGCCTTCCGCAATGTTAGAAACAATGGAGACCGTGGAGCGCCGAATCTGGTTCACAAGCGCGAGATCACGCGAGAATGGGCCGGAGCGGGTGGCTTGCCAGACCTCCTTACACATTTCTCTCGCTTGTTGGAAGATGTGGAGCTCCTCAAATGTCTTTACTCCGCTCGAAGCCATGAATTTTTCCGTTTTGCTTGTATCAGTAACTCTGATACTCTTGGATCCTTTCACTCTTAAACTCTTCTTCTTAATCAGTCCCGCCGGGGCGGTCCAGCGCGCCGGTCAGGTCCGCGTGCAGCAATCGGTGAAAAAGATGCTCGCCGGCTTCGCGGCGCACGGAGAGGCGTCCCGCAACATAAGCGCGTGAGCCAAGGCCGCGCTGCACGGCGTCGCAGAGGGCCATGTCCTCGTCCTGCACTTTTTCGCTCACCTGTATGCTCGCGCGATTGTGCTTCGCCGCCTTTTTGCTGATGTCCGCAAAGTAGTAGTCGAAAACCACCGCGCACTTGTCCACGCTCAGGGGAAGCACGAGATTCGTGTCCATCAATCCTTTATAGGCGTTGATCATGAAATTCGGATAGATCCAAAGATAAATAGCGCGGCCCTGCCGCGTCGCCGCGACGCCCGCTTCCGATTTAGCGTCCGAGGAAAGCGGACTCGATTGCAAACAGGCGCGCTCGAAATTTTCAATCGTGTACTTTGTGTACTCGATGACGCTGCTGAGGCTTTTGTGCGCGTGCGGGACGTGGTAGCCGCCGTCGAGATAATTGTCCACGTAAACTTTCCAGTTGCAGTGCAGCGTGTAAAGCCGGCGATCGAAGAATTTCAGCTTTTTCCCGAGCTGCAGCGGTGCGACGACTCCGGGTATCGTGCCGAGAAAATCGTGCAATGGCGCGGCGCGCCCGTCCAGATTCACAAAAATGAAATTCTCCCAGGTATCCACGTTCACGGGGACCAGACCATTTTTCGCGCGGTCGAAATCGCAGACGCCTTCAAATTCGACCATGCCCTTCAGCGCGCCGTCGATTCCATAAGTCCAGCCGTGATACGGGCAGCGAAATTGTTTGGCCGAGCCTTGCGGTTCGGTGACGACCGCAGCGGCATGGTGCCGGCAGACGTTGTAAAAGGCGCGCAACTGGCCATCCTCGCCGCGGGCGACGACAAGGGGTTCCCCGACGATCTCGGCGGTAAAGAAGTTTCCTCTTTCCCGCACCTGATCGGCGCGGCCCACGGCCTGCCAGGATTTTGCGAAAACGCTCTGCTGTTCGAGCTCCGCAACGCGCGCGTCGAAATACCACGGCGAGGGGATAGTCCATGCGTGATCGAGCGGATCGTGGGGATTGTAGAGATTCAGGATGTCGCGAACGTTGCGCTCCATGAAATCCTCCTGGAGCACAGAGGATATTCCGTAATTGGGGCCGATACTACCCCCACACCCCTGTTTTTTGTAAGTGCGGATTCTAAAAGACTTGCGGGAGGGTTTCTTGCAAGTGCGGATTCTAAAGGGGTTATAAGTCCTTTGTTTGCCACACATCCGAAAAAGTCTTGTAAGTGCGGATTCTAAAGGGGTTATAAGTCCTTTGTTTGCCACACATCCGAAAAAGTCTTGTAAGTGCGGATTCTAAAGGGGTTATAAGTCCTTTGTTTG
>WNFB01006437.1_pt1 | contig 10545 bp, 7 predicted proteins | sample 5400501 | NCBI WGS metagenome assembly WNFB01 (sample SAMN13153341, study PRJNA577476) | soil metagenome | isolation source: 200 cm saprolite under Douglas fir tree site 2 hole 1 | place: USA:California | collected 2015-04-18 | reverse complement strand
GGAGGGGAGCGGCGATTCCGGCGCGTTTCGCCTCGCGTGCAATCGCGCCACCTAGAAAATCCACTTCCGTTTTTAGCTTATGACGAATGTCATAAAGCATGGACGGGGGATGATCCGTTTGCGCGCCAATTTTGTTCATTTCCCAGGGGTCGTCATGCAGAGCAATCCCTAGGCCCGCGGCAACGCGCTTGCCCTCTTCGATCAAATCATGCAGAAGATGCCCGAGATCGCTGAATCCTGCTTCCTCTGCGAAATGAAAACTGTGCGGCAATTCGGTGAGCGCCGCCACGGAGTTGACGGAAGCGTTGAAAATCAGCTTGGACCACTGCGCGGGGCGCGCGTCCTGAAGAGCTACGGCTTTCAGCCCGGAACGGTTGATCAAGTCCGCGGCATCCTGAACGAGCGAGAAGGGAGTCTTAGTCGGCTCGAATGGACCCATCCAGGTTTGTGTATCGAGCTCATACTGCACATGCGTGTCGCTGTGGCGCGTGCCACTCATGAATGTTGTTCCGCGAATCACGTAAGTCCTGGCGAGGCCCGCGATGATTTCCTCGCTGCCCAGCCCATTTTGTGAAGAAAGAATCGCACCGTTCCGGAAAAGATGCGCCACTGGACCAACGGCACCAGCCGTCTGCGTGGCTTTGCAGGACACAATTCCCAAGTCAAACTCGGGCAGCGCCCCGGGATCGTGCGAGGCGCGCAGCGACGCGTGGAAATCATGCGTGCCGGTAACGTGCAGGCCGCGCTCGTTCAGGGCACGCGCGTGCTCCGGCCGCCGGACAAACGCCCAAACCTCCGCCACGCGCGCTAGATGCGCAGCATAGAGGCTGCCGATGGACCCGCAGCCGACGATGCAGACACGTTTCATCTCGACTCATCCTGAAGCAGGGAAGGGAACATCGGCCGAAAGTGTCCCCTGCCGAATTCCCGGCGAAGCGGCCGATGACCCTTAGCGTCCCGCGCGCTGATGCTCGACGCGGACCATGGTGGCAAATTCACCGGTCTTGCTGCGTTGCAAGGAGCGGAAGAGCGAATCACCCGTGTTATGGGAATCCTCGATAATCACACCGCTCGGATACAGCGCGTCTTGCAATGCCGCGCACATCGTGTGGACAGGCGCGGCCCCGCCTTCCCCCATGCCCTTTGCGCCATTCAGCGTAAACGGTGAGGGCGATTCGATGTGCCCGTACAGCAGGTCGGGCATGTTCATCGAAGTAATCGGCGTGTAATCGCTGAATGTGGATGCGAGCATGTTGCCGTCGGAGTCGTACGCGCAATTTTCCATCAATGCCGCCCCGATTCCGTGAGCCGTACAACCGTGCACCTGGCCTTCGACGATCCGGGGATTAATCGCCCGCCCGCAATCGTCCACGCACGCATAAGCGAGAATCTTCGGCTGATAGGTTTCGCGGTCCACCTCGACAGCGGCCACGTGAATTTGCGCCGCATAGGTCAGCGTGAGATTGCCGAATTTGCGCTTGACGTCCGGGATGTTGAAGGGCGCGTGGTAAACGTGGCGGCAGTTCAGTGTGACATCCCACAACTCTTCCGGCATCCCGGCGTTGTTGACGTTTACGAGATTTGCAAGCGCCCAGTAATTGATGGATTTCTTCGAGCGCGTGTCGCGCACTTCCGGGCCCTGCGCGCCAATGCGAAATTCAAGGTTCTTTTCTTTGGCCTTGAGCGCCCAGGCCGCCAGCCGGCTCATTTCCGCTCGAAGCTTGGCGGCGGCGCCGTGGATTGCGGAAAGCCCGGTGACGGCAAACTGGCTGGCGTACGTACCCGTGTGACCCGTATAGGCATTCTGCTCGGTGTCGAAACCCGGCTTCACTTTGACAATATCCGGCGTAATCCCCAGCACATCGGCAACGACTTGTGCAGCCGTCGTTTCGTGGCCCTGTCCTTGCGGCACGGAGCCCATGCTGACGACAACTTCGCCGTAAATATCAAGCTTGGCGATCGCCGCTTTTGACTGACCGGAATACGGTGCGCCAGGATTGATGATGCGGGCCTGGCCAAAATTATTGGTACCGGAATCGAGTGTCGATCCGATTCCCAAGCCAAACCACCGGCCTTCCTTGCGCGCTGCGGCTTGCTTTTTCTTCCAGTCGTCCCAGCCGACTAGTTTTTTGGCAAGAGCCAGCATCCCCGCGTAATCGCCGGAGTCGTAGACGCACCCGTTCGGCGTTTCGTAAGGCATCTCGTCCTTGCGAATGTAATTGCGCACGCGCATCTCATCCGAAGGAATTCCGAGGGATTGCCCGCAAATATCCAGAACCCGCTCGAGGAACCATAACTGTTGCATGCGCGAGTAGCCGCGGTTCGGACCCACGGGACACTTGTTTGTCACCACTTGGTTCATGTCGATGCGAATATTCTTGATGCGGTAGGCTCCGGGAAGTACCTGTGCCCAAATGACGCAGCCCAGCGGCTCGTACCGCGGGTAAGCGCCACAATCATCCACGTGCCGCGAATCGATCGCGGTGATGACGCCGTTTTTGTCCAGACCCACGCGCGTGTCCAAAAACGTCCGTTCGTTGCCGTGAGCGCTCGCCTGCATGTGCTCGGTGCGCGTTTCTGTCCACTTGACGGGGCGCCCGCCGGTCTTTCGCGAGGCCAGCGCGCAAAGCGCCATGTACGGATAGTTGGTAATCTTGATCCCGAAGCCCCCGCCGATGTCGAAACTCTTCATGTAAATCTGATCGATGCGGACGCCGAGGGCAGGCGAAAGAAATTGCGCCGCGAAAGAAGGAAATGAGTTGTTGGACCAATACTCGATGCGATCGGATCGCGAGTCCCATGACGCGATCATCGCATTGTTTTCGAGCGGCGTGCTCGAGAAGCGGTGAAAGTGCAGCCTGCTGATATGCACAACGTGAGCGGCTTGCTTCAGGGCCTTTTCGACGCTGCCGTATTTGAACAGCCCGTGCCAGTTGCGGTTGGTGCCCATCTCGGGATGAACCAAGGTTTCATCCTTGGAGGCATCTTCCGCGGTCATAACCGCTGGAAGAGGCTCGTAATCTACTTCCACAAGCTCGGCGGCATCTTCGGCTCCCATACGCGTTTCCGCGACGACCGCCGCGACAGGCTCGCCCTGATACACCACCCTGTCGATTGCCATGGGATAGTCGGCGATTTTTTGCCCCACGTCCGGGCCGATTTCGATAAACGGTTGGACCAAGCCCTTCACTTCCGTCCCGGTAAGCGTGCAGACCACACCCGGAAGCGCCGCGGCTTTTGAGACATCCACGCGAATGATCTTCGCGTGAGCGTACGTGGAGCGCACAAAGCAGATGTGCAACATCCCGGTCAATTTCTGGTCATCGACGAAGATGCCCTTGCCACGCACCAGCCGGTCTTCTTCCTTGCGCTGGATGGGCTGCCCAACCCACTTGGCGGAGAAGGAAGCGGATCCTTTTTCCGGCTTCGCGGCCGTCTTTTTCTTTGTTTTTGCTCGCGCTGTTTTTTTCATCGTTGGATTCGGCTCCTATGTCAGCGCTCTCTGCAGACCATCAATCAGCTTTTGCACGTTTTTTCTCGCCAGCGGCTCGAGAAGCCCACCGGCCAGCGAAGCCACTCGCCCCAGGACACTCGACTGCCCCGTCCACTTGACCTTGGTCTGGCCGCCCTGCGCCGGCTCGAGGTCAAAGCCCGCCCGCAACGTTGCCGAGCCGCCAGGTACGTCGCCATTTCCTTCATAGATCGCACGAGTGGGGCGCTCTGCTTCGACCAAAGACATCTTTACCGCCGCCGTTCCCCGAATATGGGAGATCCCGACGCTTACTTTCACCAGAAAAGTTTTTTCGTCCTGAATTTCCATGCTCTGATAATCCGGCAAAAGCGGGCAGAAGCGGTTTGGATCTACCAGGAAGTCATAAACCTCTTCAGGCTTTTTCTTTACGGTGAAATCCCCGCCAAACTTGATCTGCATACTTTAGCGCTTCTCCATTTCGGCAGCCGCGGTGCGAATGGCCTTGAAAATATTCTGGTAGCCGGTGCATCGGCAGGTATTGCCGGCGATGGCCTTGCGAATCTGCTTATCCGTTGGTTTGGGAGTCCTGCTGAGAAGGTGCAGCGTCGAGAGGAGAAGTCCCGGCGTGCAGTACCCGCATTGCAGGCCGTGACATTCCGCGAATGCCTTTTGCACGGGATGGAGATTCCCGTTCTTGGCCAGCCCTTCGACGGTGGTTATCTCGCAGCCGTCCGCCATCGGGGCAAACAGGGTGCAGGATTTTACGGTTCGGCCATCCAGGAGAACCGTGCACGCGCCGCAGTATGTCGTGTCGCAGCCGATGTGCGTGCCTGTCAGGTTTAAGTGATTGCGCAGGAATTCGGCCAGAAGGGTGCGCGGCTCCACTTCCGCTTCCCGCGCCTCGCCATTCACGCGAATTCGCACGCGTATCTGTTTAGCGTCCGACATATTCGTGCTCTGCCTCCACGTCCTCCCCGCGAGCGCGCCGGACCGCAATACCGATGGCGCGCTTCACCAGCGCCGCCACGAGCGTGCGTTTATAGTCTGCCGAGCCGCGCATATCGCTTTGCGGTTCGGCAGCTTCCCGCGCAGCTTCCGCCGCTTGCTGAATTGTTTTATCGTTGATCGGTTTTCCCCGGAGCGCGGACTCCGCGCGCTTTACGTGAATGGCCATCAAGCCCACGCAGCCCAGAACGATACGCGCGTCTCTGCAGCTATCCTTGCCGTCTAGGGTAATCTGTGCCGCGGCGCTCACCGTGGCGTAGACCGGGGCGCTGCGCTTGAACGCCACATAGGCGCCGCCGCTGTTTTTGGGCGGCACCTTGATGATCACCTCGCGCACCACCTCATCGTGTTCCAGGACGGAAGTATAAGCATCCTTGATGAACTCATTGAGCGGAACTGTTCGCTCGCTCTTCACTCGGAAGCAGTGCACAAAACTGTCCAGCGCGAGAAGCGCGACAGCCCAATCGCCGCTCGGATCAGCCTCGGCCAGCGATCCGCCGATAGTGCCCTGATTGCGTACCTGCACGTCGGCGATCCCTGCCGCGCAGTCGTGCACGATCGGTATAGAGGAGGCTATCTCAGAATGCTCAATCTCTGTATGGCGCACCAGCGCGCCGAGGCGCAACTCCCCATTGTTTCGCTGGATGACGTCAAGACTCGGAATAAAGTTAATGTCAATCAGCGCAGTTGGCCGGGCCAGGCGCATTTTCATGAGGGGTATCAGGCTCTGGCCACCCGCAATCAGCCGGGCCTCGTCGCCAAGTTGCTGGAGGAGTTTAGAGGCTTCTTCAATTGATGCGGCGCGATGGTAGGAAAATGGATGTGCGTACACGGTGGTTCCTGCTTGCCCTCCGGGCAGGGTAGCGGGCCGCGCATATCAACGGAATTTAGAGCACAATCGCAGCGCCGACCGCATTTTAGTTCGAATGCTCCCGAGTGGCAAGGCGAAACGGAAGTCTTACAGGCCGCGCGAAAAAATACAAATCTTTCGGTCTGATAATCCTTGGAGTTTGCTTATCGCTTCGATTATCCTGCCGCAGCCTCCGCAATGAAACATCAAGAGAAGATTGTCCCCATCATCCTTGCCGCAGGCCGTTCGAAGCGCTTGCCCTTTCCGAAGGCGTTAGCTGAATTCGCCGGGAAAACCGCGTTGGCGATCGCGGTTGAAAATTGCGAGGGTCTGGAGGCGCCCTTGGTTGTTCTGGGATGCCACGCGAAACGCGTGCGCCCGGCAGTGCCCGCTGAGGCGCGGGCAATCCTAAACCGCGACTGGCGCAAGGGGCAGTTAACCTCGCTGCAATGTGCGCTTCGGCATGTGCTCCCAAAATGGTCGTTCTTGATTTATCCAGTCGACCAACCTCTGCTGCAAAAGGCGACCATCCAGAAATTGGTGCGCGCCTTCCGAACCCGCAAATCCACTCAGCAAGTTGTCATGCCTCGGCATAAGCAAACCGACGGCCATCCGGTAATCATTTCATCGGCAGTACGCAAGGAGTTCTTTCAAGCCGAGACTGCGCGAGAGGTCGTCTACCGGCGTCCTGAGCGCATACGCACCATTGAGGTCGACACTCCGGCCGTTTATGAAGATTTCAACTCGTCCGAAACTTACCGTCTGTGTTTGCGAAAGTATCTGGCGCGCGAAGAGCGCTAAAACTGACTTCTGCATCGCTCGTTTCAATTCGCCGCGCTTAGACTTCGGCCTAAGCCGAGCGCAATTCCCGCGAGAGAAACGATGACGAGCGCTGATCCCGCGATGGCGATCGCGCGAGGCAGCGAACCATGGCTCATCGTTTGCAGCAGGACGCCCAGAGGAAATAGCACAGCGCCCAGGAAAAGGCCCAACGCCAGCATTAACTTCAAGCGATCCGAAAAAATCACGCGGTCGAAGCCAATCCCCAGCACGATTAACAGCATAGCCAGCCCAATCCAATGGCTGTGCACATCCACTTGCCGGTCATAGATGTACTTTGCCTCGCGATATCTCACGAGCGCTTCTGCCGCGGAGGCCGGATTTCGTTCTGCGGCGGCGGCAAATCCCCCTGCCAGCGATGAGCCAATGCCATCAAGCGCCTGGTGTTCCGCAAAGACGGCATACCATAATCCGTAGCCCATTCCCCAGAGCGCGAGAGCAATCCCTCCGATTAACAAGACACGGCGTGCCGCGCTCATTGAATTCCTCTCGCCGCGTCCAGTTCGCCCGTGTACCGCAAGATACCGACCCACATCGCCAACAAGGCAATGATTAGCAGGAGCCCGCCAAGATCGGCCAGCCCACCGGCGATTAGGCCGTAGTCTAATTCCAGAAGTACGCACACGGGCAGCAGCAGCGAACCGGCCAACAAAACAGCGGCCCAGCGCCGCTTCCACGTTTTGCGAAGGCTCACGTACGGCTGGAAAAAGGCCAACAGGATCGCAAGAAGGCCAAATTCGATGGCGTGGGCATGAGCGGCGATGTTGACGGCCTTCTCGCCTTGAAGCCGTCCATAATCCGCGAGGGCTTTGTCGACCGCGGCAGTGTCCCCAATTGCTGCGCTCGAGGTCATTCGAGAGAGGATTCCGTAATCGCTCGCCTCGTGGTTGTACAAATCCACTGCGGCGTAATAGGAGCCATGAAGAAAACCGAGTAAGACCAGCAGCACTCCTCCGGCGAGAAGCATGCGGCCGGGCGCGCTGCGATCCGATAGCAGTTTGTCCTTCACACGCGGGCCGGCTGCAATTCTGAAACTCCTCGAAAGACCACCAAGGTAAGCGAGCGTCGCGAGCAGGACAAACAAGCCGCCTAGATCGGCAAAAATGCTGGCCCAGCCGATGGCCTGCAGCGGGCTGTAAGCCAGCCCGACGTAATGAATCAAGAAAACCCCGACGGGCAATACCCAAGCTCCCGCAAGAAACAGCCATGCCAAGAGGCGTTTAGCGGTTTCGGACAAAGCAATCCAGGGCTGCAGAATCGCGAGCATCAGCCCGAGGTAGCCGAAATCAATCATGTGGACGTGCGTGTCCACTTTGGTACCGCGATTTTCCAGAAATCTGCCGACTTTCTGGAAACTTGCGATAACCGCGGACGCATTCCCGGCCAGCGCTGCGTGGGCCGCGTCTGCCAGGCTTGCCCCTACGCGTGCTGCATTTTGGTGCAGTACAAAGACGGCGAAAATATCCCCGAAGAGCATCCCGGCCAGAATCAAGCCGATGCCGCCGAGCAAAAGAAGGCGCCGCGCGCTGAATGGGGCCAACGCTGCTTCAACCGGAAGAGAAGCAACGCCGCGGGAAGTGGAATGAGAAACTGCCATGTTGTTGTTGGCGGAAGCAACCGGTCAATAATTGAAAATAAAGAATTCGGCCGCGGTCATGCTCCAAGGCCGGATTCTGTCACACAGTGATGAGCAATTGCTAGAAGTTAAACTTCAGAGCAAATTGAATCTGACGGGGGTTATTTACAGCGCGAGGCGTGCCATAGAGAGGACTCGGCGAGCCTTCCCGGTTGGAAGAGGGAGTAGCAGGGCAGCCCAAGGCTGTCGGGTTGAAGGGGCAGAAGTCTACGGCACCATAGACCGTGTTGAAGTACCTGATGTTCAGGGTATTGGAGAGATTGAACGCCTCGGCGATTAATTCGAGGCTCTGTTTCTCGCGGAAAGTGAACTTGCGGGATACTCGCACGTCTACCGAACGGAAATTGTCGCCGACGAAGGTGTTGCGCGGCTCGATGCCCACTCGGTCGTTGTTGTCGAAGATGTCGCCGTTGGCGTCAAAACCGACGTACTTGGTGAAGCGTAGGGGCGACTGGATTGTCGCGATAAGGCCGAAGAGGAAGTCGCGGCCAACGGTGCCCCAGTTCTGCGGTGTCGATATCGTGCCATTGAGCACGAGCCGTTGGCGAACATCGTCACTTGACGCTGCGCGCTCAGCGCGGAAATTCTGACTGTCCTGTGGAATCAGCACGAAGCTGGGGTTAGGCCCGTCATCAATTGATTTCGACCAAGTGTAGCTGATTCCATACGCGAAGTTGTGACTGAGCCGCTTGTTCACGTTGAACAGCAAACCATCGTACTGGGAATCCCACCGTGACGTGGCCTCAAAGTAGATGGCGGTGGGGAAGGTCCGGACTCCCGGATTGAAAGGACAGGGGAGAGTAGTGCAATAAAGATTCTTCAGTCCCGAACGTCCCTGCGAGTCGTGGAAGACGCAGAATGCCGCAGTAGCGGGCGTGTTGCACAGATTTGCATCGTTTGGATCGGGCTGGTTCACATTGAAGAAGCTGCCCAGGTGCACGCCGCGAACGTGGAGTCCGCTGATGCTGACAGTTGTGTCCGGCAAAGGTTCAAATTCCAGTGCCATGCTCGCCTGGACGCCGTAAGGGTTCTTGTGATCCTGGACAAAGCGCACAACGACGGCCGGGCCGAAGAATCCGCAGTTAGTGATGGGTTGACAGCCTGGGAATGGGTTTGTGAAGGGGTCCGTGGTGTTATCCGGATAGGCGCCGTCCTTGATCAGCCCCTGTAAACCTAGCGACGTTATGACAGGCGAACTGGCAAATCCGAAGACTTCAGTCCTGGCGTCGAGTGCATCCTCAAAGGGGCGGCTTGGATATTTACCGATGGTTCCGCCGCAGACAGCGCGCTGGCAAGCGAGCAGCGGCGCGGGGATTATGCCGTGGAAGAGACCGAAGCCCGCGCGCACAACCACGTTGTGCTTAGTGCCGACGTTGTACGCGAGGCCGAGACGCGGATCGAAATTTTTCCATTGCGTATTGAGCACGTTGGAAGGCCAGGTTTCCCACTCCCAGCGAATCCCGGCATTTAAAGTTAGACGGTCGGTGGCGCGCCATTTATCCTGAATAAAGAGGCCGTCGTAGGTATGGTCGAGCGATCCTTCGGCTTGATTGCGGACCGCCGCTGGCAGGGGATTGAGGGGTGGTGAAGGAAATTTGATCGTTTGTTCTGTAAAATTGGACGCCGTATCAAATCGCTGGAAGAAAATCACGCCAGGATGTTGACAGCCGGGGGCGATTACGCCGGCAGTACATCCCGGAAGAAAGCCATCGTCGCCTAGAAATGCATGGAGATTTGAGAAATGGGCTTCGAAGGGATAGAAGAGCGGGAACGATTCCTGTGTGCGTACCCAGTTGTAATTGCCACCGAAAGTAACGGTGTGCTTGTCGAGGGAACGAGTGACGTTGTCTACGATCTCGAAGCGCGACTCCCGGTAGAATTCCGGGTTGCCGCGGTTCACTCCGGCAGTGAAGACATTGGTGAGCTCCAAATGCGGCTGGGACGAAACAGACGGGAAGTCAAATGAGCGTCGCGCAAACTGCATTCGTAGCTCATTCACTAATTTTGGGCTAAAAACCGAAGCAAGGCTGCCCGCCAACGACTGATCGCGATAGAAATTATGCCGGAACGTGGACGGCAGATCGGAACCGTCGCTCAGCGGCGATTGGTTGAGCAAACGTCCATCGTTAATAAAGTAGCGGACATATAGGTTTTGCTTTTCGCTGAAGCTATGGTCGAGCCGGATGAATCCATTGTCCGTATCGTTTGTGGCCAGCACACTGCTGAGGTCCGGCTCAGCCGGCAGTCCATAGGCTACGGTTTTCACAGTGTTAATTGCGTTGATATTCGCCAAGATAACCGAATTATAAAAATGAGACTCGGCCCGTCGCTGGAGGTCATAGTTGGCATAGAGAAAAGTCTTGTCTTTTTGGATTGGCCCGCCAATGGCACCGCCGAACTGATTCTGCCGCAGCACGTGGGCTCCGCTTGCCTGCAGAAGGTTGATGGCGTCCAGCTTGTTGTTCCGGAAATACTCGTAGAGGGTGCCATGCCAGTTGTTTGTGCCGCTCCGCGTAATGATGTTCACGATCCCTGCCGTAGCACGTCCAAATTCCGCCGAGTAGTCGGTATTGACGACGCGGAATTCCTGCACTGATTCTTGCGGCGGGGTTCCACGTTGGATTCCCGACGCGGTGGATATATCGTCGGCGCCATCCACGGCGATGAAATTGTAGTGAAGGTTCTGCCCGGCGAAGGAGAGCTTGGTCACCGGCTCGACAATCACATCCGTACTGCCGGAAG
>WNFB01018550.1_pt1 | contig 10550 bp, 9 predicted proteins | sample 5400501 | NCBI WGS metagenome assembly WNFB01 (sample SAMN13153341, study PRJNA577476) | soil metagenome | isolation source: 200 cm saprolite under Douglas fir tree site 2 hole 1 | place: USA:California | collected 2015-04-18 | reverse complement strand
GCCTCCAGCAGGCTGGCGATTTTGGATTCAGCGATGGTTCCCGCTCCGACCACGAGGCACGGCCGCGCCGAAAGCTTAAGGAACATGGGGAAGAGCTTTATTGCAGGTGGCATGTTTTCAGTCAGCGCGCTCCGCGCTGAAGCGGCAACAACAAGTTTAAAGCAAATCTGACCTGTCATTGTACTCGGGTCAATCCGTGAACGCAGGGACGTTGGTCCTACGAGAGACGATCGGGAGTCAAGAGAGCGGTCATTTCGAGGACGCGGTGATAGTAGTCGCGTTGGGTAAGTTGCGAGGCCGCGGCATCGTCGATGATGAAAGTCACATCAGGATGGAGTTGAAGCGCGGAGGCGGAGACCGCAGAGGTGATCGGGCCTTCGATAGACTTCGCGACGGCCGCAGACTTGGCCTGGCCCGTGGCGAGCAAGAGAATTTTTCGCGCTTCCAAAATCGTGCCGATGCCCATGGTGATGGCGCAGCGCGGACTCTCCTCCCCAGGCGCGAAGAATTTGGAATTATCGTCAGTCGTCTCTTGGCTCAAGACCTTCAAGCGCGTGCGGGAGCCGATGCTGGAAGTCGGCTCATTGAAGCCGATGTGACCGTTGCGCCCGATGCCCAGAAGCTGAAGGTCGATGCCGCCGGCCTTTCGGATAGCTTCTTCATAGGATGCGCAGTACTGATCGTAATCGCCGCGAATGGTTCCGTCGGGAATGTGGATGTTGCGGGGATCCACGTTGACATGCGCGAAGAGGTTTTCGCGCATGAAATGATGAAAGCTCCGAGGATGCGCGGCGGGAAGTCCGAGATATTCATCAAGATTGAATGTTACGACGCGTGAGAAATCGAGCGAGCCTTGTTTGTGCAGGCGCACGAGATGTTTGTAGACGCCGACCATCGTGCCGCCGGTTGCCAATCCAAGCGCCAATCCAGGTTTTTTGCGCACCGCGCTGGCGATGAGTTGTGCGGCCTGGAGGCTGATTTCTTCTTCGTCGCGTTTCAGGATTACCAGCATGCGGCGTCCTCTCTGAACTGTTCTTTTCCCATGAGCTGAAACAAGAATGAGCCGGCGAAAGAAATTCGTCCGCCTTACCGGAACCGGCGAATCACGAGATTGTGCCGGTCCGAACGGTAGAAGCCCAGCACGTACATGATTGCCTGGCCTTTGGTGGAATAGATGACCTGGCGAATGCGCAGCAGGGGGGCGCGGCGGGGAATGGAGAGAATCTCGGCGATTCTCGGGTCTGCCGCGGTCGCGTCAATCTCTTCGTCGGCATAGCCGAGTTCGATCTTGTAGTTGCGTTCGAGGATTCCGAAGAGGGATTCCCGGCCGATGGGGGCGTCCAAGAGCCCGGAGAATTCAGCAGCACTGAGGTAGCAAGTTTCCAGTGCAAACGGTTCGCCCGAGGCATGACGCAAGCGCTCGAGTTTGATGACGCTGGTGGTGGGGGGAAGGGAAAGCCGCGCGGCTGCTTCGTTTTCATTTTCGAGCACTTTGGCGAAGAGTACCTTGGAGCCGGCGGTGAGGCTGCGACTGGACATCTGCTCGGTATAGCTCATCAATTTATTAAAGTGAATTTTTGGGGCGGCGACAAAAGTTCCGATGCCGCGGCGGCGCTCGACGATCCCTTCGCGTTCGAGCGAGGCAAGGGCGTGGCGCGCGGTCATCAGGCTGACCTGATGAATCTTGGCGAGGTCGCGCTCCGAGGCGACGGCATCACCGGGATGCAACTGTCCGGCATCAATGCGCTTGCGGATGGCGGCCTGAATTCTCTGGTAGGCGGGCAAGCCGTTGCGATTCTTCGCCGGCACTCTTACTCCCGAACGGGTCCGGGACTCCTTCGTGGACGCTTGGGGGGGAGGCGGATGCATAACAAGAACGATATTCCATTCTGACTCCACGTCAAGACCTGAAAACGCGGAGGGTTCATTCCTGGACCCGTAGTGATATAGAGCGGAATCCATCTGGCGCTATAGTCCTCCATTTCAAATATCTGTAGAAAGTACAAAATAACGCTTGACGTTGGGGCATAAGTGCTATATAGCTGTGTTTCATTCGACCATATAGCTGGCCCCGGGGCGCTGGTTGCGCGCCTCGGGTCTTCCGCGGCGGCTTACTTGGATGCAGGATCGAGCCTCTTCCGAGTCGAACGCAAGACTTGCGGGAGAGATTAAAAGATGAAAAACACCGGCGGTGGACGCAACGCGGAGATCAAGGACAAATGGTTGCATGCAATACCGGCCGTGAATTACCAGAACATAGCTGGCGGACTGGCTGACGAAATGATCGGTTTCATCCGGTCAAACGAACCCCGCAAGTGTGGTCCGCCGTTCAAGATGGTCATTATCGACAAGCGCGGCACCGTTGTATTCGAATGCAGAGTCAACAAGGACGGGAAGGTGCGACCCCTCGGATTTGTGCGCAGGGTGCGGTACTCCCATTTTCCGGCGACCGCCTTGCTTACGAGCCGTTCGCTCGTCACACGCACATTCCTCATCGACCGCGCGAGGCCCGGTAATTGAAGCCTGGTACGGAAGTAGCATCGGCAAGCCTCCTCAGGAGTTCAGAAATTTGGCAACTTCATTGTTGAATCGGTCTTGAGCTTCGATGTTGGAGAGGTGCGCGGCGTCGAGTTCAGCGTATTGCGCGCCCTGAATCTGATCTGCGAGAAAGCGCCCGTCCGCAGGCGGTGTAGACGGATCGTGCGCTCCGGCGATCACCAGGGTTGGCACGCGAATCCTGCTTAACTGTTCGCGGAAATCGAAATCGCGAATGGCGGCGCAACATGCCGCATAGCCCTCCGGGTTTGCTGCCTCAAGCATTTTCAAAGTACTTGATACCGTTGCAGGGGGCTTCTCGCGGAAGGCGGGCGAAAACCACCGCTCGACAACCGCCGACGCAACGGATTTCATTCCGTTCTTTCGAACCGCCTCGATACGGGCATTCCAAACCTCTGAGGTTCCAATCTTCGCGGCCGTGTTACAGAGGACCAGCTTATTCAGGCGTTCGGGCGCGTTGGCTCCCAGCCACATGCCAATCATTCCACCCATGGACAGCCCGCAAAAATGCACGCGGTCCAGGTCCAATGCGTCGAGCAGTGCCATGACATCTCTCCCGAGCTGTTCGATGGAGTAGGGGCCCGGTGTGAGCGAGGACTGTCCGTGCCCTCTCGTATCGTAGCGCAGGACCCGGAGCTTCTTTCTAAGTTCCGGTAGTTGCGGATCCCACATGGAATAATTCGTGCCAAGCGAATTCGAGAGCACCAGCGCGGGCGCCCCACTCTGACCTTCGAGCGCGTAATGAATGCGGGCTTCGCCAGACTTAACGATGGGCATCGAAGTTATTCTTCTCCCACAGCAGTTGTGTCCCGGCTCGCGGCGACTACGAGGAAATGGGCGCTCCTTGAAGCGCCGGTCATGCTAAACGCGTTCCAGAATCAAGGCAATTCCTTGGCCCACACCGATGCACATGGTGCAGAGCGCATATCTGCCATTAGTGCGCATGAGCTGATAGAGCGCCGTGGTTACAAGCCGCGCGCCGCTGGCACCTAAGGGGTGCCCGAGAGCAATCGCACCACCGTTCGGATTCACGTGCGTCGCGTCGTCCGGAATTCCCAATTCGCGCAAAACAGCCAGGGCCTGTGACGCAAACGCTTCATTCAATTCCACAACGTCCATTTGCCCGAGCGACAAGCCGGCCTGGGCCAGGACTTTTCGTGTCGCGGGAGTTGGACCCATGCCCATGACTCGCGGAGCGACGCCAGCGGCCGCGGCAGCAACGACGCGGGCTCTTGGCGTCAATCCGTGGCGTTTCAACGCCGCCTCGGAGGCCAGCAGCAATGCACCAGCTCCGTCATTCACTCCCGACGCATTTCCAGCAGTGATCGTGCCATCCGGTTTCAGGAGGGGTCTCAATTTCGAAAGCGCTTCCAGCGTCGTGTCCGGCCGGGGATGCTCATCCTCCGAGAAAAGTAGCGAGTCTCCATTCTTTTGTGGAATTGGCACGGCCACAATTTCCTGCTTCATCCTGCCGCTGCGGATGGCCTCCGCCGCGCGCTGCTGACTCCTCAGAGCGAATAGATCCTGATCGGTGCGAGAGATGTGAAACTCTTCGGGCATCGAATCAACGCCGTACTTTGCCTTCATACAAGGATTTACGAATCGCCAGCCGAGCGTGGTATCTTCCATTCTCATAGAGCGAGAATACGCGCGATCCGACTTGCCGATGACAAACGGTGCTCGCGACATGCTCTCCACGCCACCGGCAATCACCAGATCGGCTTCGCCGCATTTGATGGCCCGCGCAGCAGTCGCAACCGCGTCCATGCTCGATCCGCAGAGCCGGTTAACCGTTGCGCCCGGCACTTCTTTCGGCAAGCCCGCAAGCAAGAGCGCCATCCGCCCAACATTTCGATTGTCTTCGCCCGCCTGATTGGCACAGCCGTAGACGACATCGTCTACGGCGTTCCAGTCGACACCTGCATTACGCCCGACCAGGGTTCGGATGGGGATCGCCGCGAGATCATCTGTGCGAATCGAGGCTAGCCTTCCGCCATACCGCCCGAACGGCGTTCGAATGGCGTCGCAGATGTATGCAGTCTCCATGGTTACCCTTCGAATTTCCTCACGCCGCGCCGCCGATGGGCGTGGGCAGGCATCACCCATAGAAAGAATTGCATTGCGGAGCCAGGTAGGCCACCTGCTACTTTTGTTTGATATGTACGGGTTGCAGCAGTGTGAAATCGAGCGCTGTTTCCGCAGGCAGCGTGATATCGCGATTGCCGGTGAGTCCCGCACCGCCGGTACCCGCCGCCGCACCGATCAACGCACCGATGGCAGCGCCCTTGCCGCCACCAGCGATCGCCCCGATCGCAGCTCCTCCCGCAGCACCACCGCCCACCATGACCGCCGTGCGCTTGCCTTTTCCTTTGCTGGATCTCATTGCGGCAGAAGTCTGAATTTCATAATCCTTCCCGTTGACAGTGACGCTCGTGAGCGTGAGGCTCAGCGCGGCGCCGCCTTTGAACCGGCCGGCCGCTTTTGCGTCATTCACGATTCCCTCGGCGCGAGCACCCTTCGGGATGGCGACCTTTCCTTCGACTTCAACGGGAGATTCAACGGTCGCTGAGAATCTGTCACCAGACCTGCTTGATTTCGAACTTATGGTTTGATCCAAAACGACAGCGATCACGCTCTCAGCAGGAACGACCAAGGGTTTCGGCTCGATAGCTTTTTTCACCGCGGTCTTTGCCGCTTCTGCCATGGACGGAGAAGAGTTCGCGTCCGGGCCGGATTGCTGGTCGGCCGGCTTTTGGCACCCTGCGACCAGCAGGCCTACAGATAAAGCAGTCAACGAGATTGCAGCGAAATAACGATTCATCATTCCTCCCATAGGCTAGAGTTCTCTATTTTTTAAACATACGCTCATCCGTTGTGAAGTCAATTTGCTTTGCTTAAATTCAAAACGACGAGTTCGTCCCGATATGGTATCGCTCGCAGATTCTATGCTTTTGAAATTGTACCGTTTCGGACTGGATTAGAAGAATCCCATCTACGTGAGGGCGAATCGTTTCTCCCGAATTGCAAATGATCAAGAGAATCAACGAATTGAGCAAGAGCAAGCGCCAGGCAGGCGGCAGCAGCCGACGGAATCTCGCAGCGGACAACGATTCTGCCTTGGCCCATAACTTGCACCTGTTCTTCACGTCATGCGCTGTTTTCTCGCGATCCTGTTCGTCAAGTATCACCGGGGCGCGCGAACCTCGAGTCCATGAGGAAGTCCAGCATGTTCTTAACAGCACGACACGGAGAAGGTGGGGAACTGGTGCGAGCTGGCACGCGCCGTACGAACGGTTTATGAGCACGAAACACGGCAAGACGCCGGGCAGTTTTCAAGACGCAGGGGCCAAAACCCTCCGGGCGAACTTTCGGAAGATCGAGCGCCGTGAATGGTGGATGTGGGTGGCGGCGGCTTTCATCACACTACTACTCACAGTTCCGCTGGCCTCCTTTTTGCTCCCGAATGTGACCTCGTCCCAAGACTTCCATGCCATGTATGTATTTCCGCAAGCAGTTCGAGGTCTCGTGGCCCTGGTTTTCCTGTTTGATATCTACACCATCTATCAGCATCTGCAGATCCACAGGATTCGCCGGCAACTGATCGAACGAGAAGAGCTCTTTCACTTGATCAGCGAGAATGCCGCGGACATGATTGCCGTCGTGGATTTGGAAGGCCGCAGGATTTTCAACAGTCTCTCTTATCAGAAAATATTGGGGTATTCCCCTGAAGAACTTCAGGAGTCATCCGGGTTTGAGCAGATTCATCCGGAAGACCGCGAGCGGGTTAAGCAGGCTGCCAAGGAAGCCCGTGAGACGGGAGCGGGAATAATTCTGGAATATCGTTTCCGCCACAAGAGTGGCGATTGGATGGTGCTGGAATCCGTTGCAAGCGTCATCCGCAACCAGAACGGGGAGCCGGAAAAACTTGTGATCGTGAACCGCGACATTACGGCGCGTAAAAAGGCCCAGGAGGCCTTGTCGCGGTCGGAAGCAAGTTTCCGGTCTTTAGTGGAAGGAGCACCTCACGGCATTTACCGCGCGACGATGACGGGCCAATTTCTGGAGGTGAACCCGGCGCTCCAAAGAATGCTCGGCTATGAATCATTGCAAGAACTATTCAAGGCGGATCTTGCCACGCAAGTGTTTCGCCACTCCGCAGACTATGAACGAATGAATGAGCTTCTGGCTGAGTCCAAGGTCATGAAAGACATCGAACTGGAATGGAAGCGGCCAAACGGGGAACCCATTGTGGTGCGGTGCTCGGGACAGCACGTCGACGTCAAGGATGGAGGCCCCGGTTATTTCGAGGTCTTTGCGGAAGACGTGACGGAAAAGCGCACGCTGGAGCGCCAGCTACGAATGGCTCAGAAGATGGAGGCCATCGGAAGGTTATCGGGAGGGATCGCCCATGATTTTAACAATCTGCTCGGAGTCATCATCGGGTACAGCGGTGTCTTGAAGAAGTCTCTGGACAAGAGCCAGCCCACCTACGAATATGCCATGGAAATTGAAAAAGCGGGCCAGCGCGCTGCTTCCTTGACGCGCCAACTGCTGGCTTTCAGCAGACAGCAGGTTCTGACGCCCTCCGTCCTAAGTTTGAATTCGCTGGTAACTGACATGGAAAAAATGCTTCCGCGCCTGCTGGGCGAGGATATCCACGTGTCCCTGTCTCTGGATGCCAAGCTCGGAAATGTCAAAGCCGATCAGAGCCAGATCGAGCAGGTGATCATGAACTTGGCAGTGAACGCACGGGACGCCATGCCGGCGGGCGGGAAACTCCACATCCAAACCGCCAACATTGAATTCGACCATGCATACACGCGCGATCATCCCGGCTCTAAGGAAGGAAGTTACGTGATGCTCGCGATCGCGGACTCTGGGACCGGCATGAGCGCCGAGACCATCGCGCATATCTTTGAGCCGTTCTTTACCACTAAGGGTGTGGGAGAGGGCACGGGCCTCGGTCTCGCGACCGTGTATGGCGTGGTGAAGCAAAGTAACGGATATATCTGGGTGGACAGCGCGCCGGGCAAAGGCTCGACTTTTCAGATCTACCTTCCAAGGCATTTGGACGCCGAGCAAGTTTCAGTTGCTGAGCCCGAAGTCCAATCAAGGGAGAAGCCCAAGGGATCAGAAATGATTCTTCTGGTGGAAGACGCGGACGCCCTTCGGAAATTGGCGCAAGCTTTTCTCGAATCAAACGGCTTCCGCGTGTTGGCGGCCCCGAATGGAGAAGCAGCCCTCGAAATCGCAGCACATCATTCCTGCGTCTTCGACCTTCTGCTCACCGACGTGGTGATGCCCGGCATGAACGGCCGCGTTTTGGCGGAGCAACTGTCGATGCGGCAGCCCGGGCTGAAGGTCCTCTTCATGTCCGGATACACGGACAGCTTTATCGCCGGGCATGGAGTTTTGCAGAAGGGAACCAACCTTCTGCACAAACCGTTCACCGAAGAAATTTTTATAAGTAAGGTCCGCGAAGTTCTGGATGGTGGCAAAAACCCGTTGCCTGGTTTGAAAGCAGAACTGGACCAGGTGGGAAGCGGTGCCCGTGATCACCAATAGGAAGAACGGACCGAAGGGCAAGCTGCTGGTCGTGGATGACGACGAAGCGCTGCGGCGCCTGATGCACCTGGAACTCAGCGAATCCTACGAAGTCATTGACACCGGAGAACCCGAACAAGGCTTGGCTCTTGCATTGGAACACATGCCCGACGCCATCCTGCTCGATTTGCGCATGCCGAAGTATTCCGGCTATGAGTTGTGTCAGACGTTTACCTCGTTTAGCCGGACACAGACGATTCCTGTCGTTATCGTGAGCGGCGAAGGAGGTGCGCAAACCAAGGAACACTGTAAACAGTTGGGCGCGGCAGCGTACTTCGAAAAGCCGTTGGACTTCGAGGCCCTTAAGGCCTACCTCAGAGGAATCGTAAAGACGTCCCGCCATATTCCTCGGAGCGAGGTGCGCGTACGATTGCGTGTACCGCTGAAACTTCGGGGCAAGGATGCGCAAGAGAAGGACTTTGAAGAGGCTGCGACAACAGAGAACGTTAGTCTTAGCGGCTTTCTGTGTACTTGTAATAGAGCGATCTTGGTTCATTCCATCGTGGACGTATACATCGTGTCGTCGCATGACGAGCATGTGGGTAAAGCTCAGATCATGCACTCGGAGGCGAAGGCGCCGCCGCTCTACCGCTACGGGTGCCGCTTCGTTGAAAAAAGCGGCCCCTGGGTCTTGCAGTAGCCGTTTCTCGCTGGCAAGGAAACAGCTCCAGAGGCGCAGTCACACCGGTCAATTTATTTCCTCTATCCGTCTCCGGATTTCACCGGCTTGCTCGTTGCCTGAATGTCGCTTGCCGTTGCGAATTCGAACGCCTGGATAGCCGCTGTTTCTTCGCGGATTGCTTTCCAAGTTTCGTCGGGAGTGCTCAAGAACACTTTCGCTACTTGCGAGTCATACTGTCTTCCCGCTCCTCGCACGATTACTTCTCGTGACGCTTCGAATGGAAGAGCGCGGCGATAGGGCCGATCGGAGGTCATGGCATCAAACGTGTCGGCCACTGCGAAAATCTTCGCCCCGATGGGAATCTCCTGCATTCCTAGGCCCCTCGGATAACCACTGCCATCGCAACGCTCATGATGAGCGAAGATGATTTCCGCGGCATCTGCAAGGAATGGGATGCCTTTGACCAGGTCATACCCGGTCTGTACGTGGCGTTGCATGATCTCGCGTTCTTCATCCGTAAGAGACGCAGGTTTGAGGAGAATGGCGTCCGGTATCGCCAGTTTGCCGATGTCGTGCAGCCACGCTCCCATGGCGATATTTCTCATCTGATCCTCCAAGCCACCCATCCCCTTGGCAATCTCAATGGAGTACAGAAATACGCGCCGGGAGTGTCCAGCCGTCGGGCCGTCCCGCAAATCGATGGCCGCGCCCAGTACCTCGAGCGTATGGTCGTAGCTTCGCTCGGTCTGACGCAAGGCTTCTCGAAGTTGCTGGGTCTGTTCGGCGACAATTTCCTCGAGATGGTGGCGGTATTTTTCGACTTCCTGTTCCAGGCGCTTCACGTGGAACGCTCGCGTGAGACTGGCTAATACTATGTTTGCATCCACCTGTAGCGGCTTCACGAGATAGTCGTCCGCACCCTGCCGCATCGCTTGGACGCCGACTCGGATGTCATCGACTCCGGTAACCATCAAGAAGACCTGCTGGGGATAACTCTGCCGCACCTTCGCTAGAAGCTCCATGCCGGACATTCCGGGCATTTGCAGGTCTGAAATTACCGCATCGATCCGCTGCGTTTCGAGGACGCGGAGTGCCTCTTCGCCACTAGCCGCTGTTTCGCAGGGAAAGCCAAGCTGCGCCAGTACCGCAGCCATGACCTTTCGAACGGAAATCTCATCATCCACGATCAACACTCGTAGAGTGACGGAATCAGCCAAAGGGATCGGTTCAGTTGCCAAGTGCCATCCTGCGTTTGCTTCTTCGTAGCGGTACGTCGAGACCAGCGCTCTCCTATTCGATCGAGCATGGTACGTGCTAATAGAGAAAGGAGTGTTAGTGCACGGAGGCGGCCATCTTCGCCTAGATTTGATGGCTTGAAAGTCCAACAAACTCAATCAGTTGGTCGCAGCCGTCCGATGTCCAGAATTTCCCTGTTCAGGATCGAATGCCGGAATTCGGCTATTTGTTCCATTGTGGGACCAAATCCATCACGGAAGAAACGTTGAAGCACCCGCACATCAGTGATGCTCTTTTCGATAACACACGCTCCCATTGCCTTGACACTTTACGCGCCTCTAGCCAAAATATTTTCACCCCTTCCAAAATCTAAGTGTTTTCGTGTGAGCCGATGCGCATTCTTGTCGCCGAAGATGACGCGCCGCTCGCAGAGTTTCTGCGTCAGCGGCTGGAACAAGAGCAATTTTCTGTAAAAATGGTTTCCAATGGACTGGAGGCGGAACAACTCGCCTCCGGCCAGCCCTACGATCTC
>WNFB01006433.1_pt1 | contig 10550 bp, 7 predicted proteins | sample 5400501 | NCBI WGS metagenome assembly WNFB01 (sample SAMN13153341, study PRJNA577476) | soil metagenome | isolation source: 200 cm saprolite under Douglas fir tree site 2 hole 1 | place: USA:California | collected 2015-04-18 | reverse complement strand
TCGCGAATGCCGGAGAGCAACTCTTGCCGGATTGGCCCTATCAGCTGCGCTCTACCTTCTCTAATCAATTCAGCTAAAGCTGCCGTGAGAGTTTGTTCCTTAGGATTCAGTGGCTCTTTTCTTCGCCGTAGTGCTAGTGGTCCGAATTTACCACGAAGGACACGACGGAATAAGAAAGGAACCGTAAAAGGTGCCCCCTTCGTGTAACTTCTTGTCCTTTGTGGTTTATGAAATTAGGACACCGAATTTAACCACGAAGGACACGACGGAATAAGAAAGGAACCGTAAAAGGTGCCCCTTCGTGTAACTTCGTGTCCTTTGTGGTTTATGAAATGAAATTAGGACACCACCGGGATGTGCGTCCTCCTGGAAGCTTGGGACCCCCAAAAAACCGGGGAGGGTTTTACCCCTCCCCCGAGTCAGGCCTGCGTTGCGGATGAAAATCTATGGCTGTACTTGTGCCTGCTGCTGTTGCTGCTCGTCCAACTCGACGCCATCCCCGACGTGAACATCTTCAAGAGCGAAGACGACCATGCCGGTAGCAGTGGTGGGCGTTACGCCGATCACGACAATCTCACCCACGGCTCGGCGGGGCAGATCGCGCACATGTATCTGGGGGCCCTTGCCTTTTGTGAACCTCTTGGCCTCGAAGGAGGGCGGCCGCTTTTGCGTTTCTTCCACAGTGGACGCCTTGAACGAGATTGAATCCACCGGATCTCTTAAATCGGCTTCGTAGGCACGCACGGCGCGGAAGTAGTCGCCGACTTTCACACCCTGGTTAGAACCCACATTCATGTAGGCCTTCATGCCGGTCCCCAGCGTCGTATCAAAGTCCTTAGCCAACACGATCCGACCGGTAAGTTTACCCGTGGCGGGCACGAAACGATCGAAGCGCAGGGGCGGGTGAAATGAGACTGCAGGTTTCTCGACGAACGGCACAGCTAAATCGCCCGGGTTCACCGGATCGCAGCTGAACTCGATTTGGGCAATCGCGGTCTTGCTACGGGTGTCGATGATGCGCACGCGCCCGATCTCGGCGTAAGGCTGGCCCGCTGCGGCTATTGCCGCGTGTTGACCCTGGAAATTCTCGAAGCGATTGGGATCTGCCAACTCACGCACAATGGTGTACTGCGTGCCAGTCTGGTACCCGCTACCGGCCAGGTACACGACTTCGCCGGTGGCAAACTTCGTGGTGTTCGGGGTTTGCAGTCCGCCAGCCACAAAATTTGAGTTAGGCAGGACTTGCTTGCTGATGAAGCCGGCACAATACAGATCGGCGTAAGTGGGTGTCTGGACGCGCTCGGTAGGGGAACTCACCGACGTGTTGACGGTCCCTTGGGAACTGCTTTGATCCGCTGGAGCTGACGCGGGCGCGGGGTTCGATTGCTGGGCCCATGCGGCAACGCTCAGCATCAGCAACAACAGTCCTGTTTTCTTCATGTTACCTCCGAGTCGAGGCCCAGTGCTCAGGCCGGCCCCCAGCTAACTGCCAGGCAGACAGGGGCTTCAGCCGGAAAGTAACAGGCAGGTAAAGGTGGGTCAAGGTTACGAGGGTGTTAGGCAACGCACAGAAAAAGTTTTCCCCGCACCCGCATAATCCGTTGTTGCATCTGGAATTACGCCCCTGTAATATCGCGCCCACCTAATCAGGATCATGATATCCGCACAGCCCACCTACGTTCCTCGGTTACTTCCGTTGCGGATGCCCCGGGTCTGCGTCGCGGTCACGGGCAGTGATCCCGCCGAGATGGTCGACAAGGCGGAATCGCTGGCGCGAGACAACCCCTTTCTGGAGTTCAGGTTAGATTATCTTCCACGTCCGGCTCTGGCACTCGCCAAGATCAAGCGCTTTCTGGATACGCATCCTTACGTAGTAGCCGTCGCAACCTGCCGTCGGGCGCTAAGTGGCGGCAAATTCCGGGGCTCAGTCGTCTCCCAACTGGACCTGTTGGCGAAGGCCTCTGCTGCAGGTTGTCAGTTGCTCGATGTCGAATTGCAGACGGCAACCAAGTGCAAGCCACAGCAATTACAGAAATTGCGGAGTCGGGCAGCTCTGATCCTTTCCTTCCACGACTTCCGCGCCACCCGCAAGCTGGAAGAAACTTTGCAGAAAATGCTCGCCTACCCCGCCGACTTTTACAAAATTGTCACTACGGCTACCACCCTGTCGGACAACGTGGTGATGATGAAGTTTCTGGAAAAGCAGAGTGATAAGCATTCGCTGATCGGCCTCTGCATGGGGGAACAGGGAATCATCAGCCGCATCTTGGGAGTGCGAGCGGGGAGCGTCTTCACCTTCGCGTCGGTCAGCCCGGGAGAGGAAACCGCCCCGGGACAGGTGACTGCACAGGACCTCCGCAGTGTGTACCGCATCGAGCAGGTAGACGCGGCAACGCGGGTATACGGCGTGGCCGGCGACCCGGTGACACACTCGCTCTCGCCAGTGATCATGAACGCCGCGCTACGTCGCGAAAACGTAAACGGGGTTTATCTGGCGCTCCATGCCAAAACGCTGAAAGATCTTATGGCCTGCGTGCGGGATATTCCGATCCATGGCCTCAGCATCACAATGCCATACAAAGAGGCGATCCTCCGGCACCTGGACAACACCGATTCGCACACTACTAAGATCGGCGCTTGCAACACCGTGGTGCGCGCGCAGGACGGAAAACTTTATGGATTCAATACCGACACAGCTGGCGTGGTGCGTCCTCTAGAGCAGCGGCTCCCCCTCGACAAAGCTAAAGTACTGGTGTTGGGCGCTGGCGGGGCGGCGCGGGCGGCGGTATTCGGTCTCAAGGAGCGCGGCGCTGAAGTTTGGATCTTAAACCGCACTGCGGAACCGGCTAAGAAACTGGCGCGGCGGGCCCGGGCACGATCCATCAAGCGGGCGGACCTGAAGAAATTGACTTTCGACGTGATCATCAACGCTACCCCTATGGGCATGGGCAATGGCCGCGAGTCTCCGCTCAACGAAAACGAAATCAACACACGCTACCTCTTCGACATGATCTACGATCCACCCGAAACCCGTCTGATGAAAATGGCTCGCGAGCGCGGGGTGCAGGTCATTCCCGGTGTGGAGATGTTTGTGCACCAGGCGGCGCGGCAGTTCGAGATCTGGACTGGCAAGCCGGCGCCTTGGGACGAAATGCTGCGTGTGGTGGCCATCACCCTGCAGGAGCGAGCCGCAGCGAAGAACGCGGCCAGGAACGCGGCCAAGAACGGGACAAAAAAGAAGTAGACCTGGTTCGCGGGGAGCCTGCGGCGTCCCAGGTGTAACTGTGGGGGCGAACGTTGGTGGCCAGGCTTCAAAGATTGTTCCACGTGGAACACTAGGAACACTTGCAAATCGCGATAGTGTTCCACGTGGAACATTTTGTACTAGCGATGTTGTACGTACAGTAATATACGTATCGTATCCGTAAAGGCATGAAAGGGCAGGGGAAACGATGCTCCCGTGTCTGGCGAGGAGCCGAGAACCATTGCTTGGATGAGAGCGAAGGCCACCCGGCCGCGGGCTGCCGATATATCGGCCGAGGTGGGACCGTCTTCACCTCTGGGCTGATAGATTCCATGCTTTGCGCGGCGCAAAAGAAGGATGAGGTACCCGGCAGGAACCGATATTAAATTGATACTGCGTCATGCGCCTCGCATTCGGGGTTCGCATTCCCATCCCTCGAAAAACCGTGAAGGATGGAGCAACCTCGGTGTGTTCGGTGGCAATGAAAGGGTGGGCCAGCCCCCAGCCCCAAAAAGTCAGGGATCGGGGGAAGCCAAATGGGGCCGTCCTGCCTTGGAATTTCATCGCACGAAAACTAGATAGAACAGGCACAGGTACGCAAACAAACCCACAGCCCAATACCAGCCTCGGTTGCTTTTCGGCGTCCAGACCCAAACAAGAATTCCCCCGAGGAGCGCGTGTGGTAGACCCACCAACACCTGCAGCCACAGCGGCCAGTCAGCAAATTTCGTCATAAGTTCAAGATGCTCCCATCGGGGCCATCTGTGCTACGGGACGATGCTCGTTGCCGCGCCAGCACTGCAAAGCAAAAGTGCTCCCGCATCAGCGTCTGTTCCCAGAGTGTATAACGGGGTCGTTACTTTCGACGTAAGCTCTCCGAGCAGCGGCGCAAATTCTCCCCCCGCGCTTTTGGAACCTGCCGCCACAGAAACTTTACCCAGAAACTCAGCGCCGAGTGCTAGCTGATTGCTTTGGGCGTTGTTCGCAACCGGGAATAGCGCTAGCGCACTGAACGCTTGTACGACTCTCCCGGCGGTCGTCTGATGAAAACCGTTGTAGCAGTTTGACGTTTGCGCCTTGACATACTGGTTCATTGAGTTAGCGACGGCACCAGGATCAGGCCCGTTGTTTGCGGGGGGCGTCCCCGGCTTCTGAGAGTTAGGTTCGCTCGGCGTTGGTACATGCCCGATGAAGAGCCCACAGCCAAAGCACTCACGTCCTGGTGGTACTACAATGATTACGGGGACCGAGCCGCCCGGAACGCCAGGGACTATAGGAGGAAGTGCCACGACGTTGACTGGTGGCTGCGGGGGGACTGGAATGGGACAGGTCTTACCCTGAGGGCAGTCGGTTAGCCCCAGCGGGTCTACGGCACCCAAAGGATTGTTAGCCACATATGCATAACGGTTCCAGGTCTGCGGGTTCCTTAAGTCAATGACACCCAGTCCTGCCGGGTCGGGCGAGATCCAGCGGCCCTGATTGGCGTTGTATTCACGGAACAGGAAGTCGTACGTTCCGGACACGGTGTCCTGATCATTTCCCGTGAAACTAGGGTCGACCGTGCCGGATTCAGCGTAGTTCTCTCCGTAAGGCGCGTAGGCATCGTCAGAGAACTTGGTGCGGCTAGTTGTTGAAGAAAAGCGTGAGCTGCCAAGCCAATCGCTGTAACGGTAGTGAAACGTCGTATCGTATACGGCTGTGGCTCCTCCCGGCAACGGCAGGTTGATTGTCTTCCGCGTCTGACCGCTCATGATCGCTGTTTTCCCGACTGGACTGTACAAAATTTGTGTATACACTCCCCCGCGATTCTGTTCAACCATGCGACCAAGAGCATCGTAGGTCAGGCCCACGGTGTCGATAGTCACCGGATGTCCATCAGTATCCCAAGTATAGGTGTGGAAACTGTCATTAAGCGCGGGTGCCCTGGTCGGCGAAAGCTGGACGTAGGAATTTTGATTGGGCGCTCTCGCATCCCCGGAGGGGATGTCCGAAGGGAAAAATCATGGCCGACTAACTAGGTCGAATCGTGCCCTCCAAACAAGGGATGGTGGAACGACTCGTCCACCGCTAAGTGATTCCAGATGCGTTTCCCAGAGTTCTGGTCCTCAAACCTTCTGGCGACGCGGCGGTGCTCAGCGCACCGCACAGGAAACCGCTGTCCTTGACAACGCCTTCGCTCTTATCGATGGGCAATGCAACAATTTAAAAAAAGCGCGATTTGAGCTGCTGGCATTTCCTCCACCTTCACCGACACTATGGTTCCGGAGATAGGAATTGTGGATATCGAATCGGAATGGACAGCGCAAGATCGGGAACAGGGGGCGTCCGGGGGACCGATTCGGATTTTCCTCCGCCCAGGTTAGCGCCCAAAACCGGGGCGCGAACCTGGGGCACCCGGCCCCTCCCGGCAACGGAAGATTGATTGTCTTCCGCGTCTGACCATTCATGATCGCTGTTTTCCCGACTGGATTCAACCATGCGACCAAGAGCATCGTAGGTCAGGCCCACGGTGTCAAATGCACCATTGGTAGTTACTCTGTTTGTACGTCTCGTATTTACTCTGTTTGTACGTCCGGAAAAGGGGCGTTGCGGGAGCCGCGCTTTGTTTATAGACTCCACACGCTACCCATCAAACGCGTTTCATTCGTGAACTAATCGTAGCCCCGCTGGCTCCCAATTCGGCTCCTCCGGAGACCCTATGCTCAACCCGCACAAGTGCTGGTTTTCAATTTTGCTGCTCAGTCTGGTCGCCGTTCCTTTTGCTTCGGCAGATTCCATCTCCCTGGGCAATGCATACGCGCTGCAAAACAATGGTTTTACCCAGGTAGAACTGTCCAGTCATCCCGGGATACCGTTGTTCCCGAGTTTTGACGCGCCCCCCTTCCAGACTTCACTCACCATTGGAGTACCACTAACGGGAGTAGTGCCAGGCGGCGCGAACGATACCCTGATGATCACATCACTTATTCTGGGGAATACATTGACCCAGCAGTTCTCGATTCTGGCTGGAACCTATCCGCCACCCGGTTCGACCAGCTTCGCGGTATTTTTCACATTTCAGTATCCGTCGGGTATCTTTCACCCCACGCCAGTGAAGCTGGACATCTCGATTCTCGACGGCAGCCAAACGCTCAGCTCGGCAAGCTACGTTTTTACCTTTGTCGAGCCCGCGCCGGAGCCCACGACTCTGGTGTTGCTCGGCACGGGTCTAGCGGGCACGTTGGCGGCAAAGATGAAGCGACAACGCTAGACGGAAAAGGATTGTTCAAGGATTGTCGGCATACGCTTGTGCCAGCCGGTCGCTTGTTCGTAAGCGTGTGCTAGCCTGAATACCCAATCTTCCCGCCAGTGTGGACCGATGATTTGCAATCCAATGGGAAGGCCCTCGGCAGTGAAGCCGCACGGAATGGAAATCGCGGGCAAACCCCAGACATTAAAAGGCCGCGTATTGCGCAGCATGAGAATTTCGCGCGGGCGGAGGACATCGGGATTGTCTTCGAGTTCGGCAATAGTGGGAGGGGAAATCGGCGTGGTTGGAGTGACGAAAAGGTCTACGTTTTCAAATACTGAGCTGATGGTGCGGCGAGATTCATCGAGTTCGCGGCGGCGGTGGATATAGTCAGCCCCGCTCACACCAGCGCCAGTACGGATGCGGCGCAGCGTCTCCGCTTGGTAGAGCTCGGGAGTCTTGGCCACGAACTCGGCGTGATACGCGTGGGATTCAGCAGTCTGTAAGGCGCGGTCGGTACTCACCGGCAATGTTACTTCGCGGACATTCCCGGTCAGCTTCTGAATTACCGATAGCGCCTGGTTGACGCCTGCTGCAATTTCCGGATCAAGATCCTCAAGGAAAAACGAGCGAGGCACGCCCACACGCAGAGGCTTTGGGTTTTCGCGGAGTGCTGCGACGTAGTCCGTCACAGGCACATCTGCGCTGGTGATGTCTTTCGGATCGTAACCAGCGATGGCTTGTAAAAGTATGGCAGCATCGGAAACCGTTGCTCCAATCGTTCCGACGTGGTCGAGCGACCACGACAGGGGGATTACGCCGCGGGCGCTGACACATCCGTAGGTCGGCTTCAGACCTACGACACCGCAAAAAGCCGCCGGTAATCGGACGGAACCGGCGGTGTCGGTTCCGATCGCGCCGTAACCGAGTCGGGCAGCAACCGCGGCGGCCGAGCCACCAGAGGAACCACCCGCAATGCGGCTTACATCCCACGGATTGCGCACTTCTCCGAAATAGCTGATGACCGAGCTGGCCCCGTAAGCGAACTCGTGCAAGTTCTGTTTGCCAATCAACACCGCGCCCGCAACTTTTAAGCGGCGGACGCTCTCGGCATCCTCGGCGGGCACGCGGTCTTTGAACAGTGCGCTGGCCGCGGTGGTGAGGATGCCAGCAGTGTCGATCACATCTTTCAAGCCAATCGGAATCCCGTGCAGCGGCCCGCGCCATTCGCCCTGCTGGATTTCTTGCTCGGCGGCCCGGGCCTGAGCCATCGCAGATTCCGCAGTAACCGTAACGAAGACGTTGAGCGCGGGGTTGAGTTTTTCAATCCGTGCCAAGCACTCGCGTGTGAGTTCCACGGGTGAGATCGATCTCTGCCGTATCAGATCACTGAGTTCGAGGATCGTAGTCTGCAATTTTTAGTCCTCTGGAGCAGGGAGACTATTATCGTTGAAATGCAAACAAGGAAACGCAAACAAGGAAATGCAAACAAGGAACTGCAAACAAGGAACCGCAAGCAAGCTCTCGCAGCAGCGCTTATAATTCTTCTGCGAGCGTCGCAGCGGAGGTAAGAAGTTTTATGGCACAGATGACGATAACCCCGGTAGCAACGCATGGTTTCCTCGTAGATGGCAGATGGATTGAGGATGGCAATCTTGTCGAAGTGCGGGCTCCGTACGATGGCGCTGTGATCGGCCGGGTGTTCCAGGGCACGCGCGAGCATGCTGAAGCGGCCATTGCAGCGGCTGTAAAAGCTTTCGGAACGACGCGTCGCCTGCCCGCATTCGAACGGCAGCGGGTTTTGCGCCGGGTGGCGCAGGGAATCACGGAACGCAAACAAGAATTCGCACACACTTTGGCGCAGGAAGCCGGAAAACCCATCAAAGCAGCACGGACTGAGGTGGAACGCTCCATCTTCACATTTACAGTCGCGGCAGAGGAGAGCACTCGCATTTATGGCGAGTATCTTCCCCTCGATTGGCAGGAGTTTACGGCTGGACGCTGGGGCATCGTACGGCGTTTTCCGCTTGGACCGGTTGCGGGAATCACGCCCTTCAATTTTCCCTTGAATCTCGTAGCGCACAAGGTGGCGCCGGCAATCGCCTCGGGTTGTTCGATGGTGTTGAAGCCGGCACCTCAGACTCCGCTCTCCGCGCTGCTGCTGGCCGAGACAATACAGCAGGCGGGATGGCCGGATGGCGCGCTGAATGTGTTGCCCCTTTCCAATGAAGATGCCGGTGTGCTGGTGACAGATGAGCGTCTGAAGATGATCAGCTTCACTGGCAGTGCGGCCGTGGGTTGGGAGATTAAGAAACGCGCCGGCAAGAAGAAGGTGATTCTTGAGCTGGGCGGCAACGCCGGAGTGATCGTGCACAGCGACGCCGACCTGGCGTACGCGGCAGAGCGCTGCGTGGCGGGAGGATTCGTCTATGCGGGGCAAACCTGCATCTCGGTGCAGCGAATTCTGGTGGAGCACTCGGTCTACGGCAAGTTTACCGAGCTGCTGCTTGCGGGAGTGAAGAAGTTGAAGACGGGCGATCCGCTGGATGATACGACCGACCTGGGGTCGCTCATTCGCGAAAGTGACGCAGCACGGGCCAGCGACTGGATCCAGGAGGCGGTGCGCGGCGGTGCCAGGCTCCTCTGCGGCGGGCGACGCAATGGAGCCCTGCTTGAGCCGGCGGTGCTTACAGGTACGAAGCCCGATATGAAAGTGAACTGTCAGGAGATTTTTGCGCCGGTAGTCACAGTCGAGCCGTATGTGGATTTCAATGCGGCGGTCCGCCAAATTAATAACTCACCCTATGGCCTACAGGCGGGAATCTTCACTCGCGATGCCAAGTTGCTGTTCCACGCGTATGAGGAACTGGAGGTCGGAGGCGTGATCGCGGGAGATGTGCCAGCATTCCGCATCGATCATATGCCGTACGGCGGAATTAAAGATTCCGGGCTGGGCCGTGAAGGACTTCGTTACGCAATTGAAGAGATGACGGAGCCAAAGCTGCTGGTGATGAACTTGAGATAGGAATCGGCGGACTCGTACCGACTAACACGCCTTCTGCACTGCTAGAGCACTGCGGAAAAACTAATTGGAGCGGCTCAACCCTGGGAGGGCACGCCTTTTCAGGCGTGCCGTACAGTTGATTTGGCGGCACTTACGGCAAGGCTGAAGCCGTGCCCTTCCCACACCTGTGCCAGTCTCCGCGTTTTTTCAGCAGCCTGCTAGAGCACTGCTCGGCCTACCACCAGAGCGGTCTAAGAACCTGCTGATATCGGTATCAAATCTGAAGCACTGTCCCACCTAGATCCGGATGAACAGGGGTGCGCTACAAATCAGCGGTAGTGGTGCAGTTCGCCACTACCAAATCAGCGAACTGCTGTAATCATGCGTTTTTGATGTTACCGTCACGGCAATTTGTGGCGCTTGACCCTGCAACGCTGCATGAACCCGGGCTGGCCGAAGGGTCATCCCTCTGCACTGGACGTCGATGCAGATCTTTCATCGCAGTACCAACACCATCTCCCGGGCAACTATCTTTGGCGCCGTATTCGTCATCGCGGCATTGTTCTGGGCGATGGCCGAGATCCAACGTTCCCCATACGTGACCTACTCCGGCGTGGTGAAGCCGCAACCGGTGGCATTCAGCCATCAACACCACGTGACCGGCCTGGGAATTGATTGCCGCTATTGCCACACCTCGGTCGAGAATTCAAAATTTGCCGGTATCCCGCCAACCAAGACGTGCATGAATTGCCACTCGCAGATCTGGACCAATGCGGCTCTGCTGGAGCCGGTGCGTGAAAGCTACCGCACGGACAGATCATTGCAGTGGACCCGGGTGAACCAGCTTCCCGACTACGTATATTTCGATCACAGTATTCACATCAACAAAGGCGTCGGCTGCAATACTTGTCACGGGCAGGTGGATCGTATGCCGCTCATGTATCAGTACGCCTCGCTGCAAATGGAGTGGTGTCTCAATTGCCACCGCGCGCCGGAAAAATATTTGCGCCCGCGCGACCAGGTGTTCAACATGCGTTATGAAGGGCCGTCGAGCGACAAGCCGGTGACCGTAG
>WNFB01006432.1_pt1 | contig 10550 bp, 9 predicted proteins | sample 5400501 | NCBI WGS metagenome assembly WNFB01 (sample SAMN13153341, study PRJNA577476) | soil metagenome | isolation source: 200 cm saprolite under Douglas fir tree site 2 hole 1 | place: USA:California | collected 2015-04-18 | reverse complement strand
GTTCGCCCCTGGATTAGAGGATGAAGTTCAATAATATGCTCAGCCCGTCCAATACTTTGGAAGCATTCCTGTTTGAGTTGTGCCTTAGCATATGCTTCTGATAAGCCTTGCAATATGTATCCCTTCAGGGTTGGTAAATTAAGACCATCGATAGTAGTAAGGGCACCTTCGAGGAAAGTAATAGCCTCCAAAGGTTTATCTTGCTGAATGAGCGTGACTCCTCTACGTGCGAGTGCTGACGCCATCAGTTCTGGACTATTTAGCTCCCGGGCTATGCGAAAAGCCTGTTGATAAGCGACATGTGCTTGCTTATATCGCATCATATCCCGTGCAACACTGCCCTCTAGTTGGCGGCTCATAGCAACAATGACTAAAGCTCTATCATGCTGATTCGTTCCTTGGAGCGAATTTGCGAACCCATTGATTTCTTTCATCCACGTATCCAGACCACGAGAGGCACGAATAGTGCCTCCTGTATGGTACACATCCCAGCGTGTGGCCATCTGATGTTCAAAGAAAGTCACGCGATCAGTTTGAGAAAGATTTGCTTGCTGTATATACGGTTCACTGTTCAATCCCAGGAGGGCTGCCGGTATGCCTAAAATCCCAACAAGAAGTTTTCGCCTGTTAATGTCGATATTTTTAACCACGCGCTGTTCCTCCATCATTTGAACTGTTTCAAGATCTAAGATTTCTTAGCTAAAAAGGCTTCGACCTGGTCTGGTTGAAAGTTCGTGATGCGGTTAGGGCTTAGGCCATCCAGCTCAGGAGTCGGATGTCCAGCAAGCTGCTCAGCCACAGCTCGACCAATGGCTGGTGCAAGAGCGAAGCCTCGGCCGGAGAAGCCAAGGGCAACGGTGAGCCTATCCATTGCAGGCATAGGACCAATGAAAGGCAGATCATCAAAACTCTGCGCTTCCAGACCACACCAGACCCGTGCAATCTGTTGGCGGCCCACTGCTGGCAGGAGTTCACAAGCCGTCTCCCAGTTTCCCTGGACATTCCTTGGACGGAGCGTACAGGAGCGTCGGTCTGGTGTTGGATCGCCTGGCCATCCCCCACCCAACAAGAACACCCCATTGGGAAGTTGCTTGAGCGTGAGGGCGCGGTTGACTGCGCCTATCACTGGCAGGAGCATGTGATGTGGTGCTGGGGTAGAAGAGATCATTTGGAGGCCACGCGTTCGGATAGGCAAACGAAGCCCAATGCTCCCAGCCACTTCATCACTCCAAGCGCCTGCTGCAAGGACAACCTGCTCCGCTTGTACTTTACCGCGCTCCGTCTGCGCTCCTATGACCCGTTCGTTCTGAGTGAGGAGGGCCAGCACAGAGGTTGCACTCCAGTAGATCGCTCCATAGCGTTGAGCAGCAGTTGCAAAGGCACGAGTCGTGCGCACCGGGTCGGCCTGTCCATCACCAGGGCTGTAGCTCCCAGCTACAACTCCGTCGTGGAGACCCTGGACGAGAGTATGCACTCCCTGGCGATCCACGAGCCGCACGTCAGTGAAGCCTTGCTCCTGCTGGCGTTGCACAAAGGCCACAAGGTGCTCGGCCTCCGCATCCGTTTCGGCAAGCACCAAACTCCCTCCCCTACGATAGAGCAAGTCAGCTTCAAGTTCCTGCTCCAGTGTTCTCCATCGCTCGATAGCTTCAAGAGCCAGCTTCGCTTCAGCCAATGGACGTTGTTGCCGTCGCATTCCACCCGCACTTGCCCACGAGGCGGCAGGTGCAGAGGCGACCTCTGACCTCTCCACAACCAGCACCTGTCGCCCTTGCTGTGCCGCATGGTAAGCAATCGCACCCCCTATGACACCACTCCCAACGATCAGTACTTCAGTATTGGTCACGCTCATAAAGCCCTTCCGTGAAGGAAAAAAGCCCCAGCAGGGCGAGGACAAGCCATCGCCCCTACTATGCTACGCAGGAGCTTGCCAAGCCGTTTCGTCCATAGTAGGGGCGATGGCTTGTCCTCGCCCTGCTACCGCCATGATGCTCATTTGCACTCTTTCCTTCATTCACCAACATAGTCATTGATGGGAGCACATCAATTAACAAACAGGTCTGTCAACTCCTTGAGTTGCTGCTCATGAGGCCATTTCACGAGCATTTGTTGATAGATATCATAAGATTGATAGTATCGCAGCTGAGAGCCGAGAGCCTTTGCTGAGGCTACTGCCAATTCAAGATACGTTGTGCTTTGCTCTAGATTGTCCATGGCAAGTAAAACATTTGTTTGGTGGACAGTCAATTCAACACGATCGGGGACTATTAGCGTGGACATATCTTTGTCAGTTTGTGCTAGAATCTCCCATGCTTTGCCTGGCTGATTCAGATTAAGGTAGATGAGCCCTTCGTATTGTGTAGTACGACTGAAGTATGTGTAGTTAAAATTTGGATCTTCTTTCGGGTGAGAGGGAAATGTCTTATGCATGAGATCCAAGAATTGGAGTGCCTCATTTTCATGTGCAGGCTCTAAGCAGGCTAAGGCACTGTGTGTTTCTGCCAGTCCCATGTATACCCGGCCCTGTAGAAGAGGCGAGACATTGCTCCTATATTGCATTGCCTCTTGATATGCCCACAATCTTTGACTTGGACGCTTCAAATACAAATAGACGAGTGCTTTACGAATGAGCGAGGCAACTTGCAAGCAGGAGTCTTCAGCTACACGGGCGTACTGGAGTGCATGATCAGCATGAATCAGTGCTGAGGTGTAATCTTGTGATTGCAATGCAATCATACAGGCAAGTTGGTGCGCTTTAGAAGCCAGAATTGCTGCTCGTTTCTGATGTATCGATGGTTGTTCTACCATTGCGGAGAGTGGCAAGAGGTAATCAGATAGGCCATTTTCTACTTCTGAAAGATGCCCATCAAAGTAGAGCTGCCATAAAACTGGGATATTTGCGGCAGAGATAGAGAGTATCTCCTCAGTGTGGAACAGGTTCCCTATTTGAGCCAACTCTTGAAGAGGATTTGCCAGAGCTACACCTGTAATGCCGCCCAACATTTTTAGCAATGTTATTAACGTTGATCGCTTGGCTGAGTCATGCTCCATATCGCCTCCTAATAGTGACAAGAATGCTGTCGCTTGTTCCTTTGTCAATCTGATTACAGATGAACTTTGATCAGGTTGCAGTAGGTGTGATGCTGCTGGTAGCGTCACGGTTGGTTCACCGCAAGTCTTAAGTCTATAAGCTTCGGCTCGCTTTGCATTTATGGAACGAGCTAATGCTTGAGCATCCACCTCTAAAATACGAGCGAGACGGGGAATCTCATCGTTAGCGGGATAGCGTCTTCCATATTCCCATGAAGCAATGGTGTCTTTGGAGTAGCCTAAGGCTTGCGCGGCCTCTGCCTGTCTATATCCGTTCTGTATCCGGTAGATTTTGAGTAACTCTGGAAAATCTACATCTTCGTTCATGGTGGGCCTCCCGCTACTTTTCCTGCTATCCATTTGTTGCAAGTATACCATCATGATTGTGCGCTTGTACATCTGCTGGTACGTATTTCCGCTTCTAATGTCTGCTCAATTATGGCAATATTCGTTCATAGGACAATTGTATCTCTTCAAATGTGGTACGGTGTTTATGTACAAATGTCAGAAAGATCAACCGTGAAGGAGCAGACAGTATGCAAGAAAATGTGAGTGAAGTAGCGCGATTACTAGAGCAAATTGAACTTGAGTATCAGGCCGCCCAACGTGCGCTTACAGGGCTTGCTATCGTGTCCAGGCATGCATTCATCACAGCGCGAATGGAAAACATGGAGGCACATCATCAAGCCTTAGAACAGCTAGTTGGAGAAGAGGAAGCAATAAAGTTGCTCCTTGAAACCATAGAAAATAGCTAACAATGATACGCGCACAAAATAATGCAGGAGGTGCCACTCTTTGTTTTATCGGGTAAAAAGCTTGATAGATGCCATGATAAACACAGTGATAGTAGCAACGTCCTTGCTTCACCGTAATAAAGGAGAAACAGTCTAGAGTCGGAGGAGGTCAGGAGTAATAGTGCTTGGTCAACAAAACTTCCTCGACAATCTGTAATAGCGTCTCTTCTGTAAACGGTTTGGGCAGGTAACGGTCGGCTCCCTGGCGCAGTCCCCACGTTTGATCCATCTGCGTATTCTTGCTGCTCACCATGATGATCGAAAGATTGCGCTGCGGGTCCATAGCTCGCAGTTGGCGGCACACCCCAAAGCCGCTCACTCCTGGCAGTACCACATCAAGGATCAGGCAATGGGGGCGTTCTTCCACAGCTTTAGCCATTCCCTCGTTTCCATCGGTGGCTGTAATCACATGATATCCCGCTTTACGCAATGCTTGTGAAATAAAAAGTGATGCGGTCGCACTGTCATCAACGACGAGTACTTTAGGCGCATTTACCACGATACGTAAATTTCCTTTCAAATTGTATATCTTATTCCATAGTATACTCTACTTGACGCTAAAAGGCCTGTTTTAACGCCGCTCGCTCGATAAAAATAGGACTACAGGGCTATTTGAAACAGAAGTCATCCTGGAAGTTGACGCATAAGCGCAGCAATTCTGAGTTTAACTCGGTCAAACACCCGATTGTTGCGCTTATGCGTCGAAGTTCCAAATTGGCGCTCGCAATGGTAATTCCTCTCCTGCATGGCTATAATATAGATAGAAAGATAAGGGATTGGAGGCGATATGACTCGCCACTTTCAACAGCGTAGCACACCGGCAGAAAACCTACGAATCATTATACGCGCTATACCCTGGCGGCTGCTCATACTACTACCCATCCTGCTACTTCTGGCGATCCCCGCGTTTTACTATGGCACTCATGCCGGCCAAAAGATCTTTCCGGCTGTGACCAACTATTTCTACAATCTGGGAGGGCCGCCGCCCGCCGCGACGCCTACGCCTTATCCTCCCTATCCCAGGGCGCTGCCGCAGCCAGGTTCAATCCTGTATACCGTGCAAGCCGGCGATTCCTGTGACGAAATACTTGCCGTGCAGATGCGCATGAGCGACTCAGGAACAATTTTCACCGATATCAAACCAGAGACCGTCAAGGCACTCGACACCTCGATAGGGCAGGATTGCCACGCCTTGCAACCGGGCATGGTTCTCACTCTCTCCCCACACTATCCATCGATCGCCTTTGGCGGCCAGGTGCTCAAAGTAGATGCCTCCTCACCCCAGCAGGTGCTGCCGACCCCTGTCATCAACATTGGACAGCAGCAGCAGCTAGGCCTTGACTGCTCCGGTGGGTGCCAGCTCACCGTGCGTATTGCCCCAGGTGTGCAGGTGCATCTCTTCGTACAGACGCTGCTGCCTGTAAAAGTTGGTTCATGGGTTTGGGCACAGGCCCAGCTGGCCCGCAAAAACATCAAAAACTTTGATACCTATCCCTACGCTAACCCTACAGCCTCGCTCGACGGCATGTCGCTGCGTGCCTGCGATCTCCAGATCGACAACACCCACGACGACAACTCGCTGTCGTGCAACCAGCTTTTGCCCAACACTATCAACGACGATGGCGGTGCCTGGCTCTTCGGCGTAACTGGCCCCAGCTCTCTCGACCACTGGCACTATCCCTTGCACCTTCCAGCCGGTACGAAAGTCTTGCTCTGGCTGACAGGCAATGTCAACGGAGATTTGAAATTCAACCGGGGTAATCCCGTGTTTCGCTATGATGATGGGACGCATTTGTATGTGAGGGTGTGAATGGAGAGAAGGACGGCATTTACTCGTAGGGGCGGGGGTTGGGCTGGGTGGAGTGGGGACGCTTGCGTCGCCCTGGGGTGGGGCGTTTCTCACCACCAGAACGCGGGCGACGCAAGCGTCCCCACCCCTCATCCCTACCACTCCCGCCCCTACGAGTAAACACTATCACTCCTTGCTACTGATTTTGGGTCGGAGCACCATAGAAAAGGTACTGTGCCGAATACTCCACCAGGACCTGGGTTTGGTTGTTTGCCTGGTCGCAGCCAGCTACAGGAGGTTTCCCTCCATCCGTATAGAGCCGTTGAATATGAGTGACCCGGCTCATCAGGCCACTTCCCTCCGTCGATTTCGCTTTGAGCAAAAGCCAATCAACGCCATCGGCATCTGGAGCAGGAGCACTTGCCACTTTTTCGCCCACAACTTTGCTGCCGTCCAGGGCTTGCCAGGTGGGCCCTGCGAAATGGATAACAACAAGATCCCCTTCATCTCTGTCGCCTTTGAGCAAGATTGCGTGCGGTACCGGCCCTGTGAACGCTCCTGGTGAGCCAGGAGCACCCGCGGCAACTGCTGGACACCCATAGATTTGTACCCCTTTGCCATATGCTCGCAAGAGCAAGACCTCTCCATCAGGTACCTTCAGGTTGTCGGGGATATCCTGGGGCTCAGTGTCAGGATAGTAAGTTTGCTCAGACATCGTTTTCCTCCTTCTCTGAGTATGATTGGTCATCACGACGATAACCATATTCCCTTACCACCCGATATACGATGGTTGTGGGCAATTTTGTAGATCAATTTCAGGGTGCGATGCTCCAGGTGTTTTGGAAGGTAGAATAGCATAGCTGTTGAGCCTCCCACCACTTTCGTGGTATAGTGCCCATATATTTGTAGCACCGACATGAACCAGCACTATTTTTCTATCAACCAACCAACCAAAAGCAGGAGATTGTTCGTCATGCTTTTCAGCAATGCCACCGTCATCACTATGAACCCCACTCGCGATATCATCACCAATGGAGCCATCGCCGTGGAGGGCAACCGCATCGTCGCCGTCGGTAAAGCCGAAGCCCTACAACGCCAGTATGCCGGGGACGAAATAGTAGATGTGCAGGGAAAACTGATCATCCCTGGCCTCATCGATACTCACGTGCATGTTGCCCAGGCCCTTATACGCGGCTGTGCCGATGACATGGCCCTCATCCAGTGGCTTTGCGAGCGGGTCTGGGTCTTGCAGGGCAATTTCACGCAAGATGACGGCTATGTCAGTGCGCGACTCTGCATCGCTGAAATGCTTAAATCCGGCACTACCACCTTCCTCGAATCGATGCTTGCCCATCGCTACGGCTTTGATGGCATCGCCAGGGCTGTCGCAGAGAGCGGTATTAGGGCCTGCCTCGCCGGTATCGTGATGGACATCGGCACCTATGCCACGCAAAGCAATTCCATGCATCCAGGTATGATTGAGAGCCGCGAGACCAGCCTGCTCGGCGTGCTGGATATGCATAGCAAGTGGGAAGGGGCCGCCAGGGATCGCATTCATGTCTGGTTTGGCCCGCGCACCCCTGGCGGCGTCACCTCCGAACTCTACCGCGAGATGAGCGATCTCGCCCACCAGCGTAATATGGGTATCACCATGCACCTTGCCGAAGTCGAGGCCGATAAAATCTACCTCAACGAAAAGTTTGGCCTCTCGCCCGTCTATTACGCCGAAAGCGTTGGACTGCTCGGCCCCAGAACAGTCTTAGTGCATATGGTCTGGCTGACCCAGCAGGACATCGATAAACTCGCAGCCACAGGTACCCACGTCTCTCACAACCCGTCCTCCAATAGCAAGCTTGCCTCCGGCGTCTGCAAAGTGCCACAGCTGCTTGCCAGTGGTGTCAATGTCGCCCTTGGCTGCGATGGTGGCCCCAGCAACAACGACTATGACATGATCCGTGAAATGAAACTTGCCGCGATCATCCACAAGGCCGTCTCCAATGACCCACTGATCGTCCCGGCTGAAACCGTACTGGAGATGGCGACCATCAATGGGGCGCGGGCCCTGGGTCTGGAGCATGAAATCGGCTCGCTGGAGGTTGGCAAGAAGGCAGACCTGGTGATGATCGATCTCAACCGTCTGCACACCACGCCTTCGATGAACCCTATCTCCACGCTGGTCTATGCCGCCACAGGCGGAGAAGTGGACACGGTAGTAGTTGATGGACAGATCGTCGTAAAACAGGGCAGATTGCTCACCATGGACGAGCACGAGGTAATGGAGCAGGCCCGCCACCATGCCAATGACCTCTATCGCCGCGCCAGGATTGAGATTGTGCCGAGATGGCCTGTACTTTAGAGTAACGAAACGGTATTCGAACCGTTTAATATTTATGTAGCCAGAATACCTAGCACTTGGAGAAAGAGTATGCCAGGACTGGAGGGGAAAACTCTCGGTCGTTATCATTTGCATAACCTGGTCGGTCGGGGAGGGATGGCCGATGTTTATAAGGGATACGACCCGCATTTTGAGCGCGAAGTAGCGATCAAAGTATTTAAACGTGAAGATGAGGAGATGCTGCGCCGCTTTATTCGCGAGGCACATCTGATGGCCTCATTCCATAATATCCACCTCGTTCCCATCTATGACTCTGGTGAGAGCGTGGTGGACGGCGACGCACGCTACTACATCGTCATGCCATTTATGGAAGGGGGGACGTTGCGGGCGCGTATTCGTCGCTCACCTCTTTCGCTAGCAGAAACCTGTCATACCCTGCGAGATATCGCGGACGCCCTTGATTATATACACAGCCAGGGTATCGTCCATCGTGACATCAAATCGTCAAATGTGTTGCTGGATGCCGAGGGGAGATGCTTTCTTGCTGACTTTGGCATCGCTCGTACTACCAGTGATGCTACGCAGCTAACCACCACTGGCAGCGTCCTGGGTACCGTCGATTATGTCGCGCCGGAACTGTTTGAGGGCAATCAAAAGGCTAACGCACTAAGCGACCTCTACTCTTTGGGTGTGCTGCTCTTCGAAATGGTGACGGGCCAATTGCCTTTCTCCGCCGAGAGCCAGCTTGCTGTGGTAACGATGCATATGACTAAGCCTCCGCCCTCGCCTCGCAGTATATCGCCAAACATTTCCCTACAGGTCGAGCACGTCATCTTCAAGGCACTGGAGAAGAAGCCGGAGCAACGCTACGCCAGTGCCACTGCCTTAGCCGATGCCTTCTGCCGTGCTGTAGCGGCCACTCGTAATCAAACCGGTGTACAAGATCTTGATGATTCTTCTACCCGCCAGCCGCCAGAGGTACACGTTGCTCCGCATCGAATCATATTGCCTCCCGTCATACCTATGCCGCCTGTACCAACAGTACCGGCACAACTGCCAGCAGTGCAGCCCTCTCCATTGGGGAATGCCACAGAAATCACTCCCTTTGTGCCACCATATCCCGCGGCACCAGTACCGGCAACTCCAGCGGTGACTGCACTACCGCGTGAAAGCAAGAGAACACCTCCACCTTCTCGCTCTGGCCGCTCGCGTCGCTCCCTGAGCCGCACTACCATTGCTGTCATCATCGCGTTGATAGTGTTGCTTGTTGTCATCATTCCAAGTGTTTACATATTTGTTACGAATATGAACAACACGAACAATACAGGCAACCTCTCCAGTACCACCGCTACCCAATCACAACAAAATAGCGCGACAGGCGGGACAACTTCTACATTGGCCCCCACCGCCACGCCGAATGCAACGGCCACCGCGCAGGCCATCGCTGCCGCAACCGCAACGGCCCAGGCGCAGGCAACCGCCGCTGCTATTGCGCACATGACGGCGACCGCCCAGGCGCAGGCAAGTGCTACCGCCGGAGTAATCCAGACCGCCACGGCTGGCAAACCTGATTATAAAGATGCCTTGAACGATCCCACCAACCCCGCTACTCTGGCCGCTCAATGGGACCAAAATAATCAGTGTGTGTTTCAACAAGACGGCTATCATGTCATGGAGGGTGTAAATTTAGTAAACTTCCACGGGTGCCGTGAAGTGGCTCATACCTACAAAAACGCCACGCTGTCGGTAGATATGACCATCAACAGTGGGCACACTGGAGGCCTCTTCTTCCGTCTCAGTACTGATATTTTCAATAATTATGCTGGCTACCTTTTTGAGGTGGATAGCCAGGGTAATTATAAAATTTCAACGGTATCTGGTAGCAACACTACTCCCCTGCCAGGTCATGATTGGACACAAACGACGGCATTGAAGCAGGGCGATAAGGTCAAGAATACTTTACAGGTGATTATGAGTGGAAATACTTTCCTGTTTTACGCCAATGGCACATTTCTTACACTGGTGACGGATACAACCTTTAGTTCAGAGGGTGAAATTGCTTTTCTTGCCACAACATCAGGTGCAAACGCCGATATCGTTTATAGTAACCTGGCGGTCTACCCTCACCAGTAGGTGAAAGGGTGGCATTTTCCCGTAGGGGCGGGGGTGGAGAGGATGAGAGGTAGGGACCCTTGTGGTCGCCCGCGGGTGGGGACGCTATCAGGCAATAATACAGGAGGTTTCTCATGCGTACACTGATTACCAACGGCCATATTGTCACGGCAACCGATGACTACATGGGCGACATGCTGATTGACGGTGAAAAAATCGCAGCGATCAGCACACCAGGGGCGTTTGCCTCGCAGCAACTTGATATCACATTGGATGCCCAGGGGAAATATGTCTTCCCCGGTGCTATCGATGTGCATACACATATGGAACTTCCCCTGCCTGCCACCGTTGCCAGCGATGACTTTGAGACTGGCACCATCGCCGCCGCCTGTGGGGGTACGACCACCATCCTCGACTTTGCCAACCAGCG
>WNFB01006426.1_pt1 | contig 10555 bp, 9 predicted proteins | sample 5400501 | NCBI WGS metagenome assembly WNFB01 (sample SAMN13153341, study PRJNA577476) | soil metagenome | isolation source: 200 cm saprolite under Douglas fir tree site 2 hole 1 | place: USA:California | collected 2015-04-18 | reverse complement strand
GCACAGTACGCTTGTGCTGGGGGCGGGAGCCTGTACAGAAGTTCCCCTAGCCGAACACACCCGTAACTCCGACGAAGTTGTACTTGCTGATCTTGACCTTGCGTCGATGCAGCAAGCTCGAGATGAGTTATCATCTCTCGCACTTCGTAAACGTGTACGCTTGCTAAGTAGCGATATCAGTGGTAGAGCAAGTGCCAATCTGAACCGCTTGATTGGACGTCAGCCATGGAGCAGGCTTGTTTCGCAGGATGCCCAGGCTGTTTATGATACTGCGGCTCGCTGCTTGGAGCAATGTCCCGTGCCAGATCCACCGGAGATTGAGGGTTTACACCCCGGTGACTTTGGTGTGGTCATCAGTTCGCTGGTGCTCACACAACTCTTCAGTTATCCTCTGCTGGACATACTCGACCATGTGCAGCGTATTGCTCCTGGCTATTTAGGAGAGCAGGAACGTCATCGTCACTACCAGGAAGCAGCACAGGCCTTTCGCGTGCATGTCATCCAGGCACACATACATCTCCTGCAAGAACTGGTTGACGTGGGAGGGATAATTGTATTGCTTAGTGATGTGCGAGGCTTCGTCTTTGATATCAATAGTACTGGGAAAGATGCAGAACATCGACGATCTATCCCACTTGTTCCACGTACGCTGCCTGATCTCGTCCATGATAATTTTATGGTAATGGAAGAGCGCCACTGGGAGTGGATCACTGATTTACCAGAAAAAGGTAAATTGGGACGAGGGTATGAAGTTGTTGGGTACATACTAACGGGCAGGGATCAGACCTTCTGCGACCTATAATCACTTTCTAAGTGGCTGTAGTTCTAAATGCACGCCCATTATTTAAGAAAGAAGGAGATTGCCTGGGCGAGAAAGTTGGGTTTGACAGATGTTCTACCATTGACCACTGCTGCATATGAGATCGCCGCCTTCTTCCTTTCATGGGACACTTGAGGCCTAAGAGCTTCACTCTTGATTGTTGGCATCTCACTTAGCTGGGATCGGTTGTCTACGTTATTCAATTGTTTGTCTACCTTCTTCCATTGTACAAAAGAATCATTTGGATGAGATGATGGCTGCCCAGGTTGCTGAGATGGTCGCTTTGGAATTGGACCCAGTCGTGATGCTCGTTCTTGTCGATCGTTCATAAGCTCCTCTTCTGTCTACGAACTGAAGTATACACTTATTAATTATCAAATAAGTGGAGGGAACTGGCAAGAGCAAAAAGGTGAAGGTCTGGTGAAGATGCAGTAAAGATTATCTGCTTTTAGTTATGCTTTCTTAAAATACTCGCGGGGAATGGTACACCTCTTTTTGTTACCTACCTCCTGCTTTCCCTTTTTTCAACAACCTGAGTTGTTGCGTGGCATCCCAGAGTTCGAGATTGACCACTATTGGCTACTGTGTGTACCACGAGGAAAAAGTGACTCGCGTTTCTGTTGTACCCATACAACCAGCCAGGGCAGCAATATCACACAAAGAACAGCAATCCAGAGTGCTACGCCGCTAGCAAAGAATCTTCCCAACAACAGCGTACCGAGCCATCCACCGCATAAGGCGGCTAACGCTCCAATGCTGAGTATAGCGGGCCACTTCTTTCTCCCCCACGATGCGGGCCAGAACTTTGCTGAAACTGATAGTAGGCCGATAAGCAGACCTAGCAGGAGCCAGAAGAAAGAGAGAGCAAGCATCACAAACCTCGTTTCATGAACCTGGAAGCAGCACTGCATAGAGGACGCGGAATAGAGGTGGAACATCACCGAGTATTTGAGTTATATTGAGGTTTGCCTCAACCTCGACATGTTGGAAGATACCGAACTGAACAAAGTCATATGGGTGATGGATGCGAGCGAGTACCGCAGCAAACTCTTGTGATTGTGTAATGGGAAGGAATGCATCATCACGCGAGTGCAGTAAGTAGATAGGGGCATGGATCTTGTTGATGACCGAACTTGGCGAGAGCGCGTTGAGTAAGGTATGCAATTTTGGTGAAAGAGCAATAACAGCAATGTTTTCATTCACGCGATCAGGTTCATCACCTTCCAGTAAGTGGTAGGCAGCGACGGTAGGTGGTGACATTTGAGCGAGCTTGTTGCTGGTCAATGGCTTACTACCAGGAACGAATGCACTAACCAGGAGCGAACCATCACCACGAGGTAGCCCATCGGCCAAAACGTTGGCCAATACCAGGAGTGGGTATTGCGCTGGATACCAGGGGATCATGTGACCATCCACGATGATGGCCCGCTGGCCATAAGCAAGAAGCACCGTTTCTGTATTAAAGTAGGCGCCGAAGAGAGCAATGAAAGAGACGCGATCCCGAATGCGTGAATCAGCGGCAGCAAGACAGGCCAGTGTACCGCCACCACTGAAGCCTGCAATGCCGATGCGATCACCTCCTACGCTGGGCCAGTGAGACAGGAAGTTGAAAGCCTGGACGACAGCATCGCTATCTACTGCAGAGATATCGTTGTTGATGAGTGTTGGGGTCGTTATAGTCTCTACGACTATACCGACGTGGGCCAGGGCCAGGGAAAGATTGACAAGCTGAGGTGTCTTGCGGTTATCCCCGACTCCAGGAATGATGACGATGCCCTCCCGTGCATTAGGCAGTAGTGGCGCAGGCGTCGCAGGTTCGTAGATGTCCAGGTAGACAGTACCCCCACGCGAAGGTACTGTCTTCTGAATGTGCTGTACAGGTTCGCTAAGAAGGATCAGGGGTGCCGGCTCCGAGGCGCTAATCACTGCTGATACCAGAAACGCTGTGCGTGCAGCAGCGTGACCTGCAGGCATTACTGACAGGAAAAGACCGACCCCAAAGAGCAATGCGAGCGTGATCCGTGCTGTTATGACTCCAAACGCGAAAATACGCCTGTCTCTCGGTTTGCTATACGCAGGCTTTTGGCCTACAAGTGAGATCGCTATGTTGTTCTTCTGTTCTTGTTCTTCGCTTCTCGTTGCATCGCCTTTGAGCTTTTTCTTTTTCGATGGTTGTTCCATAGCATGACTTCTTTCAACCAAATCGTCAGTATCAGCAAAGGAATATAAAGCTGTACTAAGTATGTATACGTCTCAATGCTAGTTTACATCACTATGCTACTGGCTTTCGTGCTTCCTCAGCATCCCGCTCCGTGAATTTCAGGCAAACCTGGTTCAAATATATGTGCTAGAATTGTCTTGTAGTCTGCCTCTAAGAACTCAGACATATGTTACAGTAGACTGCTCATAGACACAAAGCGGTGAGTAACGAGGTAAAATTGATATGTCTTCAGATCCACGTGCAGAGTACGATGCAGTTGTCTCTGAACTGATGGCTTCGTCGCCTGCGGCCAGCGGGACAATGTTTGGAATGCCTTGTCTCAAGAACAATGGAAAGGCATTCGCTGGATACCATAAAGGTGCCATGGTCTTCAAGCTCGGTGGTGCCAGGCACACCGAGGCGCTTGCGCTCTCCGGGTCTCGGCTGTTTGATCCATCAGGCCGTGGACGACCAATGAAGGAGTGGGTCGAGGTATCAGTAGAGCATGCAGCCAGGTGGCTCGAGTTGGCACAAGAGGCACTCCAATATGTTACCGAGTAAGCTAAGACTTTGATTGCCTGAAAGGCTAACAAACTCAAAGGGAACTCAAGAACTCCTCATGCATTCGCGATTGGCATCTGAGCCACATCTGCTAGTGCTTTATCCAGTAGTTCAGCCGCTTCGTCAACTTCTTCGAGAGAAATATTCAGTGGTGGAACTATTCGTAGTGTACTTGTCCCAAGAGCATTCAACAGCAAGCCATGCTCGAGCGCCTGCTGTACAATGGTGGGAGCAAGATCATGTTTGACGTTCACAGCCTGCATCAAGCCTAGACCGCGAGGGCTATCAATGAAGTCATATTTCTTGCAAAAGCCTTCAAACTTGCTGTGCCAGTATTCTCCTATTTTAGCAGCATTTTCCAGCAGGTTCTGATCGAGGATGGTTTTGATTGTCGCGATGCCGGCAGCACAGGCAATAGGATTGCCACCGAAGGTCGTACCGTGATCTCCAGGGGCAAACAAGTCACTCCTTGGCCCGGTCAGCATCGCCCCGATAGGAACGCCTCCCGCCAGACCTTTCGCCATCGTCACAATATCGGGTACGATATCATAGTGTTCCCAACTGAAGAACTTCCCGGTGCGGCCCATGCCAGCCTGGACCTCGTCACAGATCATTACCAGGTTGCGCTGGTTACACCATTCGCGTATGCCCTGTATAAACTCCTTGCTACCCGGCCAGATACCGCCTTCACCCTGTACAGCTTCGAGTAGTATACCCACCGTTTTCTCGCTTGTAGCTTCCTTCAAGGCTTGTAAATCGTTGAAGGGTACCTGTTTGAAACCATCTGGTAATGGTATCCATGTTGCCTGGTAGGAAGCCTGTCCAGTTGCCGCGGTTGTTGCCAACGTGCGTCCGTGGAAACTGCGCTCCATGCTGATGATCTCATAAGCACCATCTTTATGGACTCGTCCAAACTTCCTTGCTAACTTGATCGCTCCCTCGTTGGCCTCCGCACCGCTATTTGAGAAGAATGAGCGCATGCCATTGCTCAGTATACCTAGTTGCTCAGCAAGCTCGATCTGGCGTGTATTATAGTACAGGTTAGAGACGTGGATCAGTTGTGTCACCTGCTGCTGTACTGCCTCTACAATGGCAGGATGACAGTGTCCGAGCACATTGACGGCGATTCCTGCTACCAGGTCAAGATAGACCTTACCATCACTATCCCATACACGTGTGCCTTTACCACGCACGAAAGTCACTGGTTGCCTTTTGAATGTGCCCTGATAATACTTTTGCTCCAGCGAAACCCAGTCGCGTTTATTTATGTTTGTTGTCGTCATGCTGATTTTCTCCTTTGAAATGAGTCCAAAAATAGGGTTTTCTACCGTGTATAAAGCGTATTCTCATCGATGTAGCCATGCGTCAAATCGCAGCCCCATGCCGTTGCCTGCCCCTCTCCGAGGTGAAGGTCTATTGAAATAGTTACTTCATTACCTGCCATGGCTGCGCGGGCAGCATCCTGGTCATATTGTGCGGCCATACCCTGCTTCGTCACCTGCACATCGCCAATGTAGATATCGTAGTTATTTTGATCGAGTTTGCAGCCACTGGCGCCCAGAGCTGCAACGATACGCCCCCAGTTGGGATCGCCACCTGCTAGAGCGCACTGCCAGAGCGGGGAGACTGTAGTAGCGCGGGCAGCTTTTACCGCATCGGCTCTATCTTGTGCTCCTCGTACATGCACGGTCATCAATTTCGTCGCCCCTTCGCCGTCACGGGCCATCTCACGTGCAAGGTATTGTGTTACGCGGCGCAGTGCCTCGCGAAATGTTCCCGCATCGGGGTGCTGCGCGTTGATAGGTGTGTTCCCGGCTAATCCATTGGCAAAAAGAATGCAAGTATCGTTGGTCGACATGTCGCCGTCCATTGACGTCATGTTGAATGAGTCCGCGACTGCTGCATGCAACTCTGTTTCCATCCATGCATGTTCTATAGCTGCATCAGTCGTCATGTAACAGAGCATCGTCGCCATGTTTGGATAGATCATGCCCGCACCCTTTGTCACGCCGCCAAGACATACTGTACGCCCCTCGATCTGAAACTCCAGTGCAATCCGTTTGGGACGAGTATCGGTAGTCATGATTGCTTTCGAGAAGGCATTACCCTGGTCTGTACTCAGCTCGATGGCTTCAACACCTGCCTGAATCTTCTCGATTGGAAGCTGGCGACCAATGATACCGGTGGAGGAACAGAGCACCATCTCGTTCTCCAAATCCAGCCGCTTCGCAGCAAATTCAGTCATGCGGTAGGCATTGAGCAGTCCGAGATCACCCGTAGCGCAGTTGGCGTTGCCACTGTTGACGATGATGGCCTGTGCCTTACCACTGCGCAAGCGTTCCTGGCAAACAATGACGGGTGCAGCGCGCGTACTGCTTGTTGTGAATGTGCCAGCAGCAACACAGGGAACATCTGATGCTAAAATAGCCAGGTCTGTGATTGAGCCATCAGATTTAATGCCACTGGCTGTTACGCCAGCACGAAAGCCCTGCGGGGCTGTCACACAGTTATCGACTTCGCGAAATATATCAGACAATGAACATTCCTCCTATCATGAAAAGCTCCCAGTTCTCGAGGCACTTCTCCCAGTCAGATATGTTACCAAAACTGGGAATCAGAAACCTATTGACTGCTCCATTGTACAATGCTGGAAGATAGATGCACAACCAGCGCATTCGCATATTGATAGTTGATGTCCCCTGCGAATTTGAGTTGATATATTGCAAGAAGCCCCCTAACACCCTTCCGATCTGAGGATATCATCTCGTTTTCCATTTATAACATGCTGGAATACAGTTGATAACCTTCATGAATGATTTGAACTTCATCTATAGGGCTTTTTCATAACTTGCAGGAATATGATAAATAAATTTTTGGAATGATAACCCAGGGATGCATGTCAATATTTCATAACATAGAGGAATGAAATAAATAACTTGTGGGAATGAGAAAAATATGTTACTGTGGTTACATAAAAGGCTGAGATTTTTGAGTAGGTTACTATATTTACCCAGGGAGGTACACAGTGGATTATCGGATCTCGATCGTCGGATTATTCATCGGCTTTCTGGTTGGTCTCACTGGCATGGGAGGTGGATCGCTGCTTGCTCCCATCATGATTCTCGTCTTCCGTATACCTCCTGTCTGGGCTGTAGGTACAGATATTGCGTATTCTACCGTCACCAAAGCGCTTGGTTCGGTCGTGCATATCCGTCAGAAAAATGTGAATTTTAAGGTCGCCTTATGGCTCGCTTGTGGCAGTGTTCCTGCTACATTCTTAAGCGTCAGCCTCGTACAATACATCCGTAAACATTACGGTACCGTTGTGAACGGCATTATTCTTCATACGCTTGGTTTTACCCTCTTGTTAGTTGCAGTGCTGCTTGTCCTGAAACCTTTAATCATGCATCGCCTGTATCAGAAGCGCATAGAGACGCAAAAACAAGCAACATTAAAGGGCGAGATGGAATTAACCAAACGATCCAATCGCTGGGAGAAATGGTACCGGCCACTAGTTACTGCACTCGTCGGTGCATTCGTAGGGTTTCTTGTCGGTCTGACTTCTGTAGGTAGTGGAACGCTGATTATCGTCTCCATGGCCTTTCTCTTCCCGAGGCTTACGGCAAAAGAGTTGGTCGGCACCGATATTTTTCAGGCCTTCATGTTGCTAGCGGCAGGAGCTATAGCCTACTTGAGTGCAGGCACCATCAACTGGCCTATCGTCGGTATGCTGCTCATTGGTTCACTCCCTGGCGTCTTTCTGGGCAGCAAATTGAGCAAGTTCATTCCTGATCGCTACATGCGTCCCGTTCTGGCAACGGTGTTGGTTATTTCTGGATTGAAATTGATTTAGGCAAAGCCACCTTCCTACCAGCTAATCGACTTAGCTTAGAGTTCCGCGCTTCGGCCCTGATGGTCCACTGGGACCAGAAGAGGGGGTGGAACTCACCCAGATGGAATACGAGTTCTGGCCAGAGGCGCTCGAAGCGACGATCCGGTACGCAAGCGCAGCAACAGGTCTGCCCGTCATTGTGACGGAAAACGGTGTTGCCACGGAAGACGATACGCGGCGGATTGTCTACGTCGAGCGTGCGCTGCGCGGCGTCGCTGCCTGCCTGCGCGACGGGCTCGACGTGCGCGGCTACACGTACTGGTCGGCCCTGGACAACTTCGAGTGGACCCTTGGCTATCGCCCGACCTTCGGTCTCATCGCGGTCGATCGACGAACGCAGGAGCGCACATTCAAGCCGAGCGCACGCTGGCTGGGACGCATTGCGCGTGCACATGGATTCTGAGCATGCTCCTCTAGTGGCCGTATCGGGCGGGATCACCAGCAGCCTGTGAGCGACATTGGTTCATAGAGCTTGACCTTTCCCCTACTGGAAGGTTTTATACTCATATTATTGAATCCCTACTACGATTGCGCTCACGTTTCCTTCGCCACCTGCCAGGTTTGCCTCGTCGACCAAGGTGCGAGCAAGTTTTTGTGGGTCGCCTCCTTGTGCGAGTATTTCTTTGATGCGATCGTCGCGCATCATATACCATAAGCCATCTGTACAGAGCAAGACCAGGTCGTTGACTTCCACCGGGCGGTGGAAATAATCAACCTGAATGCGGTTGGCCTGTCCCAGGTAACGGTAAAGTTGCTTGCCCTTTGGGCTGGTATATACTTCCTCGGGTTTAAAAAGATTAGCTTGAACCAGATTTGCCGCTAACGTATGATCGGTGGTGATGCACTTTAACTCATTGTTTTGTCTGCTGTAGTGATATGCGCGGCTGTCTCCGACGCTTGTCACGTAGAGTTTATGTTTGTAGACCAGAGCAACGGTCAAAGTGCTTGCCATACTTGTCTCGTAGTCGGCATTACAATGATAAATTACCAGGTTTGCTCTCCTTATTCCCTCCCCCAACCATTGCTCAATTACGCTTTCTGGAGATGGCGCAGTTTGGGGGACTCCACCTGGAGTATCCCCTCGAGATACTGAGGAGTTTTTACCAGGGGTTGAATAGGAACTGGAAGGTAGGGGTGTCGCAAGGAGAGGCAGCAGGACGTCGGCTACTGTCTCTATCGCCAGGCGGCTGGCTTCATGTCCAGCCACGGATTTACCTTGCGAGCCACGCAGGCCATCAGCTACGGCAAACAAGCCAAATGGACGAGGTGGGGGCGCAAGATTAGCGCATAGCCCCTGAACGATCAGCAGCATGTCTTCGTTTTCTTCGGCAGCGTAGCGACGCCCGGTGTCACTGATATAGCCGACATTGCAGACATCGGTAACAAGTGGGGAGGTATCGTCAAGACGGTGCCCGCAGCGGCGGCAGAAGCGCGAACTACTGCGATTCTCTTGCCCACAAGCGCTGCAAGGGTTCTCAGGAATGATTGCGCGTACGATCACATTGGCATTGCCGGCTGTGGCTAGCTTTGTTGGCGTTACAGATATCGGCGCTGATTTTAGCGCATCATTGAGCGCATCAGCAAAGGCTCGAGCGGACCTGTAACGCTGTGCAGGATCGGTCTCAGTCGCTCGAAAGATGACGGCGTTCACTGCCGGGGGTAACGATGGATTCAACTCGCTGGGCGGTGGAAGTGTGGCGGCGCGACTGCGCACAATGGCCTGGAATGGCAGGAGACCGGTGAGCATCTGGTAGGCTACCACGCCCATCGAATAAATATCACTGGCGGGTTCGGCATTGCCTTGACCCTGTTCGGGAGCGGTATAGTGCTCGGTACCTAAAGCCCATCCTCCCTGGGTCAGGGGACGCTCTTTTTGCATAGCGCGGGCGATACCAAAGTCCGCGATGACTAAACGACCGTCATCCTGGTGAATGAGCAGGTTCGAGGGTTTGATATCGCGGTGAACGATACGTTGTGGATGAGCATGAATGGCATCGATAGCATCTGCCAGTTCGTTCAAGTATCTCTGCGCCAGCGGTATGGGTAATGATTGTTCTGCCTTCAACAAGGCTTTGAGTGTGCCCCCAGTAATCAGAGGCATTACGAGATAGAGCAGGTTGCCATCCTGACCAAAGTTTAAAACAGGCACAATGTTTTTGTGGTGAAGTTGGTATGCGTAGCGAGCCTCGCGGCGAAAGCGTTCTATCGCAATGGCAGTATCCATGTTGCCAGACGTGGCCGAGATGACTTTGAAAGCTACCTGTTGCATTTCAAATGTATCGCTGGCTCGGTAGACTGCACCCATGCCGCCAAGTCCCAAAAGCGTTTCAATGCGGTAGCGCCCTGCCACTACTGCTTCGGGGAGTAAACACTGGCAAAATGGATTGATGCACTTGAACGTTCCAGGCGGATAATCGGTCCGACACCGGGGATTCTGGCAGCGCGGCATAGGTTTTCCTTCATCACAGAGAGTAGATAAGCGAGAGCATGCATTAAGTGCTTGCAACAATTTTAGAGTGATGATAGGGCTATGTCAATATAAAAAATGTACTAAGCAAATAGATTAATCCTCAACCACCGCGTCGGCTTCAATACCACTCCTAAAAAAATGGTTCAAGAAGCGCTCATTTTGCGCGGTAATTTTTTTGGTGCCCTCTTCCTCTCTGTTGGCGTGCATGAGAGCGGAAGTTGCACGCCTCTTTCTCTTTATATTATACCTGAGAATTTTCAAGACCAGGCCTTATCGCTTCATTTCAGGGCCTGCCGTTTGTTATTGACGTGTGTTATGTGTCTACGATCAGCTTTTGACCTGAGCTACTGTAACTCATGTCCGTATTGGACAATAGATGAGTCCGCAAGGAAATTCCTCTCATCTTTTCCGTCATACCAGACGGGAGGAAGTAGTATGTATGGTAAAAAACATGTATTTATCAAGGAGCATCGCCTGGTCCAGTCTTTTGATGCTGGCACTATTTGTTGTTTTGACCGCATGTGGAGGAGATAGTAACAGTGCCACTGCTACGCCCGCTCCAACGATTGCCAGCACGACTAATGCCGGCACAACGAATACGCCGTCTACGCT
>WNFB01006424.1_pt1 | contig 10556 bp, 10 predicted proteins | sample 5400501 | NCBI WGS metagenome assembly WNFB01 (sample SAMN13153341, study PRJNA577476) | soil metagenome | isolation source: 200 cm saprolite under Douglas fir tree site 2 hole 1 | place: USA:California | collected 2015-04-18 | reverse complement strand
TCACACACGGCCTCAGTCTCCCTGGTAGTCAATGCTGCGGCAGTGCCTGACTTCAGCCTCTCCGCTACACCCGCTTCGCGCAGCGTCACCCAGGGAGGTAGTACCACTTACACCGTGAACATCTCTCCGTCGGGAGGTTTCGCCGGACTGGTTACCTTCAGTGCGAGCGGATTGCCAACTGGGGCCACCCCCAACTTCAGCCTTAACCCCGCTACCGGCAACTCCTCAATCTTGACCGTGACCACCAATTCCGCCACCACGACGGGCAGCTTCTCTGTGACCATTACCGGCACCAGCGGCAATCTCTCACACTCGACCTCTGTCTCCCTCGTCGTCAATGCTGCGCCAGTGCCTGATTTCAGTCTCTCCGCCGCCCCCGCTTCCCGAACCGTCGTGCAGGGAGGCAGTACAACCTATACCGCGAACATCTCCCGTCTGGGAGGATTCACAGGCGGCGTCACCTTGAGCGTGAGCGGATTGCCAGCCGGGTCGACCGGGACTTTCACCCCGAACCCAGCGGCGGCGAACTCCTCGACATTGACTGTAACCACCGCCGCGACCACTCCCACAGGTAGTTCCTTGCTGACCATCACCGGTGCGGGTGGTCCTCTGACGCGCACGACCTCAGTGACACTGATCGTGACAGCCCCGGCTGCGGGAGATTTCAGCTTGACGGCTAGCCCGGCTTCCCAAAGGGTGTCGCGAGGAGGGACGACGAGCTTCTCCGTGAACATCACTCGTACGGGAGGATACGCAGGAGCCGTCTCACTCAGCGTCAGCGGATTGCCCAGCGGGGTGACCGCGGGCTTCAGCTCAAACCCGGCTATGGCCACCTCGTCGACCCTGACCCTAAAGGCCGCCAGCAGGGCGTCCAGGGGCACCTACACGTTGACGATCACCGGGACCAGCGGCACTTACACACGCACAACGAAAGTCAGCCTGAAAGTGACTCGCTACTCGGGACGGGGGGAAAGGCCCGGGGTGGGTTCCCAGCAAGATGATGCTCATGAGGGGTCCGGCCGGGATAATTGACCGAGCCGCTCAACCTGTACCAGCTAAGGAGCAGAGGTCATCCTCCGCGTTCCGCGATCCGTCCCGCGGGCAACTTCCCTGTGACGATCGCCGGCACTAGCGGCACTCTCACTCAAACGGCCTCGATCACCCTGGTTGTCAACGGTGCGCCTTGGCGCCCCGAAGACGGCTCGGGTGGCGTCATGCCTTAAAGGCTCGATAGGCTCCATCGCATCGAGCCCATCGGGCTGAGGCTATCACGCGGCAGACCCCATTGCCGTAGCGAAACTTCCTAAGAATTTTTTCTCCCCGCAAAATACGGGCTCGCTCGTTTGTCTTGATCGAAAGAGTTTAACCGAGTGGGTAACTATTTGGAACAACGCAACACAATTTTGCTGGCGATCTTTTCCACGCCAGAGCTAGTGTTCACACGGGTGCTTCTCCTCAGCACCCCTGGCCAGCGACGCACCGAGTTGCGTTGCAGGCTCCGCGGCGCCAGCGGAACGCCCCCCGAGACGGGGTAGGGAGGAAGTAGTGAAGGGTTTCGTATTTATTGGCGTCGCGGTCTTCCTGCTGCTCACCGCCGTGTTTCCGGCTCAATCTCACTCCAACCAACTCTTGCTGGGCACACAACTCCACCTAGTCCTGCTCAATGGCCTAACCACCGCGGTCGCGCGCGACGCCGATCCCTTTGCCGCAGTGGTACCTGAATCCGCGGACCTCAGCGGATAACCGATCCTCCCAAGGGCGCGCATGTATACGGCCAGATTGTCAGCGCGCTGAGCTGAAGTCGCTCCCAGGGTTTCACGGGCTGGCAGTTAGGAACTTCAGCTTCCGCGGACCACCGCCAGCTCTCGCGCTGGTGAAAAATTCCTGGCCTGTTTGCTCCCCCTAGGCATGTCTGATCCAAGTCGGATTTTACAAGTCGGTCAACTGAAAAAAAGTTTCGGCAATCCGCGCCCAGCAAAAAACCTTACAAGGAGACATGATGAGCCATAGAGCAAAAGCGAAGAAGGACCAATCTCAGACCGATCTCGAATCTCCAGCGAACGCAAGCCGGCGGGCGTTCCTCGGCACATTCAGCGGGGTGGCGGGGGCGGCAATGGCGGCAGGGGCCATTGGCCTCGAGCCGCTGATAGACACAAAGAGCGCTGTAGCACACGCTTCCAACGACGATTCTGGGGAGCGTGCAGAGCAGTCTTTCAAAATCCGCCTCAAGGCAGCGCGCAACGAGCGAAACGTACCCACTCCTCTCCATACTACCAACGGTGACGAAGCCTTGTATCCGAACAGAATCGGAAATTTCTGCAAGGGGCTTCCCCACAACGGCGTTGGCCTGGTTGACCCGGGTGCCTACCAGAGCCTGCTCAACGCACTCGCCTCCGGTGAGCCAGAGGACTTCGAGAGGATTACCATGGGCGGAAACGTCGGGCTGGTGAATCCTCAGTCGGGGCTGGCATTCGATCTGGAGGGCACCGATTCCCATCAATTGGCAATGGGCCCGCCGCCTGCGGTGGCCAGTGCGGAACGCGCTGGTGAAGCGGTCGAGGACTATTGGATGGCGCTTCTGCGTGACGTGAATTTCTCGCGGTATGACACAGATCCCTTGGCACTGCAGGCAAGCGACGAACTCTCGCGGCTATCCGATTTCCGCGGGCCGAAAGTCGCTGGCCGAGTGACCCCACAGACGCTGTTCCGCGGAATCTATGCGGGCGACCTGATCGGCCCCTACGTGTCTCAGTTCTTGCTCAAGACGGTGGAGTTCGGCGCGGTCACCGTCCAGCAGAAGTTCAACACTTATCTACCCCTGAGCAACGGCGGAACCGACTACATGACAGACGCCGCCTCATGGCTAGCTGTCCAGACTGGAGCCGGTCCGTTCGGCCAAAATCGCATCGACCCTACGCCTCGCCATATCCGGAACGGTCGCGATCTGAGCGCGTATGTGCACATTGACGTGCTCTTCGAGGCCTACTTGAACGCCTGTCTGTGGTTGATCGACAATGGAGCTCCCTTCAACCCGGGGAATCCATACGGGTCGAACTTTCTCACCAGCAAGTCTCGCACCCAGGTTGGATTCGGCACGTTCGGCAATCCTCACGTCAAGGCTCTGCTTGCTGGAGTTGCCACGCGGGCCCTCAAGGCCGTCTGGTATCAGAAGTGGTTCGTGCATCGCACGGTCCGGCCGGAGGAGTTCGGGGGTCTGGTCCACTTTACCCGGACAGGCGAGGCCAACCACCCGCTGCATCCGGACATCCTGAATTCGCGGGCGGTGGATTTAGTCTTCCAACGCAACGGCACGCACATGATGCCGCACGCCTTTCCGGAGGGCTGCCCGCAACATCCCTCTTATGGTCAGGGCCATGGCACCGTTGCCGGTGCCTGCGCCACGATTGTGAAGGCGTTTTTCGACGACACATTCGTGCTCTCCCAGATCACCGATATCGTCCAAGCCAGCGACGACGGCCTCTCGCTGGTGCCGTACACAGGTTCGGATGCCGGCCAGATCACGGTCGGCGGCGAGATGAACAAAATCGCGGCCAACATCGCAATCGGCCGCAACCATGCCGCCGTCCACTGGCGCTCGGACTATGCCGACTCGCTCCCGCTCGGCGAAGCCGTGGCGATCAGCGTCCTGCGCGATCAAAGAGCCACCTACAATGAGAACTTTTCAGGCTTCACCTTCACCAAGTTTGACGGAACGAAAATCACGGTGTAATCCAGGGCCGGGCGGCTCAGTTTTCCGGGCCGCCCGGTTTCTCGACACTTTTCTTATCTTCACGCTCTGGCGGTCTGATGCCAGATGAGTCGGGGGGAGTCTCCTGCTCGGAGGTTGACCGGGCGAGGCGATGGTTTAAAAGTGTGTCACCGGCCGACCGCGCGCAGAAAAGCCCGGTCTAGGCTTGCACCAATTGCACCCCAGGAGTAGAGTAGGGATCACAAAAAGGGACAAAAAGGGGTCTTTGCAGATGCAGGGGGAGAAATCAGGGCATCTCCAGGGGGTGCCTCATGCCCAATTATGAGAAGGGGAGACTCCATTCCTGGCAGGAAATTGCCAGATACCTGCACCGACATGTCCGCACGGTTAGGCGCTGGGAGAAGGTAATGGGTCTGCCCGTGCACCGGTTACCAGGGGGCAAACGGCCCGGGGTCTTTGCCTATCGAGCGGAGATTGAAGCCTGGTTACGGGGTGAAATGAAGCCAACCGAGCGCGGCCTAATCTCAACGCATGGGCCATCCTCAGGCAATTAAAAGCTCGCGAGGAACCTCAGACAATTTTCTGCTAGTCAGCATTGCAGGTCTAACTGGCGATCCTTTAGATAACGCTGAACTCCTCGTCGAGCAGTCATCTCCATCGCCGATGGAAAGTGGGAGGGCATGCGTGGCCCATCCTCTCCAACCACAACAGCTTCCCTCCTAGATTCTGGTCATTTGCACTTCACTGGAATCAAACTCATTACCGCATTGGCAATTTCGGTAGGGTCCCGCCTGGCGGCAATCTTCCTCCATTGACCGGTGGCCTCGTTGCCGAGAATTAGAAGGCCGGTATGCTGCATTTTGTCTTCCTCATAGACACCGAGCTTGGCGCGGACAATCTTGATGTTCTCTTTCTCCCCGGTCAGAAAATACCAGCCCCGCCTAGCCTTGTAGCTCCTTGCATATTTCTTCAACGCAGCCGGCGTGTCATTGGTTGGGTCCACACTGATGGAGAGAATGAAAACATCCCGCCCCAGACGATCACCAAGGTATTGCTGAACACTCGCAAGATGAGCGGTGGTCATCGGGCAAAGGGTGCTGCAGGTGGTGAACATGAAGCTGATCACCACCACCTTGCCCTTGAGCATGTCGTCGTAAAAGCGGACTGACTTGTTGTCCTGAGTGAGCAGGGCAACGTTTGGGAAGTAGCCGACCAAGCCCACAGAGGGCGACCGGCCTTTTGGCAAGACTTGGGATCCCCGCTGCTGTTGGCCCTGCGAAGATCCCGAGTTATCTACGGGGGGCGAACTAGACGTCGTTGAAGCGGCAGGCGGAAGGGGGCTTTCCTTTTTCCGCTCTTGCCCGGCCACCAGAGGGCACGCCAGAACCAAGACCAGAAACATCGGGGCCAACACTAACCCCCTCGTCATTCTCCGGTTTTCCATCCTACCGGCCCCTCCACTGCTTCCAAAGCCGAGCCCTTTGTTTGGCAATCCACGGCCTTGCCCCCTCTCCCCCGTACAGCCTTTTAGACGCTAAGCGTGGTTTACGTCTAGGGCACTAACTTGAAACTGCCCATCATCGCCATATCTTCATGCTCGAGGTTGTGGCAGTGAAACACGTAATCCCCGAGGTTATCGTTCCCGGACGCCCGCCAAGGATCGGGCTGCGGCACGAATTTGGCCATGACTCGCACGGTGTCGCCGTGGCCCAGGTAAAAGGTATCCTTCATCCCTGCCTCCTCAGGCGACGGAGGAACCCCATTTCGATCGACCAGCTCAAACTGCTCAGCATGCAGGTGCACAGGGTGGACCCAGCCGCCGGAGCTGTTGGTCAGGGTCCAGAGCTCCACCGAACCCAGCGTCGGCTTCGCTTCTCTGCCCTCCCCATCACGCGTAATCACATGGTGTACGAAAAAGTCTCCGTTTACGGCCCATCCCCCGTGACTCCTATCGAATTTAAATTCTCTCGTTACTGCCGCGTCCTGTGGCGACATGACTTCCTCAATGTTCCTTGTTGAGTCATTCCTAAGGGCCATCATAGGATCTTGGTCATGGATTGTCGGCGAGTCAGGTTCAGGCCCGCTCGTTTTAACACGAAATTGAATAAGGGGCGTGCATGCCTGTGGCGTGAAATCGTCTGGCCCTCGCCCATCTGTCTGCTGCAGGCAGTTGACGAGATACAAGTTCTTACCGGCCGGGAACTGGGAAAAGTCGAAGACCACCTCTATGCGCTCGGCCATGGCAATGAGGAAGCTGTCGCGGCCCATTGCCTTGGGCAAGACCCCGCCATCGCTCCCGATTTGCATAAGGGGCAACGGGTTCAGAGCGTCGCTGGAACTCTCCGAGAACGCGAGTTGGTAAACCCGCGCGTTCGAGCCGTTCAGAAAGCGCAAGCGGTATTTGCGTTGTTCAACATCGAGAAAGGGCTGAACCCCACCGTTGACCAGAAAGGTGTCTCCGATGACGCCGTCGTGTTCAAAGGGAGGGTAAAAGAGTTGGTTATTCGCATCGAATAGGCGGTCTTGAATTACGAGTGGGATATCGAACTTCTCCATTCCCGTGGACGGATCTGTTGGCCCCCCGGGAAGATGTGTTTCCATTGCAATCTCATCACCGTCATTGGGAGCTGGATGGAGGATGAAAAAGGCTGCCAGCCCCATGTACACATTCCTCCCGGTGACGTCCTCAGCATGGTCGTGGTACCACATGCTAGCCCCCCTCGAGCTGGTGTTTGGATAGAGGAAAACCCTAGAGTCCGAAGGCGCGATTGTGTCGCTCGGATAACCATCCGACCGGGGGGTTGTATGACCACCGTGATAGTGGATCACGGTTTGGATGCTTTCAGTTAGCGTCGACAGCTGATTCGTGAAACGAATAACCACAGGCTGGCCCCTCATCGCTACGATGGTGGGGCCAGGAAACAAACCGTTATAGCCCCAGATTTCAGTCATCTGACCAGGCAGAATTGGCGCCTTGGCTCTCCTCATGGTGATGTCATAGAAATCGGCCCCGGCTAGGAGAAAGTCTTGGAGTGCCTGGGAAAGAGGCGCGGGCGCAAATGTGTCACGCGTCTGAGTTGCCTCGAGGACGGCCTGCGCCAGTATGGCTTGCTTTGTGCCTAGGTCCTGAACTCTTGGGGCTGCTCGTGGGAGGGGAAGTCCAGATTGAAAAGGCGTGATCGGCGGGCTCGGGGGTTGGTCACGGCCATCGAAAAGCCAACCAGGTGAACGAAGCCTTCCGAATCGAAGGATTGCCGGAGCACCGACAACCCCCAGTTTGATCATCTCGCGTCTGGTTAACATTGGTGCCGCTCCTTCTAGGGGCGCCGCCATGCATGAGCCGTCGGGTGCGATTCATTCTCACGGCTGCGTTTGACCGCGCATCCAGGAGGGCATTGGGGAAACGCCGGCAGAGGATCGTGAGCGTGCTCAGAAACGTGAAGGTTGAGGAGGTTGCACTTGAGCTTACTCAACGCCCCGCACAGATGCCCAGGTCTGGGTGTGGTCATCCGCACAGCTCGCCTCTTAAATTGAGTGAAGCGGTCACACTACTGGGATGTTTCGTAAAAGTCAATACCTTTTTCGTGACCGGTATACGACCACAAGGCGCGGTTGGCCCCAATCGTGCCTACGTCTCACCGGAAGCACTACATCCTAAAGGCGAACTGGCTTATTTTCTTATGATTGGATTGACCTTCCGTTGAAAATAATCACGGAACAAATTGATTGATGAGCGGTTAGCCGCGGCGGGCGACTTGAACCCAACCATTTTCCCTGTTTCGTTGTGAGCCAAAGCCTCATGAACCAACTGGCCCCGTTGTTGTTGAGCACGTTGCAGATACACGCGGCCCCGCACGGCGGCCAAAGGCACCCTGCGAGACCGGGGTGCTCCGCTTGCATGGCGTGGTCTCTTGATGGCAAGTGAGAGAGGCATGGCACGGCGCGGCGCTGCAACGGGAAGAACGGCGCATGCAAAGGTTTGTCGTGTGTGCAATCTTCCCGAGGCGGAATCCGCGCCCACAAATGAATAGATTGAACTGCGGTCCTTCCGCCCTTCCTTTACAAGGTAATATAGCTGGCCCATCCTCTCCAAACCACAACGGTTTTCTTCCTCAATTTCGCTCAGTTACTTTGGTCGGGATCAAGGTTTTTACCGCATTGGTTATTTCGATGGGGTTCTGCCAGGCGGGCATCTTCCTCCACTGACCGGTCGCTTCGTTGCCAAGGATCACCATGCCGGTGTGTTGCATCTTATCTTCCCCATTGATACCGAGCTTGGTGCGAACCATCCGAATGTTCTCCTTCTCCCCCGTAAGAAAGTACCAACCCGGCTTGGCCTGGAAGCTCTCAGCAAACTTCTTGAGCGCTGCCGGCGTGTCGTTGGCCGGGTCCACGCTGATGGAGATAATAAAGACATCTCGCCCCAAACGCTCACCGAGCTGTTCCTGAACACTGGCAAGATGAGCGGTGGTCATCGGGCAGAGGCTGTTGCAGGTGGTGAACATGAAGCTGATCACGACGACCTTGCCCTTGAGCATGTCGTCGTAGAAGCGGACCGGTTGGTTATCCTGAGTGAGCAGAGTAACGTTCGGGAAGTAGCCGGCCGACCCTGCAGAGGGCACCTGGCCTTTTGGCACGACTCGGGCTTGCCTTGTGCTCTGGGAAGACTCCGCCTTTGCTGCCGATGGCGAAGAAGAAGCGATCGCAGCAGGTGGCAGGCGGTCCTCACCTTTCCCCTCTTGCCAAGCCAACGAAGGTTCGGTCAGCACCGGGGCGAGGAAGAGCAAGGCCGACATCAGCCCTTGCGCGATTTTCTTTGCGTCCATACTGGTTCCTCCGAAGGTTCTCAAGTTAAGCCTGCCCCCTGGACAATCCAGGGGGAAGGCTCTCTGCAACAGGGCCCACAAGCAGCGCACATCTAGGGCCCCACGAGATTGAAGTTACCCATCATGGCCATGTCTTCATGCTCGACGTTATGGCAGTGGAACACATAGTCACCAATGTCATCTTCGGCCCCGGACGCTCGTGACCAAGGATCCGGCTGCGATACAAATTTGAACATGACCCGCACTGTGTCGCCACGGTCAAGGTAAGCGGTTTCCTTCAAGCCTTGCTCCTCAGGACCCGGAGGTTGCCCATTCCGCTCCAGCATTTCGAACATGTCAGCATGGATGTGGATGGGATGGACCCAGCCGCCCGAACTATTGGTCAAGGTCCAAATCTCTACCGTACCCAGCCTTGGCCTTGCTTCCCTGTCCTCCCCATCACGGGTAATGACGTGGGCTTGGAAGAGTTCTCCATTTATGGCCCATTCTCCATGACTCCGCTCGAACTTAAATTCTCTGGTCGCCACCGCCTCCTGTGGCGAAAAGACTTCCTCAATGTGCCTTGCCGGGTCATTCCTCCGCGGCAGCATGGTGTCTCCGTCATTGGTTGCGACGGGCGGATCAGCTTCGGCTCCTTTCGGTCCAACATGAAATCGCAAGAGCGGCGTGCAGCTCTGCGCCGTGAAATCGTCCGGGCGTCGCCCTTCAGTCTGCTGTAGGCAGTTGACCAGGAACACATCGCTACCCACCGCGACCTGGGAAAAGTCGAAAATCATCTCGGCGCGCAAGGCCATAGGTAAGAGCAAGCTCGTTTGCGCTGTCGCCTTGGGCATGGCCCCGCCCTCGGTTGCCATCTCCATGATTTCCAAAGGGTGCGTCAACCGCTTAGGGTCCTGGGAGAAACCGAGTTGGTAGACGCGCGCGTTCGACCCGTTCAGCATGCGCAAGAGGTAATGCCGGCGTTCGACTTCGATGAAGGGCTGATTCGCGCCGTTCACCAGAAAGGTGTCTCCTATAACCCCGTCAAAGTCAAAGGGGTTATAAATCAACTGGTTTGCTTTCCCGCCTTTCACACCGAAGACCCGGTCTTGAATCACAAGGGGAATATCGAACCTCTTATCACATCCCGTAGTCAATATATTGGCGCATCCGGGAATACGGGTTCGCAACATCTCCCGCTCATCATTGTCAGCCGTGGGCATCATGTCAGGCACCATGGAGTTATCCGCGGGGTCGACGAGGAAAAAGCCCGCGAGCCCCATGTACACGTTGCGGCCTGTAACGTCAACGGCGTGGTCGTGGTACCACTGGGTAGCGCCCCTCGTGAGGCTCATCGGGTAGAGAAAAACTCTGGAATTAAAAGGGAAGTTAGCGGAAGGGAACTTATCGCTCGCATAACCATCCGAGCTGGGGGGCGTATGCCCACCGTGGTAGTGAACTATGGTTTCTACTGGTTCAGTTGGCGTTGACAGGTTGTTCGTAAAACGGACAACCACTGGGTGCATCCTCGTTGTTGCAATCGTGGGGCCAGGGGTGATCGCGGTAAAGCCGGGCACACCAGGCCTATCGTTATAGCCCCAGATTTCAGTCTTCTCGCCCGGGAGAATTTGTAGAAGGGCTCTCTCCATGGTGATTTCGTAGAAATCGGCGTGCTTCTCGAGAAACGTCCTTAGTTGTGTCGTGATGCGATGACTACCGGATGCCTCGGTGGTCGCCTGGTCCAATATGGACTTAATTTTACCTGCATCCGTAACTTTTTGAGCGAACCGTGGGATCGGAAGTGCGTTGCAGAAAAATGGTTGGCACTCCGGGCTCTTGGCAGCCTGGCCGAACGCACTGATCCCTATGGTCGAGCACCCCAGTACTAAAACACCGACAAGTACAATTTTGGTTATCTCGCGTCTGCTTATCACATTTCCCTCCTTGCAAATCGCCTCTGCGTAAGTTGACACCTAGATTTCATTCGAAGCCCTGGCCCCAACTACACCTGGATCTGCCGATGCTTGTTCTCTCTTCAGTTC
>WNFB01006423.1_pt1 | contig 10556 bp, 13 predicted proteins | sample 5400501 | NCBI WGS metagenome assembly WNFB01 (sample SAMN13153341, study PRJNA577476) | soil metagenome | isolation source: 200 cm saprolite under Douglas fir tree site 2 hole 1 | place: USA:California | collected 2015-04-18 | reverse complement strand
GCCTCCCGAACCGGACGCGGAGTGACCTTTGGGCAATATTCGGCCGACGTACATCAAGCGAGTCGCGATCGAGCTGGCGAAGCTCTATCCGAACGAGTTCACGGCGGATTTCGAGCACAATAAGAAGATGGTATCCGAGCTCAGCGACGTGCGGAGCAACCTGATGCGCAACCGGATTGCCGGCTACGTCACCCGGTACCGGCAGCGGCTGGCCGTCTAGATCCAGGGACGCCCCCGCCCGGTCCGAGAGCGAGCAGCGCATCCAGCCATGTCCTACGCCGTAGAGACCCGCGACCTCACCCGCATCTTCGCGGGCAAGAGGAAGCGCCGCATCCGCCGCAAGCGGGCCGCGAGCGAAGGCGACGAGCACCTCGGCCCGGTGACCGCCTTGGACGAGGTGTCGATCCAGATCCGGGACGGCGAGTTGTTCGGCATGCTGGGTCCGAACGGCGCCGGCAAGACGACGCTCATTAAGATCCTGGCGACCCTCCTGCTGCCGACATCGGGCCAGGCGTTCGTCGCGGGCCACGACGTGGCGAAGGACCCGTTCCCGATCCGGCAGCGGATCAACATGGTATCCGGGGGCGAGACCTCGGGATATGGCCTCCTGACCGCGCGGGAGAACGTCTGGATGTTCTCCCAGTTCTACGGGGTCCCGAGCAAGGTGTCCAAGGGCCGCATCGACGAGCTCATGCACACGTTCGGGCTGTGGGACAAGCGGGATGCGAAGGTCCGTATGCTCTCGACGGGCCAGCGGCAGAAGATGAACATGATCCGCGGCTTCGTCACGGACCCGGACATCCTGTTCCTCGACGAACCCACGTTGGGCCTCGACGTCAACGCGGCGCGGGTGATCCGCGAGTACGTGATGAATTGGGTGCGCTCGCAGAAGGGGAAAACGGTCCTGCTCACGTCGCACTACATGGCCGAGGCGGACCAGATGTGCGACCGGATCGCGATCATCGACAACGGAAAGATCCTGGCGTGCGACACGCCGGAGAACCTCAAACGGATGATCCGCACGGAGACCACATTCCGGCTCGAGGTGGACACGATTCGGGACACGACGTCCTTTTCCGCCATGCAGGGCGTGAAGAACTTCTCCCACACGGATGATATCTCGAAGAACCGCACGCACCTCACGTTCATACTCGAAGACGAGGGTCCGGTCGCAGAGATTTTGAGCGCGATCACGTCTCAAGGCAAGAAGGTACATTCCTTGCAGAAATCCGAGCCGACCCTCGAGGACGTGTTCATCAGCATGGTCGGGAGAGGATTCGAATGAAGCCCGCGACCGTGCGCCGCGCAGACTTGCGGTATCGGATCGGCCTCAACCTCCGGGCCGTGGTCGGCCGGTCGTATCCGCGGATCGTCGGGGCGAACCGAGAGCCCTCGTGGATCTTCTTCGAGGCCCTCCTTCCGTTGTTGGGCATCGCCGCCTACGTGTTCATCTACCAGTCATTCGGGGCCCGGGCGCTCGCGGCGACGACAGACCCTGCAAAAATCGCCGCCATCCAGGCGAACACGAACGCCCTCATCGCCTCCGTCGTCCTTGGCGGGACCATGGTCGCGTTCTGGCTCAATGTCCTGTGGTCTATGGCGAGCCAGCTCTATTGGGAGAAGGAGATCGGAAATCTGCAGCTGTACATGATGGCGCCGATGAACCGGATGGCCCTGCTCGGCGGCATGGCGGTCGGCGGCATGGTCATGACGTCGATGCGGGCCGTCTCGACGCTCATCGCGGGCATCTTCGTCTTTGGCGTCCTGTTCCAAGTGGCCGACCCGCTCATGCTCCTCGCCGTCTTCTTCGTCGCCCTGACCGCGCTGTACGGTCTCGGGATGATGTTCGCGTCCCTCTACCTGCTCTGGGGGCGGGAGGCATGGAACCTGTCCGCCCTCATGGAGGAGCCGATCTTTTTCTCGAGCGGATTCTACTTCCCGGTCGGAGGACTGTTCAAGGTCCCGGGATGGGGCCCCGTCGTCGGGATCCTCGGGTCGTTCGTGCCCGCCACGTTCGGCCTCGACGCGCTCCGGCAGCTCACCCTCGGCACGACCGCATTCGGCGGGCAGCTGTGGATCTTCGACGTGCGGACGGAGCTGTACATTCTCCTCTTCATGGCCGTCTTGTTCTTGATCCTCGCAAGGTATTCCCTGGCTTACCTAGAGACGCTCGCGAAGCGAGAGGGGAAATTGACCTCACGGCATCAATGAACACGTTCTGGCGGACCTTCAAGGTCGCCGCATGGCTCGGCTGGGAGATGGATTCGAACTGGACAGAGCCATGGCTTTTCATCGTTTATTCCGTCGTCAAGCCCGTCGCCGGCGCGTTCATCCTGGTCCTCATGTACACCGTCTTCGCTTTCCTCCCCGGCAACCGTCAAGACCTCGCGGCTTTCTCCTACATGTACGTCGGGAACTCCTTCTTCATCTTCGTGGGATCCGTCTTGTTCGGGACTTTCCAGGTCATCCAATCGGACCGAGAATGGTACCAGACGATTCGATACGTGTATATGGCCCCTATTTCGTATTACGTCTACATCGTGGGGCGAGCCGCCTCCAAGGTCGTGGTTGCCGCCTTCGCGGTCCTCATCACGTTGGTGTTCGGCGTCGTGTTCCTGAATGTCCAGATTCACATGACGCTCGGGTCGGTCCCGCTCTTCCTCGTGAGCACCGCCCTCGGGCTCGCGGTCCTCCTCGCGATCGGAATCTGTCTCGGCGGCGTGTCGTTCCTCACGGCGAAGCATACACACGGCCTCGCGGAGGGGATCCCGGGCATCTTTTACGTGTTCTGCGGGGTGCTCTTCCCGCTCTCCGTGCTCCCGGTTTGGGGGCAGGCGGTCGGACGTGCGATCCCGCTCACGTACTGGTTCGACATCACCCGGCGACTCCTCGCTCCGACGATCGGCGTGGATTCGACGCTCGTGGGGTACAGTGACCTCACGATCCTCCTCCTGCTCTTCGTCTCGTCGATCGCGTTCTTCGGCCTGAGCGTTTTGATCTTCAAGGCGGGCGAGTATTTCGCCCGGAAGGCCGGCAAGATCGACATGACGACTTCCTACTGAGGCCTCGCCCGACCGGCGCGACGGGCCCTCTGCTCCCGACGGTACGGGAAGCGCTGGACCGCTCCGCAAGCGTTGCACGTGACCACCACCCGACCTCCGCCCATGCGGACCCGAGAGCTCACGGACGGAAGGAGAAACGCGAGGCACTTCTTGCAGAAGGACCGTTTGAACAAAGCCGGCACGCGAACGTTGTAGCGCATCCCGATTCGTCGTGCAAGTTCGACGTATCGCCGGGCCCGGCTGGCATGTCGCTGCAAAGCCTCCGACTCCGCGAGGTGGAAGAGGGTCGCCATGCGTTCTGAGGCGATCCGACGCTCCATCCCGCGGTGTCGGCGCTTCGCCATCGGACGCGCACCTGGCTGCGCGGATAAAACCCTTCGTGGCGACTGAACCTTTAACTACGCTCGGTCCGCTTACTCGGGGGCGACGATGCAGGAACGCGTGAAGCGGATCTTCCGGAACGCGAACGATGGCATCGATCTGATCCTGTTTTGGAACGCGGTCGAACCCCATCTCGACATGTCCTTCTTCTACGCGACCGGAATCACGGACGGACTGTTCGAGGGTTGCGGCGCCTGGCTCACCCCGGACGGAGGGGTGAAGATCACGACCTCGGCCCTCGAGGAAGAGGCCGCGAAGAAGAGCGGCCTGCCCTACGAGGTCTTTCGCACGCGGGACGAGAACACGAAACTCGTCCGGAAGCTCTTGCGGGGGCATCGGAGGATCGGCGTGAACGCGTCCGAGCTGACCCATGCCGCCTTTCTACGTCTCCGGAAACTCGCGCCTCGCGCCGCGCGCTTCGTCGACGTCTCGTCCGCCGTGATGAAGACGCGTCTCGTCAAGGACGCCCAGGAGATCGATCTGATCCAGCGAGCCTGTGACATCGCGTCCCGGGCATTCGAGGAGACGCTCCCGTTCATCCGAACGGGGGTCACGGAAGCGGAAGTCGCTGCCGAGCTGGTGTATCACATGCAGAAGGACGGGGCGACCGGTCCCTCGTTCCGGACGATCGTGGGCTCGGGCCCGAACGGGGCGGAGCCGCATTACACGGCCGGACCGCGGAAGATTGCGCGGGGGGACATGATCGTCATCGACTTCGGCGCCCAGTATCACATGTATTGTTCCGACATCACGCGCACGGTCGTCGTCGGCACCTCTTCCGCGGAGCAACGTCGGATGTTCGACACGGTCTCGAAGGCCCAAGCCGCCGCGCTGCGGAAGATGCGGCCGGGCGCGCGAGGCAAGTCCGTGGACGCGACGGCCCGATCCCTGATCGACCGTACGAAATACAAGGGTCGATTCATCCACAGCCTCGGTCACTCCGTCGGCCTCGCCGTCCATGACCCGAGCATGGGCCTGAGTCCGGGAAGTGATCTTGTACTCCGCCCCAACATGGTCCTCACGAACGAGCCCGGGATCTACGTGTCCGGGTTCGGGGGCGTGCGCATCGAAGATGATGTCCAGGTCACTCGAGGGAGCCCGAAGGTCATGAGCACGGCGCCTCGCGAGTTCGTCGAACTCTGACGCGCATCAGGGACGAATTCCGTCCGCGAACTCCCGGGCCAGGATGCTCATCCGAATCACGTGCACAAACCGGCCATCCTTGAAGACGTCCTCTCGGTGCACGCCCTCGTGGACGAACCCAATGCGCTCGTACGTTCGGATCGCGCGCTCGTTGGTCTCGAGGACGTCGAGGGACACCTTGTTCAGGCTGAGAGGGCTGAATGCATAATGCAAAGCGCTCTCCATCGCCTCGGTGCCGTAACCTTTCGACCAGAAGGTCGGCTCTCCGATCACGATGCCCACCTCGGCCTTCCGGTGGAGGCGATCGATCTTGTGCAGGCCGATGTTTCCGATGTGGAGGCCCTCCACCTCGATCGCGAAGATCTGTTCGTCCGTGCGGCGTTCGTAGTCCCGGAACCAACGCTCCTCTTCCGCAAAGGTCACGAGCCCGTTCCGTCCGAGGAATCGAATGACCTGCGGGTCCGAGAACCACTTCACGCATCGTCGCAGGTCCGATGCCGCGAGAGGCCGAAGGCGCAGCCTCCCAGTGTGCAGGACCCGCCGGGTCTCCAGCACGGAGTCCCCACTCCGAGAGGATGCTAAAGACCTTTGCCGTCGCCGCTCCGGGATGCGTCCACGACCTCCGGGAATCCGGGGTCCACGATGCTTTGAAGTCGGACTGGTCCTTCCCCGCCTCCGTGATCATCTACGATCCTCGGTTCCTTGATCACGTCCCGTCCCCATTCCATGTGGAGCGGCCGGATCGGCTCCGAGCCATCGTCGAGCGGCTTCGACGGGAGGGCCTATTCCACGACGTCCAACCGCCCGTCCCGGCTGTCGACGAGGATCTACGACGCGTCCACAGGGAGTCGTATGTCGACCTCGTCCGGACTCTAGAGGAGGGGCTCCTCGATCCCGAGACCGCCCTCCACAAAGACACCTTCGGCATCGCGACGCTCGCGGCCGGCGCCGTGCTCCAAGCGACTCGGGCCGCGGTGCGTGACGGTCGCCCCGCGGTCGCCCTCGTCCGACCCCCCGGCCACCATGCGGGACCCGACTACGGCGGCGGATTCTGCTACCTGAACAACGTCGCGGTCGCGGCCGCGGACCAGGTCGCGGCCGGCCGACGTGTCGCCATCCTGGATTACGACGCCCACCATGGGAACGGCACTCGGGACATCTTCGCGGCGGACCCCTCGGTGCTGTACATCTCCACCCATCAGTACGGCATCTACCCGGGGACCGGCCCGGCGGAGGACGTAGGGGACGGCGAGGGACGCGGTTTTACCGTGAACGTCCCATTCCGCGCCGGTTGCGGCGACGCCTCCTATCGCGCCGCCCTCGATGCGATCATCGAGCCGATCGTCACGCAGTTTCATCCGGACGTCGTGGTCGTGAGCCTCGGCATCGACGCGCACTACCGAGACCCGCTCACCTCCCTCGCCCTCTCCTCGCCCGCGTATGTCGAGGTCGTGTCCCGCAGCGCGGAGTGGGCCGCTCGGCTTTGCGGGAGCCGATTCGTCATCGCCCTCGAAGGCGGTTACCATCTCGAGGCTCTCGGCGAGGTCTTCGCGGGGGTCCTGGGCCGTCTCGAAGGGCGAAACGTCCCCCTCGCCCTGACCGAGGTACTCGATGACAAGGGTCACGGTCTTGAGGCGATCGAAGCAACGAAGCGGGCACAGCGCGAATTTTGGAACCTACGTTGAGCGAGGACGCTTCCGTTCGGTGATCCGGCGCTCCTTCTCCTTCTGAACGCGCTTATGCAGGATTTCGAGCAGGCCCTTCACGGCGGAATGGAGGTCCCAGTCGAAGTGGTGGGCGTGGTACACCCGATGGGCGGTCGTGAAGCGCGCCCGGAGCGAATACTTGAACCGGTCTCCTTCGGGACTGTATTTCTGGAAGTGGATCGCGAACGTCCTGGGCTCGACGAACTCCGCGATCTTTCGCATCTCCTTTTGGATGATGTCATAGATCTCGTCGAACGCCTCTGGGGGCTCGTCCTCGAGGCCACTGATCTCGACGAACAGCTGCTCGCGTTCTCGCAGGCTCGCGAGGAACTGCATCAGGTCCTGGGTCGTGATGATGCCGACGGGTTCGTCCTTCTCCGTCACGACGACGGAGGAAATGTGGTTCTTCGCCATCAGTTCCGCCGCGCGTTGGACGTCCGCGTCCGGCCCCACCGTAATCGGCGGATACCGCATCACGCTCTGCACCTCGAGGACGACCTTCTCCTTCTCCTCGCGCCCCGCGCGATCCCCGTACTGCTCGCGGACCTTCGGGCGCGCGAACAGGTCGGCGATGTCCTTCATCCCCACGACGCCCCTCAGATGCCGGTGCTTGTCGACGACCGGCACCGTGCGTTCTCCGAGGGACCGCATGACCTGGATCGCATGCTCGACCGTGTCGTCCTCGGCCACGGCGATCGGATTCGGCGACATGAAGTCCCGGGCGAGCACGCCCTCGAGAGCTCGCGTCTCGACCAGGGCGCGTATGAGGTCGGACCGCGAGAGGATCCCGACGAGGGCCTTCCCCTTCGCCACCGGAATCGCGCGGAAGCCGGTGCTAATCATCTTTTCCGCGGCTTCGGGTAGGGGGGTGTCGGGCGTGATCTCCGGCGGCACCTGGAGGACCGTGGAGACCTTCGTTTCCGGGGGCAGGCTCTTCCGCCGCATGAGCTCGCGCAGGGTCACGACCCCGACGAACTTCTTGCGTTCGAGGACCGGGAGCTCATGGACGTCGTGGGCTTTCATCTTCCCAAGGGCGTCCCCGATCGTGTCGTCCGGGGCCACGGTCACCAGGTCGGTCGTCATGAAGTCGGAAACCCGCAGGTCTTGGACCTTGTTCCGCTTCACAGAGAAACCCGTCCGGGGAAGGCAGCGATAGCGGGGGTGCGTATAAGAAAGTTCTTTCCGGCTGCCACAATCCGCGACCCATGGAGGCTCGCGCGGTGGTGATCTTCCGCGGTCGCGTCCAAGGCGTCTACTTCCGGGCGAATTGCGCGGAGAAAGCCGAGACGCTCGGGCTTCACGGCTATGTTCGCAACTTGCCCGACGGCAGCGTTGAGGCGGTGTTCGAAGGCGACCGCCGCGGAGTCGAGACGTGCATCGAGTGGAACAAGACGTCCCAGCCTCACGCGCGCGTGGAGACCGTCGAGGTCACGTGGCACGAGCCTGAGGGAAACCTCCGTGGCTTCCACATCCGGCGTTGAGATCGGGACAGGCCTTATGTTGCGATCGATGGATGCGGTCCCATGGACACAGCCCTCGAGTCTCGGTACCGGGAAGGGCTCGCCCGCCTCGTGTTCGCTGCGTGCCTCCTGTTGTTTGCAACCTGTCTGGGAGTGCTCTTTCTCGGCCTGGCGGCCCTTGGACCGCCCAGGCTCTTCGGCGGCCTCATCTTCATCACGAGCTTCGCGTTCACGCTCGTCGGCCTTGGCCTTGCCTTTGATGGCTTTGGCCTGATGACTCGGCATCACGTACGAAGCTCGATTCCGTAGGTCTGTTCCGGTAGGTCCTTGTGGATCGCGTGGCACGCGTCGTCCGAGAGCAGTCCGGATGCGAGCCAAGCGCGGGTCTTCTTCGGGACGGTCGCGGGCCCGAGGACGGCCCCTGGCCGTCTCGGGTCGTCGATATAGTCCGTTTCCAATAGAAACCGGGGCCTTCCCTGCAAAGCCTCCGAGATCAGGTCCTCCTTGGCTAGGAGAGAAGGCACGATTCCGTGGTTGTCTTCCGTCCTGGTGAAGGGTGTCGAGTGGTGCTTCACGACGCGATTGGGGGCAAGTCCCGCCTTCGATGCCATTCGGGCGAACTCCGCGAACGTCGCCGGGGTCGGGTCCTCCGTGTGCAGCACGACGGCGCACCCGAGTTCCTTGGCACGTTCCATGGCATATCCAATCTGATCGTTGCAATCGGCCAGGACGTCTTCGGATACCGGGAAGTGAGGACGCCCGATTTCCCCGAACGCGATGGCCTTCTCGTCCGCGATGAGACCCGCAGCCCGGTCGATTCCCGATCGGATGACGTCTATAGCGGCGTTCCGGCCCAGTGCCTCCCGCAAGGTGAGGAACTCGACCGGATACGGTCCCAGGGCGACGAACACTTGGAGTCGCGTTGCCTTTCGGACCGCATCCCCCATCGAGAGCGTCTTGCGGTACGCCTTCTCGTAGTCCTCCGGGTGACGGATCGGGATGTCATCGTAAGGTGAATGGGTCAGCAAGATGGCGGTTCCGCCCGCGCGCTCGAAATCTTTGGCCGCCTCGACGCCGCGGAACTCCGGGCGCAGGTGAATGTGGTTGTCGAAGATGGGCATCCCTGGAGGAATGGCGGGGCTCCCTTAGGCTTTCTCGACGGGAAGAGGACGAAAATTCCTCGGACCTGGCCCCGCGGTGCGGACCGAACCGAGACAAACCCCGACCGAGCTCGGGGACCTGCCCTCATCGCGTTAACGGAGGAGTCCGGCGGCCTTCAGCTCTTGCGTGATCTTCGCGACAGCCTGCTCGACGTCCTGGGGCTTCCGTGCTCCGGTGCACACGAGCTTGCCGCTGCCAAAGAGGAGCACCACGACCTTCGGCTCGTCGATGCGGTACACGAGGCCCGGGAACTGCTCCGGTTCGTACTCGACCTTCTCTAGGCCGAGAGAGATCGCGATCGCGTTCAGGTTGATCTCGGTGCCGAGGTCCGAGGATGCAACGATGTTCTGGACCTCGATCTCCGGGTTCTTCTTGATCGGGATGCCCGCGGCCGCGATCTGTTTCGCGACGATCTCGATCGCCTGTTTGACATGCTCGAGGCTCTTGGCCCCGGTGCAGACGACCTTGCCGCTACGGAATAGGAGGGTCGCGGTCTTGGGTTCCTTGAGCCGGTAGATCAGTCCTGGGAACTGCTCGGGCTCGTACTCCGCGCCCCCGAGCGCGAGCGCGATCGCCTGGAGGTCGAGTTGCTCTCCAAGGGAGGTCGAGGCGACTACGTTCTCTATCTTGATCTTAGCCATCGGCCATACCTCCGAGCACGCCGGCCGTCAGAAACGGTTCCACTCGGGCTCGGCGGGTTCGGAGAGTTAAAAAGTCCTTTATAAGGTTTAGTTGGAAACGTGCGAGTTGCTCGAGGCTTAGGTGGCCGCCTCGCGGGCGCGGACGATGGCGTACAAGGCGTTGTTGAGGGGAACCTGGATCCGGTGGCGAGCCGCGGCACGGACGACGGACCCCGTGATCGCTTCGATTTCTGTCTTCCGGTGCCGGTCCAAGTCCTGCAGCATGCTCGCCCGATTCGCGGCCGTCCGCTTCGCCACGAGGATTGTGCGGTGTCGGAGTTCTTCGGAGTCCAGGTGAGCGCCTTCTGCCTTCGCCACTGCGGTCGCCTCGCGGCAGATTCCCTCGACGACCGCCGCGAGTCGTTTGTCCCGGACGAGCCTGCCGTTCGCCACACCGGCGATGGCGGCCAGAGGATTGAGAGAGGCATTCACGACGAGCTTCGACCAGAGCTCGGTCCGGATATCGCTCGCGATCTGGGCCACGAGGCCGGCTTCGGCGAGGACATCCCGCAATCGAACGAGATCCGCCTCGCCCATGTGCGCCCACGCCCCGAGGACTGTGTCTCCCACTCCCGCGTGCCGGATCTCGCCGGGGCCCACGTACGTCACCCCGATCGCCGTCGTGCCCGCGACGACGCGATGCGCCGTCTTCGCGATGATCTCCGCGTTGCCGAGTCCGTTTTGGAGCGTGATGAAAATCGATCGATCCGCGAAGCGCTCAAGAGCCAACATCGCGTTCGCCGTATCGTACGCCTTCGTCGCAACGAACACGAGATCCGGCCGCGCCGAAGGCGGGACCGTCGTTGACGCTTCCGGCTTGGCGACCATCGAGGTCTTGCCGCTGATGCGAAGCCCGTGCGCCCGGATTGCTTCCACGTGTTCCGATCTTCCGACTAGGGTGACGCCATGCCGCCGCGAAAGAATTCCACCGAAGAAACTGCCCATCGCGCCGGCGCCGAAGAC
>WNFB01006806.1_pt1 | contig 10557 bp, 8 predicted proteins | sample 5400501 | NCBI WGS metagenome assembly WNFB01 (sample SAMN13153341, study PRJNA577476) | soil metagenome | isolation source: 200 cm saprolite under Douglas fir tree site 2 hole 1 | place: USA:California | collected 2015-04-18 | reverse complement strand
TGCGCGGACGAAATTGTTCGCGGGGAACGAAAAGTCCGACATGCGCCCCAGAGCGAGTCCTTTCGCCACGCTGAGAATGTCTTTCACGACATTGATCAGACCCGGTCCGCGGGTCTGCTTCGCGTCCCAGAGATCCGCTGCGGCCAACGCGTTGTGCACGACGTGGCTGCAGTTGTTCGTGTACGCGTTCCAGGTGTACCCGCGTTCTTGCGCGCGCTCGTTGACCTCGTTGAGGTACCCGACGACTTTGCCGATCGCCGCGCGGCTCATCGGCAGACGGGCGCAGTAGGCGGTGCGAGCGAAATTCAACGCGAAGTCCGTTCCGATCGAGTTCCGGACGATGAACTCCCCAACAGGCATCGCCGCTGGTCTTTGACGCATGACGTGCTCTTTGATCTTGACGCCGGCGAACCAGCCGGCACGGGTCGCTCTTCGGACCGCAGCTTCGTAGAACGCTGGATCGAGCGTCTGCTCAGGAGCCAGACCGCCACGGAAGAACTGGTCGCGCCCGGGGATCGCGACCCAGTTCACGTTCCGCAGGATCTGGTTGACGCTGATGCCTGTGCCCGTATCCGAACCTGAGAGCTCCGCGGCGTCCGCGACCAGCCTCAGACGCTGGTAGCCCAGGCTCGGATCGATCTCGGCACCGTGCAAGAACAAGCTCGCGTGCCCGCCCCAGCCGCCCGGAGTGGCGCCCTTCTTCTGGTACTGAGTGACAACGCAAACCTCGGCGTAATAGGGAAAGATGGCGTTATAGATGCGCTGCGCCCGCGTCATTTGCGTCCTAGCTCGCGCAGGATGCTAACCGGGGGAGATGTGAGCATGTCGATTTCGCCAACCCCGTGTTCGACGTGTAGGTGGAGAAACCAAAAGGGAGACACGAAATGCGATTCCTGCTCTACACCACGGGTGACAACACGCAGCCGAGCGCTCCGCCAAGCCAGCAGATGATCGAAGAGGTCGGAAAGTTCACCGATGAGACGCGGCGAGCCGGCATCCTGCTCGCGACCGGCGGGCTCGGACCATCGACCACGCGCGTCCGCAACACGGGGGGAAAGCTCGCCGTGACCGACGGACCGTTCACCGAGACGAAGGAGCTGACCGGCGGGTTCGCGCTGATCGAGGTGAAGTCGCGCGACGAGGCGATCGAGTGGGCCAAGCGTTTTCGCAAGATCGTCGGCGACGGCGACAGCTTGATCCAAGAGGTCTTTGGGGGGTAGATGCTCCAGTGACCGGTGCCGAGACACACCGAGCCATCGATGCGGTGTAGAGGATCGAGTCCCCGAAGCTCATCGCGGGCCTGACACGGATCGTGCGCGACGTCGGCCTGGCCGAGGATCTCGCACAGGACGCCCTCGTGGCGGCGCTCGAGCAGTGGCCAGAGTCAGGCGTCCCGGAGAGGCCGGGCGCCTGGCTCATGGCGACCGCCAAACATCGCGCGATCGATCGCTTGCGCCGCAACGAACGCCTCGAGCGCAAACGCGAAGAGCTCGGCCGCGAAACGTTGGCTCAGCAGGAGATGGCCATGTCAGAGCGCGACCCTTCGGCAGACGACGTCGGCGACGACCTGCTGCGCCTCATGTTCATCGCGTGCCACCCCATCCTCGCGCCCGAGGCGCGCGTCGCTCTGACGCCGCGCCTGCTTGCGAGTCTCACGACCGAGGAGATCGCGCGTGCCTTCCTCGTCCCGGTCTCGACCATCGCGCAGCGCATCGTCCGGGCGAAGCGGATCCTCACCGAGGCGCGTGCCGTTCGAGATGCCGGCGGGCGCTGAGCTCGATACGCGATTGTCGTCCGTCCTGCACGTCATCTATCTCGTCTTCAACGAGGGGTACTCGGCAACGGCCGGCGACGACCTGATACGCGCTGGGCTCTGCGAGGACGCGCTTCGTCTCGGTCGCATCCTCGCCGGGCTCGCGCCGAAGGAGCCGGAGGTCCACGGGCTCGTTGCGTTGATGGAGATCCAGGCCTCGCGCTCCCGCGCGCGAGTCGGACCGTCGGGCGAGATGGTCCTCCTGCTGGATCAGGACCGTGGTCGCTGGGATCAGCTTCTCATCCGCCGCGGCCTCGCCGCCCTCGAGCGCGCCGAGAAGATCGGTGGCGCGCTCGGGCCGTATGCGTTGCAGGCCGCGATCGCCGCGTGCCACGCGCGAGCGCGCACCGCCGCCGAGACCGACTGGGCACGCATCGTCGCCCTCTACGACGCGCTCGCTGAGCTCACGCCGTCGCCGGTCGTCGAGCTCAATCGTGCCGTCGCCGTCGCGATGGCCTTCGGCCCGGCGGCAGGTCTCGCGCTCGTCGAGGCGCTGACCTCGGAGCCGTCACTCCGGACGTATCACTTCTTGCCGAGCGTGCGTGGCGACCTACTGGTGAAACTCGGCCGTTCCGATGAAGCGCGGGCCGAGTTCGAGCGCGCCGCGGCGCTGACGCAGAACGCCCGCGAGCGCGAGCTGCTCCTCCGGTGTGCCGCTGCGAGCTCGCGCAGCACGGCCTCTTAGACCGAGCCACGACGAGAATGTCCGAGATGGGGAAGACGCTGATCGTCGTCGGCTGCGCCGTGCTTCTCTGCGCGTGCGCCGCCACACATCAGGTCCCCACCGAACCGACTTTCCCTGTGCCGGCTTCTCCGGTCGCGTCGGTCACCGCGGCTGCGCCGTCGCCGGCGCTCCCGACAGCCACGCCGCGCGAAGAGCCACCGGCCATCGCCGCGGATCCGGTCGCGATCGCCGCGCAGGTCGCGACGGCCGAACGCGCGGTGCGGGACCGCGATCTGACCGGCGCGGTCCTCGCGTGGATGGGTCATCTGCAACAGCGCGCCTATCGCGCGGTCACCGCGCGGCCCGAATGGCACGACGCGTTCCTCGCCGCGGTGCCGGCCGACCTTCGCGCCGTCGCGACCGCGAACCTCGACGCGACCGCCGATCTGCGCGCGACCGTCGTGCCCGGTCCGGACCTGCCGAGCGCGTGGCGGATCGTCGCGCCCGCGCCGATGGAAGACCTCGCCCGGTACTACCGCGAGGCGGAGACCGACTTCGGCGTTCCGTGGTCGTACCTTGCCGCGATCCACCTCGTGGAGACGCGTATGGGTCGGATCCGCGGCACCTCCGTCGCAGGGGCGCAGGGTCCGATGCAGTTCATGCCGGGCACCTGGGCGGCGTACGGCGAGGGCGACGTGAACTCCGACCGCGATGCGATCCGAGCCGCCGCGCGTTACCTCCGCGCCAACGGCGCGCCGGCGAACATGCCGAACGCGCTGTTCCGCTACAACAATTCGCAGCGCTACGTCCGTGCCGTGACCGCCTACGCCGAGGTCATGCGCGCCGAGCCGGACACGTACCGCGGGTACTACAGCTGGCAGGTCTACTACCTCACGACGAAGGGTGACATCCTGCTGCCGGTCGGATACGGCAGCTGAGGGAGGTCCACGCGATGTCGTTCGAGCGCAGCTTCGCCGGCATGGGCATCGGTGCCGAACCCGGTCCGAACGCGAGCCCGGCGGACGTCGGCCACTCTGACGCCGTGACACCAGCTATGCGGCTACAGATCCTGTCAACGGAACACTGGAGCCTGCTCGCATCGCGCTCCCTCGCCTGGAACGAATCCTTCAGCCGCGCGGGGATGTTCCTCACGACACTCACCGGCGCGATCGTGGCGCTGGCGCTCGTGGCGCAGGCGTCGGCGTTCGGCGAGGGGTTCACGGTCTTCGCCCTGGTCATCCTGCCGGTCGTGCTCTTCATCGGCGTGGCAACGTACCTACGCCTCGGATCGTCGAACTACCACGAGGCGATGTGCGTCGTTGGCATGAACCGCATCCGGGCCGCGTATCTGGAGCTCGCACCCGATCTCGAGCGGTACTTCGTCATGAGCGCGCACGACGATCGGCCGGGCATGGGCGTCACCATGGGCGTGCAGCCCGGCGGCGGCCTGATGTGGATCGCGCACCTGCTCGCCGGAACGCCGACCGTCGTCATCCTCCTGAACTCGGTGCTTGCAGGTGTGATCGCGGCGATAGCTGCGCTCCGTGGGGGAGCTGCCATGTCGGCGACGCTTGGCGCCGGCGTGCTGGTCTTTGCTGTGGCGGTCGTGTTGCACGCTCTGTATGCGCGCCGGAGTATCGCGAAGACGAACTTCGTTCCACGCTTTCCCACACCTGCCGCGAAGCCGTAACGCCATGTGCTGAGTGACCGTCCGCAGGCCCTCCGGTGCTAGGCTCGTCCGACGACTGCCGGCAGGGGAGGAACGTTCATGTCGTACCGACGCTCGCCCATTCTCTTCGTCATCGCATTGCTCATCGCCGCGGCGTGCACACAGCCGCCGCCGAGTGCAGGCAGCGCGACGCCTCAGGCGACCGGCGGGGCCGCGAGCACGCTGGTCTGGTACGCCGATACGAGCGACCTGATCTCGCTCGACCCGGCCGTTGCGTACGAATTCACCGGCGTCCTGCTCGCCCACAACGCCTACGAGACCCTCGTGAAGTTCGAGGGCGCCGACCTCTCGACCATCAAGCCCGCTCTCGCGCAAAGCTGGGATATCAAGGACTCCACTTCCCAGTGGGACATCACCTTCAAGCTGCGCTCGGGTGCGAAGTTCGCGAGTGGCAACGTGATCACCGCGGACGACGTCGTGTACTCGTTCCAGCGCGTGCTCAAGCTCAACAAGTCGCCGGCGTTCCTGTTCACCGACATCGCTCAGATCAAGGAGACGAGCATCAAGGCAAGTGATCCCTCGACCGTCGTCATCAGCCTCCCGAAGACAGCGAGCCCGCAGGGCTTCCTCGCCGTTCTGACGTTCACCATTGGGAGCGTCGTCGACTCGAAGGATGTGAAGGCCAAAGAGACCGGTGGCGACTCGGGCTCCGGGTATCTGCTCGACCACTCGTCCGGCAGCGGGGCGTTCGTGATCGACCACTGGACCAAGAACACGGAGGTCCAGCTGAAGGCCAATCCGAACTACACCGGCAGTCCGAAGCCGGCGCTCGGTGGCGTCCTCGTGAAGCACGTTCCTGAGTCGACGAACCAGCAGTTCGCGCTCGAGAAGGGCGACGCGGACATCGCGCGAAACCTCGGCGCGCAGCAGATCACGGCTCTGCAGGGCAAGCCGGGTGTCGTGACCACGACCGGGAACAGCCTGCAGCTTGTCTACGTCGGCATGAACGTGACCGTGAAGCCGCTCGACAACGCGAGTGTGCGCGAGGCGCTCCGCACCGCCATCGACTACGACGGCATCGTGAAGGATCTTTTCAAGGGCGGCGCGAAGAAGGTGCAGGGCATCGTCCCGGCGGGTCTCGCCGGCTACAACGAATCAACACCCTTCCAGGCCGATGTCAACAAGGCCAAGTCGCTGCTGCAGCAGGCCGGGCAGAGCGCCATCACGCTCGAGCTCCTTGTGCCCACGGGCCCCGCGCCGGGCGGCGTTGCGTGGGCGGACCTCGCGGCCAAGCTCCAGTCGGACTGGAAGGCCATCGGCGTCACGGTGAACATCAAGCAGACGACGCAGGCCGACCTGCTCGGTACGTACCGCGCACAGAAGGGTCAGCTCGTCATGATCCTGTGGGGACCGGACTTCCCGGACCCTGACGCGAACGTCGGTCCGTTCACCGACTACGCCGCGAAGTCGATCGCCTTCCGCAACGGCTGGGACGACAAGACCATCGCGGCCAAGGGCCGCGATGCCGCGCTCATCACCGACGCGGCCAAGCGCGCCACGGCATACAAGGAGATCACCGACTACGTGCTCCACAACGGGCCCTACGTCGTGCTGTACCAGCCGACCGAACCGTTCGGCCTGCGTTCGAATGTGAAGGGGTTTGTCTGGAGCCCGATGGACTGGACGGATTTCGCGGCGATAAGCAAATAGGGCGCTAGCGCGCCATGCGCTTTCTCGGCTTTCTGTTGCGGCGCGTCGTCGGGATCGCGGCCGTGATGATCGGTGTTTCGGTCATCACGTTCGCGATCTCGCACGTCATCCCCGCGGACCCGGTCGCCGCCGCGCTCGGCGATCACGCGACCGATGCGCAGATCGCGCAATTCCGCGCTGAATACCACCTCGACAGACCGCTCCCCGAGCAGTACGTCACATACGCGACCGGCATTCTTCACGGCGATCTCGGGAGGAGCATTCGCACGCGACGCTCCGTCGCTGACGACCTCGCGGACTCCTTCCCGGCGACGCTCGAGCTCTCGTTCGCGGCCCTGCTCATCTCTATCGTGCTGGGAGTCCCAGCGGGTGTGTGGTCCGCGATCTCGCGCGGCCGGCTCCCGGACTACGTCGTGCGCGTGCTCTCGCTCGCTGGCGGCTCGCTGCCGGTCTTCTGGCTCGGGCTCATCGTGATCGGGCTCTTCTACTACCAGCTCGGGTGGTTCCCCGGTGGCGGCCGCCTCGACACGTTCGTCCCGCCGCCGACGGCACGCACCGGCCTCTACGTTCTCGACAGCATCCTCGCGGGCGACCTCGCAGCGCTTCGCAGCAGCCTCGTCCACCTCGTGCTCCCCGCGCTCACGCTGGGGTACTTCTCGACCGCGGTGATCGCGCGCATGACCCGATCGAGCATGCTCGACGTCCTCGGCCAGGATTACATGCGCACCGCGCGAGCCAAGGGGCTGCGCGAGCCGGTCATCGTCCTCCGCCACGCGCTCCGCAACGCGCTGATCCCCACCGTCACGATCATCGGGCTCACGTTCGGCAGCCTGCTGTCCGGTGCGGTGCTCACCGAAACGATCTTCAGCTGGCCCGGGCTGGGCCGCTACGCGACCGCGTCGGCGGTGAGCCTCGACTTTCCCGCGGTGCTCGGCGTGACCCTGCTCGCGGCCGTCGTCTATCCGGTCGCGAACCTCATCGTCGACGTTGCCTATTACTGGCTCGATCCACGGATCCAGCATGGGTAAGCGCGCGCCGATCCTGCGCGAACCGCTCAACGTCGTCGCGCTCGCGCTGATCACGGCGTTCGCGGTGTGCGCGGTGCTCGCTCCGCTCCTCGCGCCGTACGACCCGTTGGCGCAGACCCTGAGCTCGCGCCTCGCGCCACCGTCAGCGGCGCACTGGCTCGGCACCGACTCTCTGGGGCGCGACATCGCCAGCCGCATCCTCTACGGCGCGCGCATCTCGCTCATCGTCGGCGTGGTCGTCGTCGCGCTCGCCGGCGTCTTCGGAACGTTCGTCGGGCTCGTCGCGGGCTATGCCGGCGGGCTCACGGACGAAGCGCTCATGCGCTTCACGGAAGTGTTCCTGGCGTTCCCGCCGCTCATCCTGGCGATGGCGATCGCGGGCGCGCTCGGGCCGAGCCTCACGAACGCGATCATCGCGATCGCCGCCGTCACGTGGGCGATCTACGCACGCCTCGCGCGAGGGCAGCTTCTTTCACTGCGACGTCGCGAGTACGTCGAGGCGGCGCGGAGCATCGGCGCTTCCCCGGTGAGGATCCTCGCGCGCCACCTCCTGCCGAACGCGATCGCACCGCTGCTCGTCCAGGCGAGCTTCGACATGGGCGCGGCGATCATCGCCGCGGCCGGGCTCAGCTTCATCGGATTCGGCGCCCAGCCGCCGACCCCAGAGTGGGGCGTGATGATCAGCGAAGGCCGAAATTTCATCAGCACGCAGCCCTGGCTGTCGCTCTTCCCGGGTCTCGCGATCCTCTTCGCCGTCGGCGCGTTCAACGTGCTCGGCGACGGCCTGCGCGACGTTCTCGATCCACGGCTCCGCCGGGCGGGCTGACCAAGGTACACGCGGTCTCTGTCATCGCGGTGGCGTGAGACGCGCTCGGCGCGGTGTAGGCTCCCGACCTCGTAGCGCGACCATGGATGGAGGAGCCGGGTGGGCGCGAAGGCGATCTGGCGTGAGGATCTCGTCACCAGCCTGCTCGCGACGCTGCTCGTCGTCGGACTCTTCCTCGATGGTTGGAACCACATCAACCTGCAGAACGGTGCGCTCGGCGGCTTCTTCACGATCTGGCATGCGCTGCTCTACGCCGGCTTCAATGGCACCGCGCTCTGGGTCGTCACACGCAACCCGCACCTCTATGACCACGGCGCGCACCCGGCTCCGTACTTCCACAAGTTCCTCGGCATCCCGCTTCGCTATCCCCTCGCGGTCGGCGGTCTTGCGGTCGCGACCGTCGGCATGTTCGGCGACATCGCCTGGCACACCGCGTTCGGCGAGGAGGCTGGCGTCGCTCGGGTCATCGCGCCGTTCCATCTCCTCCTGTTCGCCGGCGCCGCCGGTCTCGTCTCCGCGCCGCTGCGATCTGCGTGGTACGCGCCGCAGTTCTACCCGAGGACGTTGTCGTTCCGCCGGATCCTGCCGCCGCTGGTGTCCCTGACGCTCGTCACCTGCGTGGCGGCGTTCATGTTCCAGTGGCTGAACGCGTTCCTCGACTGGACGCCGTCAGTGACGATCGGTCGGATCCCCGCGGAGTTCGCGAGCGACTCGCGGATCCGGGGAACGACGGAATTCGCGGGCGCGGCACGCATTCTCGTCACCAACCTCATCCTGCTCGCGCCGCTCTTCCTTGCGCTGCGGCGCTGGCGCCTGCCGTTCGGGAGCGCGACGCTGCTGTTCGTCGTGGTGAGCTTCGCCATGAGCGCCCTTACAAGCTTCGACCTCGGCGCGACGGTCGTTGCCGGTCTGGTGGGCGGACTGGTCGCCGACGCGTTGATCGACGGACTGCGGCCCGACGACGAGCGCCGGCTCGGGTACCGCGTGGTGGCAACGGTGACGCCGCTCGCTCTCTGGTCGACCTACTTCCTGATCCTCATCTTCTTCTACCGGACCCCCTGGCCGTTCGACCTCTGGCTCGGAACGACCGTCCTCGCGGCGATCTCCGGTCTACTGCTGAGCTACATCGCGATCGCTCCGGCGCTTCCAGAGTCGGTCGCCGAAACGGGCGTGCCTGCTCGCAACGACGCCCGCGCCGTGCCGACGAGTGCGATGTCGGGACAAGGAGCGATGGATCTTGGAGGAGGGGCAGAGATGGCGGCTCCACAGCCGGCTCCGGAAAGGCGCATCAGCCGACGCGGCTTCTTGACTGGTCTGGGGATCGGGCTCGGTGCCGCTGGAGCAGCCGGCGTTGCGACCGGAGTCAGTCTCGGCCGCACCGAGCTGCATCTATCGGCCACGACCCCGGGCAACTTCAGTCGGATGTTCCCGAATCTGCCGCCCTTCTTCGAGGATCTCCGGCCCGGGGGCGCGACCGATCAGCTCCGAGACGCCGTGCGCGACATCGGCAAGCTCGGCGGGTTGCTCGATGCGAAGGACGCGCTCGCGGCCGGTCCCGTCGCGCTCATCGCGAATGCGGCGGTGAATGGCAACGATCCGCCGACCAATCCCGACAACCCGACGCACACGGCGGGCGTGACCTTCTTCGGTCAGTTCATGGATCTCGACATCACCTTTGACAGTCGATCGACGCTCGGCGTGCCGACCGATCCGACGACGACGCCCAACGCCCGCGCCGCTGCCTTCGACCTCGACACCGTGTACGGACAAGGACCCTTCGTGACGCCATCGTTCTACGACGTCGCGGACCCCGCGAAGCTGAGGATCGAGAGCGGCGGCATCTTCGAGGATCTACCACGCAACCCGGACATGACGGCGATCATCCCCGATCCGCGCACCGACCAGAACCTGATGGTCTCGGGCCTGCACTGCGCGTTCATCCGCTTCCACAACAGGACCGTCGACCACGTGCGCACGGAGCTGGGACTCATCGACCCGGCTGCCATCTTCGCGGAGGCGAAGCGCCTCGTGCTTTGGCACTACCACTGGATGATCCTGAATGAGTTCCTGCCCCTGTTCATCGGCCCCGCGATGCTGAACGACATCCTCACCAACGGCCGCCGTTCCTTCCGGCCCGACATGGGCCAGGCGACGATGCCGATCGAATTCCAGGCCGCGTGCTTCCGCGTCGGTCACACGATGGTGCGCCCGTCCTACCGCGCGAACCTCAAGGGAATGGACGGCAAGCCGTTCTTTGGGCTCATCTTCGATCCCGCGCTCGGTGACATCACGCCCGAGCCCGGTCTAGATCGCAACAAGCTCATCGACAACAAGATCTCGACGCCGCTGTTCACGTTGCCGCTCGGCGCGATCGCGAGCCACAAGGCGCCGATCGCGCTCATGCAGCGCAATCTGCTGCGCCACATCACGTGGTCGATGCCGTCGGGGCAATCTATCGCGCGCGCGATGGGCGTCGACCTCTTGAGCGCGGCCGACCTCGACGAGCTCAGGATGTACGACATGGATCTCGAGAAGAACACGCCGCTCTTCTATTACATGCTCAAGGAGTCGGGGCTCGTGCCCAGCTCGGACATCGGCAAGAACACCGGTGGTTTCACCTCGGGCCGGTCGGAGGCCGCATCGTGGGCGAGGTCGTCGTGGGTCTCTTGCAGAGCGATCCTGCCTCGTACGTCACGAAACAGCCCTTGTGGACGCCAACGCTGCAGAACCCGGGCGCGGGCTTCCGTATGGTCGACCTCCTCACCTTCGCGGGCGTGGACCCAGCGACGCGGCACGCGCAAAAGCCGATCTACGCCTGATCCGCCGGGGAATATCCTCAACATGTGG
>WNFB01006422.1_pt1 | contig 10557 bp, 8 predicted proteins | sample 5400501 | NCBI WGS metagenome assembly WNFB01 (sample SAMN13153341, study PRJNA577476) | soil metagenome | isolation source: 200 cm saprolite under Douglas fir tree site 2 hole 1 | place: USA:California | collected 2015-04-18 | reverse complement strand
CTATCTCGACATCCTGTGCCGCATCAAGGACGCCTTCGGCATGCCCACCTTCGCCTACCAGGTGTCGGGCGAATATTCGATGATCATGGCCGCGGCGCAAAACGGCTGGCTCGACGGCGAGAAGGCGATGCTGGAGAGCCTGATCGCCTTCAAGCGCGCGGGCGCCGACGGGGTGCTGACCTATTTCGCGCCGAAGGTGGCGGAAAAGCTGAAAAGCGGCAGCTGACGTAGTCCCGCTGCGGAAGGACGAGGTGAATCACTCTCATGAAGGTGGCTTACCCACCACGCCGCTCGATCCCTGCGAAACTGGGGGATTGCTCGGCGGCGGCGCGGGAGGGCGCACTGTCACTTGAGAGACCGGAGGATTGAGACCGCCTTTATTGACGTGCCCCTCAAGCAAGGGACTGTTGACATAGCCGTCGCGCGTGCTCGGCATCCTGGCAGCCTTGGAACCGTCGCTCATTTCACTTCTTCCACCTTTAGTTAGTCACCGGAAACTCAATATCAATAGCCTCGGCGGGGCGGCCGATGTATAGAAGCGGCGACTCATATAGCAACTGGCCCCCAAGATTAAAGACCTGAACATCCCGGAGCAACAGTTCTCGGGCTTTGTCCGTTTCCGAAAAGCCGATGACCCAGCCCGCGAATATCTTCTCGTTAGGGTAGTCGCGCATATAGACGTATTCAACCCGCTTGTCTCTCGAATTAAAAACGAAATCCCATAGATCCTCGTCTCCATATTTTTTCGTCGTTTTGATTGTTCTCAGTATCTTACCAAGTACCTTGTAATTAAAAGCGTACAGCCATAAAAAAGAGCAAGAAAGCCCGACAACCAATGCGGTGATGAATTGGAGCACGTACTTTTGGTCGATAATGAAGGCGGCATCCTTTCGTATTTCTGGGATATAGAAGTCATGGCCGGCCGCCGAATAGATCATGTAGGTGATGACATAAACTGTCAGACCAAACGTAAATGTCCGCAGCCCGATTTCGAACTGTGTCGGCGGTCTTTTTAATCCGTACTTTGCTATAATCCGTTCCCACACGAGGCCAGGCAGAAAGATAATGGCCAGTTGGAAAAAGAAGATATCCATTTTCGCGTTCCCCTGTTTGGTCGCAAAACTACTACATTCAGTCCGGCCGGCGGAGAGTCTTTCGTGGGATAGGCGAAAATAAGTAATCCCGCAGGGACACCGCCTTCCGAACACCGTCTAATCCATCGCCGCGCCGGTATCGATGCGCTGCGGCGCGTAGCCGTCGGCTTCCAGCGCGGCGAGGATGGCGTCGGCGTGCGTGCGGCCCCGGGTCTCCACCGTCACGTCGAGCCGCGTGCCCTTGGCCGGCACGTCGAGAAACAGGCGTCTGTGGTCGACGGCGAGGATGTTGGCGCCGAGCGCCCCGAGCCGGGTCGCGATCTGCCCCAGCACGCCCGGCTGGTCGGATATGGTGAGGCGGAACGAGACGATGCGGTCCTCGCGCTCGAGCTCGCGCACCATGATCGAGGCGAGGATGCGCGGATCGATGTTGCCGCCGCACAGCACGAGGCCGACCGTCTTGCCGCGAAAGTGCTCCGGCTCGGCGAGCATGGCGGCGAGGCCGGCGGCGCCGGCGCCTTCCGCCATGGTCTTCTGCAGGGTCAGGTAGGCGTTGACCGCGCGCTCGAGATGCGCCTCGTCGACCAGCACGATGTCGGCGACGAGTTCGCGCACCACCGGCAGGGTCAGCTGCCCGACGTTCTTCACCGCGATGCCTTCGGCGAGGGTCGGACCGCCGACCGGCCGGGCGCCGGCCTTCACGGCGTTCCACATGGACGGATAGAGCATGCATTCGACGCCGACGATCTCGATCGCCGGCTTCACGCCCTTCCCGGCAACGGCCATGCCGGCGATGAGGCCGCCGCCGCCGATCGGCACCACCAGCACATCGAGCGCGGCCGCCTCTTCCAGCATTTCCAGCGCGATCGTGCCCTGGCCCGCGATAACGTGCGGATCGTCGTACGGATGTACCCAGACGAGCCGCCGCTCGGCGGCGATCGCCTCGGCGCGGGCCTGCGCGTCGCTCACCGTCTCGCCGTCCAGCACCACCTCGGCGCCGTGCGCGCGGGTGGCGGCGATCTTCACGAACGGCGTCGTCTCCGGCATCACGATCGTCGCCGGCACGCCGAGCCGGGCGGCGTGATAGGCAACCGCCTGGGCATGATTGCCGGCCGACATGGCGATGACCCCGCGCCGGCGCTCGTCCGCCGAGAGCGCGGCGAGCTTGGTCAGTGCGCCGCGCTCCTTGAACGAATTGGTGACCTGCAGGTTCTCGTATTTCACGTGGACATTGGCGCCGGTCAGCGCCGAGAGCCGGGGCGCCGGCAGCATCGGCGTGCGCAGCACATGCCCGGCAATGGTGCGCCGCGCCGCCTCGATGTCCGCCAGCGAAATGCCCAGGGTGCCCATCGCGAAGCCGACATTGCCGCAAGAGCCTGCGACGATCCAGCCGGGGAGCGGAACGGCCGAAGTCGGGGCTCGGCCGCGTCGCCGTTCCCCTTGCTTCCGCGGCGCCCAAGGCCCATTTTCCGCACAGATTTGCGCATGTTCCGGCGAAGTGGCTACCGGTTCGCCGATAAGAACATGCGCCATTCGATGATTCCAGAGCATGGCCCGTTTCCGAAGGAACGGGACAAGCTCTAGACGAACAGGTCAGCCATGTCCGAGAGCGAGCCGAAGCGGATCGGCGTGACGATCGAGCTCAAGCCGCACGCCTATGATCCCGTCACCATGCCCGAACTATTCGACGGGGTGCTGGCGCGGCGGGTGGTGGCGTTCTTCATCGACCTCATCCTGATCGCCATCCCGGCGCTGCTCGTCGCCCTGTTCATCTTCGTGTTCGGGCTCATCACGTTGGGGCTCGGCTGGCTGCTCTATCTGCTGTATTGGCCCGCGCTGGTGATCTGGGCCCTCGCCTACTACGCGATCGGCTTCGGCAGCGCAGCCTCGGCGACGATCGGCATGCGCGTGATGGACCTCGAGATGCGCACCTGGTACGGCGCGCCCGCCTATGCGCTGCTCGGCGCGGTGCACGCCGTCCTGTTCTGGATCACCGTCTCGGCGCTCACCCCGCTCATCCTGCTGGTCGCCTTCTTCAACGAGCGCCGGCGCCTGCTGCACGACATGCTGGCCGGCACCATCGTCATCAACAACGAGACGCGCGCGGGCGTGCTGCGCGCAAGCCGCCGCGGCTTCTGACCGGCCCGGCCGGGCGGACCGCGGCTTCGGTTGCGGCGGGGCGCCGCAACAAAAGCCCTTTGACGAAACAAGCCCTCCGCGCGATGCTTGCACCTGTGGCCGGGCGGATTCCCGGCGACGGCCGAAAGTCCCGTGACCCGACACTCGCGCGATACGCCGCAGTTCTATCTGACCGCGCCCTCGCCCTGCCCCTACCTGGCGGGCCGCGAGGAGCGCAAGGTGTTCACGCACCTCGTGGGCGAGCGCGCCGGCGAGCTCAACGACCTCCTCACCCACGGCGGCTTCCGGCGCAGCCAGTCGATCGCCTACCGGCCGGCCTGCGAGACCTGCCGCGCCTGCGTCTCGGTGCGGGTGGTGGCCGAGGATTTCCGGCCCACCCGGAGCATGCGCCGCGTGGTCGAGCGCAACGGCGACCTGATCGCCGAGATGCGCGTGCCGGTGCCCACCTCCGAGCAGTATTCGGTGTTCCGCGGCTATCTCGACTCGCGCCATCGCGACGGCGGCATGGCCGACATGACCGTGCTCGACTACGCCATGATGGTCGAGGACAGCCACGTCGATACCCGCGTCGTCGAATATCGCCGGCGCGGCGCCGACAGCCGCCTCACCGGGCGCGGCAACGGCCCGCTGCTCGGCGTCGCCTTGACCGACCTGCTCAGCGACGGCCTGTCCATGGTCTATTCGTTCTTCGATCCGGACGCCGCCGGCCGTTCGCTCGGCACCTTCATCATCCTCGACCACATCACCCGCGCGCGCCGCCTCGGCCTCGCCTACGTCTATCTCGGCTACTGGGTCAAAGGCTCGAAGAAGATGGACTACAAGGGCCGCTTCCTGCCGCAGGAGCGCCTGACGGGGGATGGGTGGATGCGGGTGGAGGGGTGAGCCGAGGAACGCGACCTATCCGCCACCCACGAACGGCAGCGGCACGCCCGTTGCCTGCAGCAGCAGGATCGCGTTGAGGAAAAGCACGACGGTCGCGGCGGTAATCGCCGCGACATTCGTGAGACGGCTATTGGCGAACTCGCCCATCACGTCGCGCCGAGCGGTGAGGATCAGCAGCGCGATCATCGGCACCGGCAGGACCAGGCTGAGCACCACCTGGCTGAGCACGAGCGACTGGGTCGCGTCGAAGCCGAGCGCCGCCACGACGAAGGCCGGGATCATCGTGATGACGCGGCGAAACCACAGCGGCGTGCGGAAGCGGACGAAATCCTGCATGATCACCTGGCCGGCCATGGTGCCGACCACCGAGCTGGAGAATCCGGACGCCAGCAGCGAGACCAGGAACACGCCGGCGGCGGCCGCGCCCAGCAGCGGAATAAGCGTGCGATAGGCGGTCTCGATGCTCGCGACGTCGTTATGCACGCCGTCGTGGAACACCACGGCGGACATGGCCACCATCGCCATGTTGACGAGGCCGGCGACGCCGAGCGCGATCAGGACCTCGGTGTTGGAGAAGCGCACGATGCGCCGCACGTCCGACGCATTCGACGCCGGGATGCGGTTCTGCGTCAGGCTCGAATGCAGGTAGATGGCGTGCGGCATCACGGTCGCGCCGATGATCCCGACCGCCAGCGTGACGCCGTGGAGGCCCTGCAGCTGGGGAACCACGGCGTGATAGGCGAACGCGCGCCAGTCGGGCGGCGCGATGATCAGCTCGATCAGATAGCTCACGCCGACGATCGCCACGAAGGCGCCGATCAGGATTTCCATCGGTCGAAAGCCCTGGCCCTGCACGAGCAGCATCGCGTAGGTCGCGATGCCGACCACGGTGAGGCTCATCATCAAAGGCAGGCCGAACAGCAGGCTGAGCCCCACCGCGGCGCCGAGGAACTCGGCGAGGTCGGTCGCCATGGCGGCGACCTCGCTCGCGATCCACATGGCGTAGACGACCGGCGCGGGAAAATGCTCGCGGCACTGGCCGGCCAGACTCACGCCGGTGACGATGCCGAGCTTGGCCGAGAGCGCCTGGAACAGCATGGCGACCACGTTCGCCACCAGCACGACCCACAGCAGCGTGTAGCCGAACTTCGCCCCCGCCTCGATGTTGGTGGCAAAATTGCCCGGGTCCATGTAGGCGACCGAGGCGATCACCGCCGGACCGAGGAACGGCAGCAGCGAGCGCAGCCCGCGGCCTTCGCCGGTCAGTACGGCGCGGGCTGCAGCGATGGTCCGGTCGGATGTCGGGTGGCTGGGCGAATCGTCCATGCAGGATTCCTGGATCGGCCCATCATCGCCTAATTGCGAATAATTTGCAATTGCAGTCTGGCGCGAGAAGCGCCGGCTTGCCTGCGGACCATCGGCGCGGGCTACTTGTCGTCCGCGGCTTTGCCGTTATCCGCGGCGCGGCCGAACTTGTTGATCTTGGGAAACCCTTTCGGCGCCAGGCGCCCGGCGTCGGCGCGATTGCCGCGCCAGTCGGCAAGCTCTTTCAAAGGGACGGTGAAGACACGGCCGGCGGGATCGATCCAGGTGAGCCCGTCCTCGGCCTCGAACGTCTTCGCGTCGGAGAGGCCGCCGTCCTTGTAGCGCTGCAGGCGCACGCCGCGCCCGCGCCCCATTTCGGGCACCTGGTCGAGCGGGAAGATCACCATCTTGCGGTTCTCTCCGACGCTGGCGACGAGCTCGCCCTCGACGGCGGCGATCGCGCGCGCCTCGTCCGGCAAATCGACGTTGAGCACCTGCTTGCCCTTGCGCGTGTTGGCGACGCATTCCTCCTCCGCCACCACGAAGCCGCGCCCCTGCCCGCTCGCCACCAGGAATTTTCGCCCGCCGCGGAACGGGAACAGCGCGATCAGATCGGCCTCCTGCTCCATCTCGATGAACAGCCGCACCGGCTCGCCGTGCCCGCGCCCGCCCGGCAGTTTTGCCGCCTCGATGGTGTAGAAGCGGCCGTTGGTGGCGAACACCAGCAGCTTCGACGTGGTCTCGGCGAAGAAGGCGAGCTTGAGCCGGTCATCGGCCTTGAAGGCGATCGCCGAGAGGTCGGTGACGTGGCCGCGCAGCGCGCGGATCCAGCCCTTGTCCGACACCACGACGGTGACCGGCTCGCGCTCGACCATGGCGGCCTCGATCGCCGCCTCGTCGTGCTCGGGCGCCTCGGCAAACGAAGTGCGCCGCTTGCCCAGCTCGGTCTTCGGCCCGAATGCCGCACGCACGTCCTTGATCTCCGTGGCGACCTTCTTCCACTGCTGCTCCTCGGAGCGCAGCAGGCTTTCGATCGACTTCTTCTCCGCCCGCAGGTCCTTGTCCTCCTGGCGGATCGCCATCTCCTCGAGCCGGCGCAGGTTGCGCAGCCGCATGTTGAGGATCGCGTCGGCCTGGACGTCGCTCAGCTTGAACGTCCTCATCAGGACCGGCTTGGGCTCGTCCTCGGCGCGGATGATCTTGATGACCTTGTCGAGGTTGAGATAGGCGACGAGATAGCCGCCCAGCACTTCGAGGCGATGCTCGATCTGCGCCAAGCGGTGCCGCGAGCGGCGCAGCAGCACGTCGCGCCGGTGCTCGAGCCATTCAGTGAGGGCCTCGGCGAGGCCGATCACCTTCGGGATGCGGCCCTTGACCAGCACGTTCATGTTGAGCGGGATGCGGCTCTCGAGGTCGGTCAGCTTGAACAGCGATTCCATCAGCAGCGCCGGATCGACCGTGCGCGCGCGCGGCTCGATCACCAGGCGCACGTCCTCGGCCGACTCGTCGCGCACGTCGGCGATCAGCGGCAGCTTCTTCTCGTTGAGCAGTTCGCCGAGCCGCTCCATCAGCCGCGACTTCTGCACCAGCCACGGGATCTCGGTGACCACCACCACGTAGGTGCCGCGCCCGGTCTCCTCCTTGTGCCAGCGCGCGCGCACGCGGAACGACCCGCGCCCGGTGGTGTAGGCCTCGGCGATCGCCTCCGGGCCGTCGACCACGATGCCGCCGGTGGGGAAATCCGGGCCGGGAACGAACTTGAGGAGGTTGCGGCTCCGGCTCTTCGGATGCTCGATCAGGTGCAGCGCGGCGTCGCACAGCTCGGCGGCATTGTGCGGCGGGATCGCGGTCGCCATGCCGACCGCAATCCCCTGCGCGCCGTTGGCGAGCAGATTGGGGAACGCGCCGGGAAGGACGACCGGCTCCTGCGACTGGCCGTCGTAATTGGGGCGGAACTCGACCGCATCCTCCTCGATCCCGTCGAGGAGGAGGCGCGCGACTTCGGTCAGGCGCGCCTCGGTGTAGCGGTGGGCGGCCGGGTTGTCGCCGTCGATATTGCCGAAATTGCCCTGCCCGTCGATCAGCGGATAGCGCGAGTTGAAATCCTGCGCCAGGCGCACCAGCGCGTCGTAGATCGCCTGATCGCCGTGCGGATGGAAGTTGCCCATCACGTCGCCGACGATCTTGGCCGACTTCTTGAACGTGGCGCCGGGGTCGAGGCGCAGCAGGCGCATGCCGTAGAGGATGCGCCGGTGCACCGGCTTGAGCCCGTCGCGCGCATCGGGCAGCGCCCGGTGCATGATGGTCGAGAGCGCATAGGCGAGGTAGCGCTCCTCGAGCGCCTCGCGCAGCGCGATCTCCTGGATGTCGCCGTGCTCGTCGGGGGGAATCAGCCGTTTGCCCATGGACGATCAGGTACTGCGGCGCGCGCCGATGAACAAGGTATGAACGGATGCGCCATGGTTTGTTCCGAACTTATCGGCTAGTCTGCCCGCGGATTCGGCCGGCTCTTCGGGGACAAGCGTGCCGGGCAGGCCGATGGGGTACGGGTAGCACAAGGAGGAAGTAATGCGGACGATCTTGATTGCGATGATTGCGGCAGCGGGAATAGGCCTGCTGGGTGCGTCAGGCGCGTCGGCCATGCCGCTCAACGGCTTGTCGACCCAGGATACGGCGGTCGTCACCGACCAGGTGACGAAGGCCGGATGGCACGGCCGCTGGCGCAGCCACTGGCGCTGGGGGAGCCGTGGCGGACATTGGCGCTGGGGGAGCCGTGGCGGGCACGGGCGCTGGGGGAGCCGCTGGTAGCTTCCGTCGGAATGATCGAGACCATTTAGGCAATCATCAGCTCAAGGGCCCCGTCGCGGTTTGCGGCGGGGCCTTTTACATTTGATGCCGTCGTCCGCGGCATCCGCAAGCGATTGTCCGCCGATCGCGAGCGGCGCGTTGCAACATGAATGGCGGTTCAGCAAGACAATGGAAACGTTGATTTTTCCCGCGACGGCAGGGAACGGGATTTGGCGGTGTTAGTTCCACTATGGCGTATTTGATCGGGACCCGCGCTGTCGCAACCTGCGCTACGCGGTCTCCGCAGACGCCGTAACCGCAGAGGAGGAAGCCGAGATGCGAACCATCTTGATCGCGATGCTGGCCGCAGCCGGAATCGGCCTTCTGGGCACGACCGGCGCGTCGGCAATGCCGCTCAACGGCTTGTCGACCGAGGATACGCCCGTGGTCACCGATCAGGTGACGAAGGCCGGATGGCATGGCCACTGGCGCTGGGGCAGCCGCGGCCACCACTGGCGCTGGGGCAGCCGCGGCCACCACCACTGGCGCTGGGGCAGCCGCGGCCACCACTGGCGCTGGGGCAGCCGCGGCGGGCATTGGCAGTGGGGCAGCCGTGGCTGGTGGGGGGGCGGCGGCTGGTAGGTTTGACGGCGCGTCCGTCGTCGAATGTGCGGACCGGGACGTGTAGCCACGGCCTCGGCCCGCTCGCGACATTGCGGTGATGGGCTCGTCTCTCGCCGCCGCGGCAATGAGGTCGCGGCGCGAGACGATATTCATTTGCGGTAGACGGCGCCCAGGCCAAGGGCCGGGTTGCGTTCGAAGAAGCCATCCGGCCGGAAAACCACCGACAGCCTGGCGTTCGCCATCACCGGGTAGTCCTCCGGGCGCGGCACGTGCGTCTCGCCGAGCGAATACCAGACGACGATGTCCTTGTCGTAGACCGACTCGTCATTGGCGTAATGGTAGAGCGTGTCGGTGTAATTCGTGCCCGCCTGACCGGGATGCCGGCCGCCGGCGTAGAGCTGGCCGTCACGATACGGCGTCACCCAGAACTGGTGGAAGGTGAAGCCGACCGCCTCCCGTTCGCGCGAGGCGCCGAACATCGTCGTCGCGCTGTCGACCGGCACGAGCGTGTATCCGACCGGGCGCCCGCCGCTGCGCACCGATGACGGATTGTAGATGGTCCAGGTGCGCGATGTTTCTTCGTTCGCGTCGCGCTTGGCGTCCCCCGCCTTTCCGAACACCGTATGGGCCGTGGTGAAAAAGCGGTCGGCGCCCGCATCGTTCTGCGGTTGTCCGCCGTCCGCCCGCTGCAGATTGTTCTCCATCACGGCGTTGGCGGTGCCGTCGATGTCGAAATCGAGCCGCAGATTGAACCAGTGCTGATGATTGATGCCGACCAGATTCGGATGCACCCGGGAGCCGTACCGCTCCTCGCCGTTCGACACGTAGGTGCGGCTCTCCCCGCCGGGCCCGGGGCCCGCCGCAAGCGCCCGGCACACGCTGCAATCCTTTGTCGCGACGAACTTCGTCAGGATCTCGCCGGCGAGCTCCGCCTCGAAGGCGAACGAGCCGTCCTGCTTGAACACCCAGTTGAAGCCATAGACGTAGTTGCCGAGCGAGGCCATGAACCCGATGACGAGCTCGGTCGCGCGGGCGTGAAAGCTCAAATTGCCCTGGCGATAATGCATGAGCCCCCCGGCATCGCGCTCGTAGACGTAGATCCTGTCCTTGAACACGCTGCTGAACCGGCTCTTGCCCGGATCGGGCATCACCGGGCTCACCGTCGCCGCGTTGGCCGGCACCTCCCGTCCCGGGCGGACGTCCATCGACATGTAGCCGAGGCCGAATACGCCTTCGTCGAACAGCTCCATCCACGACCAGAAGTCGCTCGCGTCCCCATACGCGGTGAGCACGTCCGCGACCGCCGCGCGGTAGACGATCGGGCGCTTCCTGCCGCCGTCGTTGAACGCGATCTGGTGCAGCACCAGGCCCTCGCGCAGATTGAAGGCGAAGCGGAACTGCCAATTGCGCCATGCCACGCTGTTGCGCTCGACGGTGAAATTCTTTGCGGTCCGCGGCGATGGATTTACCGGCTTCGCCGGAACCTGCGGGCCCCGCACGGCCGGATCGAAAATGTCGTGCGGGACCTTGACGTTCGGCGCGCCGGCGTTGTCGTGCAGCCTGACGATGCGGCCGGCGTAGAGGTCCAGCACCGCCGTTAAGCCGTCGAGGAACGGACTGAACTCATTGGTGGCCTTCGGGTCCGAGGCAAACAATGCGCGGACCAGCCGGGCATTCTCGCGCGCGAGGCTGCGATCATATCCGACCGGCGCAAACTGGATGGGGA
>WNFB01006421.1_pt1 | contig 10557 bp, 6 predicted proteins | sample 5400501 | NCBI WGS metagenome assembly WNFB01 (sample SAMN13153341, study PRJNA577476) | soil metagenome | isolation source: 200 cm saprolite under Douglas fir tree site 2 hole 1 | place: USA:California | collected 2015-04-18 | reverse complement strand
CGGGTCCGGCCGGTGACTGCTGAGCGGTCGCCTCCTGATTCCCGAATCACTGGGGCGGACTCGCCTGTGATTGCCGATTCGTCCACCGACGCAACACCTTCGATCACTTCCCCATCGCCCGGAATGAACTCGCCCGCCGCGACCATCACCACGTCACCCACACGCAGTGCCGAGCTGGGCACGATCTCAGTCGAGCCATCCTCGTGAATCCGCCGCGCTTCCGTTTCCGCGCGCGCTTTGCGCAGCGTTTCCGCTTGCGCTTTGCCCCGCCCCTCGGCCATTGCTTCCGCGAAGTTTGCAAAGAGCACCGTGAACCACAACCACAAGGTGATCTGCAAACCAAACCAGAACCCGTGCGCATGATGGATGGCATTAAGAACGAGCACGATCAGGGTGAGCACCGCACCCACTTCCACGACAAACATTACCGGATTCTTGATCATCAGCCGCGGATCGAGTTTCCCGAAAGAATCAATCGTGGCGGTCCGAAGAATCTTACGATCCGCGAGCGAAGTGGCCTTGCCGTGCGAGTGCGTGCTCATGGATTCCTTAGAAAACCTTGCCAGACATCATCAGGAGGTGCTCGAGGATGGGCCCGAGGCTCAAAGCCGGGAAGAAGGTGAGCGCGCCAATGATTAAAATGACCGATACGAGCAGTACGCTGAAAAGCGGGCCAGTCACCGGAAAAGTTCCAAGAGATTCAGGCACTGTTTTTTTGGAAGCAAGATTTCCCGCGATCGCTAGGATGGGAATCACCGCCAAGAAGCGTCCCGCCAGCATGACCACTCCCAGGCTGGTGTTGTACCAGAGCGTGTTGGCGTTGATGCCCGCAAACGCCGACCCGTTGTTCCCGGCAGCCGAAGTGTACGCGTACAGAATTTGTGAGAAACCATGCGGTCCGGAGTTGGTAATACCCGCTGTCCCAGACTTCGTGACCACGCCAATTGCCGCAAAAATCAGAATCATTAAGGACGATACAAGAATCGATAGCACCGCCATTTTCACGTCATAGGCTTCAATCTTTTTGCCCAGATATTCCGGCGTGCGCCCGACCATCAGCCCGGCGATAAAGACGGACAAAACCACGAAAACTAGAATGCCGTAGAGCCCAGAGCCAACCCCGCCAAATACGATTTCGCCCAGCATGATGTTGACCAGCGGCACCAGGCCCCCAAGCGGAGTCAGCGAATCGTGCATATTGTTCACCGCTCCGCAGCTCGCGTCGGTGGTCACCGTGGTAAAGAGCGCGGAATTCGCTATGCCGATTCGAACCTCCTTGCCTTCCATGTTGCCACCCGCTTGTTGTTCGGAGGCTTGCCTATCAACTCCGCGAAGCAGCGGATTCCCGCGAGATTCTGCCGCATACGCCGCGAATACGCCCGCGAGGAAGAGCACTGCCATAGCGGTCCAGACAGCCCAGCCGTGCCGCGGCGATCCCGTCATGCGGCCCAACGTGCTGGTGAGCCCCGAAGGAATCAAGAAAATCAGCAGCATCTGGAAAAAATTGCTGAACGGCGTTGGATTCTCATAAGGGTGTGCGCTGTTAGCGTTGAAGAAACCGCCGCCATTCGTGCCCGCCATTTTGATTGCTTCTTGCGATGCCACGGGACCTTGCGCAATCCTCTGCTCCGCGATGACCTTGTGCACTTGCCTGCCGTCCGCGTCCTGCGAGTCCACCGCGTGCGGCTCGACCAACGTAGCCGTCACATACGGCTTCAGATTCTGCGGCACGCCTTGGGACACAAAGACGAAGCCGGCGATCAGACACAGAGGAAGCAGAATCCAAAGTAAGCACCGCGTGATATCCACCCAGAAATTCCCGATAGTCTTCGTTTCTCGCCCGGCAATGCCCCGCACAAATGCGACTGCCAGCGCAATCCCTACTGCTGCGGAGACAAAGTTGTGGTACGCCAGCCCCGCCATTTGTGTGAAATAACTCATCGTTGTTTCCGGCACGTACGATTGCCAGTTTGTGTTGGTCGTGAATGAAGCGGCGGTGTTCCACGCCAGGTCCGGAGCCACGTTGGCCAGCTTTTCAGGATTCCACGGCAGCCATCTCTGTAGCCGTTCGATGAAGTACAGGAAAAGCATCGATACACTGCTGAAGAGGAGCATCGCCTGCCCATAGCGCTTCCAGTGCATCTCCTGCCGCTCATCAACTGCGCATAGGCGATAGATCAGCCGCTCGACCGGCCGCAGCAAGAAATCCAGAAACGTGGTCTCCTGCTGAAAGACCCGCGCCATATAGAGGCCCATCGGCTTCGTCAGCGCCAGGACCGCGACGAAGTAGAGAAAAATCTGAAAGCAGCCCATTCCCGTCATGGCTAGAATTTCTCCGGCTTCAGCAGCGCGTAGAGCAGGTAGCCAAAGAGCAGCGCACAGATAACGATGAGCAGGATATTCCCTACCATTTCGTAATTCGTCCTATTTGAGGCGCTCGCAGCCGCGCAGATAAAAGAGGGCCAGAGCGAAGAAAAGTACCGTCACCAAAATGAATGCAATATCCCTCATCGGAATCCCACCCCGCAATTCTTTCTCTTTCTCCTTAAGCAAGCGATGAGCAGTTCGTAAGAAAATCGTAAGGGCCGGATCAACCTTTGGGAGACACTCGATTACATCGCTTCCGCAACACCATCTTCTCTGCCAGGCGAAATTAGTTTATCGCTTGACAAGAAGGTCCTAAGGAAGTATCTCAGCCACCGAAATGCATGCTTTCCAGCAGGACCGCGGGGCTCCCTCCACGGCCTTCACCTCCTTCCGTAGCAGCTTTGTTCAGTCAGGCACGATGGCAATTCGAATGAATCGCGTGACGGAGGTCCTCCGGTGACTTGGACACAAGTTTACGACCCCACGGGGCATTGGTGGCTCTCCACTCTCATTGCTGCGCTCCCCATCCTCGTCCTTCTCGGTCTGTTGGCCGGCCTCCGTGTTCGGCCTCATCTTTGCGCCATCGCTGGCGCGTCCACCGCCGTCATCGTGGCAATTCTGGCCTTCAAGATGCCCGCCCTCCTAGCCGTCTCCAGTTTCTTCTTCGGCTCGGCCTTCGGCCTTCTCAAAATTGTCTGGATCGTCATCGCCGCTGTTTTTCTCTATGACATTTCTGTGGTCACGGGCCAGTTCGAAATCATGAAGCAGTCCGTCGCCGCCATCACCCCAGATCGCCGGTTGCAGCTCCTGCTCGTCGCGTTTTGCTTTGGCGCATTCATTGAGGGCTCTGCCGGATTCGGCGCACCTGTTGCCATCGCTGGCGCCTTCATGATCGGCCTCGGCTTCAAGCCCTTCCAGGCCGCCGCGCTCAATCTCATCGCCAACACCGCCCCCGTCGCCTGGGGAGCCATCGGCATTCCCATCCACACTCTTGCCGCCGTCACCAACCTCAATGAAAGCGACCTCAGCGCCATGATCGGCCGCATCCTACCCATCACCGCCATCATCGTTCCCTTCTGGCTCGTCCGCGCCATGGTCAGTTGGAAAGAAACCTTCGAAGTCTTCCCCGCCATCCTCGTTGTTGGCTGTTCCTTCGCCGCCACGCAATGGTTTTGGGCCAATCACATGGACAGCAATCTCGTGGACATCATCGCCGGCGTTGTTTCCCTCCTCGCCACTTTGCTTTTTCTGCGTGTCTGGCAACCGAGGCGAATCTGGCGCTTCGCTGATGAACACGCCGTCACCGCCGCCCAAGCCCGGGATTCCGTCAAGCACTTCACCACTGGCCAAATCGCGAAGGCCTGGATGCCCTTCGCCATCCTCTCGCTGTTCGTACTTGTCTGGGGATTGCCCAAAATCAAGACCGCCATGAATCTGGCCACAACGCCCTCGTTCAACGTGGTTATGGCTGACGGCAGAGTCCGTCCCGGACCACCAGGATGGGACTGGCCTTACCTGCACGCCAGAGTGTTTCGAACGATCCCTGTTGTGCAAGATCCGGCCCCTGAAGCGGCCCGCTTCGACTTCAATTGGCTCACCGCCACGGGTACCGCTTGCTTCTTCGCAGCCATGGTTGCCGGACTCATCCTGGGCCTCAAATGGGGCAGAATCTTCCAGATTTTCGGGCGTACTCTTGTCCGCTTGCGCTTCGCCATCGTCGCCATGACTTGCATGCTCGGCTTGGGCTACGTCACCCGCTACTCCGGTATGGACGCCGTCCTCGGCCTCGCCTTCACTCGCACCGGTTGGCTCTTTCCCTTCTTTGGCTCCTTTATCGGCTGGCTCGGCGTCGCGCTCACGGGCAGCGACACGTCATCCAATGCGCTCTTCGGCGGCCTGCAAAAAATCACCGCCCAGCAACTCAATCTCAGCCCCATTCTCATGTGCGCCACCAACAGCGCTGGCGGCGTCATGGGCAAAATGGTCGACGCCCAATCCATCTGCATCGCCACTGCCGCCACCAATCAGGTCGGCAACGAAGGCTCGATCTTCCGCTTTGTTTTCTGGCACTCCGTCGCCCTTGCCGCTATCGTCGGCGTCATCGTTATGCTCTACGCCTACGTCTTTCCTCAGTTCATCCCCAACGGGTTGAACTTCATCCATTGAAACTATCCGCATTGTAGGGCGCAGCATGCTGCCCCCCTTTTTCGAAACAATCTCCACCCACTGGTACCTTCCTCTTCCACTGCGTCCGGCGTAAGATGCTGCGCAGTGGCTTCTGGATGAACCAAACCATCCTCAACGAATTCCGCTCCGTCGTCGGTGACCGCGGCCTTATCTCCTCCCTCGACGAGCTCCATACCTATGAGTGCGACGCTCTGACTCATTTCCGCGTTCTCCCTCGCGTGGTGCTGCTTCCCTCTTCCACCGAACAAGTCCAGTCCATCGTGCGCATCTGCCATCGCGAGAAAATTCCCTTTGTGGCGCGCGGCTCCGGCACGGGACTCAGCGGTGGCGCCCTCCCCGTCGAAAACGGCATCGTCCTCGGCCTCGTGCGCATGAATCGCATCCTCGAAGTGGACATTCCCAACGCCCGCGTGGTCGTCGAACCCGGAGTCCTCAATCTCGACGTCACGTGCCGCGTCCAGCCGCAGGAGTATTTCTACGCGCCCGATCCTTCTTCGCAATCAGTGTGCACCATTGGTGGCAACGTCGCAGAGAATGCTGGCGGCGCGCATTGTCTGAAATACGGCTTCACCACCACGCACGTCCTCGGCCTCGAAGTCGTTCTCCCCGACGGCTCGCTCGTCCATCTCGGCGCAAAAACTCTCGACACGCCCGGCTACGACCTCTCCGGCGTTTTCGTCGGCTCCGAAGGCACTCTCGGCATCGCCACAAAAATCATTCTCCGCATCGTCAAGCGCCCCGAATGCGTCCGCACGCTCCTCGCCGCGTTCCCTTCCACCAACGAAGCCGGGGCCGCTGTCAGCGGAATCATCGCGGCGGGAATGCTGCCAGCCGCCATCGAAATGATGGACAACCTCTCCATTCAAGCCGCCGAAGCCGCCGTCCACGCAAACTATCCTAATTGCGGCGGCCTTCTCCTCGTCGAACTCGATGGCCCATTCGCTGAAGTCGAAGCCCTCATGACTCAGGTCGACGAAATCTGCCGCTCGAATGGCGCTGACGAAATCCGCGTCGCGCAATCCGACGCTGAGCGCGCTCTCGTCTGGAAAGGCCGCAAATCCGCCTTCGCCGCCATGGGTCGCATCTCTCCTAACTACATTATTCAGGACGGGGTGATCCCCCGCACGGCTCTCCCTCACGTGCTGAGTGAAATAGATCGCCTCAGCCAGCAAGCGGGGCTGCGCGTCGCCAACGTGTTCCACGCCGGCGACGGCAACCTCCATCCGCTGGTGCTCTACGACCGCCGCATTCCCGGCCAGGAAGAAGCCGCCGAAGCCCTCTCTCTCCAAATTCTCGATCTATGCATCGCTGCGGGCGGCTCCATCACCGGTGAACACGGCGTCGGCGAAGACAAAAAGAAAGTGATGTCGAAAATGTTCGCCGAACCCGACCTGGCTACGATGCAGCGCGTCCGTTGCGCCTTTGATCCTTTGCAACTTTCCAATCCCACAAAAGTCTTTCCCACGCCGCGCCTCTGCGGCGAGCAGCCCGGCGAATACGTTCCACATCCGCTCGAATCCGCTGGCCTCGCCGAGCGCTTCTGATGGATCCGCTTTGGAGTGCGGCGGCTAGACGCCGCTTTTACGGTGTAAGCTATCAGCGCAATTCGCAGACATGACTCCGGTCTCAGCCACACTTGAAAACAACTTCCGCGCGGTCCTGCGTTCCGACCAAATGCGCTCCGCATCCGTCTCCGATGCTGTCTCTGGCGTTCAGCCGCAACTCATCCTCGAACCCACCACCGAACAACATCTAGCCGCGGCGCTCCGCCTTTCTAACGAGGCACGCCTCGCGGTGATCCCGCGTGGCGGCGCCACAAAGCTCGCCTGGGGCAATTCGCCCTCGCGCGCCGATCTCATCTTGTCCACCACGCGCCTGAACCGCGTCCTCGAGCATGCTTGGGCCGACCTTACCGTCACCGCGGAAGCCGGCTGCACCTTTCAAACGCTGCAACAAACTCTCGCCCAGCACGGCCAGCGTCTCGCTCTCGATCCTCTCTGGCCGGAAAAAGCCACCGTCGGCGGCATCCTTTCCACCAATGACAGCGGCGCGCTTCGTCTCCGGTTCGGCGCGCTCCGCGACCTCATCATCGGCGTCACCATCGCTCTTCCCGACGGCACCCTCGCCTCGAGCGGCGGCAAAGTCGTCAAAAACGTCGCCGGCTACGACCTCCCCAAACTCGTCACCGGGGCTTTCGGCACTCTCGGCATCATCACCCGCGCCGTTTTCCGCCTTCATCCGCTCCCGCACCACGCGCGTTCCTTCACCATTTCCACTCCCAATCCCGAAGAGACCCAGAAGCTTGTCCTCGCCATCCAGGATTCCAAGCTCGCCCACACCGCCCTGCAATCTCATTTCTCCGGCGACGCCGCGCCTACCTCCGACATTCTCTTCGAAGGCACCGAGGCCGGTCTCGACGCGCAAGCCGCTCAATTGCGTGCTCTCTGCCGCGCCGCAACAATTTCTGAAGCTTCCCCCGCCGTGTGGAACGCCCGTCAGGAACTCTGGTCCTTCTCCGATCCCGCCGAAACGGCCATCGCCAAAATCAGTACGCTCCCCGCGGACCTCTCGCGCCTCATCGAACTCTTCCATCGTGCCTCCGATTCCTTTCATGTCCGCTGGAAATCGTTGAACTACGCCACCGGCCTCGGCTGGCTTCGCCTTGAAGGCTCCGCCAAGCATTTCCAGCAAGCCCTCACTAGTTTGCGCGCCGACCTCGAAAAAAAGGGCGGCTCCCTCGTTGTCCTCCACCGCCCCACGCAACTTTCCTCGCTTCATGCCTGGGGCACTCCCGGCGATTCCCTTCCCCTCATGAAAGCCGTCAAGCATCAGCTCGACCCCGCCAACACCCTCAACCCCGCCCGCTTCCTCGCTGGCATCTGACCGATCCTCCGTTGTTTTTTCTTCTCTGGCAGCCGCGCGAACAAAGCACCTGTGGTACGATGCTGCTGCCAACCTAGCCAAGTCATCAACAGATGAGCGGGCTGGCACCGCCGCCTCCCCGCCGGCCGGACCAAACACCATTTCTTGGGAGGTTGCGCCCATGCCGGATGCAACAACCCCCAATACGGCGTCCATGTTGATCGCTGGAAAGATACGTATGGGGGTTCGTTTGCCTAAGCCACAGGTTCCCTCGCCTGAGCCGCCGGTTCCTACCCCAGAGGTGCAGGTTTCGTTGGCCGCAAGCCCGGTGGCACAAGCGGCGCTTTCGGAGACGATCGAGGGTTATATCGTCGCGTACTACTATGCGGCGCTGACGAATTGGTTCTGCCAAATCCATCTCGCCTCCATCGAGCAGGGGGCGGACGACGGAGTGGTGAAGGGGATCCTCGACGCAAGCTACAGAGACTTTTACATGCTGGACAGCCGGCTGGGTGAACTTGACCCGAAGGAAATTCAGGCGAATTCCAATGCGGATTTGTATCAACAAACACGGGACGCGTGGCGCGATTGCATCAAGGACTGGACGACCCTCTCCAAATCGAATCAGCTGACAGGCTAGCTCCTGATTCACGCGCCTGTAGTGGCGGGTCTTCCGGGACTGCCGGGGAGCTAGGGCGATTCCAACCGTCCGATAAGCCGGTTATCATTCGTGCAAAGGGCCGTCATCCATCCGGCGGATTCGGGGCGCAGATCAGTTTCAGCCCATTTAGAAAAAAGTCTTGGCTGCTAACACGAGAAGCAAAAATGAGACCTCCACCCGCTGACCAAATCAGTTAGAGTGCGCCATCGAAATGGCGGACGAGCGGCCACCCGTGGGAGCATAAGCAACGTAGAGTAGCGTACGCTGCGAGAACGGAAGAAAGGCAAGGGCGGCCGCACAGAGCAGGACAAGCCCCTGGAGCTGCCCGAGAAAGAGCAAGGGAGTTGCGGCCCAGACGACATCGAGCAGTAATACAAACGGAAACAGCCTGCGAAACTTCTGGCCAAGGTCGCGGTAGTCGAAAGCAATGGCAGTGAACTGGTACAGACGCACCGGAACGCCGAGCACGCTGGCCATCAACAGCAGTCCGCCCAAAACAGTCGACGCGTACAGCTCATGGCTGACGCGCAGCACGTCGTGGAACCTATAGAGTGCCAGCCCATACATCGCCAGATACCCGACTTGGATGAGCTCCAACAACGCCCGGATGGCGCCACGAGAGATCGAAAAGGGTGCTGCTGGCTCGGCGCTTGCGACGCCAGAACCCTCTAACGACGGTTCGAGGCCCCGGCGCAGGGCTGCGAGATCAACGGCAAGGTCGCGTGCTGAAGCGTAACGGCCGTCCATTTTTTTGCGCAAGCATTTCTGCAGGATGCGGCCTAGTTCAGGCGGAGCCATAGGGTTGTGTCGAGCAACTGGTGGGACTTCTTCCTTCAATATGTTCGCGATGGTTGAACTGGGCGACTGGCCAAGAAATGGATTGTGTCCGGTGGCCATCTCATACAGCACGAGACCCAGTGCGTAAAGGTCAGTGCGCGGGTCGACAGGTTCCCCTTCGAGCTGCTCGGGAGCCATGTAGCCCACCGTGCCGACGAGCAAGCCTGCCGCGGTGGACATCGTTTCCGTTTCTGCGGCCGAGGCGCCAGTGGCTACCCTTGAGGCTAGCGGTCGGACCAGTTTCGCCAGACCAAAGTCGAGAATCTTAGCCTGGCCGCGAGTGGTCACAAAGATATTCGCGGGTTTGATATCGCGATGAACGATTCCTTTCGCATGCGCGGCGTCTAGCCCATCGGCAATCTGGATACCGAGCTCTAGCAGCCAGACGGTCTTGGATGGTTTTTTGCCGATGTAATACTTGAGTGTTTGGCCCTCGAGGAGTTCCATCACAATGAAGATCTGGCCCTTGTGTTCATCGATGTCGTGGATCGTGCAGATGTGAGGATGGTTCAAAGCTGACGCGGCGCGGGCTTCCCGTCGAAAACGATCTACAGCCTGATGATCCCTGGAAAGTTCTTCCGGGAGAAACTTCAGCGCGACCGTGCGACCGAGCCTGAGGTCCTCGGCCTTATAGACAATGCCCATTCCTCCTCCGCCGAGTTTCTCAAGAATGCGAAAGTGCGAGATGAGCTGCGGGATCATAACGGGAGAAGGAGCTTGCTCTTGGGGGGCCATGTTAGGCTGTGGCCGCTATCAAGTCAAACGGCGTTAACTGCAAGTCCTGCTGGAATGTCCTCAATGCGTCCGTTCGCCTAATTCCCTGACACCACGTCTATGGGCTCTGCTGCAAGTGCCCGCTCCGGGCAACGATGTCAGCAGATTCATGCGGCAAAGAGATTGGCCTGGTCTGAGCGGAGCTGGAAATGTGCATTAATTTTCAGCCAGGCAAGGTGCACGACAGTATGGCCGCAGGAGTGCTTCTCACGTATCGGGTCCCTTTGGCGCACATTGGGCTGGGAGAGAAGCAAGAAAGATAGCAAAATTCTTTCCCAACCGGGGCACGCAGTTTGCCATCGACACGCTTCCCGAATAAGCTTGGCCTTCGGGGAATCTCTCACTAGGAAATCGACATTCGATGCGAGACAGACAATGGAGAAATCGACCTTCCAGGTGGCGGAACGCACGCAGTTGAGCTTCCTTTCCCGGGCAGAAAAGAAGAGTCTTGTCTGGATGGCACAGCGCATGCCGCGATGGGTGAATTCCGATCATCTGACCCTGCTTGGCTTTGCGGCCATGTTCTGCGCGGGGCTTTCCTATTGGTATGCTCTGTCAAATCCGCGGGGACTACTCCTGGTGATCCTGTTCCTGGCGGTCAACTGGTTCGGCGACAGCCTTGACGGTACGCTGGCGCGCGTGCGCAATCGGCAGAGGCCGCGCTATGGATTCTACGTGGATCACATCGTGGACGCTTTCAGCACGCTCTTCCTTCTGGGTGGCCTTGCACTTTCGGGCTATATGAGCGCGCTCGTTGCGGCAGGACTGCTGATTTCTTATTCCTTGCTTTCGATCGAGGTCTATCTGGCAACCTACACGATCGGCACATTCCATCTCTCTTTCTGGGGATTCAGCCCCACCGAGCTGCG
>WNFB01006420.1_pt1 | contig 10557 bp, 9 predicted proteins | sample 5400501 | NCBI WGS metagenome assembly WNFB01 (sample SAMN13153341, study PRJNA577476) | soil metagenome | isolation source: 200 cm saprolite under Douglas fir tree site 2 hole 1 | place: USA:California | collected 2015-04-18 | reverse complement strand
TGGTCGTAGAGCACGCCGATCTTGATGGTCTGGGCCTGCGCGCTGGCGAGATCGCGGAGGGCGAGCGCGCCGCCCACGGCGGCCACGAGGAGCAGGATCGCAGCGATGCGAAGCACCTTCATACCGGAGCCTCCTTTGGCCGCCCGTTGCCGCGCGCATGCTCATCCGCGATGACGTGGCGTCCCGAAAAAAAGTGCTCAAACGTAGCATGCCCTCCTGGGTGAAGCAACGGCGAATCAGCTTGCGCGGCGCTCGGCCGTGACGAACCATTCGAGATTTCTGCGCCGCTCGGGAGAGGCGGGCGGCGCCCCCGCCTCCACGATGCGGAAGCAGGGCTCGAGGACCGTCTCGATACCCTCCCGGGACACCGGGAAGGGGGGCCCGTCCGTGCCCTCTCTCAAAGGATAGAAGCAGGCGAGGAGGATTCCTCCGGGACGGAGGATGGCCTGGAGCACCTGCGCGTACTCGGCGCGGCGGTCGGGATCGACGGCGCAGAAGCACGTGTACTCCCACACCGCGTCGAAACGTCCCGCGTAGTCGGCTCCCAGCGTGAAGATGTCGCGCTGCTCGAAGGCGACGGCGAGACGCTCCTTGGCCGCAAGCCCTCGAGCCTCCGCGATGGCCGCGTCCGCGAAGTCGAAGCCCGTGACCGCGTAGCCGTGACGGGCGAGAAGTCTCGCGTCATGGCCTCGCCCGCAGCCGGGGACGGCGAGGAGGGGGGGCCTCGACATGGCGGCGGCACGGGGGGAAGCGCCGGCGTGAGTGAACGTCCGTCCCGCCGCGAGCCAGGCCCGCAGCGAGGGCGCGGCCTCCCCGAGCTCCCACCCATCCTGGTGCTCGGCATAGAGACCTTCCCAGAAAGCGGGAGTGCTTACGGGCTTGCGAGGCTCGGCCACTCGAGACCTAGGAAATCGGCGATGGTTCGCTCGGCGCCGGCCTCGCGCAGCTCGGCGTCGCTGTGCGCGGTGGAGACCCCGACGGCACGCATGCCGGCCCGTCGCGCCGCCTCGATGCCCACCAGCGAGTCCTCGAAGACCACGCACGCCTCGGGGGCGACCCTGAGCCGCGCGGCGGCCAGCTCATAGACCTCGGGGTCGGGCTTGCCCATGACGACGTCGTCCGCCGTCACGATCACCCCGAACGCGCGCCGCAGCCCCACCCCCGCGAGCACGCGATCGACATCGAAGGCCGAGGCCGAGGTGCCGATGGCCCGGGGGACGCGCAGCCGCTCCAGCGTCGCCACGAAGTCGCGCACTCCCGCGACGGCCACCAAACCGGCACGCGCGAAGCCGACGTAGAGATCGCGCTTGCGCCGCGCGAGCCGCCGCGCCTCGTAGTCGGGCATGGCGCGGCCGAGGAGGAGCGGGACCGCCTCTTCGCTCGGCCGACCGATGGTCAGCCGCCAGGGCTCGGGATGCGCCGCCTCCTCGCCCAGCTCGGCGAGGAGGGCCATCCATGCCGCGCGGTGATGCGCGCCGCTGTCGATGAGGACGCCGTCCATGTCAAAGATCACCGCATCAGTCATCTGCCGGGCCGATTGGCTTCGCCAAGTCTACTCAGTCCTCGCCTCGCAGCAGGGCCGCTCAACTCGAACGACCACGTTCTCGGTCGCACCCAGCCCTCGACGTATAGACACGTACGCCTCGGGCTGGCTGCTCCCTCGGGCGTGGCGGTTCGAGCTGAGGGGCGAAGCCCCGAGGGGAGGGCTGAGTTGATATGGCTCGCCACTCGACCCGGCAGATGCCTGAGGAATGCCCTCATCTGAGCCGGTACAGCGGCGCCAGGAGCTGGAAGGTCTCGCGCGCGGCGCGCGCATAGTCACGGGGCTTCCAGCGCGCCGCCTCCTGCGCGGGCACCGCGCGCCCGAGGACGAGCGAGCCGTCCCGGGTGCGCGTCAGCTCGTCGCCCAGGCGCGCGATGTCCTCGGCCGAGAGCTCGCCCAGGATGGCGGCGGGCCGCTCGTCGTGCTCGTCCTTGAACCAGGCGAGGCCCTTGGCGCGCCTCAGCACGGGCGCCAGCTTCGGCCCCTGCCGCTTCCAGGCCGCCGCCCAGCGTCGCTTCTGCGCGTGCTCGGGCCCCGCCTCGAAGAGAAAGCGCACGACGCCGCGCGAGACGGCCACCTTGAAGTGGCAGTGCTTCTTGTAGCCGCGCTTGTCGAGGGCGAAGGCGACCCAGGTGTCGTCTGGAGGATTGACGGTGCGCCGGGCGTGCCTGGCGACGTGGGCGAAGGCGGTGTCACCGGCGATGCGCGCGACGTCGGGCAGGAGATCGCGCCCGATCGCCTCGAGCTTGGGGCGGATCCGCGTCTTGATGGCGGCCATGCGGGGCTTGAAGCCGTCGATGTCGAAGACCTTGAAGTCGGCCGGGGTGAAGCCAGGGAAGGACATGCGAGGGTCCTCCTGCGCGTGCGCCGCTCAGGGATAGGTCGTGTGGGGATCGAGGGGAAAGATCGGTCGCCGGATCCGCTTGAACTCGAAGCGCGCGAGGTTGGAGGAGGACAGCCCCGGGGCGTCGACCTCGATGATCTCGCGGGCCATGGGCTCGAAGGCGGCCCGGTAGTGGATGGTGGACTTGATCACCAGCACCTTGTGGTCGAGGGGGTCGATGCCCACGAAGCGGATCATCTCCGGATCCAGCGTCTGCCAGCGGTACGAGATGAGGATGATCTTGACGTCGTTGACGTCGAGGACGGCGGTGGTGCCGAGTCGGCCCGGCAGGCCGCGCGCCATGGGTCCCTTGTGCACGAAGCGACCGTCGGAGAGCGTGCGGACCACGCCCGTCACCCGCACGGGCGCGCCGTGCCGGTCGTCGACCTTGCCGCCGACCGGGAGCGTCACGGAGGCGCCTACGCCTGCCTTGACGCATTCCGCCACGGCCTTGGGATCCCAGAGGCAGGCGACCACGGCGGAGCGCGCGCCCACCCGCAGCAGCTCGCGCAGGATCTCGGTGCCGTCGCCCGCCGCGCCGCCGCCCGTGTTGTCGGCCATATCGGCGAGCACGATGGGCTTGCCCTCGGCGGCCAGCGCCTTGGCCACCGCCTCCCGCACGGGGAGCGCCGTGTGAACGAACTCGTGGCGGTGGGTCCAGGCGGTGGCGGCGAGCTGATCGGCGAGGCGATCGGCCAAGGCCTGGTCGTCGTCCGTGACGACATAGATGCCGAAGCCGGCATCGGGGATATCGGCATGGGGGAAGCCCGCGAAGATGGAGATGGAGATGACCTTGGGGTCCTTTTCCATCTCGGCCGCCACGTCGTAGAGGCGCCGCATGGGTCCGCGCGCGGTGCCCTGGCTGCCGAGGGGCGGCAGGATCGGCGGCTTGCGGACGGCCGCCGTGGGCCGGAGTCGCTTGCCGATGACGTCGAGGAGCCGCTCCGTCGCCTCCACCCCGCGCTCGCTCATGTCCGCGTGCGGATAGGTCTTGTAGCCGTGGAGGAGATCGGCGCCGCCGACCATGCTCGCGCTCAGGTTGCTGTGGAAATCGAGGGTGACGGCGATGGGCACCTCGGGCCCGACCACGCGCCGCACGGCCTCGATGAGATCGCCCTCGCCGTCATCGAGCCCCTCGGGAACCATGGCCCCGTGGAGATCGAGGAGCACGCCGTCGAGGGCGCCGGCGGCCTTCAGGTCGCCGAGCATGCGCTCTTTCACGTGCTCGTAGATGTCCCGGGTGACGAGGCCCGCGGGGGAAGCGGCCGCCGCCACCGATGGGACGAGGCGGGCGCCGCGACGCTCGGCCGCCGCGATCATCCCGCCCAGACAGGTGCCGGTGCCGCGGAAGGCCTCGACGATCTCGCCGCCGTAGTGGAGATTGCGCGCTTCGAACTGGCCGCGGTCGGTGGGGACGTTGCTGAAGGTGTTGGTCTCGTGGGACATCATGGCCAGGAACAGTCTCACCGGGGTCTCCTGTACGATCACTTTCTCCGAGGCGGCACCCTACCGATCGAGGAGCCAACCATGGCAGACAGCGGGCACTTTCACAACCTCAAACAGTGCAGATCGCTGAAAAAGGCCCATCTGCTTCGTTGTCGCCCTCGGCTGCACGCTCAACGTACGTGGCCTTTCGAGCTGAGGGGCGCAGCCACGAGGCGAGGGCTGAGTAAGCGTACGCCTCGCGTGCAGATTGACTCAGCCCTCGTCTCGCGTCGGCCAGGGGCCACCACTCAACTCGAACTGCGGGGCGACGCCTCGCATCTGGACCTTTTTGAGCGATCTGCAAAGTGTCGGCCCCGGGGCCGCTACAGCTTCATGTGGGGGTCGAGCCAGTCGCGGAGGGCGTTGCCGATCAGGTTGATGACGAGCGTGGTCACGAAGATGGCGAGGCCGGGAAAGGCGGCGATCCACCAGGAGTTCAGCATGTAGACGCGTCCCTCGCCGAGCATGTTGCCCCAGGCGGGGGTGGGCGGCTGGACGCCCAGGCCGAGGAAGGACAGGAAGGACTCGAGAATGATGACCTGGGCGATCTGCAGGGTGGCGATGACGACGATGGGCGAGATCAAGTTCGGCAAGATCTGACGGAAGACGATGCGGGCATGGCTCCCGCCCAGGGCCCGCGCGGCAAGCACGAACTCGCGCTCGCGGAGCGCCAAGGTCTCCGCCCGCACGACGCGAGCGTAGACGGGCCAGCCCGTCACCCCCAGGACGATGATCATGTTGGGCATGCTCGGGCCCAGCACCGCGATGACGGCGAGGGCCAGGAGGACGAAGGGGAAGGTCAGCATCACGTTGATGAACGTCATGATGCTCCAGTCGAGGCGCGCCCCGAAGTAGCCGGCGGTGAGCCCGAACAGGATACCGATGGTGGAGGAGAGGAGCACCGCCGTGACGCCTACCACGAGCGAGACGCGCCCGCCCCAGATCACCCGCGAGAGGAGATCGCGACCGATCTGATCGGTCCCGAGCACGTGCTCGCGAGTCCCGCCCTCCATCCAGGCGGGCGGGCCCATCCGGTGCCTGATGTCCACGACGAGGGGATCGTGGGGCGCGATCCAGGGCGCGAAGACCGCGCTCAGCACGATGGCGAGGAAGATCGCGGCGCCGCCCATGCCCCACTTGAGGCGCCAGAGTCTTCGCCAGCCCGCGCCGGAGAGGGCGGGCGCCGCGGCGGCTTCGAAGCGGGGCGCGCTGATGGCGGCGTCGGGGCCGATGGCCATCAGGCCGCCCGGATGCGCGGGTCGATCAGCCCGACCACGAGATCGACGATCGCGTTCACGAACACGATGATGAGGGCGAGCAGGACCACCGCGCACTGCACGACGGGGAAGTCCTGGTTGCGGATCGAGTCCACGGTCAGCGTCGCCACTCCCGGCCAGGCGAAGACCGTCTCGGTGATGAAGGCGCCCCCCAGGAGCTGGCCGAACTGCAAGCCCAGGACGGTGACCACGGGGATGCAGGCATTGCGGAAGGCATGCTTGAGGATGACCATGCGCTCGCCCACGCCCTTGGCCCGCGCCGTCTTGATGAACTCCATGCTCATCACCTCGATGATGCCGGAGCGGACGAGCCGCATGGTCAGGGGAGCCAGGAAGGCCCCGAGGCAGAAGGCGGGCATGATGAAGTTCTGCCAGGTGCCGTAGCCGGAGGCGGGCAGGACTCTGAGGCGGACGGCGAAGATGATGATGAGCATGATGCCGAGCCAGAAGATGGGCATGGCCTGGCCGGCCACGGCCAGGAGCGTGCACAGGGTGTCGATCACGGAGTGTCGCTTGAGGGCGGCGATCACGCCCAGGGGCAGGGCGATCAAGAGCGCGACGCCGAGGCCCGCCAGCGTGAGGTAGATGGTGGGCGGCATGCGCTCGATGACGAGACCGAAGGCGGGGGCATTGCCGTACCAGGATTTGCCGAAGTCACCCTGGACGGCGCGGCTCGCGAACTTCCAGTACTGGACCCAGACGGGCTGGTCGAGCCCCATGAGGTGCTTGTAGCGCTCGTACTCCTCCTTGCCGGCATTCTGGGGTAGGAGCAGGGTGACGGGGTCGCCGATCACGTGCAGGATCGAGAAGGCGAGGATGGAGATGCCGAGGATGACGACGACGAGCTGGACGAGCTGGTGTGCGATGTAGCGTCGCATCGGGAGATCGGGACCGGCGGGCCGGGACGCGTCCCCGCCCGCCGGCCGGGCGGATCCGGAGCTACTTCTTCCGCGGAGTGGCGAGGAACATGCGGTCGACCTCGTCGGGCGGCGCCGAGTACTCGATCCGGTTCGACACACCCCACACACCGCGCAGACCCCACTTGAAGAGATAGGCGGCGTCGTCGAACAGGAGCTTCTGAGCCTTGACGTAGATCTCGGCCCGCTTCTTCTGGTCGAGCGACGATCGCCCGGAGATGATCAGGTCGTCGAGCTCCTTGTTGCAGTAGTACGCGTAGAACTCCCCGCACTTGAAGATGTCGTACAGGATGGCGTCGGCGTCAAAGACCGAGTAGTAGCCCCAGGACCAGTTGAACATCGGTCCCAGCTTGCCCTCCTTGGCCCGCGCCACCACGACCGTGTTGTCGCCGATGTAGTTCCGCTTGACGCGAAAGCCGACCTTCGTCATGTCGGCCACGATGGCGTCGTTGGTCTGCTGAATGGCGGGCTCGACGGTGGGAGGCCCTTCGTGGAAGAGGACGTCCACGCCGTTCGGGTATCCCGCCTCCGCGAGGAGCTTCTTGGCGCGATCCAGGTCCTGCTTGTAGGGCTTGAGGTTGGGGTCCCAGCCGAAGGCCATGGGGTTGACGGCGGTGGCCACGCGGTCGCCGAGACCGTTCAAGACGTGCTTGATGACGGCGTCCTGGTCGACGGCGAGATTGGCCGCCTGCCGGACGCGACGGTCCGTGAAGGGATTGGGGCCGCTGCGCGCGGCCTGGTCGAGCTGGAGGAAGGCCGTTCGGAGAATGGGCGAGGTCGCCGTCCGCGCGGCGCCGGACTTGTTGATCACGTCCATCTGGTCGGGCGGCACCGCCTTGATCACGTCCACGCCCCCGGAGATCAGCTCGGCGATCTGTGTCGCCTGCTCGGGGATGATCCGGATCCGCACGTACTTGTAGTACGGCTTGGCGCCCCAGTAGTCATCGTTGCGGACGAGCAGGTGCTCCTGCTTGCGTGACCACTTGACGAGCTTGTAGGGCCCGGTGCCCACGGGATGCTCCTGCATCCACTCGTCGCCCTTCTCGCGGATGACCTTCTCGGACTCCATCACCTGGGCCGTCATGCGCTCCACGAAGAGCGGGTAGGGGCCGTCGGTCTTGAAGCGCACGGTGTAGTCGTCCACGATCTCCACGGTCTTGATCTTGGCGTGGTTGCCGCGGGCGATCATCTTCTTCACCGGGTCGAGCACGCGGTCGAAGGTCGCCTTGACGTCCTTGGAGGTGAACGGTGTGCCGTCGTGGAACTTGACGCCCTGGCGGAGCTTGACCTCCCACGTGGTGTCGTCGATCGTCTTCCAGGAGATGGCGAGGTTCGGGATGACCTTCCGCGTCTTGAGGTCGCGCACGGCCAGGTGATCGAAGACGTGATAGCCGAGGATGATGGCCTCGCGCAGCACGGAGCCGGGCGGATCCCAGGTATCGATGTCGGACTGGAGCGCGTAGACGAGGGTGTCCTCCTTCGTCTGAGCATGGGCGGCCACCGGCAGCAGTCCGATGGTGAGGAGAAGAGCGCATCCGAGAGCGGCGGCACGAACCATTGCAGAGCCTCCTTCTTCTAGCGTCGGAGCAGGGCAGGTAATCCGGTGCGTCCGCGGACCGGCACGACCATCGAGTGCCAGCATACTAGCGGGGGCTGGCGCGACTTGTCAACGCGCGGCACTGGGCCAATTTGCTTCGCCAACTCTGCTCAGCTCTCGCCTCGCGGCAGAGCCGCTCAGCTCGAAATGCCACGTTCTCGGTCGCCCGCGACGCTCAACGTACATACAGGTACGCTAGGCAAAGCGGGCTCCCTCGGGCGTGGCCGTTCGAGCTGAGGGCGAAGCCCGAGGCGAGGGCTGAGTCAATATGGCTCGCAACTTGGCCCAGTGCTGCCGTGAAGTTGACAACCTTGCGGCGCGGCTACCATAATCGGGCCTCGTCATGCCGCCTTCCTCGCTCTATCTGGTCACCGGTGGCGCCGGCTTCATCGGCTCCCATGTCGTCGAGCGCCTGCTCGCCGAGGGGCACCGCGTCCGCGTGCTCGACAACTTCTCCACGGGGAGCCGGAGCAACCTCGCCTTCGCCAAGGGCAATCGCCGGCTCGAGGTGATCCGCGGCGATCTCGCGAGCCTCAAGACCGTCGAGCGGGCCGTGCGCGGCGTGACGGCCATCTTCCACCAGGCGGCCATGCGCTCCGTCCCGCGCTCGGTCGCCGACCCTCTCGGCGCCAACGCCTCCAACGTCACGGGCACGCTCCACCTGCTCGTGGCCGCGGCCAGGCAAAAGCGGAAGCCCCGCATCGTGTACGCCTCCTCGTCCTCCGTGTACGGCGAGCGGCCCGATCTCCCGAAGCGCGAGGAGCAGCCCGTGGCCCCCATCTCGCCCTATGCGGCGACCAAGGTGGCGGGTGAGCTGTACGCGTCCGTGTGGAGCCGGCTCTTCGGCGTGGATACCGTGGGGCTCCGGTACTTCAACGTCTTCGGTCCCGGCCAGGATCCCAAGAGCGAGTACGCCGCCGTCATCCCCCGCTTCATCCTGTGGGGCATGCACGGCAAGCCGCTCCAGGTCCACGGCGACGGCACGCAGTCGCGCGACTTCACCTATATCGACAACGTCGTCTCGGCGAACCTGCTCGCCGCCGCCGCCCCCGCCTCCGCCGTCTCCGGCAAGGCCTACAACGTCGGGTGCGGCAGCCGGACCAGCCTCCTCGAGATCATCGCCGCGCTCGAGGGTCTGCTCGGGCGGCCGCTCACGCGCGCCCACCAGCCCACGCGCGTGGGCGACGTGCCGCACACCCTCGCCGACATCGACGCGGCCAAGCGCGACTTCGGATACGCCCCCGTCGTGGATTTCACCGAGGGACTCCGCCGGACGGTCGCCTACTTCACGGAGGGGACACGATGACGATCCTGCGCGGTCTCGGAGTCGCCCTGCTGGCCCTGGCCCTCGGCGCGGCGCCCGCGGCGGGCCAGGGCACCCTCACCGTCCAGGTCACCACCGAGCCACCCGGGCTGGATTTGACGACCAACCCATCCTCGGCCATCGCGGGCGTCGTCTTCTACAACGTCCAGGAAGCGCTGGTGAAGGTGGACAAGCACGGCAAGCTCGTGCCGTGGCTCGCCGAGCGGTGGTACACGACCGACAGCAAGAACTACACGTTCTTCCTCCGCAGGGGTGTCCGCTTCCACAACGGCCGCGAGATGCGGTCTGCCGACGTCAAGTTCGTCCTCGACCGCGCCGTCAATCCCGAGACCAAGCACCCCTACCGGGTCCAGTACGAGAACATCCAGGACGTCATCGTCAAGGACGACTACACGATCAGCGTCACCCTCAAGCGGCCCGAGGCCAACTTCCTCTGGACCGTGGCGCGGCAGGGCTCGGTCATCTACCCGCGCGAGGCGGTCGACACCCTCAAGAGCGCGCCTCTCGGCACGGGCCCCTTCACGGTTGGCGACTGGGTGCGCGGCGACCGCATCGTGCTCCTCCGCAACAAGGACTACTGGCAGAAGGGTCTTCCGCGGCTCGACAAGGTGACGTACCGCTTCATCCCCGATCCCAACTCGTCGCTGGCCGCTCTCAAGTCGGGCGACATCGATGTCTCGGCATTCGGGCTGGGGCCGGAGAACGTCGATGACCTCAAGAAGGATGGGCGCTTCCAGGTCATTCTGGGCGATAGCACGAACGACGTCACCCTGAGCATGAACAACTCCAAGAAGCCTTACTCCGACAAGCGCGTGCGCCTGGCCATCACCCACGCGATCAACAAGGAGGAGGTGCTCAAGGGCGCGATGTTCGGGTATGGCAGGCTCCTCGGCTCCAATGTGGACCCGCTCAACCCGTACTTCGTGGACGTCTCCAAGCGGGTGACGTACGACCCGGTCAAGGCCAAGAAGCTCCTTGCCGAGGCCGGCTATCCTGAAGGCTTCGAGGCCACCTTCAAGGTCGCGCCCCAGTACTACTACACGGTGCGCAGCGCCGAGGTCGTCGTCAATCAGCTCGCCAAGGTCGGCATCCGCGCCAAGATCCAGCAGGTCGAGTGGGGGCAGTGGCTGGCCCAGGTGTTCTGCCTCAAGCCCTGCGAGAACCCCGACTACGACATGTCCATCATCGGCCACGCCGAGGCCTGGGACATCGGCAACTTTGCCAACCCGAAGTACTACTTCCGGTGGGACAACGCCGAGTTCCAGAAGCTCTTCAAGGAGTCCGAAGTGACGGTGGACGACAAGAAGCGGCGCGAGCTCTACGTCACGATGCAGCAGATGCTGGCCGACGAGGCGCCCGCGGTGTGGCTTTACATGCACCCGCGCCTCGTCGTGACCAAGAAGGGTGTGACGGGGATCTGGAAGGACCTGCCCATTCCATCCCTCGACCTCTCCGAGGTCGGCTGGCAGAAGTAAGCAGGGCGGGTTGCGCCGGTACGTCCTGCGGAGGGTGGCCGCCATGCTGGTCACCC
>WNFB01016985.1_pt1 | contig 10558 bp, 8 predicted proteins | sample 5400501 | NCBI WGS metagenome assembly WNFB01 (sample SAMN13153341, study PRJNA577476) | soil metagenome | isolation source: 200 cm saprolite under Douglas fir tree site 2 hole 1 | place: USA:California | collected 2015-04-18 | reverse complement strand
CCCCACACTTCTTGCAGACGCCGATCACGCCCGCACCCCAGGCGGTAGGCCTGGTAGCGGATCGGATTCTTGCGGTAATAGTGCTGGTGAAATGGCTCCGCCGGGTAGAACCTACCCTCAGCCACGATCGCCGTGACGATCGGTCGGTTCAACCGTCCCGCCAGTTGCCGCTTCGAATCCTCCGCGACGCGCCGCTGCGCCGTGTCCCGAAAGAAGATCGCGGTATGGTATTGCGGCCCATGGTCGCAGACCTGCCCGTCGGGATCGAACGGATCGATGTTGTGCCAGAACACGTCGACGAGCTTGTCGTAGCCGACCGTGCGTGAGTCATAGACGACCTGCACGGACTCGAGGTGCCCCGTCTGGCCAGCCGAGACGGCCTCGTAGCTCGGATCCACCTCGTGACCGCCCGCGTACCCCACGGTGACAGACAGAACGCCGGCGAGCTGGTCGAACGGATGCTCCATGGACCAGAAGCAGCCGCCGGCGAAAGTCGCTGTGTCGGGAGTCGCTCGCCCGTCATGCAACGACGCCGGCGCCACGACACCGAGTGTCAGCGGGCTGGCGAAGGTGAAGGTGAGCAGTAGAAAGAGTTTCATGATGCCTCAATGTGGCCGGGAGTGGGGGTCCGGCGGAAGTGCCAGCGGGAATTCTTAGAGGATTATCATCTTTCTCTCACGTGAGGTGCCTTGGCGGAGCGATTCTTCATCTGCCGTCGCGCTTCGAGTCGTCGTAGGTTTCCGGCGTGCAGATCCTCATTGTGGAGGACGACCGCGATCTGCGGCGCTTCCTGAGCAAAGCCTTCCGCGAGGAGGGCTATGGGGTCACCGAGGCCGAGTCGGGCGACCGGGCTCTGGAGCGCGCCCTGGGCGGCAGCTACCACTGCATCATCCTCGACGTCATGCTCCCCGGACGGGACGGGTTCGCCGTGGTGGAAGAGCTTCGCCAGCGCAGCGTCTTCACCCCGGTGCTGATGCTGACCGCGCGCGATGAGCTCGAGGCACGGGTGCGGGGGCTCGAAGGCGGCGCCGACGATTACCTCACCAAGCCGTTCGATCTGTCCGAGCTGATCGCGCGGGTGCACGCGCTGATCCGTCGCGCCGAGCTGCGCCACAAAGACGCGACGTTGACAGTGGGGAATCTGATCCTCGACCCGCTGACGCGGCGCGTCACACAGGACGGCCGGGTGGTAGACTTGAGCCCGCGGGAATTCTCACTCCTCGAGTTCCTGATGCGGAACGCCGGCCGAACGGTCTCTCGTTCCCGCATCGCCGAGGCGGTGTGGAACTACAAGTTTGACCCCGAAACAAACGTCGTCGACGTGTATGTGAACTACCTGCGCAAGAAACTCAGCTTCGCCGGCCAAACGGCGCCGATCCGCACCGTGCGCGGGACCGGCTACCGGCTCGAGGCGCCGTGAGCGAGCGAGCGCTCGCCACCGTCCTCACGCGGCGCTTCAGCCGGGTCGCCTGGACAGCGCTGGCGGGTTTCGCCGCGGTAGTTGTCGTGGCCTTCGCCGTCGCGGCCGAGGCTGTATTGCGCCGCTCGCTCGAGCATTCGGCCGACGTCATCCACTCGCTGCTCGGCGCCTACACCGACTCCGCCGGCGCGCCGGGCGGCGTGATGCCCGCCATGCTCGCCGACCAGCTCCTCGGCATGGGCGGGCAGGTCGTCATCACGCGCACGACCACTAACGCCGGGGGCATGCAGCAAGTGTACTATGTGACCCCCGGCATGCCGGCGAAGCGCCTGGAGGGCCTGCCGGCGACCGCTTCCCCCGACGAAGTGCGTCAGGTCCTGCTCGCCGCCATCGCCCAGCGCGCGCGCTGGCGCTACCGCATGCTGCACCGCTCGGCCGGTGCGTTCGACATTTACGTAGTCGCGAGTCGCGAGCCCTATGCGGTCGCGCTGGCCGCGCTCGCGGCGGCAGCGGCCCTGCTGCTGCCGATCGCGGCGCTCAACGCCAGACGCGGCGCACGAGCAGCAGTAGCGGACGCCCTGCGACCACTCGAGCTCGTGACCGCGGAGACACGGGCAATCGGACCGGCAGAGCTCGGCAAGCGCATCGGGAGTCCCACAGGTCAGGCCGAGGTCAGCGAGCTCGCCAACAGCATCAACCGCATGCTCGAGCGCGTGGACGGCGCGCATCGCGCGCTCGAGTCCTTCACCGCCGACGCGAGCCACGAGCTGCGCACGCCGCTCACGCACCTGCGCGCCCAAGTGCAATGGGCGTCGACCGACGGGCGCTCCGAGACGGAGATACGGGAGGCGCTCGAAGCCATGGAGCGCGAGCTCGAGCGCACGACGAAGATGGTAGATGAGCTGCTGCTCATCGCGCGCGGAGAAAACCGACAACTCGCGCTCGCGCGCACGCCGTTCGACTTAAGTGCCGTGGTGGAGGAGGTGAAGGGAATCACCGAGGCGATGGCAGTGGGCCGGGACATCGAGGTCCGCAGCCTACCTGCCAATGCCGTGTGGGCGCTGGGAGACGCGGATCGCACGCGCCACATCCTGCTGAATCTCGCGTCCAACGCGGTGCGCTACACCACCAGTGGCAGCGTCACGTTCTCGGTGCGAGCGAACGACGCGATGGTGGGCGCAAGCGTGCAGGACACAGGACCGGGGATCCCCCAGGAGCACCGCGAGCGCATCTTCGACCGTTTCTTCCGGATCGACCAATCGCGTAGCCGCGCCCGCGGAGGCACAGGACTCGGCCTCGCCATCGCGCGACTCCTCGCGCAGCTGCAAGGCGGCCAGATCACCGTTGAGAGCCTCAGGGGGGGAAGAAGGGGGGGGGGGGGGCAGCAGCTTCACCGTGGGGCTGCCGGCCGCCGACCGCACCCCCCCCCCCTGACCCCCTCTCCGCGACTGCGGAGAGCGGAACGACCTGGGAGAAGCAGCCGCTAGCGCGCCACCAGCCCCGCGACGGACCCGGGCATGTTGCCGACGCGACCGAGCACGGTCAGATGGCCGTCAGGCTCTACGCGCAAGGCCACGATCGGCCCGCTGCCACGGAGCTGGTACAGGTAGCGGCCGTTGGCGCTGGTGGCCAGATCGATATTGCCCGGGCCCACGTTGGCGGTACTGCCGCCCGCGTCGAGCAGGGTGAGGCTGCCGTCAGTGCCCACCGCGAAACCAGAGATCGTGCCGCTGTGCGCATTGGCGGTGTACGCGAAGCGTCCGTTGTTCGTCACGACCAGCCAGCAGGGGGCCCCCTGGTGCGTAGCCACGGCTCCGCTTGTAACCGTCAGGATGCCGTTCGCGCCAAGCACATAGGACGACGCCGTGCCGGCCGCCTCGGAAACCAAGAGCTCGTTGCGAAGTCCGAATGCGAATCCGAACGGTGTAGTGCCAGCGGAAGCCTGCGGTGTGGGGCCCGTGGCGAGACCATCGGAGCCTACGGCGTACACGTCGATCTTGTTGGTGGTCTTCTCCGTCACCGCGAGCCAGCGGCCGTCTGGGCTGAACGCCACCTCGGCAGGGCCGACTGCGGCACCGGAGAGCGAGCGGGTCGCGCCTGGAATCGCCGTTGCCCCCCCGTCGTTGTCGAGCGCGAACCCTGAGATGTTGCCGCGGCCACCCGCGTTGAGGACGTAGAGCAGGTTGCCGTGAACGGTCAAGCTGATGGGCTGCGTCCCGCCGGAGGCGATGCGCTTGATGAGGGCGAGTCCCGTCGGACTCACGCGGAGTATGGAGAAGTCATTACTGCCTGCGTTGACGGCGAACAGCCAGCGTCCATCGTCGCTCAAGGCGAGCGCGCCTTGCGAGCCCAAGCCGCTTCCCGTCCCTGTTCCACCGGTCGCGACTGTGCCCGCGGCGGTGAGCGTGCCGTCCGCCGCCCCCCCCGGCCGTCGCCCTCAGGTTCATCAGGGTGTACACGGCGCCCGGCGCGTCGTCGGTGGCCACGGCGCTCGTGGCGCCAGCCTCGAGCTTCACGGCCTGCGCCGCCGCTCCTCGCGGACCCATGCCCCCGTGGTCTGGCGAGCAGGCGGCGAGCGCGGCAGCTGCGAGGGCGACGACTGCGATCTGGTTGTGCATTGCTCCAGCCTCCCCATGAGAGTGAGACGCGTTGTGCTACTGTCGTGGGAAGATTCGCTTGGTGGCGGTGTCGCGGATGCGTCAGGCAGGCGTTATGAGAGGCTTCTCATACTCCTCTCATTCCGTGCGGCACGCAGGAGCGGCGCTTCGCTCAGCGCGGCTTGAGAAACGTGCCGTCGCGCAGCTCGTCGTAGGCGGTGCGCAGCTCCTGTTCGGTGTTCATCACGATCGGTCCATACCAAGCGACGGGCTCCTCGATCGGCCGCCCCGAGACGAGGAGAAACCGGATTCCTGCTTCTCCGGCCTGCACCGTGATCTCATCGCCGCTGTCGAACAGCACGAGCGAGCGATTCCCCGTCTCCTCCACCGTTGGGCCGGCGGCCTCTCCGGTCCCTGCGCCGACCCGCTCGGTGAGGACGCCCCGTGGTGCCGAGGCATCGCGGAAGCTGCCGCTCCCCTCGAACACATAGGCGAAGGCGTGGCGTGAGGCTTCCACGGGCAGCGTCTTGCGCCGGCCGGGCGGCACCCAGACGTCGAGGTAGCGGGGGTCGGCGGCCACACCTTCCACCGGTCCAGTCTTGCCCCAGAAAGTGCCACACACGACGCGCACACGGGTGGCGTCGTCGTCGACCACCTCAGGAATCGCCTGCGCGGTGATGTCCTGATAGCGGGGAGCCGTCATCTTGAGGGAGGACGGCAGATTGGCCCACAGCTGGAACCCGTGCATCCGGCCCCGCGCGTCACCCTGCGGCATCTCCTGATGGAGGATGCCGCTGCCGGCCGTCATCCACTGGACATCCCCGGCGCCGAGGGAGCCACGGTTGCCCAGGCTGTCGCCGTGCTGAACGGTGCCGCTGAGTACGTAGGTGATGGTTTCAATCCCCCGATGCGGGTGCCACGGGAATCCGGCGAGATAGTCCTCCGGATGCTCGTTGCGGAAGTCGTCCAGCAGGAGAAAGGGATCGAAATCGCTGGTGGCTCCGAAGCCGAACGCCCGGCGCAGCTTCACGCCCGCGCCCTCGATGGTGGGCTGCGACTGCACGATGCGCTTGATGGGTCGAATGGACATAGTGGCAATCTCCTCGAGGTTCCCTCAGGCGATCCGCTGGTCTGAGACGTGGCCCGCCACCGTCGGATAGAACGGTTTACCACTTTCGGCCAGGCGGAGCGCCAGCTCCGGCGCGTCGGGAAGCCAGATCAGTGCCAGCCAGATGGGGATCGGCGGCTCGAGAAAGGGACGATACACGATCGCTGCGGTCGTGGGGAGGTACTGGGCGGCGACCGCGTCGTTCGCGAGCGCCCAGGCGTCCCCGGCCGCGATTTCCACGTTGCCCGACGGCGCCTCCGGCGGCCGCTCGCGATGCCGCGTAGGGACCAAACCCCGTTCCCGCAAAGCGCTTTGGATGGCGCGGTAGAGCTTGGGCCAGCACCCGGTGGCAAAGTGGAGGAACGTCAGATTCCGCAGCTCCCGCAGCTGCACCGCCGGCTTGGCCGCGAGCGGATGGCTCGTCGGCAGCAGGACGCCGGTGAGCGAGGAGTCGGCCAGGCGGCGCGCACCGAACCCGCGGATCGGCCAGGTCGCGAGAAAGGTCGCCGCGACGTCGACTCGGTGCTCGCGGAGCGCGGAGCGTTGCTCCGATTCATCCAGGGCGGACACGCGCACTTCCACTTCCGGGTGGGTGTTGCGAAATGCCGCCACCAGCTCCGCCACGATGGGAGTGTAGACCGTCAGATCGCTGTGCGCGAACTGCAGATACGAGGCGCGATGTTCGTCCGCCCGGCGGGCGCTCGTGATGGCGCGAGCCGCGTTCCCGAGCGTGCTGCGAGCTTCCGTGAGGAACGCCTCTCCCGCCCGAGTCAACCGGACGCCGCGGGGCAGTCGCTCCAGCAGCGTCACACCCAACTCCGCTTCGAGATCGCGGACCTGCTTCGACAGGGCGGGCTGTGCGACGCGGAGCCGAAGGGCGGCGCGCACGAAGCCGCGCTCTTCAGCGACCGCGACGAAGTAACGGAGGTGTCGGAGTTCCATTTGCGATTTGCTGATCTTTGATATACTATGATAGGCAGAGGTGGTCAACCCCATGTCCAACGAACTCGAGCTGCTCGACATCCAGCAGGCAGCCACACTCCTCCAGGTGAGCGAGACGTCGCTGCGTCGCTGGACTAATGCGGGCCGTCTCGCCTGCCTCCGGGTCGGCGGCCGACGGGAGCGTCGCTTTCGGCGCGTCGATCTGCTGGCGTTTCTCGAAAGGAACCCGGGCGCGGCCCCCCAGGTGACCGGCGCCGAAGCCCTGGGCCTCCCCGCCGGTCATCTCTGCGGCCTGTATACCAGTGACCTCACGCGGACTCGCCAGGCCGCACAGTTCCTTGCCGACGGCCTGCGTGCTGGCAGCACCTGCTTTCTCGCGGCGGAGCCGGACGTTCGCGATCGCGTGCGCGCGCAGCTCGAACGTCAGTGGCCGTCGTCGCGACACGACATCGCCGCGGGACGGCTGGTGTTTTCGGATTACGCGGCCTCCGCCGCAGCACAGCTCGAGTTCTGGGAGACCGGGTTCGTCGCCGCCACGCGCGCCGGTGCGCGCTCCCTGCGCGTCGTTGGCGACGTCTCCGGGGGGCAGCTCGGCCGGGGCGGCGCGTTCGACGAGGTGCTCGAGTACGAGGCCGAGTATGGTCGGTCGCTGGTGCCGCGCTTTCCCGTGACGACGCTCTGCTTATACGACGCGCGAGGGCTCTCGGGCGTAGAAGCGGCGCGCCTGCTCCAGGTCCACGCCGACGTCTTCCGCTATTCCGCGGAGCGTTGGCTCGCTAAACAATAAAGTATTGGACCAGGGGGCCTGGGGAGCCCAGCTTCGGCTACTGACGCTGCAACTTGCGCTCTAGCGGTGTTCCAGCAGGCGCAGCGCCCGTTGAATGCGCTCCAGGGCGGCCTCGAAGGCGCCACGCCAGTCGACACCTGACTCGCCGGACTCGCTCGCTTCGCTCAGCAGCTGGAGCGCGTTTCGCAGGTGTTCGCCAGGTGCCTCGACGGTGCGCTCGACCCCTCGCCGGGAGGGTCGTCCACGTCGGTCCAGCGTGCTCCGGCGCTCAGGACCACGCCGCCGGTCGACCACCCGGCGCCGCTCCTGGGGGGCTCGGGTGAGGGCGCTGCGGCGGGGAGTCTCGCGCCGATCAATGCCGCCGCGCCGGTCGATGAGCAGTCGGCCGGTCACTGCGCCGGCTCGTGATTGAGGAGGGAGGGGAGGGGGGGGTACGGGGGCACACCCTAAATCTGGCGCAGGCAGGCGCTTTGAGCTAGGCGGCCCCCCGGCCCGTCGCGCCGGCGCCCCTTTCAAGAACACCGTAGCCATCCCTCTCGCCGCTGCGTAGTGTGCAGGTGCACCGGGACTCGGATGGGCGACATCTATGACGCCTGAGCAGTCATCTCGTTGGACGCGCGTCCCTGGCCTCCTCGCCGGCATCGTGGCCGCCCACAGCGTCGTCGTTCTGGTCGGCTGGTCCTCCGGCTGGCAGGTGTTCACCCGGCCGTCGCCGCGGTTCATCCCAATGGCCTCTTCGACGGCGCTCGCCTTCCTCGTGCTTGGGCTCGCGCTCCTCGCGCGCCGCGTCTGGGCCGCGCGCGCCGGCGTTCGTGTCGCCGTCGCAGCCGGAGCGTGGGCGGTGGCGGGCCTTGCGGTCCTCAACCTCGCGTTTCCGGCCCGGCTGGACGAGATGCTCGTGGGGGCCGCCGGCAGTTTCGGGCCCGTTCGCCTCGGCGTGATGTCCCCGCTGACCGTCGGCGGGCTGCTCCTGTTGGCCATGGCGATCGGGCTGCTCGCTTGGCGGGCGCGCGACGCCAGCATCTGCGCCACGCTCGCGGCCCTGATGGGGACCATTGTCGCCCTTGGCTACGCCTACGGGACGCCGCTGCTGTACGGGAGCGCCACTATCCCCGTCGCCCTGCCCACCGGACTCAGCCTGCTGCTTCTGGGGTCTGCGATCGTCGCCGCTGCCGGGACCGGGGTGTGGCCGCTGCAGCCCCTTCTCGGTCCATCCCCCCGCGCCCGCATGCTCCGGGCCTTCCTGCCGGCGACGGCCGGCCTCGTGGCATTTGTCGGTCTGCTCGACGCCCGGTTCGGCAACTCCCTCGGTGCCAATCGCGTCCTCATCACGGGGTGGTTCGCCATCGCGGGGGTCGCGCTGGTCACCCTCCTCGTATCCCGCCTGGCGCGCCGCATTGGGGGAGAGCTCGATCGCGCGTACGCCGACCGCCACCAGGCCGAGCAACGCTACCGGGAGGTGTTCGAGCAGACCCTCGCCGGCATCGTGACGACCGTGGACGGCCGCATTGTGCTCTGCAACGACGCCTTCGCCCACATGTTCGGCTATGCCACGTCTCAAGAGCTCGTGGGGCAGCCGGCGACGTCCCTCTATTGGGAAGACGAGGATCGCGACCGCGTCCTCGCGGCGTTGCAGGAAACCGGCGCGCTGCACAATTGGGAATTCCGCTTGCGACACCGGGACGGTCGGCCGGTCTGGACCCTATCGAGCGTCACCCTGCACGCCGGGCCAGGTGGCGAGAGGCAGATTAACAGCACCATCATCGATATCAGCGAGCGCAAAGCGCTCGAGCAGCAATTGTGGCAGGCCCAGAAGCTCGACGCGCTCGGCAGCCTGGCGGGCGGGGTGGCCCACGACTTCAACAACCTCCTGACCGCGATCGTCGGGTACGCCGAGCTGATGCGCCTCGACTTGCCCCCCGGCGACCCGCGTCTTGAGGACCTCGAGGAGATCGACAAGGCGTGCGGCCGCGCCGCAGGCCTGACACGGCAGCTGCTGGCGTTCAGCCGCCGGCAGCCATTCGAGCCGCAAGCGCTGCAGCTGGACGAGCGCGTTCAGGACATGGAGAAGATGTTGCGGCGGCTGCTGGGTCCGGACGTCCGACTCGTCACCGCCACGGACGAGCAGTTGGCCCGGATCTGGGCTGACCCCAACCAAATCGAGCAGGTCGTCCTGAATCTCGCGGTGAACAGCCGAGACGCCATGCCGAAGGGTGGGACGCTCACGATCGAGACGCGCAATCAGCACCTGGACGAGCGCTACACCTCCGAGCATACGGATCTGCCGGCAGGAGCCTATGTCCTCCTCGCCGTGAGCGATACCGGGACCGGCATGGACCGCGAGACGTTGGCTCGCCTGTTCGAGCCGTTCTTCACGACCAAGGAGAAAGGCAAGGGGACCGGCCTCGGTCTCGCAACCGTGTATGGCATCGTCAAGCAGACCCGTGGCAACATCCTCGTGTACAGCGAGCCCGGCATCGGCACGACGTTCAAGTGCTACTTCCCCGTCACCGATGCGGAAGTCGGCCTGACAGTGCCGTCCGTCGCACCCGAGCAGGTCAAGGGTCAGGAGACGATCCTCGTGGTCGAGGATGAAACGGCGATCCTGACGCTCACCGTCTCCGCGCTGGAGCGGCACGGCTACCACGTCTTGCCCGCGGGAGACGGAGAGACGGCCATGCGCGTCGCGGCGGCCCATGAGGGCGAGATTCACCTGGTGCTCTCGGATGGCGTCCTGTCGGGTGTGCGTGTGCCCGAGCTGCTGCGGCGCCTGAAGGCCGCGCGCCCGCGAACGAAAATCCTGCTGATGTCGGGGTACTCCCAAGAGGCCGTCTTCCAGACCGAGATTGTCGAGCCAGCGACGGCATTCCTGGCGAAGCCGTTCACCATCCGGCAGCTCACGAAGCGGGTCCGGGAGGTGCTGGACGCGCCCCAGGAACAGCACTGACCCCCCTGACAACTCACGGCCCGACACTATTTGACACTTGGTCGATCGCGGGACACGTTAGAGCGCGGGCGTGGGCGTGATCCGCCACCCCCAAGACGCTAGACATAGGAGACGAGCATGGTCCGCACCGGTCATTGGCTGCTCGCCCTGAGCCTCGCTGTCGCGGCGTGCCGCGAGGTCCCGGAGGCGACATCGCCTACCCCCCCCCGGCTCCTGGCCGACGCGCAATCGCAACCGAGCTCGCATAATCCGACCTGGTGGAGCAAGTATCTGTTTCTGTCGCAAAACGGACCGATGAGTGGTGGCGCGCCGACAACCTCGACGATCTTCGGCAACGTCGACGTCTCGAACGAGTGCGGCCCCCAGAGCGAGACCTATATCACGGTGAATCCCAACAGCTCCCGCACGCTCGCCGGTGGCTCGAACGAAATCTTCCGGCTGCCGATGCGCGCCTTCTTCTCCTCCGACGCGGGCGGCACGTGGGGAGGTATCGACGTCCCGTTGCCGCCCCCGTTGTCGGGAACCAACGATACACGGTTCGGCTCCGACCCGTCGCTCGCCTTCGATACGAAGGGGAGCGTCTTCTACAGCTTCATCGTGGTGTTCTTCAGCGGTGCCTTCAATTCGCCGGGCAACGGGGTCGGCATCAACGGCACCGAGATGGCGGTCGCCCGCTCGGTCAACGGCGGGAGCACCTGGCCGCTCTTGACCCAGTTCTCCTTCGACGGGGGAGAGAACCACTTCAACGACAAGCCGA
>WNFB01006415.1_pt1 | contig 10561 bp, 9 predicted proteins | sample 5400501 | NCBI WGS metagenome assembly WNFB01 (sample SAMN13153341, study PRJNA577476) | soil metagenome | isolation source: 200 cm saprolite under Douglas fir tree site 2 hole 1 | place: USA:California | collected 2015-04-18 | reverse complement strand
CTGCGGAGATTGCCGAGCGTAGGTTCACATCCGAACCCTAAACTCCGGTCTCGGCCACGGCACTGCCGTCTCCTGAATCAGTTCCGGTGAAGTCGAGGATGGACGAGGGGCAGTTCGTACGAACGTGGCAACGAGGGAGGCTCGCTCGGAACCGTCCCCCGTTGCCGTCTCAGCAGCGTGGCGCGGCTATTTCAGATTCTTGCGGAAGAAGGTCAGCGTTCGCGTCCAGGCGTCCGCGGCCGCGGGCTTGTTGTAGACGTCAGGCCGGTCGTCGTTGAAGAAGCCGTGGTCCACGCCCGGGTAGATGTTGATCTCCGACTGGTTGCCCGCCTTCTTGATCGCCGCGTCGGTGTCCTTCGCGACCTGGGGCGTCACGAAGCCGTCCTTCTCGGCGAAGAGCCCGAGCACCGGGCCGGTGAGCTTGGAATAATCCGGCTTGACGTTCGGGTGGATGCCGTAGAAGTTGACGCAGGCGCCGACCGAGGGGTTCAGGGTCGCCGCGAAGAGGGCGAGCTGGCCGCCCATGCAGAAGCCGACGGCGCCGAGCTTCTTCGTGGACGACTGGCCCAGCAGGTACGTCGCGGCGCCGCGCAGGTCCTTCTCGGCCTGGCCGATGTTGAGCGCCATGAAGAGCTTGCCGGCCCCGTCGGGCTCGTCCGCCGTCTTGCCGTGGTACATGTCCGGCGCGAGCGCGGTGAAGCCCTCGGCGGCGAACCGGTCGCACACCTTCTTGATGTGGCCGACGAGGCCCCACCACTCCTGGATGACGATGACGCCGGGGCCCTTGCCGGACGCGGGCGTCGCGAGGTAGGCGGACGTCTTCGAGCCGTTCGACGGGTACTCCACCATCTTGCCAGCCATGCTCAGGAGCCTCCTTTGGGCGACGGGGTCGGGACGATCTTCACGGCCGTGACGTGTCTCGCGTCGGCCTCCAGCACCGTGATCGTGTAGCCCGGAATCTGGAACTCCTCGCCCACGCGCGGGATGCGGTGGAGCGTCGCCAGGACGAGCCCGGCGACCGTCTCGTAGTCCTCCTTCGGCAGGGACCAGTCGAGCGCCTCGTTCAGCTCGTCCACGTTCGCGCGCGCGGCCACGAGGTAGCTCCCGTCGGGCAGGCGCTCCACCGCGGCGGGGGTCCGGTCGCGCTCGTCCCGGATCTCGCCGACGATCTCCTCGAGGACGTCCTCGAGGGTGACGATGCCGATGGAGCCGCCGTACTCGTCCACGACCACCGCCATGTGGGTCCGCGCGCGCTGCATCTCGCGCAGCAGGTCGTCGATCCGCTTCGTTTCCGGCACATAATACGGCGGGCGCCCGAGCTCCGCCAGCGTCCTCACCGAGGTGCCCCGGCTCAGGAGGTCCATCGCGGCGACGACGCCCACGATGCTGGTCTCCCGCAGCCGGTAGATCGGGATGCGCGAGAAGCCGCGCTGGCGGATGAGCGCGATCGCGTCCTGGGGCGAGGCGGTCTCGGGGAGCATCGCGACCTCGACGAGCGGCACCATGACCTCGCGCACCGTCGTGTCGCCGAGGTCGAAGATGTTGTCGATCAGCTCCGCCTCCTGCGTCGTCACGGCGGCCTCGCCAGGCTCCATCTGGAGCAGCGCCTTCAGCTCCTCGCGCGAGACGAAGGCGCGCGTGTCCGGCCCGCTCGCGCCGAAGACGCGCAGCACGGAGCGGACGACCACGTTGGCGAAGGCGACGAAGGGCAGCAGCGCGGCGGCCGCCCAGGTGAGCGGCTGGTAGAGACGCAGGATGAGGCTCGTCGCCCACTCCCGCGCGACCGCCTTGGGGATGATCTCGCCGAAGACCAGCATCACGGGCGTGAGCAGGAGCGTCACGACGACGGGCGCGAGGCCGCCGAGGAACGGCAGGAGGCTCCACGTGACGGCCGAGGCGGCGACGATGTGGGCGACCGTCACGCCCATCATCGCGGTCGAAAGCACGCGCTCGGGCTGGCGGAAGGCCTCGAGGTAGAGCGCCGCGGTGCGGTTCCCCTCCTCCGCGAGGTAGCGCAGGCGGTGCCGGCTCGCGGCGATGAAGGCCATCTCGGCGGCGGAGAAGAACATCGTCGCCAGGAGGCACAGCGCGGCGAGCCAGAGCATCGGCGTCACGCCGCGACCTCGCCCGAGACGGGCTTCTTGAGGGCCACGAGCACCTCGACGACGCGGGTGCGCTCGACCTTCTCGACGGTCACGACGAGCTCGGGGGTCTGCTTGCGCTCCCCGCGCCGGGGCACGCGCCCGAAGAGATCGAGGACCCAGCCGCCGACCGTGTCGTACGACTCGCTCGAGACGCTGAGCCCCGTCGCCGCGTTCAGCTCGTCGATCGGCAACTTCCCGGAGACGCGGAAAGTCCTCGCGTCCACCCGCTGGATGAGCCGCTCCGGCTCGTCGAACTCGTCCGCGATCTCGCCGACCAGCTCCTCCAGGAGGTCCTCGAGCGTGACGAGCCCCGCCGTCCCGCCGTACTCGTCCACGACGATGGCGATCAGGAGCTTCTTGGCCTGGAATTCCTGCAGGAGGGCGTCGGCGCGCTTGGACTCCGGCACGAAGTAGGGCGGGTGCAGGTGCGCGCGGAGGTCGAAGTCGGGCGGGAGGCCCTCGAGGTAGGGCAGGAGGTCCTTGGTGTAGAGGACGCCCACGATCACGTCGATCGAGCCTTCGTAGACGGGCACGCGCGAGTGCAGCTGCTCGCGCAGCGCGGGCAGGATGCGGTCCGCGGGCGTCGCGACGTCCAGGCAGAACATGTCGGGCCGCGGCACCATCAGCGAGCGCACGAGCGTGCCCTCGAGCTCGAAGACCTTGAGGATCATCTCGCGCTCCTCGCGCTCGACCACGCCCTCGCTGGCGCCGACGTCCACGAGCGTCCGCAGCTCCTCCTCGGAGAGCTCCGGCTCCCCCCGCCGCTCGCTGCCGATGACCCGGACCGTCAGCTCGCTGAGCGCCGCCAGGAGGGCGCGCACCGGCGCCAGGAGCCGCCCGAGCCAGCCGACGGGGCGGTGCACGAGCGCCAGGAACCGCTCCGGGTACTTGACCGCGAGGGTCATCGGCAGGACCTCGCCGAAGGTCGTCAGGATCAGGATCGTGCCGAGGATCTGGACGGGGAGCACCCACCTGTGGCCGAACACCTGGTCGGCGATCAGCGCGGCGAGCGCCGAGGCGGCGATGTTGATCAGGGTGATGCCGACGAGCAGCGTGACGAGGAGCTCGTGGGGCCGCTCGATGAGCGGCTGCGCCGCGCCGGCGCCCTCGGCGGCGACGCGCTTGAGCCGCGCGCGCCCCAGCGAGAAGTACGCCGCCTCCGCGCCGGTGAGGAGGCCCGAGCAGACGATGAACACGACGAGGCTCAGGAGCTTGACGAACAGGCTGTCGTTCACGCCCGCCCCGTGACGAAGTGCTCGAACCCCGGCGCCACCTGGACCTCGCGGCCCGCGGCGTCGGTGTAGCGGACGCCCTCGCCGGCGGCCGCGACCTCGCCGATCGCGGTGAGCCGCGCGCCCGTGGCCTCGGCGAGGCCGGCGGCGAGCCGTGGAAGCGCGCCTGGCTCGCACGTCAGCAGGAGCTCGTAGTCCTCGCCGCCGCCCGTCGCCCAGGCGAGCGCGTCGTGGCCGAGCGCCGCGGCCACGGCGCGTGCGCCGTCGGCGACGGGCACCTGAGCGAGGCGGACGCGCGCGCCGACGCCGCTCTCCTCGGCGACGTGACCGAGGTCCGTGGCGAGGCCGTCGGAGAGGTCGATCATCGCGGTGACGCCCCCGGCGGCCGCGAGCCACTGCCCCTCGCGCACGCGCGGGCGCGGCCGAAGGTGCGCGGCCCGCACGGCGTCGAGCGCCGCCGCGGCCACGCCCGCGGGCGCCGCCGGCCGCTCGAGCAGCGCCAGCCCCGCGGCCGCGCCGCCGAGCGCGCCGGTGACCGCGATGACGTCACCCGCGCGCGCCGTGGAGCGGAGCAGCGGCCTGGCGGCGGCCTCGCCGAGCAGGGTCACGTTCACCATCCAGCCCGCGGGCGACGCTGCGGTGTCGCCGCCGACGACCGTGACCTCGTGCTCGCCGGCCAGGGCCAGCAGGCCGGCGTAGAACGCCTCCGCGTCCTCCACGCTCACGCCGTCGGGGCAGGCGAGGGCGATCAGCGCCCAGCGCGGCCGGCCGCCCATCGCCGCGATGTCGGACAGGTTCACGGCGAGCGACTTCCAGCCGAGGTCGGCGGGCGTGGCCCACCGGCGCCGGAAGTGGACGTCCTCGATCATGAGGTCGGTCGTCGCGAGCAGGAGGCGCCCGGCGCCGGGCTCGAGCACGGCGCAGTCGTCGCCGATGCCCACCCGCACGCCCGGGCCGCGCCCCGCGGCGCGGCGGACGATCTCGATCAGCCGGCGCTCGGTGGCCCGCCCCGTCATGAGCGCGCCAGCGCCAGGAAGTTCTTCAGGAGCTGCTTGCCCTCGACGGTCAGGATGGACTCGGGGTGGAACTGCACGCCCTCGACCGGATAGCGCCGGTGACGCAGGCCCATGATCTCCCCGTCCTCCGCCGTCGCCGTGATCTCGAGGTCGTCGGGCACGGTCTCGCGCAGCACCGCGAGGGAATGATAGCGCGTGGCGACGAACGGATTCGAGAGCCCCGCGAACACGCCGCGGGCGTCGTGGCGGATCGCCGAGGTCTTGCCGTGCATCTGCGTCTTCGCGCGCGCGACGGTCGCGCCGAACGCCTGGCCGATCGCCTGGTGGCCGAGGCAGACGCCGAGGATCGGCGTCGTCGGGCCGAGACGGCGGATCACCTCGAGGGAGACGCCGGCCTGGTCGGGGTTGCCCGGGCCGGGCGACACGACGACGCGCTCGGGCCCGAGCGCCAGGACGCCCGCGACGTCCAGCGCGTCGTTGCGCACCACCTCGAGCCGCGCGCCGAGCTCGCCGAGGTACTGCACGAGGTTGTAGGTGAAGGAGTCGTAGTTGTCGATGACGAGGATCATCGCCGCCGGCTCCCCGCCGCGATCCGCAGCGCCAGCAGCATCCCCTGGGCCTTCGAGCGCGTCTCGAGCCACTCGGTCTTCGGGTCCGAGTCGGCGACGATCCCCGCGCCGACCTGCACCGAGGCGCGCGTGCCGTGACAGACGACGGTGCGGATCGTGATGCACGAGTCGAGGTTGCCCGAATAGGAGACGTAGCCGACGGCGCCGCCGTACGGCCCCCGCTGGGTGGGCTCGAGGTCGTCGATGATCTCCATCGCCCGGATCTTCGGCGCGCCGGTGAGCGTCCCGGCGGGGAAGCACGCCTGGAGCACGCCGAGCGCGTCGGTGCCGGCCCGGAGCCGGCCCGTCACGTGGCTCACCAGGTGCATCACGTGCGAGTAGCGCTCGATCGCCATGAACTCCGTCACCGTGACCGAGCCGAGCTCGGACACGCGCCCGACGTCGTTGCGCCCGAGGTCCACGAGCATGACGTGCTCGGCGCGCTCCTTCGGGTCGGTGCGGAGCCGGTCCTCGATCTCGCGGTCCTGCGCCTCCGTGCCGCCGCGCGGGTGCGTGCCCGCGATGGGCCGGAGGTCCACGCGGTCGCCCTCGAGGCGGACGAGCACCTCGGGCGAGGAGCCCACGAGGGTGGTCGGGCCGAGCCGCAGGAAGAAGAGGTACGGCGACGGGTTGATGGTCCGGAGCGCGCGGTACACGGTGAACGGGTCGGCGCCGAGCCGGCAGTCGAGCCGGCGCGACAGGACGATCTGGTAGGCGTCGCCGGCGGCGATGAACTCCTTCGCGCGCCGGACGGCGTCGGTGTACTCCTGCTCGCTCATCGTCGAGGTGAAGCCCTCCTCGCCCTGGGCGAGCAGGGGGGCGTGCGACGGCAGCGTGAGGGGCGCGGGGGCGCGCGCGGGGCGCGCGAGCTTCGCGAGCGTCATGCCGATGCGCACGGCCGCGCGGTCGTAGGCGCGGTCGAGCGCCGCGGGGTCCCGGCGGTCGAGCACCGCGTTCGCGATCACGAGCAGCCGGTGGCGCAGGTTGTCGAAGACGAGCAGCGTGTCGGTGAACATGAAGACGGCGTCGGGCAGCCCGAGGTCGTCCTCGGTGGTCCGCGGCAGCCGCTCCATGTGGCGGACCATGTCGTAGGCGAGGTAGCCGACCGCACCGCCCTGGAACCGCGGGAGGCCCGGCACCGGCACAGGCTGGAACTGGCGGAGCAGGTCGCGGACCGCCTCGAGCGGGTTCCCGTCGGGCAGGCGCTCCGTCCGCGTCCCGCGCCTGAGCGTGAGGCGGCCGTTCTTCGCCGTCAGCACCATCAGCGGGTCGGCGCCGAGGAAGGAGTACCGCGCCCAAACCTCGCCGCCCTCGACCGACTCGAGCAGGAACGCGTAGGGCCCGGGCCGGAGCCTCAGGTAGGCCGACAGCGGCGTGTCGAGGTCGGCCGGGAGCTCGGCGAACACCGGGACGAGGTTCCCCCGCGCCGCGAGAGACCGGAACTCGTCTCGGCTCGGAGAGAGAGACGGGATGCCTATGCCCGAGGTACTAATGCGGTCCCCGCCCGGGGTGCCTCAGGCGAGCGCGTCCAGCTTTTCTTTGATCTTGGCCCGGGGCACGGCCCCGATGACCTGGTCGGCGACCTTCCCCTGCTTGACGAACAGGATCGTCGGGATCGACCTGATCCCGTACCGCGCCGCGAGGCCGGGGTTCTCGTCCACGTTGACCTTGGCGAGCGTGACCTTGCCGGCGGACTCGCGAGTCAGATCTTCGAGGACCGGCGAGATCGCCCGGCAGGGCCCGCACCACTCGGCCCAGAAGTCCACCATCATGAGGCCGTGCTGTCGGCTCAGGGTCTCGTCGAAGCTCTGCTCGGTGAGGTGGACGGTCGCGACGTCAGCCATGCACGATGTCTCCTCGTTAAAAAGTCAACAGCCACGCTAACATGGCAGCGACTCCGACGCAAGATCGGGTCTCTTGATCTCTCCGGAATACCTTGTCAGTTTGACACCAGTTTATGCTAAAGTCTCTCACGCCCATGGAAATGGCCAAGATCCTGGTGGTGGACGACGAGCCCTCGATCCTGCGCCTCCTGCAGGAAGCGCTGACCCAGTGGGGGTACCAGGTCAAGTGCGCCTCGAGCGGCACCGACGCGATCGAGGCCGTGCGCGGCGAGATGTTCGATGCCGTCCTCACCGACATCCGCATGCCCGAGATGAGCGGCCTCGAGCTCCTCAAGGAGATCAAGCGCCACGACGAGTCCATCGAGATCGTCATGATGACGGGCTACCCGACCATCACCTCGGCCGTCGAGGCGCTCAAGGAGGGGGCGTACGACTATCTCTCGAAGCCGGTGATCCTCGACGAGCTCCGCCACCTCATGGTGCGGATGATGGAGCGCCGCTTCCTCCGCGGCGAGGTGCACGACCTCCGCGAGCGCCTCGGCGAGGAGCTCGCCGTCACGGAGCTCGTCGGCAACTCGGGGCCGATGCAGCGCGTGAAGGAGATCATCGCCAAGGTCGCCCCGACCTCGTCGCCCGTGCTCATCGAGGGCGAGAGCGGCACGGGCAAGGAGCTGGTGGCCGCCGCGATCCACCGCCTCTCGCCGCGCGCGAAGGGCCCGTTCGTCCCCGTCAACTGCAGCGCGATCCCCGCGGATCTCCTCGAGTCCGAGTTCTTCGGCCACGTCCGCGGCGCGTTCTCCGGCGCGGTGTCCGACACGGTCGGGCTCTTCCGCGGCGCCAACGATGGGACGATCTTCCTCGATGAGATCGTGGAGCTCTCGCCCGCGCTGCAGGTGAAGCTCCTGCGGGTGCTCCAGGAGATGCAGGTCCGCCCCGTGGGCTCGACCAAGGCGTACGTGGTCGACGTGCGCGTCATCGCCGCGACCAACCGCGACCTCGACCGCGCGATCGCCGAGGAGAAGTTCCGTCAGGACCTCTATTACCGGCTGAACGTGGTCCGGGTCAGCCTGCCGCCGCTCCGGGCGCGGCGCGACGACGTCCAGGCGCTCGCCAACTACTTCATCCGCCGCTTCAACCGGCGCTTCCGCCGTGAGCTCCGCGGCATCACGCCCGAGGCGGTCACCGCGCTGCAGGGCTACGACTTCCCGGGCAACGTGCGCGAGCTCGAGAACCTCCTCGAGCGCGCGTACGCGATGGGCGCGCGCGAGCAGATCACGCTCGCCGACCTGCCGAGCCTCGCGAGCGACCGCGTCCTGTCGGCGGCGCCCATGAGCGGCGGCGGGGCGATCCCGCAGCTCGCCGAGGTGGAGAAGGAGCTGATCCTGCGTGCCCTCGCCTTCTACAAGGACGACAAGGAGGCCGCGGCGAACGCGCTCGGCATCTCGCGCCGCACCATCTACCGGCGCCTGAAGGAGTACGGGATGCTGTGAGGCTCCAGCGCACGCTCGCCGTCGTCCTCCTCGCCGAGCTTCTCCTGTCGATCGTTCTCGTCGTCTGCATGGCCGTGAGCAGCCCGATCAACGCGCACCCGGACGAGATGCTTCACGTGCTCGCGGCCGACTACTTCCGCGAGCACTGGCTGCCGCCGGCCGTCGGCGCCCCGGCGCAGGCGGCGGCGTACAGCAAGTACGGCGTGTCCTACCTGGACTTCGGCGAGATCGTGTACTGGGTCCTCGGCAAGGCGGCGGCCGTCGGCGGGCTTTTCGGGACGACTCCTCCCGCATCGATGCGGGCGTTTCAGGTGCTCCTCTACGCGGTCCTGGTCGTCTGGATCCTCGTTCGCGCGACGACCTTCCCTCCCGCGCTGGGCTTTCTCGTGCTCACGCCGCAGGTCTGGTACGTCTTTTCCTACGTCAACAGCGACGCGCTCCCGCTGGCGCTCCTCACGGGCCTCCTGCTGGAGCTGGGCTGGCCCGAGTCCGGGATGCGCGCGTTCCTCCGGGGCGGCCGCGCTCGACCGACCGCCGGCGTCTTCGCGGTCGGCGGCCTCCTCGGGCTCCTCGTCGTCTCCAAGCTGAATTACCTGGTGAGCCTCGCGTTCGTCGGTGGGATCCTCGTGTGGCGCGCGCGGGACACGACGCACTGGAAGCGGCTCGCGATTCCGGTCATGGTGGCCGTCGCCATCGCGGTGCCGTGGTCCTTCTATCACGCCTGGATCAACGACTTCGAGACGGGGACCAGGGCCGTCGAGTACGCGGAGAAGGTGGCGGCTCCCGACCTGAAGCCGTCGACCTACGCGAGCCCGAACTCCTTTCCCTACATCGCGCTGCGGGCGAAGGGCGTCCCGCTGTGGACCCTCCTCACGAGGCTCGACTGGCCGGGCCTGTCCTTCCGAAGCTTCTCCGGGCTCTACGGCTGGATGAGCATCGCGGCCGTCCCGTGGGTTTACCGAGTCTTTGGCGTTCTCGACGTCGCGCTGCTGGCGATCCTCGTCCTGCCGGTCGCCGTGAGAGGCCCTCGAAGCGCTCGGCTCCTGCTGCTGGGCGTCCTCGCCTGCGCGGCGCTCGTGATCGCCCAGTCGCTCCACCGATCGTGGACGTTCGACTTTCAGGCGCAGGGACGATATCTCTTCCCGATCCTGCCGATGCTGTTCTTCTACTGGCGGCGGTGTGAAGAGCAGGCACTCCGTGCGCCGGCGCTCCTCGTGGCCGCTTCGCTCGGGGCGCTCTCGCTCTTCTCGTTCGCGCTGATCGGCCTCGCGAACCTCACCTGACCGGCCGGTCGCCCGGCCAAGAGTCACAGTCTTGTCGAAGTGGCACTCCCGGCCGTCGGAGCGGTGTCAGAATCCCTTTATGTTTCAGTTAATTACGATTGGCACTTCTCCTGCTATTCGGGATGCGCATGATCGGAACCGTGCCCGCCGAAGCCGGCACGAAGGTGCTGCAGGTCGGCGTCGGCTTCGCCTCGCACCAGGACATGCTCTGGGCCGCCGTGCGCGCGACGGCGATGGCGCGCACCGGGCTTCACGGCGCGAGCCCCGATCTGGTCCTCCTGGTGACCGCCGGACTGCCGAGCCAGGACGTCGTGCCCGTGATCAAGAGCGTCCTGGGCCCCGTGGGCATCGCGGGTGGCGCCACCTCGGCGATCATCACGCACAGCGGCGCCGTCGCGAGCGGGGCGCTCGTCGTGTGCCTGGCGAACGGTGAGGGCGCCGTGAGCGGCACCGCCGCGGCGCCCGGCCGCGACCTCGCGGAGGCCGCGCAGGGTGCGGCGAGGCTCATCCTCGCTGGCTGGCCCTTCCGGATGCGGTACCCCCGCGGTCTGGGCTTTGCGTTCGCCCAACCCGGCTTCGGCGCGCCGGCCGTGGGGTTCCTGCCGACGTGGCGGCTCCTCATGGGACCGAAGATGCGGACGGTGTGCAGCGTGCTGTCGGTGGGGGCCGTCTACGGCTGCGCGGCCGCGGATCCGATCGTGAGCGCGGGCTGCCTCGAGGCTCCGTACTCGACGGGCCTCGGCTGGGCCGACGGCTTCGATCCGGCCGCGCCGCCCGCGCGCGAGACGCTCGTCCAGGGGTCGCTGGACGCCACGCTGACCGCGGTGAAGCGCCTCGAGGGTGACGCCGCGCGGCTCGTGCTCGTGGTCGAGAGCGTGGCGCGCCGGCGTGCCCTGGGCGAGGCCGCGGCGGACGAGTGGGAGGCCATCCGCGGCGCCGTCGGC
>WNFB01006412.1_pt1 | contig 10563 bp, 7 predicted proteins | sample 5400501 | NCBI WGS metagenome assembly WNFB01 (sample SAMN13153341, study PRJNA577476) | soil metagenome | isolation source: 200 cm saprolite under Douglas fir tree site 2 hole 1 | place: USA:California | collected 2015-04-18 | reverse complement strand
GACGACGATGCGCATGCCGTCGCGGTCGCTTTCGTCGCGCACGTCGGCGATGCCGTCGATCTTTTTTGTCTGGGCCAGCTCGGCGATGCGTTTGATGAGCGTGGACTTGTTCACCTGGTAGGGAATTTCCGTAATGATGATGTTTTCGCGGTCCTTGCCCACCTCTTCGATGGCGGCCTTCGCGCGCATGGTGAAGCTGCCGCGGCCGGTCTTGTACGCCGCCTCGATGCCCTCGCGTCCGGCGATGTAGCCGCCCGTCGGGAAATCCGGGCCGGGCACGATCTTCAGCACTTCCCGGAGCGTCGTGTCTGGTTTTTCGATCAACAGGACCGTGGCATCGATGATCTCGCGCAAGTTGTGCGGCGGGATGTTCGTGGCCATGCCCACGGCGATGCCGCTCGCGCCGTTGACGAGCAGATTCGGCACGCGCGTGGGAAGAACCGTAGGTTCTTTCTCCGTTTCGTCGAAGTTCGGGGTGTAATCGACGGTTTCCTTCTCAATGTCGGCGAGCAGCTCTTCCGCAATTTTCGAGAGGCGTGCTTCCGTGTACCGCATCGCCGCCGGCATGTCGCCGTCAACGGAACCGAAGTTGCCCTGGCCATCCACCAGCGGGTAACGCATGTTGAAGTCCTGCGCCATGCGCACCAGCGCGTCATAGACCGGTGTGTCGCCGTGCGGGTGATATTTGCCGAGCACTTCGCCGACGATCTTTGCGCATTTGCGGTACGGCTTCGTCGAAGTCAAACCAAGCTCGTACATGCCAAAAAGAATCCGGCGGTGCACGGGCTTCAAGCCGTCCCGGACATCAGGAAGGGCGCGCCCGATGATCACGCTCATCGCGTAATCGAGATACGACTTGCGCATCTCCGCTTCGATATCAACCGGAATCATTACCGACAGATTTTGCTCGTCCGCCATGTATCCTCGTGTCTCGCTTTTTCGCTCTTGTAGCGCCGGGCTTCAGCCCGGCATGCCGCCCTAAAGGGCGGCGCTACGAAATTCCGTCATCGCTTTGACGCGTGCTCGAGCGCGTATGCCTTCACGGTGTCGAACGCATCCGCGGTATTCGTAAATCGCCGCGCGCCAAACGCCGCCTCGATCTCGCGCAAAAAGGTGTCGCGCTCCACCCCGTTTGCAAACTCAACTGCCACGCCGCTGTCGTTGTCAGGAGCGTTTGTCGGCGTGGCGCGAAACTCGCTCACGCTCAGACCCCGCAGCCCCGGCAATGTCGCCCACCCGAGCTGACATGTCATCATGCCGGAGCCTGCGGGTGAATATTCCGCTCTCTCAGATGCCCCGTGGCAATGATCACCGCTATCGTACTGCCCTCTGATCGAGCTTCAAGAAACGCAAAGACAAGATGCAAAACTCCTAGCGCCAACAAGAGCCACCTAAACCACAGAGCGACGAACGGGATAGCCCCGAACGCAACAGCCGAAAGACCCAAGCTGAGTTCTACATAAAACCAATGGCGAGCATATAGCTCGTCAAGTTCGGGAAACCTTGTGGCGTAATACAGGGCGAGGGTGCTGAGCACGTCGTCGTCTGATTTCCAAAGCGCGGTCTCGCGTTCCTTATCAACCGCCTTGCCCCTCAAGGGGTCTAGTTGAATTAACGCGTCGGAAATTATGTCCGTGAAGAAATCACTGAAAAGGGTGGCCTTCTTATACCTGTGCGACAACCAAAGCAATTTTTCTATGAAGAAATACAGGAGTCTGCCAACACCGTGCAGCGTAACGCCGACGGCAAATGCAACAAGACCGAGGGACGTGAACTTCAGAGCAGATCCAAAGCCTGGGTCGGTCAGAACGCGGCTTATGAAAGCATTCTTACTCGCTATGATCAGGAATAGAAAGAGAGAGCCAAGGATCAAGCATATGGAAAGGCGGCTATACAGCTTGATCCCCTTTGGCATTGCTATGGTGAATGGGCTACCGCTCATGGCTAGATATCCAGATTCACGACTTCGAGGGCGTTGTCCTCGATGAACTTGCGCCGCGCTTCGACGTTTTCGCCCATGAGCGTCGTGAAAATATCCTCGGCCGCGACGGCGTCCTCGAGTTTCACTTTCAGGAGCGTGCGCGTATTGGCGTTCATCGTAGTTTCCCAGAGCTGCGAAGGATTCATTTCGCCGAGGCCCTTGAACCGCGTGATGGTGAAATCTTTCTTGGCATCTTCCATCACGTAGCTCAGCACGTCCTGCGCTTTTTCCTTGGTAGCCTGGTCGCCGTTGCGCGCGACGGTGAACGGCGGCTTGTTGAATTCATCGATCTGTTTCGCCAGCGCGCGCAGACGTTTGTATTCCGCGGTCGCTGCCAGCGCCCAGTTGATCTTGGAATTGTTCGGCGCATCCAGGAGAATTTCGTACAGGCTGTGCTCTTCGTCGAAGGCGATTTTTCCTTCGAGCTTCAGTTTTGCCTTGTCGATTTCCTTCAGCAGTTTTTCGACCGATTTCTTTTCTTCGAAGTCGGCCTTCTTGTCCAGGCCGTTCTCCGCCAGCACTTCCGCCAGCTTCGGCTCCTTCAGCCGCCGGCCGAGCTTCGCGGCGACCGCTTCGTATTCCTGCACGTTGAGCAGGAAGGAAGTCAGGCCCGCGCCTTGCAGCGTCACGCCTTCCCTGGCCTTCACGACATGGTCCTCCGTGGCGCGCTTCATCAATTCGCGCGCGAAGTCGCGTTCGTCGCGAATATATTTTTCCGTCTTGCCGCGCTTCACGCGGTAGAGCGGCGGCTGCGCGATATAAATATGATCGCGCTCGATGAGCTCTTTCATGTGACGGAAAAAGAATGTGAGCAGCAGCGTGCGAATGTGGCTGCCGTCCACGTCCGCGTCGGTCATCAGTATTATCTTGTGGTAGCGCAGTTTCCCGGCGTCGAAATCGTCCTTGCCGATGCCGGTGCCCAGCGCCGTGATGATGGCGCGAATTTCCTCGTGCCCCAGCATTTTGTCGTAGCGCGCCTTTTCAACGTTGAGGATTTTCCCCTTGAGCGGAAGGATGGCCTGATACTTGCGGTCGCGCCCTTGTTTGGCCGAGCCGCCGGCGGATTCGCCCTCGACGACAAACAATTCGCACCGCGCCGGATCGCGCTCCTGGCAATCGGCAAGTTTCCCCGGCAAGCCGCTCGAATCCATGGCGGACTTGCGGCGCGTCAGTTCGCGCGCTTTGCGCGCGGCTTCGCGGGCGCGAGCCGCTTCAATGCACTTGCCGATAATGCGGCGCGCCACGGTCGAGTGCTTGTCGAACCACTCGCCAAGCTTCTCGTTTACGAGTTGCTCGACGTCGCCCTTGATGTCGCTGTTTAGCTTGCCCTTGGTCTGCCCCTCGAACTGCGGCTGCGGCAAGCGCACGCTGACTACCGCTACGAGTCCCTCACGCACGTCATCGCCTGTGATGGTGACTTCGTCCTTCTGCTCCTTGAGCATGCCCGCCGCCGAAGCAAAGTTGTTGATCGAACGCGTCAGCGCGGAACGAAACCCAGAGAGGTGCGTGCCGCCATCCACTGTGTTGATGGTGTTCGCAAACGCAAACACGTTTTCCCCGTAGCTGTCGTTGTATTGCAGCGCGATTTCAATTTCGACGTTGCCGCGCTTACCTTCCATAAAAATCGGCGAGTCGTGCAACGTGGATTTTCCCCGGTTCAGGTGCTTGACGAATTCCGTGATCCCGCCGGTGAACTTAAATTCCGCGGTTTTCTCCGTGCGTTCGTCGGAGAGCGTGATCTTCAGGCCCTTATTCAAGAAGGCCAGCTCGCGCAAGCGTTGCGCCAGCGTGTCAAAACTGTAGACTGTTTTATCGAAAATACTCAGATCAGGATGGAAGGTAACTTTCGTCCCGGTCTTGCGCGTCTTTCCCGTTTGCTTCAGCTTCGAGGTGGGCTTGCCTTTTTCGTAGGTCTGTTCCCAGACCTCGCCGTCGCGCTGAATCTCTAGCTCCAGCCAATCGGAAAGCGCGTTGACGACGGAAACGCCGACGCCGTGGAGACCGCCGGAAACCTTGTACGTCTCACTGTCGAATTTCCCGCCGGCGTGCAGAACGGTCATGACCACTTCCGCCGCGGGGCGCTTTTCCGTCTGGTGCATGTCCACGGGAATGCCGCGTCCGTTGTCGATCACGGTGACGGATTCATCCGCGTGCACGGTGACGTTGATCTCATCGGCGTAGCCGGCCAGCGCTTCGTCAACCGAGTTGTCCACCACTTCCCACACTAGATGGTGCAAGCCCATCTCACCGGTCGAGCCGATGTACATCGCGGGGCGCAGGCGCACGGCTTCGAGCCCGCCGAGAACCTTGATCGATTTCGCGTCGTACTTGTGGCCGCCCTGCGGGATGCCGCCCACGTTTTCTTTGTCGCCCATGTTTTCTCCTGGCCCAGCAACTTCTCGCGTGTACCTGCGGTGTTGGACAGACTCCGGATAATTCGGAGTGCGGGTCCGCGCTCAAAACTTGTTTTCTGTGAAGCAAGGAAGGCGTGTTTGCGGAGTGTTCCGTGCGTCGCCTCACCCTCTGATCCCGGTTTCGCTAAGCGAATCCGAAACTCGTAGGGTTCCTGCTCCATCCCATCTCGCGCAGCGAGACGTGGCGAAGACTCATGTTTCTCCAGGTCCGTGTTCCCGAGCTCCTGGCGCGAAGCTCAATTGCTGGGTCACATTTACCTGGCGGACGTGTCGATTTGGAGGATACCGTACCGCGAATCGACAACCCAAGAATTGTACTCGATCCAGTCCATTTTCTCAAGGGCGGAATGATGCTGGCAGTCCCAGTAAAGCTTCTACTATCTATAGTTTATCAGGGTCAGCGTTATTATGGATATGGCGGACGTTTTGCTCAATAGCCTACTTAACACATTCTCCTTGGGACGCGCCGTTTCTGTCGAATTGGACGAATAAAACTTGAGTTAGCTAAAGGCTTTGATTTATCATTTGGAGAGGTCCCCTCCAAATAATAGCGAAGTTCGGGCCATATGTTAGCCCCATCCTCGAACTGGTGTGGTGGAATCAATGAAAGTCATTCGCGACAGCGTCCACGGAGATATAGAGCTTTCCGCTGAAGAAATGCGGATCGTCCATACCCCGAGTTTCCAAAGACTCAACGGATGCAAACAGCTGGGCTTGTCTTACCTTGTCTACCCTGCTGCAAAGCATACAAGATTTGAACATGTCCTGGGTGTGATGGAGCTGGCCACACGAATCGCCCAGCGATTGGAGGACCATTTCCCACCCGGCACTGCCGATGGTAACGAGCGGAGGAAGATCTTGCGCTTCGCCGCGCTCCTTCACGACATTGGGCACGTGCCTTTTGGGCACACGTTGGAAGATGAAATGCCGTCCATTCCCGAACACGATGCTCCATCGGATGGAACAGGCAAATCGAGAATGGACGCCCTCGTTTCCGAGGTGCTGGCTGACAGCGGGAACTCCGATTACATCGACTTGGTCGTGCAAGTTCTCCTCGCAATCAGAAAGAGCAAGAACGACCGAGATTTATACCCTCTCGTCGAGGCGGGAAAAATTCGGCAAGACTTGCTGGTGCTTGCTGACATCATAGGAAATACGATTTGCGCCGATCTGTTCGACTACATCAAGAGAGACCACATGATGACCGGCATCCGCGCAACATACGACGACCGGATATTTCGCTATTTCGCGGTCGGTCAGCACGAGTTCCAAGGCAAGCACTACACGAGACTTCTGATCCGGTTGGTGAAGAACGGGCGCATCCGCGGAGATTGCCTTGCAGATCTTCTTGACATACTCAAGCTTCGCTACAACCTTTCGGACAAGGTGCTGTTCCACCCGAAGAAGTGCGCCGCCGACGCTATGCTTATCAAGGCCGTTGCTGAACTCAACCTTGGTGAAAAGGATCTCCTGAAATACTCCGACGACGGCCTGCTGGATACATTTTGGCAGCAGAATACGCTTCTCAAAATGCTTCGTTCAGGTGTGCTCTTCAAACCTGTGTTTGTCAGCCGACTGGAACACGTTCATTGTTATAACGAAGAACATGAAAGAGATGGTTTGATTGAACAGCTGCGCACTAAGCCGGAGCTCAGAACGCGAGTCGAAAAGCGAATAGAAAAAGAGTTAGGGCTACCAGCGGACAAGACGAGCGTCCTGATTTTCTGCCCAGCACCAGACATGACCCTTAAACCGGTCCGGGTGTTGGTGCAATGGAAGAGCGGAACGATTCGACGGCTTAACGACATCAACGAACGCGATGATGCAGTTACGGCAAAACAAGTCTCAATTCTCCAACAAATTTACCCGGACCTTTGGAAGCTTTATCTTTTCGTTCTGCCAGAACTCAGGAGTCGAGGGGACCGCATTAAGGAGAAGTTTCGGGAGATTCTAAAAGAAGAGGCCCACCTAAATGCCACCTGCGACCCAGCGTTCGAGAATTACTTGGAGACGGGCTGTATCAATTATGCGACGGGGCAGCGGCTTGACCAGCAGCTTTATGCAACACCTGCGTACAATGTTCTGCCCCGGGAGGGAAAAGTTGCGGTTTGGGGAAAGTGCCACGCGAAATTGCCCTTCGACGCCTACGACGAGGACTACGCGGACGCTGACCTCAAAACTATTGCATCTCGGCTGGAACTTAGTGCCATCTCGCAACAGCTCCAGGTGATTATAGATGCGGTTCTGCAAGGGGATGCCAGCGCGGCAAAGGGAGAGCAGCCGCGGCTCGCCCTGCACTAGGCTGGGGCAGCGGCATTACCTTGGTTTCTGCTTTAGGGCTGATCGGCGGATTCCATCCATCTAATCAACTTATCGAAAGCATCGAACCACTTGCTTTTGATCTCCGCGGACCAACTTGGATCAAATTCTGGGAATTTGGATAGGACCATTTCTCGCCAGGTGCGAGCCTCGTTGGAGTCACCGCTACGATCATTCTCGTCGGTCTTCCGATCCCCCAGAGGGACTCGCGGACTAAGCCGGGCTCTTAACCGCGGCCTGCTGGTCACGAAAGGCGAAACCTTCAACCCGGCGTGTTTTGCTGCGGCCAGGAAAAAAGCTACACATTTCCTAACAGTGTCGCCTGAAGCCCCAGCGCCGGCGAACTGCCCCGTCAACTCGTCAAATGTGGCTTTTTGAAGATCGAAGCCTTTAAATAAAAAGGGGTAGGACAAGAGCAAAACCTCGCGCATGCCTCTTTGAAACTTGGCGTCCTCGGAATTCACAAGCGTGGACAGCTTTTCGGTGGGTAGCCCGTTGGGGGAAATCAATCCCAGGTAGCGCAATGCAGCCATCAACTGCGACTGATTTGATCCCGAAAGCGAGGACATGACACTGCGATCGACTCGGCTGGGCATGCCTGTCCGCAACCGTTCAAGGAATCCCGAAAACGTTCTGTACGAGATATACGGGGGAGTAGTGAGTTCGACTCGGTGGGAAGGTGCTTTCTTCTTGGTCATACCAGATAGGACAAAATGTTACCACTAAATGCCATAAATGCCACTGTCCGACTTTTTTTGAATCTGTCCTCCATAACCGTGAAAGTAGGACGGGGACAGAAGAATGCCTTTCGATTGCGATTTTGTAGAACAGTGCATCGAGGCCTCTCAAGGCTTGCGATGGGCGTATGAAAACGAAGCGCCACCCTTCTCTTTGAAGCAACTGCTGAAACATTTCGGTGTGGCCGACGTGCGCCCAAGACTACTGGACCGCGACGCGCGACTTGTCCGCTCCGATGGAAAAGTACTGATTGAGGTGAACTCCCTATTCCCAGTCGTACGGCGCCGCCTGAGCATCGCGCACGAAATCGCTCACATCATCGTAAATGAAGTGGCTGGGCGCGATAGGTACTCCGTTCGGCATTCGGAGGCACTCGAAGAGTCGCTTTGCAACCTACTCGCAGGCCAGCTCCTTTCGCCAGACTGGGCTATTCGCGACTACCTTGAAGATGCCCCGGCGTTTGACGGATGGCAAGACACTGTTCGCTGCGGGACGATTTTGAGAGCGGCGTCCCATTTTGGAGTTTCGGTGGACGTCATGGCCCGTCGAATGTTGCAAGACTTAGATTTAGCCCCTTCGAAGATTGCAATTGTCTGGCGCTACCGGGACAGCGCCCTCAGGATCAGCTCTTCCTGGCATGCGCGGAACGAACGTCGATTCATACCTCGAAACAAAACCGCTCCTGTGTCATCTGTGTTGGTAAAGGCGTACGAAAATGGGGGCGTGCATCGCGCCAATGAGGAACTTAGGTTAGGTTCTCTCAAAGGAATGTTCGTGATAGAGGCAGCGGGATTCCGTTCGTCCGCACCGGTCGGAATTGTAACGAGAGCGGTCCTGACACTCTTAACGCCGTCCTAAACGGGCGGGAGGTTCCAGCTCAGCGTGTCAGATGCGCATGGGCATGATGATGTAGCGGTAGCGGTAGGATTCGTCGGCGAGCGGCCGCATCTGCCCGGCGGACTGTTCGTCTTTTAGTTCGATGCTGATCGGGCCATCGGCCGCAGCGCCGAGAAAATCCAGCATGTAGCTGGAATTGAAACCGATGGCGATGGGCTCGCCCTTGAATTCTTTCTCGATGCTTTCTTTAGCCTCGCCGTATTCCGGGCTTGAGGCAGAGATTTCGATGCCTTCTTTCGAAACGGCCAGCTTCACGGCATGGGAGCGCTGATCGGCAAGCTGCGAGACGCGCCGCACCGCATCGCTCAATTCCGCCCGCTCGATGACCACATTTTTGTTGTTGTCCCGCGGGAGCACCGCTTCGTAGTTCGGGAATTGGCCGGTTAGAATGCGCGAAATCAGCAGCCGATGACCGGCCTGGAAAAAAAGGTGGCTTTCGTCTTTTGCAAATTCGATGTGCGCGTCGGAGCCGGCGGCGCTGGAAAGCTTTTCTACTTCGTCCATGGCCTTCTTTGGAATAAGCACCTTTACTTCGCCATTCAGCCCTGCAAGCTTGTGATCCGTCTCCGCGAGCGCCAAGCGGTGGCCATCCGTCGCCACCATCGCCAGCGTGTCGGGCTTCAGGATGAGCAGACCGCCATTCAACGTGTACCGCGACTCTTCCATCGAGATCGCAAATTTCGTTTTCCTAATCAGGTTCTCAATAATCGCCGCGGGAATTTTTACCAGCGTGTGGGGCATCACCGGCAGCGCGGGAAAGTTCTCCTTCGCCATGCCCACCAGCTTATATTTCTTCCTATCGCTGACGATTTCCACCCAGTGATTGTCGAGAAGCTTGACCTTGATCTCGCCTTCGGGAAGCAGGCGCACAAGTTCCAGCAGTTTCTTGGCCGGGATGGTTCCGGCGCCTTCTTTCTTGATCTTGGCTTCGCACGACGTGCGAATGCTCAACTCGAGGTCGGTCGCCGTAATCGTCAGGTGGCTTCCGCTGGCCTCGATAAGAAGATTTGACAGAATGGGGATGGTGGTCTTGCGCTCGACGACGCCTTGCGTGGTTGAGAGTTCATTCAACAGCGCGGACGTTGTGACGCTGAATTCCATCGCTTGATGTTCCTCGCGTGCCGTTCCAGGTGCGGTCATTGTGAAGTTTACCCTCGATCAGGCCTGGGACAAGGCCTTCCCCTGCTCATTTCTACCGCTCCCGTACTTTACTCGCTTTTTAGCAAAGTAGAAAGCCTGCCAAGTACCCCAGTGCTGTGGAAATAGGTGGGAAACACACCTTCCCTTTCCTGAATTCACCGCCAAAACTAAGGTACAAAAATCTACAACCACAATCAATACAACAGGATATTTTTCAAATTTATGAAACTATAAAGCTTGTTGTTGTGATGAGCGCTGTGTATTTGTGGAAACCTCAGAAACTCCAACGGAGCATTTGGTTTATGGGCTTGCATTGCAAGTGGGACTTTGTGTGAATCGCGGAAAACAAAGCCTTGGCTGGCTGGCCCGTCATGAAATTTGGAATTTAGTCCACTCCCTTCAACACATTTTCCGCGCCTTTTTCAAGTCTTCTCCACAGCGCATGAGCAGGTGATCGCAGTCGAATCTTGAAAGGGTTAGACAGTATGGCTCATGACAATCGCAGAACGGAAGCGCTAAACGCAGGCGAGGCGAGCGGCCTGAGTTTCAGCGTGAGGAGAGCAGGAAAACCCGGCAATTTACTGTAACGCGTCCATTAGACGCGTGATCGTGCGGTTCAGGTCTTTGTCTGACCGGCGCAGCCCTTCGATCTTGTTGATCGAGTGCAGCACCGTGGTGTGGTGCTTGCCGCCGAATTGGCGGCCGATCTCCGGAAGCGAAGCGGTGGTGAGCTGTTTGACGATATACATCGCCACCTGGCGCGGAAAAGCGATCGCGCGCGTGTTGCTCCGGACCTTTAGATCCTGCTCGCGCAAATTAAAGTGCTCGCTCACTCGTTTCTGGATGAGATCGATGGTGACGCGTTTTTCCTGGGAAGCAATGATGTTCCGCAGCACCTGCTGCGCGGTCCCCAGCGAAATGGTCGCGCCCGTCAGCGAGGCATAGGCCATCAGCCGCGTCAAGGCGCCTTCCAGCTCGCGCACGTTGGACTTGATGGCCCGGGCGATGTATTCCGCCACGTCGTCCGGAAGGCTGAAGCGGTCGTTCTCCGCCTTTTTCTGCAGGATGGCGATC